>Ga0307508_10005851_pt1 | contig 11609 bp, 13 predicted proteins | sample 9_EM_MG_FD_203089 | JGI IMG/M metagenome (GOLD analysis project Ga0307508, IMG submission 203089) | Populus trichocarpa ectomycorrhiza microbial communities from riparian zone in the Pacific Northwest, United States - 9_EM | ecosystem: Host-associated > Plants > Roots > Unclassified | place...
GTGCGCGAGACACGCACCTACGCGGTGATGGAGGAGGTGAAGAACACGACGATGCTGCCGATCTGAGCGCCCCCAGGGCCGGGCTGCGCCCAGCCCGCCCCCCGAGGGGGTCAAGGAAACTTGGGGCGGCCCGGCGTTTCCTTGAGAGCGCGCGCCGATGGCTTGACGCCGTTATCTAATATGTTGGACAATGATTCCATCATGACGGAACAGGCCGCCCCCGAGCTCGACGACATCAACCAGCGCATCGCGCGCCGCGTGGCTGCGCTGCGGGCGTCCAGCGGGTTGTCGCTGGACGCGCTGGCGTCGCGCAGCGATGTGAGCCGGTCCACGATCTCGTTGATCGAGCGTGGCGAGACGAGCGCGACCGCGGTCGTGCTCGAGAAGGTCGCGGCCGGCCTGGGCGTGCCGCTGGCGGCGCTGTTCGAGGTCGAGCGGGCCGCGCCGGGGCCGCTGATGCGGCGCGGAGAGCAGCCCGAGTGGCGCGATCCGGCATCGGGCTATCTGCGGCGCAATGTCTCGCCGCCCGACCACCCGTCGCCGCTGCGCATCGTCGAGGTCGAGTTCCCGGCCGGCAAACGCGTGGTGCTCGAAGGCGCCGGCCCGCACGCGGTGATCCAGCAGCAGGTGTGGCTGCTGGCCGGCGCGATGGAGCTGACCCACGGCGGTCGGACGCAACGCCTCGAGGCGGGCGACTGTCTCGCGATGCGCCTCGATGGCCCGGTGGAATTCCGCAACCCGACGCGCAAGCCGGCGCGTTATGTGGTCGTGATCGCCAACGAGCCGGTGCGGCAGAAAGCGGGGTCCCGATGACAGAGCCCACGGTACGCCGCCTGGTCGAGCCGACCGAAACGCATGTTCGTGGCCTCGCCGACGTGCTGCTCGACTGCGTGGCCGGTGGAGCGTCGGTGAGCTTCATGGCGCCGCTGTCGATGGCGCGCGCCGCCGCCTTCTGGCGCGGCGTGGTCGCCGGCGTCGGGCGCGGCGAGCGCGCGCTGTTGGTGGCCGGAGACGCGGACGGCGAGATCGTCGGCACGGTGCAGCTGGTGCTGGCGCAGCCGGAGAACCAGCCGCATCGCGCCGATGTCGCGAAGATGCTGGTGCACCGCCGCGCGCGCCGCCAGGGGCTGGCCGCCGCGCTGATGCGGGCGGTCGAGCGCGTCGCGGCCGACGAAGGCAAATCACTGCTGGTGCTTGACACCGTCACCGGCGGCGATGCCGAGCGCCTGTACGAGCGCCTCGGCTGGCAGCGCTGCGGCGTGATTCCCGATTACGCGCTGTGGCCGAACGGCGGTTTGTGCGCGACCACGGTCTTGTTCAAGACGCTCGGTCCGGCGCCGGCCTGAGCGGCGGCGGCCGCGCGCCGAAGATCGCGCTGCCGATGCGCACCATCGTCGCGCCTTCGATGATCGCCGCCTCGAGGTCGGCGCTCATGCCGATCGAGAGCGTGTCGAGCGCGAGGCCCTCGGCCTGAAGCGATTGCATCAGGCCGCGCAGTGCCCGGTGCGGAGCGCGCTGCGCGTCGACATCCGCCGCCGGCTCGGGAACCGCCATCAGCCCGCGCAGCGTGAGGCGCGGCAGCTCGGCGACGGCGCGCGCGAGCGCGGCCACCTCGTCCGGGCGCAGGCCGCTCTTGCTGGGCTCGCCGCTGATGTTGACCTGCAGGCACAGCTGCAGCGGCGGCAGGTGCGCCGGCCTCTGTTCGCTCAGGCGCTGCGCGATCTTCAGGCGATCGACCGTGTGCACCCAGTCGAACGCTTCGGCGACCACGCGCGTCTTGTTCGACTGCAGCGGGCCGATCAGGTGCCATTCAATGCGCTCGCGCAGGTCGGCCAGGGCGGCGATCTTGTCCAGGCCTTCCTGCACATAGTTTTCGCCGAAGCGGCGCTCGCCGGCCGCCACCGCCTCGCGCACCGCGTCGGCCTCGAAGGTCTTGCTGACGGCCAGCAGCGTGACGCTTTGCACGGGCCGTCCGGCCTGGACGCAGGCCCGGGCAATGCGCTGGTGAACTTGTTGGAGCTTGTCTGCGATCATCGCCATAATGCGCCGAGTATCCCGCGTCGCCGCGGTGTGCGCCGCACGTGCGTCGAGCGTGGCGCCAATCAACCCCAAGACCCATGGACATCACCCAACTGCTGGCGTTTTCGGTCAAGAACAAGGCGTCGGACTTGCACCTCTCGTCTGGCCTGCCGCCGATGATCCGGGTGCATGGCGATGTGCGCCGCATCAACGTCGATCCGCTGGACCACAAGCAGGTCCACGGCATGGTGTACGACATCATGAACGACTCGCAGCGCAAGGCGTATGAAGAGACGCTGGAGTGCGACTTCTCGTTCGAGATCCAGGGCCTGGCACGTTTTCGCGTCAACGCCTTCAACCAGAACCGCGGTGCCGGCGCGGTGTTCCGGACGATTCCGTCGAAGATCCTGACGCTGGAGCAGCTCAACGCGCCCAAGGTCTTCGCCGAGCTGTCGCTGAAGCCGCGCGGTCTGGTGCTGGTGACCGGGCCGACCGGCTCGGGCAAGTCGACCACGCTGGCGGCGATGGTGAACCACCTGAACGAGAACGAGTTCGGCCACGTGCTCACGGTCGAAGACCCGATCGAGTTCGTGCATGAATCGAAGAAGTGCCTGATCAACCAGCGCGAGGTCGGCCCGCACACGCTGAGCTTCAACAACGCGCTGCGTTCGGCGCTGCGCGAAGACCCGGACGCGATCCTGGTCGGCGAGCTGCGCGACCTCGAGACGATCCGCCTCGCGCTGACCGCCGCCGAAACCGGCCACCTGGTGTTCGGCACGCTGCACACCTCGAGCGCCGCGAAGACGATCGACCGTGTGGTCGACGTGTTCCCCGCGGCCGAGAAGGAAATGGTGCGCGCGATGCTGTCGGAGTCGCTGATCGGCGTGATCTCGCAGACGCTGTGCAAGAACAAGGACGGCTCGGGCCGCGTCGCCGCGCACGAGATCATGCTGGGCACCGCGGCGATCCGCAATCTGATCCGCGAGGCCAAGATCGCGCAGATGTATTCGGCGATCCAGACCGGCAATTCGATGGGCATGCAGACACTCGACCAGAACCTGGCCGACCTGGTGCGCCGCAACGTCGTCTCGCCGGCGGAGGCACGTGCCAAAGCGAAGTTCCCCGAGAACTTTCCCGGCTGAGCAAAGGACACGACATGGAACGCGACCAGGCATCAAAATTCGTCAACGACCTGCTGCGACTGATGGTGTCGCGCAATGGCTCCGACCTGTTCCTGACGGCCGACTTTCCGCCGGCGATCAAGGTCGATGGCAAAGTCACCAAGGTCTCGCCGCAGCCGTTGACCGGCCAGCACACGCTGGCGCTGGCGCGCGCGGTGATGAACGACAAGCAGGCCGCGGAGTTCGAGCGCACCAAGGAGTGCAACTTCGCGGTGGCGCCGCAGGGCATCGGGCGCTTCCGCGTCAACGCCTTCGTGCAGCAGGGCAACATCGGCATGGTGATGCGGACGATCCCGCAGACGTTGCCGACGATCGACAGCCTGAACCTTCCGCAGGTGCTGAAAGATGTCGCGGTGTCCAAGCGCGGCCTGGTGATCTTCGTCGGCGCCACCGGCTCGGGCAAGAGCACCTCGCTGGCGGCAATCGTCGACCACCGCAACGAGAACTCGTTCGGCCACATCATCACGATCGAAGACCCGATCGAGTTCGTGCACGCGCACAAGAACTGCATCATCACGCAGCGCGAGGTCGGCATCGACACCGACGGCTGGGAGCAGGCGCTGAAGAACACGCTGCGCCAGGCGCCGGACGTGATCCTGATGGGCGAGATCCGCGACCGCGAGACGATGGAGCACGCGGTCGCGTTCGCCGAAACCGGTCACTTGTGCCTCGCCACGCTGCACGCCAACAGCGCGAACCAGGCGCTCGACCGCATCATCAACTTCTTCCCCGAAGAGCGGCGCGACCAACTGCTGATGGACTTGTCGCTGAACCTGAAGGGGCTGGTCTCGCAGCGCCTGATGCCGCGCCAGGAAGGGCGCGGGCGCGTCGCCGCGGTCGAGATCATGCTGAACACGCCGCTGATCTCCGATCTGATCTTCAAGGGCGAGGTGGCCGAGATCAAGGAGATCATGAAGCGCTCGCGCGAGCTCGGCATGCAGACCTTCGACCAGGCGCTGTTCGACCTGTACGAGGCCCAGGCCATCACGTTCGAGGATGCGCTGCGCAACGCCGACTCGGTCAACGACCTGCGCCTGCAGATCAAGCTGCACAGCCAGCGCGCGCGCAGCAGCGATCTGGCGGCCGGCACCGAGCACCTGACGATCGTGTGAAATGACAGCCCCAAGGTGCCTTCGGGCTCCGTCCCCCGAGGGGAGCGCAGGCCGCTTGGGGCGGCCCGGCGCCGGCCTGACGCGCATTCGCTACCATCGACGGCCTCACCTGAGGCCGTTTTCAATTCCGACGTCATGACCACCAAGACTTACGACCCGACCCCGCCGCGCACCGTCGCCTTCCTCGGCCTGGGCGTGATGGGCTATCCGATGGCCGGCCACCTGGCCCGCGCCGGCCACCGCGTCACGGTCTACAACCGCAGCGCCGCGAAGGCCGCGCAATGGGTCGCCGAGCATGGACATGCGAGTGCCGCGACACCGGCGGCAGCGAGTGCCGGGGCCGACATCGTGTTCTGCTGCGTCGGCAACGACGACGACCTGCGCTCGGTTGTGCTCGGCGAACACGGTGCCTTCAGCGGCATGCCGCGCGGCGCGATCCTCGTGGACCACACGACCGCCTCGGCCCAGGTTGCGCGCGAGCTGAGCGCTCTCGCGCAGCCGCGCGGCCTGCACTTCATCGATGCGCCGGTCTCGGGCGGCAACCTCGGCGCGATCAACGGCACGCTGACCGTGATGTGCGGCGGCGACCCGGCGGCGTTCGATGCGATGCGGCCGGCGGCGCTGGCCTTCGCGAAGGCCGTCACGCTGCTCGGTGCGAGCGGCGCCGGCCAGCTGGCGAAGATGGTGAACCAGACCGCGATCGCCGGGCTGGTGCAGGGCCTGGCCGAGGCCATCGCGTTCGGCCAGAAGGCCGGCCTGGACATGCGCAGCGTGCTCGACGTGATCGGCCAAGGCGCGGCGCAGAGCTGGCAACTGGACAACCGCGGCCCGACGATGCTGGCCGATCAGTTCGACTTCGGTTTTGCGGTCGACTGGATGCGCAAGGACCTTGGCCTGGTGCTCGACGAAGCCAAGCGCAACGGCGCGCGGCTGCCAGTCACGGCGCTGGTGGACCAGTTCTACGCCGACATCCAGGCTCAAGGCGGGAACCGCCTCGACACCTCGAGCCTGCTGCTCAGGCTCAAGTGAGAGTCAGGGCTTCGCGGCAGATGCCGGTTCGGCGACCGGAACCGGCGCCGCGGGGGGTGCCGTGCCCGCGAGCTCGGCCTCGCTGACGACGTCGAACACCTTCACGACCTTGCGCACGCCGCTGACGCCGCGCGAGATCTCGGCGCCGCGGTTGGCTTCGCGCTCGGTGACGCGGCCCATCAGGTAGACGACGCCGCGTTCGGTGACGACCTTGTAGGCGTTGGCCTGCACGTCTTTCGCATCGACCATGCTGGCCTTGACCTTGCTCGTGATCAGCGTGTCGTTCGAGCGGTTCCCGATCGAGCTCGGCATCGTCACGGTGAGCTCGTTGACGACCGAGCGCACGTTCTCGATGCGCGCCACCCCCTGCTCGACGGCGGCCTTGTCGGCGTCGGTCGGCACCTCGCCGGTGATGAGCACGAGCCGGCTGTAGCTGGTCACGTTGACATGGCCGCGATCCCCGAGCAGCTCGCTGGCGCGCCTGACCGCCTTGAACTCGATGGCCTGGTCTTCGACCTGTGTGCCCGAGGTGCGCCGGTCGGTCGCCATCATCGAGCTGCCGAGGATGGCGCCGCCGGCCAGCACCGCGCAGCCGCTCATCAAGGTGGAGGCGGCGAGCGCGCTGGCGAGCAGCGTGAGGCGCAGTCGAGAAGAAGAAGAAAGATTCAACAAGCTCATGTGTTTTCCTGTTCGCCCAGCAGTTGCAGATCGACCGCGTCGCACAGGCAGTGCAGCACGAGAAGATGCACCTCCTGGATGCGCGCGGTGCGGTCGTGTGGCACGCAGATCATCACGTCGGTCTCTTGCAGCAGCTCACGCAGCTTGCCGCCCTTGTGACCGGTCAGTGCGATCACCGTCATGTCTTTGGCGCGCGCGGCTTCAACGGCCGCGACGACGTTGCCCGAGTTGCCGCTGGTGCTGATCGCGAGCAGCACGTCGCCGGGCGCGCCGAGCGCCTGGACCTGCTTCGAGAAGATCGAGTTGAAATCGTAGTCGTTGCCGATCGCGGTCAGGATCGAGCTGTCGGTCGTCAGCGCCATCGCGGCGAGGCCAGGCCGCTCGCGTTCGAAGCGGCCGACGAACTCGGCCGCGAAGTGCTGCGCATCGCCGGCCGAACCGCCGTTGCCGCACGAGAGCACCTTGCCGCCGGCCGTGATGCAGCCGACCAGCGCACTGACGGCGTCGGCAATCGGTTTGGAGAGGACTTCAGCGGCCGCGTACTTGAGGTCGGCGCTGTCGAAGAATTGCTGCTGTATGCGTTGTTCAAGCATGGACATGGATCATAAGACACCAATGCACCACACTGGTTCCTTCTGCTTACGATGCCTCGAAGGCGCCGCGTAACCATTCGATTCGGTCGCCGTCGAGCGCGACGACGTCGAAGCGGCAGGGCGGCGTCGAGCGCTGCGTGTTCATCAGGAAGTACTGCGCGGCAAGCACGAGGCTGCGCTGCTTGCTTGCGCTGACGCTCGCGGCCGCACCGCCGAACGCCGCGGATTGGCGCGAGCGGACCTCGACGAAGACCAGCGTGCCGTCGCGTTCGCGCATGATCAGATCGACCTCGCCGCCGCGCGCATGCGGGCCGCGCGCGACCCGATAATTGCGCTGCACCAGGGCCAGGCCTTGGGCCAGCAGGTGCGCCAGCGCACGCGCCTCGCCTGCGTCGCCTGCTTTTTTGGAAGTCCGTGTGACCACATCCGATGCCTCGTTGATGCAGCAGGCCGCCGCCGCGGCTGCCGGTGCGCAGCACTACCCCGCGGGCGCACTGTACGTGGTCGCCACCCCGATCGGCAACCTGGCCGACATCACGCTGAGGGCGATCCACGTGCTGGCGCTGGTCGACGCGGTGGCCTGCGAGGACACGCGCCACAGCGCGCCGCTGCTGCGCCAGCTCGGCATCGCCGGCAAGGCGCTGGTCGCGGTGCACCAGCACAACGAGCGCGAAGCCGCCGCCGGCGTGCTGGCGCGGCTGGCGCGTGGCGAGCGGGTCGCCTATGTCAGCGACGCCGGCACCCCGGCGATCAGCGACCCGGGTGCGGCGCTGGTCGCGACCGTCCAGGCGGCAGGGCATCGCGTGCTGCCGATTCCCGGCGCGAGCAGTGCGGTCGCGGCGCTCAGCGTGGCCGGGGATGCGGTGGTCGGGCCGTTCAGCTTCATCGGCTTCCTGCCGACGCGCGCCGGTGAGCGTGCGTCGGCCTTGAGCGCGCTGGCCTCGACGCCGCACGCGCAGGTGTTGTTCGAGGCCCCGCACCGCATCGAGGCGCTCGCGGTGGCGTTGGCCGAGGCTTGCGCGGCGCGCGTGGTGACGGTTTGCCGCGAGCTGACCAAGCAGTTCGAAACCGTGGCCAGCATGCCAGCGAACGCGTTGCCCGCCTGGTTCGCGGCTGATGCAAACCGCAACCGGGGCGAGTTCGTGCTCGTCGTGCATGCGCTGGTGGCGGCCGGCGTCGAGACCGACCGACCGGCCTTCGATGCGACGCTGCGCACGCTGCTCGCCGTGCTGCCGCTGAAGCAGGCGGTCGCGCTGACCGCCGAGCTCAGCGGCGCGCCACGCAATGCCGTCTACGAGCGCGCGCTCGCATTGAAGAACAACGCGGCCGACGCCTGATCTGGCGCGCCGAGGGTGGCGCGCAGCGCCTGCGGCAGCGGTGTGTGCGGCGGCGTGCCGATCAGCGCGCGCAGGGCTGAATCGTCAATCGCGTGCGGGCGCTCCCACAGGTAGCGCATCGTCAGCAGCTCGCGCCACATCGGCATGAACGGCGCGGCCAGCCGCATCAGCCACCACGGCAGGCCGCCGGTGCGCAGCTGGCGTCCGATCAGCGCCTCGGTGGCGCCCTTGAACGCGTCGCCGGTCAGCGTATGGCCGGTGAAATGCAGCCGATGATGGCCCGTCAGCTCGGCGCGCTTCTCGGCGACGCGCACGAAGGTTTGCGCCAGATCGGGCAGATAGGCCCAGGCGTGGGCAATGCCGGGGTTGCCGGGGTAGACGAACTGGCTCTTGCCGAGCCTGGACGCCATCGCCAGGTCGAGCCAGGTGCCCGTGCCTGGCCCGCCGAAGAAGTCGCCGGCGCGGATCACGACGCTGTCGACACCCTCGAGCGCCGCGGCGGCGAGACGCGCTTCCATCTCGATGCGAATGCGCGCCTTTGGCGTGTCGCCGCGTTCCGGGGTCGTTGATGTCAGCAGCGGCGGCAGTTCGCGCCCGAAGTTGTAGACATTGCCCGGCAGCATCAGCAGCGCGCCGCTGGCGCGTGCGACCTGCAGCGCGACATCGGCAAGCGGCAGCGCGAGCCGATCCCATTCGGTGTACAGCGGATTCAACGCGTTGACGACCACGCTCGCGCCCTGTGCGGCCTCGATCAGCGCGGGCGTGTCGGTGGCGTCGCAGCGCACCGCCTGGACGCGCGGATGGTGGACGAGCGCGTCCGGCAAGGCCTTGCGGGCTTGTGCGCGAACCTGCCAGCCGGCATCGGCGAACGCCGCGGCGAGCACCTGGCCGATGCGGCCGGCGGCGCCAAGAATCAGGACGGTGGAGCTCATGGTGCGGGTTCCGGGTGGGTGACGATGGCGCCATTGTTCGAGTGAATCGAGCGATGCACAATCGACACGACCGCATATTCGTCATCCATGAGTGAATAACAAACCGTCGACCGCAGAGCCCGACTGGACGCTGCTGCGCGCCTTCCTCGAAGTCGCGAACAGCGGTTCGCTGAGCCGCGCGGCTGTTGCACTCGGCAGCAGCCAGCCCACGCTGAGCCGGCAGGTTGCGCAGCTCGAAGCGCAACTCGGCCACGCGCTATTCGAGCGCACGACGCGCGGCGTGCGGCTCACCGAGGCTGGCGCGGCACTGCGCGCGCCGGCCGAGCGCATGCGCGAGCATGCGCAGCAGTTCGCGCTGGTCGCGGCCGGGCGCTCGAAGACGGTGGCTGGCACGGTGCGCGTCACGGCCAGCGAGGTCTTCAGCGCCTACGTGCTGCCGGAGCTGCTGCTGGGCCTGCGCCGCTCGCATCCGGAGATCCAGATCGAGCTGGTCGCGAGCGACACGGTCGAGAACCTGCTGGAGCGCGAGGCAGACATCGCCCTGCGCATGCAGCGGCCGAAACAATCAGCGCTGGTGGCGCGGCGCCTGGCCGACCAGCCGATGGCGCTGTACGCGCACCGCGACTACGTCGCCCGGCGTGGCCAGCCCACGCTGGCCAACATGCTGCAGCACGACTGGGTCGGCTATGACCGCTCAGACCAGTACCTGCGCGGCTTTCGTGCCGCCGGTTATGCGGTGGGCAAGGAGCTGTTCGGGTTTCGCTGCGACAACCAGATCGTCGCGTGGCAGGCGGTGCTCGCCGGGCTGGGCATCGGCGCGATGACGCAGCGCGTGGCGGCGCTGTCGCCGCAGGTGGTGCGGGTGCTGCCGAAGCTGCCGATCCCGCCGCTGCCGCTGTGGATCACCGCGCATCGGGAGCTGCGCGGCACGCCGCGTCTGAAAGTCGTGTTCGATGCGCTCGCCCACGCATTGAAGGCGCGCTGACGAAGCCACTGGCAGGGGCAAAGACAGGGGCGTGCATAGCTCGGTGCACGACTTCTACAATGCGCGCTCAACCTCCAGAGGACGACGGCCATGATCTCTCGCGAACCAACGATCGAACGCCTGGCTGTGGCGCGCTCGCTGCTGCTCGAACCCTTCGGCCTCACCGACGCGACGCTGGCGAAGGCGCTGGCGGCGATCGCAACGCACCGCATCGATGACGCCGATCTCTACTTCCAGTACACGCGCAGCGAAGGCTGGAGCCTCGAAGAAGGCATCGTGAAGAGCGGCAGCTTCGGCATCGACCAGGGCGTGGGCGTGCGGGCGGTGGCGGGCGAGAAGACGGCGTTCGCGTACTCCGACGACATCTCCGAGGCGGCGCTGATGGACGCGGCGCACACGGTGCGCACGATCGCGGCGAATGGCCAGAGCCGCAAGGTCAAGGTCGGCACGAAGCAGAAGGTCGCGGGCAGCCGGCTGCTCTATGCACCGATGGACCCGATCGCGACGCTCGACAGCACGCAGAAGGTGGCGCTGCTCGAGAAGGTCGAGAAGCTCGCGCGCAGCAAGGACCCGCGCATCGTGCAGGTGATGGCGGGCCTGGCCGGCGAATACGACGTCGTGATGGTGGCGCGCGGCGACGGCACATTGGCCGCCGATGTGCGCCCGCTGGTGCGCCTGAGCGTCACGGTGATCGCTGAGCAGACGATCAATGGCGAGCTGCGCCGCGAGGTCGGCAGTGGCGGCGGCGGCGGGCGCTTCGGCTTCGGCTACTTCCACGACGGCATCATCGAGTCCTATGTGCAGGACGCCGTCAACGCGGCGCTGACCAACCTCGAATCGCGGCCGGCGAAGGCCGGCGAGATGAGCGTCGTGCTCGGGCCGGGCTGGCCCGGCGTGCTGCTGCACGAGGCGATCGGCCACGGGCTCGAGGGCGACTTCAACCGCAAAGGCAGCAGCGCGTTCAGCGGCCGGATCGGCCAGCGCGTCGCGGCCAAGGGCGTGACGGTGCTCGACGACGGCACGATCCCGGATCGGCGTGGTTCGTTGAACGTGGACGACGAGGGCAATGCCTCGCAGCGCAACGTGCTGATCGAGGACGGCATCCTGAAGGGCTACATCCAGGATTCGATGAACGCGCGCCTGATGGGCGTGGCACCCACCGGCAACGGCCGGCGCGAAAGCTACGCCGCGGTGCCGATGCCGCGCATGACCAACACCTACATGCTGGGCGGCGACAAGACCAAGGAAGAGATCATCGCGGGCCTGAAGCGCGGGCTGTACGCGACCAACTTCGGGGGCGGTCAGGTCGACATCACCAGCGGCAAGTTCGTGTTCTCGGCCAACGAAGCCTTCTGGGTCGAGAACGGCAAGATCCAGTACCCGGTGAAGGGCGCGACCATCATCGGCAACGGGCCCGATGCGCTGACGCGCGTCAGCATGATCGGCAACGACATGAAGCTCGACCCGGGCGTGGGCGTATGCGGCAAGGAAGGGCAGAGCGTGCCGGTCGGCGTCGGGCAGCCGACGCTGCGCATCGATCGCCTGACCGTCGGCGGCACGGCTTGACGATCTGTCACTAAGGCGTGATACATTCGCGGCCATGATTTCGCGCGCCGTTTATTTTGCGTATTTTTGGTTCTCCCACCGCCCAGCGGCCGGAGAGGCCAGCGCGCACGCCAAGTAAACAGCGCCAAGATCTCCGAAAACCGCCGGGCTCACCCCCGGCGGTTTTTTTTCGCCCGC
>Ga0307508_10005853_pt1 | contig 11603 bp, 11 predicted proteins | sample 9_EM_MG_FD_203089 | JGI IMG/M metagenome (GOLD analysis project Ga0307508, IMG submission 203089) | Populus trichocarpa ectomycorrhiza microbial communities from riparian zone in the Pacific Northwest, United States - 9_EM | ecosystem: Host-associated > Plants > Roots > Unclassified | place...
GACATCCGGAGCGAGGTGACGACACTCTTTCCAAGATCGAGACATCCGGAGCGAGGTGCCGGCATCAACAACGAAATCAAACAACCAAACCCAAATCGAGCGCCGGGACCTACGCCGTGACAGTTCCCCCTCGCCACCTAGAAATCCGACACCTATGATCACCACACAAGACCTGGTGCGGCTAGTGGCAGAAGGAGTAGAAAGGGCCCGACAGGCCGAACGACCCACGGACGGAACTCGAGTACGCACTTCCCGACTGAAAATGGAGAACCCCGAAAAATTCGATGGGCAAAGCCCAACCGCGTTCAATCAGTGGTGGGAATCCATCAGGATGTACCTGGGATTCTACCCGGACACCACCAACCGACAAAAAATCGCCTGGGTCGGAACCCTCCTGACGGACACGGCTCTGGTATGGGACCTACACCGTTACCGAGAGCTGCGGGAAAACGACACATGGGCAAACTATTCAATGGCCATCCGCGTGGAATACCATAACGAGCGAGAAGCGGCCGACGCCCAGCTAAAACTTGGCCAGCTTAGATACCAGGGGTCGATCCGCGCCTACCTTACAGAGTTCAGAGCGCTAAACAACTTCGCCCGCGCAACGGGGGAAGCGCTACGAGAAAAGGTCGACCTGGCAATGCCGGACGCAGTGCTGGACATGCGGTTCGCCCACTATCTCGAAGACTTCGCGGACGACGAGGGATTCCTGCAAGCCACGCATCAGGCAGGCCTTCAGGTGGAAAAGAAAAAGGCGTTAAAGCAAGCCCGGGAACAAATGAAGGGGACCAGTGGGCGAAACGACGACCGGAAAAAACAAGAGGGGAAAAAGGGAGAAACGACCCCAACTAAGGCCGACACGAGCAAATCTCGCCAGGCCCAAGCAGGAACCCCGGCAGGACGACCAATGTGGTGGGGGGCGAAGGACCACTGGGTCTCAAAGGAAGAAGCCTTGAAAGGTGTTCCGCAGAAGGAACAAAAAACATATTTCAAGAACCGGGACGACTGCTGGCGATGCGGCCGGACCGGCCACCGAACATTCGAATGCTACTTGTTCAGCACCCTGCAAGGAACCCCGTTACCAAAGGCCCCTTGGAAAGCCGCCACCGTAGCAGTATCAAAGGGAAAGAGAGGGCGAGAGGAGGCGGAAGAAGGGCTCCCGGCGACTAAGCAGCAAAAAGTAGCTGCCGTTGAGACCATGGACACGGAGACTCCGACCCCACTGTGGGAAGACTCCGAATCGGATTTTTAAAAGGTTGGGACACGCCGCAACCCGAGACCTCTACGATAATATGCGGACTATCCCGAAAAAGGAAAAATCTGGAACCAAGTACTGGAACCCGGTCAAAGAAACCAAGGGAAGAACCGCGCGGCACCTGCCCAGTCATTACGATGTTGCTACACCTGGACGGGAAAAGGCACCAAGTCCAAGTGCTACTAGACACCGGGTGTTCGGTAGCACTCCTCAACAACCAAACCATGGAAAAATAGGGCATTACCAGGAAGGAACACAGACGAGCCCACACCATAGAAAATTACACGGGGGAAAGGGTGAAAGGGGCAGGCCAATTTTATACAGAGCCGATGCTCCTCCAGCACCGAAGGCACTTTTCAAAGGAGAAATTCGAAATTTCACCAATGGAAACCGGAATCGACGCCTTCCTCCCATTCGAATGGATAACAGCACACCCGCCACAGGGAATCTGGACGGACAATGAAATACGGTTCAATAGCGCAGAATGCATACAGAAATGCACCCGGTACGAAACAGACCCCTTCTCCCTTACATAGGACGAAGCAATCGCAACCGACCCTGAGGCAAGAATTATCGGGTATGTATCGGCGGTAGCAGAAGAAGACCCAGTAAAGGCAGTGCCAATGGAGTTTCGGCAATACCTGGGGATCATGGGAAAGGAGGCCGCGGATGCCCTTCCCAAGCACCGGCCCTACGATTGCAAGATCGACCTACAGGAAGGAGGCACGGCACCATGGGGACCTATCTACCCCCTCTCGGAAGAAGAACTCCAGACTCTGAGGGAATGGCTAAAAGAGATGGAGCGCACGGGAAAAATCCGACGCTCCACGTCGCCAGCAGGATCCCCAATCCTCTTCGTACCCAAACCTCATGGAAGAGGGCTCCGTCTCTGTGTCGACTACCGTGCCTTAAACAAAATCACGATCCCAAACCGATATCCGCTCCCCTTAATGCAGGAACTACAGGACAGAGTGAGGGGGGCTCAATGGTTCACAAAGATGGACCTGAAAAACGGCTTCCACCTCATCCGGGTGAAAGAAGGAGACGAATGGAAAACCGCATTCCGAACCCGCTACGGCCTCTTCGAATTCCAGGTAATGCCATTCGGACTAACCAACGCCCCCTCCACATTCCAAGACATGATGAATCATGTATTCTCCGACATGTTGGATGTGGGGGTAATAGCATACATGGACGACATACTTGTCTATGCCGACACCGAAGAAGAACACGACCGAACGGTTAAGGAAGTGCTCAAGAGATTGCAAACTAACGGTCTGGCAATCTCCCCAGAGAAGTGCGTCTGGAAAGTCAAAGAGGTAGAATTCCTGGGATACATAATCGGGAGGGACGGGATCAAAATGTCGGGAGAAAAAGTGGAAGCGGTACTAGGGTGGAAGAACCCAAATTTGATAACAGAGGTTCAATCCTTCCTGGGGTTCGCTAATTTCTACCGACGCTTCATAAAGGATTACTCCCGAGTAGCGAAACCCCTCACGGAATTGACAAAGAAGGAAAGAGGGAAAAACTGGGCGTGGACGCAAGAGGCAGAGGCTGCATTTAAAGAGCTTAAAAGACGATTTACCACGGCCCCAATCCTGGCTCACTTCAACCACGCGAGACCAGTCATCATCGAAACGGATGCATCGTACTTCGCCTTAGGAGCGGTCTTATCACAAAGAGATGAGAAAGGATGCCTCCACCCGGTGGCCTTCCACTCCAGCAAATTCCAACCCGCGGAAATCAACTACGAAATCCACGACAAAGAACTGCTTGCAATAGTGGATGCCTTTAAACACTGGAGACGATACTGCGAAGGAGCGACCCACCAAGTCCAAGTGCTCTCGGACCATCACAACTTGGAATACTTTAAGACCACCAAAGTACTAAACCGTCGGCAAGTGCGCTGGGCACAGGAGCTGGCCGGAATCGACTTCAAAATCTTCTACCGCCCTGGGTCACTAAACGGCAAACCAGATGCGCTGTCCCAGCGTCCGGAGTACCGCCCAGAAAAGGGGGGGGTAGAAAACCAGCCGATCACGACGGTTTTGGGAAAAAGTCACTTCGAGGAACGACTAACGAGATCGTTCATCGCCTCCTCAGCGCGGCTAGCATCACTCCCGGAAAGAAGATGGACGGAAGAATTCCTGGCGGAAGTCAAGGAGGAGGGAAAGAAGGACGAAGCCTACGAACAGGCAAAGAAACAGGAAGCGGCGATGGAGGAAACGTCGCCAAAGGACCGAAAAGTCAGGAAGCTGAGTTGCGAGAAGGACATACTGTACCAACGGAACCTGCTCTGGGTACCGAAAGGACTGGTACAGAGGATTATGGAGTCAGAACACGACATGAAGGTGGCAGGACACATGGGGCAGGACAAAACCATGGAACTAATTCGGCGAAACTTTTGGTGGCCAAAAATGAACGAACGGATCATCGACTTCGTCAGGAGCTGCCCCTAATGCCAACAGAACAAGGCGTCCCGACACCAACCGTATGGGCTGTCCTCCCCGCTAGAATTACCCTACGCCCCATGGCAATACATAGCAATGGACTTCATCACGGAACTCCCCATCTCGGACGAATGCGACCAACTATGGGTAATCATCGACCGGTTCACCAAAATGGCACACTTCATCCCTTTAAAAACAAAAGAAAAAACCGCAGCGGACCTAGCTGTCATCTTCGCCTGGGAAGTATGGAAATATCATGGCCTCCCCACTGATATTGTGTCAGACCGCGACTCCAGGTTTACCTTGGAAACCTGGAAGGAGTTCCTACAACTCTCGGGGATCCGATCCCGGATGTCAACAGCGTTCCATCCACAGACCGACGGCCAGACAGACCGGCTCAACCAGACGATCGAAGCCTACCTCCGAGCGTTCATCGGTAAGGAACAAGACGACTGGGTGCGCCTGTTGCCGATGGCCGAGTTTGCCTACAACAACTCGACCACCACAGGAAATGGTATGTCTCCGTTCTACGCTAACTATGGCTTCCACCCGGCCACCATGGATCCCACGTCAACCGAGCCACTCAACCCAGCAAGCCAAGTCTACACCCACTGGATGCGTACGGTGAACGACAAGTCCCGAAAAGGGCTGGAAGACGTACAGGAACAGATGCGCCGATATACCGACGCGGCACGAAAGGAACCCCCAGCATACCAGGTAGGAGACCTGATGATGCTCAACGGCCGCAACATCAAAACCCGCCGCCCATCCAAGAAACTGGACCACAAGAATCATGGTCCCTTCCAGATAGAAAAAATCATTTCCCCGCTAGCCGTCCGCCTCACGCTGCCCCGGAAATGGAAGATCCACAACGTCTTCCACGTCTCGCTACTCGAACCCTACCGAACCAGCGAGCACCGAGCCCCACCGGACCCTTCGAAAGTACTCCGGGAGGCCGACGGCATCAAACAATCGGAGGAATACGATGTCGAAGAAGTCATGTCCTCGGTCGAACGCGGCCGGGGAAATAACAAGCGAATTCTATACCTTGTCAGATGGCTTGACTCTCCGGAACGCAGGGACTGGACAGAAGAACCATTCGACAACTTTTCGGTAGGTGGCCTGGAGAAGCTCCGGGAGTTTCATCGACGGAATCCAGGCTCGCGGAGGGACTACCGGCTCACCGAGGGCTAAACCAGTTCCACCGAGGACCTGGCGGTAGTGGGCTGAAGGGGCGGAGGACTTCAGTACCAAAACCATCATGATCAACAAAAAGACCCACTTCTCAGGCAACCACGAGAAGCCACCGACCGGGTGCCCGACGAGGAGTGCATGCGGCCGAAACCGTTGAGAGTCAGGAAAACCGTTCAGAACAGACTTATTGACCCCTCAGAGACCGCCTCGGACCGACAGAACCGGCGCAGGAGGCACAAAAGCGGTGAAGTGAGTCCCCGACAGCGCCGTCACTGCTCCAGCATACTAGTCTCCCCCCGGAAGGACGTGGGCGCGGTCACTGCCGAGCATACGGGTTACCAGCACGAAGGACACTATGCCTCTCCCGATTCCCTGTGCCAACTACGACCCCAGAACCTCACCGAGCTGGCCAAGCCTTGGCGCAGCGCGGCGGCGAGTACGACTCAATATGACATGACAGTACGAGTACACACCGGCCTACTCAGAGGGCCCCATCATACCGAAGGATTGCAGGTACGATTCCGAGGGAGGAACCCTGATCCGGTGATGGGGAGGGCTGCAGGGGTGGAGGACTGCAGTCCGTGACGCTGAAAGGAACCCAGCGTTGAAAGAATCTCACGATCCAAGAAAAAGACGGGCTACTTAGATAGAACGAAATTAGCGCTCGAGACGAGGCTAAGGGGGAGGGGAGGTAGTGTTACACCTGAATTATCTCAAGTACGTAGCTACGCTAGAGAAGAGTTCGGAAAGATGACGGAACGCACTCGGAGAGTCTAGGAAGGAGATAAGGTCCGGAGATGAGCTTACGGCCGAGACGGATCTAAGACACGTATCTCCGGAGATGAGGGGAAGATTGCAAACGACGAGGATGCTTAGGCTAGGACCCCTCCCGAGGGGATGCCATGTCGCCTGCTGATGGCGTACGGACCGCCGGACTTGGGCTAGGACCCCTCCCGAGGGGATGCCACGCCGCCTGCTGATGGCGTGTGGAAAAGAGTCCGGAGGGGGAGCGCCCCGCCCGCTTGCATGAAACCTCATCTCCCCTTATCTACACCCTGCCAGGACCAATGAGTTACCCACGGGGTCACCGCACCTCGGGGGAATCCAAGTCCGAGTCACCACTTCTCATGACGGCCCTGCTCAGATATAAACTTGTGGTTCCGCCCCGGCGGAAGGAGAAACCAGCACGAACATCCACACCAACACTACCCACCGAACCCACACACAAGATCTAAGATTATTCCATTGTGAATTATCGAAAGTAGCCTGATTACCTTTGATTCTCTCCACACTCCGGTTACGATACAACCCCAGTGTCACATAAAGTCTCGCTGCCTCTCTTTCCTTAGTAGGACACCCTGTCACTCCTACTGAGTACCTTTTCCCTCGCTCTGTCCCACCTTACTAGTCTTATCCCAGTCCGATCCGCCCAAGTCCAACACATCCGTGAGTCCTCCATTATCATCAAGCGTTTCCTCTTCTGACCAACCTCCACCAAAGTACACACCGGACCTCACCTCTGGATCATCAACGTTGTTGACGCGTTTGGGTGGCGCACGCCAATTAGGTTGGTTGGTACCGGTACGGTAGAAAGGTTGACCAGTACGGTACAGTGACTGCTGAGCAGGTGTCGACTGGTAGGATGGTTGACGCTGCTTCTCGAGTCCCTCGCACCCTCCCTCGCATCCTGCTCGAGGTTTGAATTACGCCATATGGTTGTCCGTGATCGGAGTGCCGCATAGGCGTGCGATGTGACCAAACCCAAGGGAATGGTGGCACTCTATCCTTCCATCGACGACCGTATTTAGTTCGTCATTCTCAATGTTACTCAAGTCCATCGGATCGCCTTGAGCAGTGGTAACGTTTGGGGAGAGGGCCAGGGCACCGCCTCCGAACGGCATTGGGAGAAACAGCAGACTGCGTGCAGCAACGATATCCATCAGGCTGGACAATGTCATCTTCTTCTGACTGTCGTCGCCGAGAATATCCATAAGATGTACCTGCTCGGATATATCGTTTTGCGTCGCTTCAGGCAGCTTGATTAGGTATTCCTCCCACATCGGGTTTTCCCTCGTAATGGTGAGCGACCCATCCAGAATGGTGATCAGTTCCAACCCTCTCTGGTTGAAGGACAAAACCTACTGGTGGCTGAACTTCAACGTATACCATTCATGGCGAATTACCGAAATAGCCCATTCCAGAACATACTGGCGCTTGAAGAGGACTTTCACGGCCTCCTATGTGGTATTGTAGTTGTGATCCTTTGGTGGGATAGTATCCACACCCTGTTTCTTCATGCAGTTCTCGAACCAGTGGAACACTTTGGCGATGAGAAAGCACCAGAAGGTGTTGATCTTCTGATTGTCTTCGGGTGCCTTTTGACAGACTGCTCCGCCCTGTCAAACATAGTGCTGTACGTCTTCAAGAAATTGAGCGACAACCTCCAAGTCCTGGGAACCATCAAACCTCTTTGGCTCATACGGCTTGATTTTTTGAACGATCAGGTTTTGGCTTGGGGTGTCAGCTTGTAGTTTTGCGGTTTGTTCGCTGATGGTAAAGAGGTGATCGCAGTGCTGCTTCCAAACTGCCGTCTCCTCCTCTGCCTTACGAAGTCAGTGCTCCAATGCTGCCAGATCCGCAATCTTCACAGAAGCTTCCCGGTGACTGTCGTACCACTGGGCGTAGGTATTTAGGACCACTTCAGCTGCGACAGCAATGACTACCGCGTTTTCATCGCGCAAGAGGTTCGCCTCACCAATCCACTCGAGTAGCTCGCCCAGCTCCGGCCAGATTTTCGGGGTGTTCGACATTGCTCGCTGTTTCGGCATGCCCTGTTTTGCTCGCCGCGCTTTGGAAATACTCGCTGCGTCTTGGAAATACTCACCGCGCTTTGGAAATACTCAGTGATTATGCCTGATGTACGGGTTATATAGGCAGTAGCTCAGCCCAGTGAACGTGTAGTTGAGACTGCTGCGATGGCTTCTGAATTCACCTCGATTCGCTCTACTTCCTCTCAAATCCGCTTGATTTACTCGAATTCGCTCGATACGCTCGATCTCTTCCCGAATCTGCTCGATTGGCTCGAATTCTTCTCGTTTTCTCGATTTTCAGACTTTGTCAACTCTGTTCGACTGAATGCTAGAGGGAGACATAAAGAAAAAGTGCCCCAAACGCTGGCCCCCACGCTTACTGCTTGCTGCGCCCTCCCGCAGCTGCTTTTCACGCGAGAGTACGTTTGCCGGTATCCCTCTTCCGCTTCATGTGGTCTGTGATATTTCTGCACCCTGTTTCTGCTCGCCACTGGTCGTGCGGGACAGGGAAATAAAGTGGGTCGTGTAGGGCAGGAAAATAAAGAATGCTCGCCGCTGGTCGTGCGGGGCAGAGAAAATAAAGTGTTGCTACCAGTTGAGGGGTAGCGAGAAACATGTCCATTCTAAAGAGAGGAGCACTGGACACTTATACGAGTGCCCGTGTGCTAGCGCTAGTGTGTGACTATCTATCTACAGAAGCGCTTAGGGCAGCTATGTACCAAGTCCTACAAACTCTAGAAGTCACGCTAGCGGCCATGCTAGCTACTCTAGGTGTAGCGTCCGCGACGCCCGGAATCCTCCTCCTACAGATAGCGTATGAAGGAACAAAAGAAAAAGGACGCGAAATCAAGAGGCTGCTGCAGGCAAAATACAAGATGTGTGACCTGGGAGTGGTTAAGAGGTTTCTAGGTATAGAGATTGAGAGAGGGGAAGACAGAAATATTAGTATCTGTCAACAGGCTTATATTGACACAATTTTGAAGAGGTTTGGACAGCTGGATGCAAAATCAGCAAAGACACCTCTTGACCATCAAGTGGACCTGGCCAACACCAACTGTGAAGACAAGACAGCCAATCGCAAGGAGTACCTGACAATTGTCAGCTTACTGATGTACGCCGCACTCGGAACCAAACCAGACATTGCCTTCAGTGTCACTGCACTTAGCCGGTACAATGTTGAGCCCCTCGAAATGTATCTAACCACTGCAAGAAGAGTACTAAGATATCTGAAGATGATATCCGAACTTTGTGTTCACTACTGACGACTTCGCAATTCACTCAACAACAATCCACCTATGTCATACTTTCCAAATTCGCACATCTCGGTTGTCGGCTTTACTGACTCTGACTGGGCAGGAAATCTTGCCACTCGGAAATCAATTGGAGGATGCATGTTCAGCCTTGGGTACATCGATGGCAACAATGAGCTGGTGACATCAGGACTGATTCACTGGCAAGTGAAATCGCAAAGTGTGATAGCTCTTTCAACACTTGAAGCTGGGTATATTACTTGCTACCATGCCACTCGGGAGAGCCTTTGGTTCTAGCGCATGACAAAGAAGGCCGTAGATGGGATGTCAGTGCAGGTGTTAGAAGGGCCAGTATCTATTGGATGCGATAATCAGGGTGCTCTCAAGTTGATCACCTCCAGAGTCGTACGCCAGAAATCAAAACACATCGATATCAAATACCACCATGTTCACGATAAGCAGTAGCAAGGATCAGTCAGATTCCAGTATGTTACCTCTGCGGCGAATCCGGCAAACCTGCTCACAAAACCACTTGCCATACCCCGACATAAGCAACTGTTGCAGCTCACTGGCTTGGTAAAGCACCATTCCCAACTACACTAGCAAGGAAGAGGGGGTGTGGACCGGCAGCATAGCAGAAGGAATTGAGGGACTGAAAATTGGTATCGGCACTCTTTTTCCTGATAGCAGCTGTTTTTTCCTCAGGGTTTTTCACTGCACAGGTTTTAATGAGGTTGACGGGGAAGCAGGGCTAATGGTTGATTGTCTTTTGCATTTGGTCATTCGGGAAGTTTGGAAAGTCTCAGCACGAGAAGAGGGGGTGTGTTGGAAATAGTTCGCACTGCTGGAGGCATGGCACTGGACAGGGTCGAACAAAGGTGTTGGAAATGGCTCGCCACTGGACAGGGTCGAACAAAGGGAGTATGTGAACAAAGGGAGTATGCGATTAGAAATAGCTCGTATAGCTCTGTGTGTTTGTGGGTTGATAGTTTTTCCAATATACTCTTACAACCTTCTACTTTGTCCTCGCTCGAATTTCCACTGAACAGCAACTTGTGTCAAGCCTGACAGTCTTCATAAGCGTATCTACATACGGTTGGTCATAACCATTCAATAACAGCCTGGTCGTTTCAACAGAGACTTCTGATACCAGAAATCCTGAAGACACAATCTAGTAGCAAAGTATAATCAGAGGTTTGCGGGCACAGATCAACAATATGTGTTGCCAGGAGAGTATCCAAGGTTCAACTCAGTCAACGGCTGGATAGTCTACATGTGAGACCAGTGAAAGCACATGACAGTGGTGAGGACTCTTTGCAAATGCGTTCGAGGAGCTAGGAGGACAGCTTTCGGAGCTGGCAGCACAGCTGTCAAATGCAACGCAGCCTGGTCATTTTAACAGAGACTCCCAATACCTGCAATCCTGACAGCACATTGCTAGCACCCCTTTTACCCTCTGCCCTGGTCTGTCCCGTTAAGATATGAAGCACACCAAGAAAAAGACAATGAGAAAGTGCAAAAGAACAAATGAAAAAGACTAACCCTGTCTGGCAAACACCATGAAGTTGGGTGTGGGCAGGAACAGTGGCAGTTCCCCCTTAGTACCCAACTCCTCAGCACCCACTTCTTGCTTCTCCAACCACTTCCGCATCTTCTACTGCGGTTTCCATTCTGGGCACTCCTTGAAGAGGTGGTCCTGGGTCTGCACTTGGTACTGACACCACCAGCTTTGCAGGGTGGGATGGCTCTTTGTCCAGTTAAGGTATTGCCCGGTCAGGCAGTACCCCATCTTGAGCTGGTAGAACTGCAAGGCAAGTCTTTTAGTACTCCCTGCTACTGTCCCATTGGGCTGCTGAATCACAGGCAACCAGTACTTCTTCTTGGAGGTTCGGCCCCCCACCTATTGATATGCCTCCACCCATTTCTTCTCTGAGATTTCCTGTTTGAGACTGGCGAGAGATTGTGGGATAGGCATGTAGCCACCTGCCTGCTCCGCTGCTGTCTTGGCCCACTCATCCGTCTTTTCATTGCCGACGATCCCCTTATGCACTGGGCACCACCAGATCTTAATCATAATGCCTGGTCTGGCTCTACACAGCATGGCAATATGCTTCCGCATGGGGAATACCTACTCCTGACTGGGTCCAGGTTTGTGTGACACCATTCGTCTGATGGCCACTTGCATATCTGCGAAGATTGGTACCCATTTCGTATTCCTATTCCTCTTCGATACCTCCTCCAGTGCTCAGACACAAGTAGCACACTCTGCATCATAGGCCTCTTGGTTGGTACCCAAGTGTACCTTTGCACCCACCCAGGTTTGGCCCCTCCTCCACACTACTGCATATCTTGTTGGAATTGCTTCTCGCCGCTCTCCGCTCCGGCATGGCGCACCGGTGGAAGCGTCACCACAGCAACGGCTTCGACGGGATCCTGGTAACGGCGGCTTGGCATTTTCGCATAGCAGTGTCTTCAGCATTTCTTCTTCTTTTCTTCTATATACTTCTTGATAGTACAGAAATAGAAGATCATCACACGTCAACGATACAATCATCTCGTCATACCTCTTTCTCTCTCTCTTTCTCTCTGCTCGTGTGAAGACTCTCAGCGCAACGGAAATCGGGCAAACTTTTCAGGTTAT
>Ga0307508_10005854_pt1:5000-11602 | contig 11602 bp, 5 predicted proteins | sample 9_EM_MG_FD_203089 | JGI IMG/M metagenome (GOLD analysis project Ga0307508, IMG submission 203089) | Populus trichocarpa ectomycorrhiza microbial communities from riparian zone in the Pacific Northwest, United States - 9_EM | ecosystem: Host-associated > Plants > Roots > Unclassified...
CCCGGGCAACCAGGTCGGCCAGGGCGGTGTCTGCTTCGCTGGTCTCTCCCTTGAGCTGCATCTCGGTCTCCAGCAGCTCGGCAGGGAGCCGGGACAGGAATGGCTCCGGCAGCCGGCAGGCGGCGAGATAGGCGCGATGGAGGCGGAAGGGGTGAAGGCCGGCGATGGGGTTTTTGCCGCCGCCTGGGACCTCGGCTTGGAGCTGCGGGGCGTGGCGCTCCTTGAAGCGGGCGTAGTTGGCCTCGCCGGCTGGCACGCGGGAGGCGCGCATCAGGCCGCGGATCGCGGTGAGCTGCCGGCAGAACGAGGCGAACAGCGAGAAGAAAGAGAGGCGGGCGGCGAGCGGATCGTCGGCGGCGAGAATCAGCCGGCGCAGGCGGTCCAACGCTTCGCCGCCGCGGCCCGCGGCCACCGCGTCGAGGAGCTGCCAGGCATCTTCTTCGCCGCGGTCCTCGACGGCCCGCTCGACGAGCTTGCGATCGATCCGCCCTGCGGCGGGAGAGAGGTTGGCGAGCTTACGGTACTCGCCGGCGAGCCGGGCGGTCGAGTCTGCATCGATCCCCTTCTTGCGTCCATCCCCTTCTTGGCGCAGGGTCCGGCGGGCGAGCTCCGCCATGGCGTCGGACGTGATCCCCACGCCGGTCTGGCGCTCCAGCTCCGTGGCGAGGAGATCCAGCCCTTGCCAGCCGCCGCGGTCCCCGGCCTCGACGCTGCCGACCGCCACCACCGCCTTGCGCTCTCCCAGAAGACGGACGACGGGATGGTCCGCCGTGGTCGTGCGTTCGGCGAGAACCAGGGCATGGCCGTCCGGAAGGCCGCCGCGGATCACATCAGCGAGAGCCGAGAGGTCGCCTTGCCCGGCGCCCGTGATCCCTTCCCTGCGTGCCCCCTCCAGGAGGCTGGCCAGGGAGGAGCGGAGCTCCTCGACCTGCTTCTTGCCGCGTGCCCGGGCTCCCCGCCCGCGCCGGGCCGTGCCGCCTTCGAGGACCCAGGAGGGAAGCTCTCCGAGGATCTGCTCGGGGGCTCCGGACTGGGGGTCGAGATCGAAGAGATGGAGCGCCTGGAAGAGACGGGACGCCGCCTGGCGCTCGCGGGCCGTGAAGCCGCGGCTCTCACTGCCGGAGGAGAGCGGCAGGGCTTCGGCCGCGTCGTCGACCAGGTCGGCTGCGGCGCCGCGGTCGGCGAAGACGGCGGAGTCGACCGCGAGCACCACCTTGGCCGAGGCGAACAGGGAGAACGTGCGGAGATCCTGCAGCAGAGGCGAGAGGGAGGGGGGACGCCGATGGGTCTCGATGTCCGCGGCGGAGCCACCGAGGGCCTGGATCAAGGCCGCGGCGACCCGCTCGGCGGTCGGCTCGGCGAGAACCAGGTCGCCGTGCACGAGGCAGACCTGGGGACAATTCTTCTTGCCCAGGCCGGCGAGGAAGCTCTCGATGACTGTCGTCATCGGAGGATCAGGAGGCTTCGGCCTCCAAGAGCCCCTTCTCGGCCAGCTCCTGGCAGTCGATGCAGAACCGCGCCCATGGCACCGCTTCCAGCCGCAACGGGTGGATCGGGTTGCCGCAATTCGTGCAGCGACCGTAGATCCCCTGCTCCATGCGGTGGATGGCGTCCTCGACCTGGAGCAGCATCAGGCGCTCGCTGTCCGAGAGGGAGAACATCAGCTCCCGGTTGTAGGAGTTGTTGGCACGGTCGACAATGTCGTCTGTGCCGTCGTCGGCGGACTCCTGACCGGCCCGGACGTCCTGCTTATACATATTGAGGATCTCTTGCCGCTGCTGGTTGAGGCGATCGCGCAGAGCGTCGGAGCGATCCTTGGACATTTCTGTGGCGATGGTCGCCTTGGCCTTCTCTGTCTTGGCCACGCTTGCAGTCTCCTTTCGATCCAATCAGCCCGTGGGAGCGTCGAGGAACCGGCCTGATGTCAGGGCTCGCGATGATAGCTCATTCCGGCCCCGATCGAGAGGGCGCGGAAGAGTTGCTCGTAAAGCACGGTGCGTGCCAGCTCGTGAGAGAGCGTCATCCGGCCGAGGGAAAGGACCCAGCGCGCCGCGCCGACCACCTCGGGATCGAGCCCCAGGTCGGAACCAATGAGGAAGGCGATGGGATGCGGCCACTCCGCCTTGAGGCGGGAGAGGTGACCGGCAAGCTGCTCCGAGTCCGGCATCTCGCCCCCGCTGTCCAGGGCCACGGTCCAGGCCGGCGTGGGAAGGGCGGCGACCAGGGCCTGCCCTTCGACCCGCCGGCGCTGCGGGTCGTCCGCGCCGCAGCGAGCTCGAACCGGCACCTCGCGGATCGGCATCATGCGCGCGATCCGCTGCCGGTAGGAGGAGCAGATCTCTTCCCAATTCGAGCGTTGGTGGCGTCCGGCCCACAGGATGACGAGCTCTCGCGGCAATCGGCGGCGGATTATACTCCGAACCGGCGCTGAAATCTTCGTGCTATCCTCCCCCTCCATGAAGCGTCGATCGAGTCGAGGGCAGGAGCGGTGCTCCGGCGCGCGGCTGGCCAAGGGACTGCTGCTCGCGGGTGCTGCGGTAGGGCTGCCGGTGCTGATCAGCGAGGTGATTCGCCGCCGAGCCGAGCCCCCGCGGGCACCGCGCTGGGGGCGGGCACACCGCTATGCCGGCGCCTTGGGTGAGGTGGTGTTCCAGGAGCTTGGGGCGGGGGCTCCGCCGCTCGTTCTTCTGCACTCCTTCGGTCCTGGGTATGACGCCAATCAGTGGCGGGCCGCCGCCGAGGCTCTCGCCGGCCGTCACGCGATCTACGTTCCGGATCTTCCCGGCTGGGGACGTTCCGAGCCGCCGGTGGGTGGCCATGGAGCGGAAGCCTGTGTCGCCACGATTGAGGACTTCCTGGATGGTGTCGTGCGTGAGCCTGCGGTGCTCGTGGCAGCCGGGATGGCGGCTGCTTATGCCGTGAGAGTGGCGGCCGAGAGCTCCGAGCGGGTCCTGGCGCTCGTCCTGGTGACGCCGCTCGGTCTCTCGGCGGACGGCGCCATGACCACAGATGGAGCCGGTCCGGCCTTTCTCCGCCGTCTCCTGCAAGTACCGGTTCTGCGGACCACGCTGCTCGACCTCCTGACCAGCCGCTCAGCCCTCACGCATCACTTGCGGAAGGAGGTCTATTCCGCGCCGGAACGGGTGGACGCCGCCCTCCTCGATCATCACTATCGGGCGAGCCATGCGCCCCGTGCTCGCGCCGCGCTCGCCGCCTATCTGCGCGGCGACCTCGGCTTGGACATCGAGGACGATCTGCCGCGAGTCGAGGTGCCGGTTTTCCTCGCCTGGGGCCGTTCCGCCACTTCGTCTCGTGTGGAGAACGCAGATCAGTGGGTGCACCGCCTGCCGTATGCGGATCTCGAAGTCTTCCAGGGCAGCGGTGACCTCCCGCATGTCGAAAATGCCACGGCCTTCTGCCGCGCCCTCGAGCGGTTCGTCGACGAACTCTAGCGATTCACTCTGCCCGGCGGAGCGGAGCTTGACGTACCGGGTACAATAGCGTCCCTTGCCGCGGCGACCGCTCTCGGGCGCTGCCGGCGATGCGACGAGGTTTCCCGAATGAGCGATTCCAGATTTCCCGATGTCCCGGGTGGTTATCCCTTCCCTCAGCTCGAGCTCGATATGCTCGCGGAGTGGAAAGCTCGGGACATCTTTGCGCAGAGCCTGACCAAGCCGGCGCCGCGTGGCGACTTTGTCTTCTTCGAGGGGCCGCCCACGGCCAACAACGTGCCCCATGTCGGCCATGTCGTCACCCGGGTCGTCAAGGACCTCTTTCCCCGCTACCGCACGATGCGCGGGTATCGGGTCGCGCGAAAGGCGGGATGGGACACTCACGGCCTGGCGGTCGAAATCGAGGTGGAGAAGCGGCTGGGTTTCAGTGGCAAACAGCAGATCGAGGCGTATGGCATCGAGAAGTTCAACCAGGCCTGCCTGGAGAGCGTCCATACCTACGAACGGCAGTGGCGCGCGATGACCGAGCGCATCGGCTACTGGCTCGATCTCGATCACCCCTACCTGACCTACGCCAACGAGTACATCGAATCCGTCTGGTGGGCGCTCGCCGAGTTGGCCAAGAAGGGGCTCCTCGCGGAGGGATACAAGATCCAGCCCTACTGCGCCCGCTGCGGCACGACCCTGTCGAGCCATGAGGTGGCGCAAAACTACAAGGATGTCGACGACCCGTCCATCTGGACCCTCTTTCCCGCTCTTCCTGGACAGGCTCTGCGCACGGTCGAGGGAGAGAGCTGGGAGACCGGAGACACCCTGAAGCTCGTGGCCTGGACCACGACGCCGTGGACCACGCTCGCCAACGTTGGTCTCGCCGTCCATCCGGATCAGATCTACCGGGTCATCGAGAATCCCGCCCATCCCGGCGAGCTGATCCTTCTCGGCGACACGCTGGGCACGGCCGTGCCGGTGATCGTCGAGGAAGAGGGCAAACGGAAGCAGATCGACCTCCGGGAGCGGCCGGCGGTCGTGCGCTTCCGCGGCCGCGACCTGGAAAATCTGCTCTACCGGCGGCTCTTCACCTTCTTTGAGCCCGACGTCCCCGGTCGTGTCGTGCTCGGGGATTACGTGACGGAGAGCGAAGGCACCGGCCTCGTCCACACCGCGCCACCGTTCGGCGAGGACGACTATCAGACCGGTAGACGTTACGGCCTGCCGATGATCCTCTCGGTGGACGGCGAGGGAAAGATCATTGCCGGTGCCGGGCCGTTCGCCGGAATCTGGTTCAAGGATGCCGATTCCAAGATCACCCAGGATCTGAAGAGCCGCGGTCTGCTTCTGCACAGCGACCGCTACCGCCACAGCTATCCCTTCTGCTGGCGTTGCGACCGGCCGCTTCTCTATTACGCGACGACGAGCTGGTTCGTGCGCACGACGGCCGAGAAGCAGGAGCTGATCGACAAGAACAAGGAGATCCACTGGCACCCCGAGCACATCGGCGAGGGGCGCTTCGGCAACTGGCTGGAAAATATCGTCGACTGGGCGCTGTCGCGCCGGCGCTACTGGGGAACCCCGTTGCCGATCTGGCGTTGCTCCGGCGACGGATGCCAGAGCCAGGAGGTGATCGGATCCTATGCCGAGCTGTTCCGGAAGTCTGGCCGCGAGGTGCCGGTCAATCTCTACGATCCGGAGCAGTTCAATCCGCATCGGCCGTTCATCGACGCGGTGACCTGGCCTTGCGAGACCTGTGGCACCGGCACCATGAAGCGGGTTGAAGACGTGATCGACGCCTGGTTCGACTCGGGGGCCATGCCCTTCGCTCAGCATCACTACCCCTTTGAAAACCGTGAGCTGATCGACAATCGGACCCAGTTCCCCGCCGACTTCATCGCCGAAGCGGTGGACCAGACGCGGGGCTGGTTCTACACCTTGCACGTGCTCGGCGCGCTGCTTTTCGACTCGGTGGCCTACAAGACCTGCATCGTTCTCGGCCACGTCAACGACGAGCAGGGGCGCAAGATGTCGAAGCGGCTCGGCAATGTGACCGAGCCCATGGCCGTCATCGCCGAGACGGGTGCTGACGCGCTGCGCTGGTACTTCTGCGTCAACAATCCGGAGCAGCCTTCCCGCTTCTCGGGCAAGTTGGTGCGGGAGGCGGCGCAGAAGCTCCTCCTGCCTCTGTGGAACGCGCTGTCCTTTTTCACCATCTACGCCAACCTGGATGGCTGGCGGCCGGCGCCCGGGCATCCGGCGCTGCCCTTCGCCGAGCGTCCGGCCCTGGACCGCTGGATTCTTCTGCGTCTCGACCGGTTGGCCGCCGACCTCACGGCCCAACTGGACGCTTACGATCTTACGGCTGCGGCCCGGGGGATTGAGGCGCTCCTGGATGATCTGACCAACTGGTACATCCGCCGCAGCCGCAGTCGCTTCTGGGCGCCGGATCGCACGGAGGATCCAGCAGGCAAGGAGAGCGCCTATCAGGCTCTGTACGAGGTGCTGACCACTGTTGCGCGGCTCATTGCCCCGTTCACGCCGTTCGTCGCCGACGTCTTGCACAAACACCTGGTGCGCAGCCAGAACCCGGCGGCCGCGGAGAGCGTTCACCTCGAAAGCTGGGCCGAGCCTACAGGGGAGCGGCAGGACGAGCTGCTGGGAAAGGGGATGGCGGCCGTGCAACGGATCGTCACGCTCGGTCACGCGGCGCGCAATCTACACGGGCTCAAGACCCGGCAGCCCCTCGCCCTGGTGACCCTGGTGACGGCCGACGAATCACTGCCCGGCGTGGTCGCTCCGTACGCCGACCTCCTGCGAGACGAGCTCAATGTCAAAGAGATCCACTGGGCCGCCGATCGCACCCAGTATGTCCACCATGAGGTGAGGCCAATTTTTCCGAAAACCGGCCCGCGTTTCGGCAAGCGGATGCCGGAGGTCAAGAAAGCTCTCGAAGCGGCCGACGGTGATGCTTTGGCGGCGGCGCTCGAGAAGGATGGCAAGATCACCATCCGGCTCTCTGACGGACCAGCCGATCTCTCTCAGGAAGAGGTCGAGGTGCGGCTGGTTGAGCATGAGGGGACGGCCACTCAGGGAGACCGTGAGCTCCTGGTGGCCCTGGAGACGCGCCTGACCCCGGATCTGGTCGCCGAGGGGTGGGCA
>Ga0307508_10005855_pt1 | contig 11601 bp, 6 predicted proteins | sample 9_EM_MG_FD_203089 | JGI IMG/M metagenome (GOLD analysis project Ga0307508, IMG submission 203089) | Populus trichocarpa ectomycorrhiza microbial communities from riparian zone in the Pacific Northwest, United States - 9_EM | ecosystem: Host-associated > Plants > Roots > Unclassified | place...
AGTTAAACTAGGCAAATCTGCTAACCTTGTGATCATGAGTATAAGATTGAGATAATCTCATAGAAATAAAACCAGAAAAAAATAATGAAGACCGATTCCTAATCAATCAAACGCTAAAAGATAAAACTAAAATAAAAAATCAATTTTAAGAAAAATCAAATGTTGAAGGATCTTATCTAATAACGAAGAAAAAAATTAAATGAGAATGTGATAACCTTATAGAAAATAAAATGAAAAAAATTTAAAGCTCATTTTGCAGCATACAAAATATTGAAGGACCTCATCGAAAAAATAAAATATAATACAAAAAAGGTCGAATAAAACTCGACTAGAGTCCATTCGAGTCAACATGCAAGATCTACGACCTGGTTATGATGCTGGGGTAAACTTATCAAAACGAAATTAAATAAAACTATGAAGGTTAATTACTAAACAATTCAATGTTAAATGGTGATCTAATCTAGATCATTTTAAAAATCAATGAAAAATCCAAAAGAAAACAAATAAAAAATCCAAAAGAAAACAAATAAAAAAATACAAGTCCAATCTCCAATTAAATAAATGTTAAAGAATAAAGCTGAAAAAATGATTTAAAAAAAAAAAAGCAAACTCGGACGAAACTTGGGTCAATCTTTCAAATTCACAACCCAATAAATTTTAGCCTTGGGCTCAACAAAGAAGCTTAATACTCAACCAATTTAGTGTTAAAGAATGAAACCGGAAAGAAAATATCAATTTTAAAAAGTTTTCAAATTAAAAGAATAGTAATCAAAAGAATAAGGATTAAATATGATATAAAAAAACAAAAAAGGATGAAATTGCAAAAAAATAAAATTATCTAAAATAAAACAATAGTAATAAAAAGAATAGGGACCAAACCTAACATGTGAAAAAACTAAAAAAGGGTTAAATTGAAAACAAATTCTAATTTGATATATTATTTAATATAAAACAAATTGTAATCAAAAGAATAGGGATCAAATCCAAATGAGAAAATAAATGAAGGGCTCCCCTTTGAAACTTTAAAGGGTCATCGAGATAATCGAGGAAAAGAGATAAAACAAGGGGAAAAAAGCCACCCTAGCCAAGCTGAATTCTTGTCGGACACACATGCCACCTTATCATAGAGAGGTTGTCGATATCTTCTAAACATCGTTGTAGATGGTGGTGTTTGGTAATTAGATGGTGCCGCAAGCATCGCCTGAAGTGCGCGGGCGTCGTCCACACGCCAACACATACAAAACATGTGCCAGTCACTTTTTTTTTTTTACAATAATATTCATGTTTGTTAAGTTACCAAATTTCTCATAACTAAAATTGATAATAACAAAAAACAACATAAGAAAAGGATGAAAATGACTTTAAGACAACAACCTTAATTTTTTTTAATTTCAAGGGTAAATCTATGGTTTTACGTTAAAAAAAAGACAACAAAGCCCCTCTATAAAAGCTTAAGCTTTTTTCTTTTAAGAGTAATTAGGTCATTTTACTGTTTTGAGAAAAAAATAAAAAGACCAAAAAACCCTTTTATGCTAGTCTTTTTTTAAAAGGTAATTATGTCTTATATTGGGTTAGGTTTGAGTCGGGTTTTTTTTTTATCAAGTTTGACAATATTTATACCCTATCAATTACCCATAAGGTAAAGTAAATATCCATAAAAAAACTTACTCAGGTTGATATTCATTGGATTCGGATTAAATTATCATCTCTATTATTTATGACTTGATTGTAATAATTTCAAGTGGAATGTTTCTTTAAATATTAAAAACTCCATTAACAAAAAATCAGCTTAATTATGGATGGAGGGATTCTATGATAAAGTAGTTATAAAAATTACATTTATCTCTTGTGTTTAAAACTCAAAATTAACTTAAATAGAGATGAGGGAGACTTTCATTATCTAATAAACTAAACTATTAGGACCAATTGTCCAAATTGAATCACATGGACAATTGAATCATATGTGTGTTTTCATAAATAATCATTACAACATGAATTTCTAATGTTTTTAGATCAAAATATCTAAAATCACTGAGTAACTTATAACTAGCTATTTGACCTATGCTTTGCTATGGGTCGAATATATTTTCTTAAAAGAATTGTATATGTAGGCTTTTACGATGTGTTTTTGTATATAAAAAAATCCCAAGCGGAATTCAAAAAGTTTATGCATACATCTAATTAAATAAATTGGGAACTATTTATACAACAAAAAAATTTATGAAGCCCGATCCCTATCTAGCCGAAGTTAACCAACCAAACCCGTGATCTCGGTCATGGGTTCAATTGGGTTCAACAATCTTTTTTTATAATTTTTTTTTATCTAAAATAGAAACTTATAGAATTGAGAACCAACCAAATATCAAGATGATTGAAAAAAAATCAAATAGGAATAAATTATGTTGCCTAATTAATAATTAATTAAATATTAAATGATGAAATTGAAAAAAAAATAAGCAAAAAAATTTAAAGAAATCCAATTAAAATAGATAAAAAGAAAAAAAAAGGCCTAGGCTTTTGGGTCTGGATGGCCAAGAGCTCCTAGGCCTTTAAAAAAAGGCCTAGGTGCGCGGGCCTAGAGCAGCCCCCATCTCTCAGTCTTTTTTAAAAAAATTTCTTAAGGGGAGGCAGACAACAAGTTGTTCACCCCTTATTTTTTGGAAAAAAAATAGTGAGCAACATGTCAACTGTCGTGCCTAGATTCTAGCGACCTCTAGTCCCTAGAAAATATGGCTATGCTATTTTAGACCTAGAAAAACCTGTTTTCAACCATATTTCCATCTAAAAAAACACCCCAAACACCTTGTAAAACATATTTATAGCCTCTAACAACCTAAAAATTAGCTTCAAAACCCATAATCAACCCGAAACTAAAATTCTTTTTGGATTATGTCACGACCCGATTCTCAAATCCATGACCGGCATATAGACAAGGTTCCCCTCTAAGTTTCCATACATATAAGAACTCAAACTTACATACAAACTTTTACCATTTAAATAAACCAGAGTTCTATGTAGCTTTTGATACCATACTTAAAGTCCATAATATAAATCAACATCTTAATATAATATTTAATATAAATATCGTAATTATGGAGCTTTAATTAGACATAATAAAATAACATCAATACAATAAAAGAGCAGGCTCTGAAGTCTAACAAAAGTGACATGCTAGCAAAACTACATGCTTGAAAAGGATAAATAACAAGAGAATGAGTTCAACAACTCATTGAGGGAGTGAGTATCAATTTTGAACTATCATCCAATTCAATTGCCTATAATCTATACATAATCTTAATGACCCACCCTTCTTCTTGACAAATAACACTAGGGCTCCCTAATAAGACACACTCAGTTGGATGAACTCCTTGTTCAACAAATATTGCAGCTATTCCTTTATCTCCCTTAACTCTACTAACATCATTTTATATGGTGCCATTGATATTGATTCGATATCTGGATCCAAATAAATACTAGACCGAATCTCCCTATACAGAGGCAATCTCGGTAAGTCATTGGGAAAAACATTGATGAACTCCCTGACTATAGGGACTTGGTCTAACTAGAGAACTTTCTACATCCACCATATATGCTAAGTAGCATTGTACCCCTTTTCATGTCATTTGCCTCGAGATGGCCGATAACATAATCAATGAAGATGCAATCTTGTCTCCTTGAAACACCAACCCAACTTTTTCATCTAAATAGAACCACTTTCTTACCCCAAAATTTGACTGAGGCCATATGATTTGTTAACTAGCCCATTCTCAAAATCACATCAAAATCAACCATATCTAAGACATTTATGTCTCCTATAAAGATCTATTCTCCAATCTCCATTCCATAATCCGGATACACATACTCCACTAATACTGATTCATCTAAGAGAGTGAAGGCTGAAATGAGGAATCCTAACAAAGTTGGTTGTCTATCTAACCTCATGGTGAAATACAGGGACCCAAATGAATGAGTTACATCTTTAATAAATAAAATGTTTGCTTTAAAAGATCAAATAAGAATAATTCATGAAACAATTGTGTTAGATGCCTGGGTATCCTGCTGAGTCAAGGAAAAGACTCTGACATGCCTATTGCCTTGCTGTATTTAAACTTTGTCACTTGTAACCCGACCTCTCTGACCATGACCACCAAATCCTCGACCATCATTGGCCACATACTAGCTTATCGATGGTGCTTGAATAGGAGGCTGAACTAAACAGATGTTCCCGGAGTTGATGACTATCTCCTTGAGCACTCCTGAATCTTACAACCTATTTGACCATAACCAAAAAAACCCTCAGTCCTCTTGTAGCACTATACACTAGTATGGCTTACTCCACGGTGCTGGCATGAAGAACTGTCTCTAGATGGAATAAAAGAGCTACGAGGTGCACTCTAAACTGAACTATGATTATAACTATGAGCACCATTATTGTCATTCTGACTGTTTGAGCCACTAAGTGAAGATCTTTGTCTAAAACTCTTCAGAACCCATGAGCCCTAACGACCACTTTATCCCCTGAATGGGCTTGCACTTAATCTTTGTTGTCTAAAAGACTAAGCCTCTTTCTCGGGCCTCTTAGATTGGCTTGTAGCCATGTCCTCTAATTTTCGTGCCTCAATTAACCTGGTGTTATCAACTGTTGAGGAGTAGGATGAAAACACTTAAGATACCATCACCATATATATCAAGGATTTGAATCCTTAAATGAACCTCTTCACTCTCCACTCCTTAGTGGGTAGAAGATGCTCAGCATACCTTGACAACTGAGTAAACTTCAAATCATACTTATCTATTGCCATGCTCCCTTAAGATAACCTTTCAAACTCGTAGAATCTAGCATCCCTGACACTCTGAGGAAGAGATCTGTCCAAAAACATGGTGTTAAACTCCTTCCATGTCAATTAAGCCTCTGCTGGCCTCATTCTCTTTCTAAACTCAAACTAAGAGATGTCTACATCTCCTTCCAACCTGAATGATGCCAAACTTACAACCTGATGGTCTGTCATCCTAAAGCTTCACATCGCCGCCATATATCATTTATAAACCTCTGAGGATACTCTGAGCTATCTATCCCAGTAAAGGTAGAAGGTACCAACTTTATAAAGTCATTTAACAACACATTGAATCTCTAAATAGTGTGGGATGATGATGGTACATATCTATCCCTTCTTTAATCTCTTTCCATAGTAAACTTTATTTGGATTCACATAACTCAACTAAGTTGCTGGAATTCTGTAAGGTATTTGGGGTTAACTACTCCTCCACTTATTTCATCAACCACATTCTCCTTTTCTAACTCCAGAGGCTCCTCCTGCACTAGTGGAGGTACCTCTCTAACATGTTGAGGTACAGGTGCGCCACCCTTCCTCATTTGCCTTGCAATCCTCAACTACACAATAGGGATGTCGTCCTGATCATTATCTACTCTACTGGTACTAACTATTGTCTATTTCTCGACATTTCCTACAAGAAGTGAAAGCATTTAAGTCATGGTAGAAAAATAGCGTGATAATTATCATAAAATTATAGGAAAGTATATCTACCATAAAATTCAAAGAGTAAAAAAAGACATGCTTGATGAAAATTCAGAATTTCAAAGACAACGGACAAGACGATATGAGTCCTAATGCTCCACATATTATGAAATTAATTGTTGTTTTTTTAACCTAAGGCTTTAATACCAAATTTATCACGACCCGATTCCCGGATCCATGATAGACACATAAGTAAAGTCCCTCTATAGGTTTCCATACCAATACAAACTCAAACTTACATAAAAACTTTTACCATTTAAACAAACTAGAGTTTTACGCAGTTTTTGATATCATAATTAAAGTCCATAATAGAAATCAACATCTTAATACAAAACTTAATACAAATATCATAATTATAGAGCTCTAACTAGACATAACAGAATAACATTAATTACAATAATAAAATAGGTTCTGAAGTCCAACAAAAGTGACCTGCTAGTAAAACTATATGCCTAAAAATGATAAATAATGAGAGGTTAAGTTCAACAACTCAGTGAGTAGATAACGACAAAGATAAACATATACAAATTTGATTTTAGGCTCTTATAAAAAAGTTTCACAAACAAACCATAACAAGGAATATCATGAGGTAAAGCTCATTAGAAAATCAAAATGCGATGAGCATATGGCTCCAAACTATAGGATGATCATTTTGCACAAGTTGTTAACTCCCCCAACCAATTAGGGTTCATATATGATATGCACAAAGACTAATAATATCTTATTAACATAAGTATTATGACTGGCATATCAAGAGGTCATATCACAATGAAAATAATACAATTATATCTCAAGAATTAACTCATGACATTAATCAAATAAAAAACTACCAAATCAGACATACTCATATCTCATATCTAGAATTTAGATTAAACAAATGATCATGCTTTATCACAACAAAGAATAATAATCAATATATATATAAAAAGCACGATCCAATTTAAATATTTATACTATTTCTTATGCATATGAAACATTATCCACTCACTTGACTCAAAAGCAGAACAAACACAAAAGCAAGTGCCGAAAGAAATCCTATTAATGTCCAGTAAGTGGAATATTAGGAACATCTGAATACAAAAGAAGACATACTCAAAACAAACTTCAAATGAACATAAATTTAATTTAATACACTCAACTTAGGGTTTAACTTATAGGGTTTAACTTATAACCCTATACATTTAGAAACCAAATTGGTCTTTCTTTCAAAAAAGTAAAAAGTCAAATGGTTTCACAAAATCTAATTCAAAATTAAACAAATCATAAAACTCGATAATAATTCACTAATAAACCTCAACTATTCATAAAACCAATCTGAAAAACTGGGATTACATCTAAGGACTACTAGGAGCTTTTCTCATGATTTTAGGGGTCAAATTGTAATTTGCTAAATTAGAGGACCAATCTAAAAATATCATAAATCCATAATTGTACTGAAATTTTATCCACAATTCATCCTAAATCCTATACAAAATCTTGAGTTTTTCTTCAGGGATCAATTTGTAATTTTCCAAAATTTAGGGACTAAAATGTAATTTTAAAAAATAAGGGACCAAATTGAAATTTTATCACCCTCAACCTCAAGACACTTATGTCCAGGGTTTCTAGCAAGGGTCTTTTCACAATTTTTTACACCCAATACATTAATTAAACAAATTAGTCTCAAAATCATTATTCGTAACAAAATCATCTAAAAACCAACCAATTAAACCATTACCCTAACAATTAATCCATAATATTTCAATCAACTCATCAATCTAACCCAAAACATAAACTTTAAAACCTTAAATCTTAATAAATTCATAATCTTAATTAATACCAATAATTATACATATTAAAGAATAAATCTTACATTTTAAACTCATTTTCTCTAACCCTCTTCTCCTTCCTTTATCTTATCTTCTTCTTCTTCTTCTTCTTCTTCTTCTTCTTCTTCTTTCTCACTCTTGGTTTTCTCTCTTCAAATTTGATTCTTTTTTTTTTCTCTTTCTATTTATATTTACCAAAGTTTCCTTCAATCATTTATACCTAAAACTTACTCCTTAAAGGGCAAGGATATTGTTGTTATTTACTATTAAACCTTTCTTTCTTTATTTCAAAATACTACAGGCTCGAATCTACCATTTTAGACAAATTTAAGGGAAAACAACACATAGGATAAACTCTCCCTATCAAAAGGAACTCATTGACAACAAAATCCACTCTTTTTCATGCCCTGAATCGGTCTTAACCAAGACTATTTTTCTCTACCACCGAAATCCAGCCACTTTTTCTCTCCTCTCTCAAACCAGGGACCACAAAATAAAGAAAACAAAGTTTGAGACCATAAATGAATTTCATAAATTTTTAAGATTGAAAGTTTATAATTTAAAAAGTTGGAGGATCAAAGTGAGCGTTTAGCCCCAAGTTTTTTAAAAAGACACCTCTTTTTGCTACCTTTTTTAGTTTTTCTCCTTGTCTTTGAATCTTGTCATTTCTTAATAAATATGTTTTAATTGGCCATTATTTTAGGTTTATAAGGGTGTAATTAGAAAAAAATAAAAAGGGATAAAAAAAAATTACTGTGGTAATTCATAATGATCTATCTCTGGTTGAACAGTGGCATGAGGAACAATTTTTTCCCCATGCCTTTTAGAGTATTTGTAATATTTTTTAAAGTTATGAAACTCAATATAACTTAAAGTTTGGATTATAGGTTGGATGGGTTAACCCAAATCAATTCAAGGGTTTTTTATATATAAAAGAAGTCAAATATAGTTCTGTTTGGTCAATTAAGTCAATCAATTTAATTTAAAATTTATCTTAAATCCTGGATTAGCAAATCACCAAATCAATTCATCGAATTGAGCTTGAGTTTAATAACACTAGTTTAATAGGGTGTTTGGCGCTACAGTTGAACAATAATTTTGCAAAATTTTGAATTTTTTTGCTTCAAATTATTATTTTTTTGATCGTATTGATATGCTGATGTTGAAAATAAATTTTAAAAAATTAAAAAATTATTTTAATAGAATTTCAAACCTCTAATACTATTCCAAACAGGAAGCACTCAAACCATAAATTCATCCATTGACATTAAAACCCCTAAAATATAGTAAAATTCGGATTTTATTGTTTTTATTTTGTTGTTTAAATCACATAATATGATTGCCACTGCCACTGCACGAACCATCCCCTAAGAAGAAGGAATTTACGTAGTTACCCTTAAAAAATCACTAGACGGGAAAAAGAAAGATGTTTTTAGGCCTTGTTTGTCTTTTCCTGGAAACAATTTTCCTCACTTTCCCATGTTTGGTAAGCATGTGGAAAGTTAGTCAAAGAAAATTAAATTCTGGTCAAAGGAAAAGTTAAACTTTAATGCTTTGAAAGTGTTTTCCTTTTCTTATCCTTGAAAAAAGCTTTCCTTTTTTACTTACGGGAACAAAATCTCACTATCTCTTAATTAATTTCACTGGAACTCTCTTCAAAAAAACACTTTTGCGTGGCTATTGTAAATCTCTCTCTCAAATCTCTTTATTAGAACAAAAGATCATCATAATAATTTCCTTTTTATTCTCTATTAACTGCAACAATCTCCATTGAAGCTCTCCATCGAAGCTCTCCATTGAAACACTGAATCATCTTATTTCAGGTAACCGTTTTCCTCAAATGTTTTTTTTATTATCTGCCTTTTGTTTTCCTATTCTTTGTTTGGATTTTTAGTTGTGATTGTGGCATAAATCTTATGAGCTTGTTAATTTGTTGTGTTTTTCATGTTTTCTTTGGTTTTTGAGAAAAAAACATAACAATCTCATGCTTTGTTTTGTATAGGATCTCAGGATCTTGCTTGTTGATTCAATCTTAGATGTTTATAAGAAATTGAACGACCTTTGCTTTAAAAAATCTCAGATGCTATTATTTGAAATTATTTATGTTGTGGACTTTTCATATATTTGAAAATTACTTGGTGCTCTAATGAATGCAAGGAAGACAGTTCTTCAACAGTTTTTATTGCAATTTTAAGCCTAATTTCCCATGAAAGTACTCGATCTGGTTTTTCTATACTAGGAGAAACATGTGTGTTAGGAATAAAAATAAGGTTATACAATGTTGAGATTAATATTGCAATATATAACTCCAAATTGAGAATAAATGGTAGTCTACTGGAAAATATTTGGCAGTCTAAAAGCTCTTTTTTTACATGTATTCATAGACAAGGATCTTCTCTTTATTTTCAAGACAAAAAACCCAAAAGCTTTACAATGTTCGGATGAGACACCCTTCCCAGTCTGTACTAATAAATAATGGTAAGTAAGAGCACAAACAGTTTGTTACCATGCAACTGTAAAGGGATTGAGTGAATTTTGTAAGAAAATTATATTTGCAAACCATTAAAATATAAGGATCGAGAACTCTCACCATATTATGGTATTGAGCCATGTTGTTTGCATATGTGTGCACATCGGCTACTGCCAAACTTTACCACTAACTTGACCATTCAGTATCTATTGTCAAACTAGTAATCCACTTTAAGGCCTTGTTTGTTTAGGGAATCAAATATCATTGCAATAATTATGATACATTGTCAGTTCCTTTTATTTCTAACTTTTTAATTTATAATGTGTGTCGGTTTGATCATAATTTCTTGTATTGATTGTGTAAATATTTGATATGCTTTTTAAATGTTTATTCCCCAAAGATTTTATTTTATTAGTGGTATATACTATAGGTATGTTGAAAGTATCCATTGTTACTTTATAATTGTATTAAAAGCAGTTCTTAAGTTATACAAACACCTTATTAAAGACCTAGAGGATACAGTTCTCGCGGAGATAATGAATAATCACAGATTCTATTCTTATTTTAAGGTATGAGAACAATACCAATATTTTTATACATTAATTAATTATATCTAGAAGAAAAAGTTATAATTTTTTTTTTCATGTTTATATAGGATTGTGTGGGAGCAATTGATAGTACCCATGTTCCTGCAAATGTTCCTGTTGAAATTCCAGGAAAGTTTCGAGGTAGAAAAGAGGGAACAACATAAAAAATTTTAGCAGCTATAACTTTTGATTTGAAGTTTATATATGTTTTAGCTGGATGGGAAGGAAGTGCACACGATTCCCGGGTTTTAGGTGATGCACTATCAAGACCTAGTGGTCTAAAAATTCCAGAAGGCATAAATTAAATATTTATAATATGCAATAAACATATAAATTGTCTAATTAAATAAAGATAATAATATGTTTTATTTTTTATTTGTAGGAAAATATTATCTTGGTGATGTTGGTTACGGTATTCGAAAAGGAATCATTTTTCCTTTTCGTGGTGTTCGATACCACTTGAATGAGTTTACAAAATATTCACCGAAAAATAAAAAAGGAGTTATTTAATCTTCGACACTCTTCATTAAAAACCGCTATTGAGCGAGAGTTTGGTATTTTGAAGAGTTGTTTTAGATCAATTGATGGAAAACCTTTTTGGTCTTATGAAATACAAGTGAATGTTGTGCTTGCATGTTGTATTATTCATAATCACATAATGGGAATTGATCCTTATGACTTTCTTATGGAAGAAATATGTTCAGAAAGTGAATCAATTAAAAGAACAATTAGCTTAAGCCAACGGAAGGAGAGGGAAGAGAATAGGGAGTGGATAACAAAAAGAGAAATGATTGCATCAACCATGTGGAATGATTATAACACTCAAAGAAACTAGTAATGAGTGTTAATTATATATTTTTGTTTTTATTATGTCTTTTTTGAGTTTGTATTATCTTTGTTATATATTTGGATTGTTTGTTGCCTTTATTATAATTTCTTATGTATTTCATGTATTTTTTTTAAATATTAATTGTATTTTTTTTTGTATAAAATTAGTTCAATCTAAATATTGTATGATTTTATTTTGTATAAATTTGTGATTTTTTTTGTAGAAATGAGTACCCCAAAGAATGAAAAATGCGAAGGTAAGCACTTCACATGGTCTAAGCCTATGTCTCACATGCTACTTGAGATATTAGTCGGGGAGGCACTTAAAGGAAACAAGCCTTCTTCCACATTTAAAGCAGAATCTTTTGTAA
>Ga0307508_10005856_pt1 | contig 11600 bp, 9 predicted proteins | sample 9_EM_MG_FD_203089 | JGI IMG/M metagenome (GOLD analysis project Ga0307508, IMG submission 203089) | Populus trichocarpa ectomycorrhiza microbial communities from riparian zone in the Pacific Northwest, United States - 9_EM | ecosystem: Host-associated > Plants > Roots > Unclassified | place...
CACGCCGATCTCGACAACCTGATCGACCAGGCCGTGTTGACGCTGCCCGATGACGAGCTGAGCGTGCGTCGCCTGAAGAAGCGTCGTCTGCTGCTGCGGGACCAGATCGCCAGAATCGAAGCGGAACTCGATCCGCCCGAGCCCGCGTGAGCCCGCCGGGCCGCCATGGGCCACGCAGTGGTCCCTTCGGGGACCATGGCGAACACCGAAGCGCGCAGCGCGAAGGCTGCCGATGAGCGAGTTGTCGGACGCCGTCACCGCGGCATTCGCGCGCGGTGGCGCGCTGGCGCAGGCTGATGCGAACCATGTCGAGCGCGATGTGCAGTTGCGCATGGCCCTGGGCGTGGCGCAGGCCATCGAAGAGCGCACAGCGCTGGTGGCCGAGGCCGGCACCGGCGTCGGCAAGACTTTTGCGTACCTGGTGCCGACCTTGCTGAGCGGCGCGCGTGCGCTCGTCAGCACCGCCACCAAGAGTCTTCAGGACCAGCTCTTTCTGCGCGACATCCCGCGTTTGCGCGAAGCGCTGCAACTGCCGGTCACGGTGGCGCTGCTGAAGGGACGCGGCAGCTATCTGTGCCTGCACCGCATGAACCAGGCGCGCCAGGCCGAGACCTTGCCCGACCGCTGGGCCGTGCGCACGCTGGCCAAGGTCGAACAGTGGTCGCAGGTCACGACGAGCGGCGACCTCGCCGAACTCGACGGGCTGGACGAGCGCAGCAGCGTGATCCCGCTGGTGACCTCGTCGCGCGAGAACTGCCTCGGCCAGGAGTGTCCGCAGTTCCGCCAATGCCACGTCGTCAAGGCGCGGCGCGAGGCGATGCTGGCCGATGTGGTGGTCGTGAACCACCACCTGTTCTTCGCCGACATGGCCTTGCGCGACACCGGCGTGGCCGAGTTGTTGCCGAGCGTGGACGTGGCCTTGTTCGACGAAGCGCACCAGCTCACCGAAGCCGGCGTGCAGTTCCTCGGCACGACCTTGGGCAGCGCGCAGGTGATCGATTTCGCGCGCGACATGCTCGGCACGGGCTTGCAGCAGGCGCGCGGTCTCGCGCCCTGGCAGGACCTGGCGGGGGCGTGCGACCGCGCGGCGCGCGAGTTGCGCATCGCGGCCGTCGGTGCGCTCGGCACGCTGCGCGGCACGCTCAAGCTGCGCTGGGCCGAGCGCGCCGCGAAAGACGATTTCGTGACGGCGCTCGCCGGCGTGGCGCAGACCTGCGACGCCGCGGTGGCCGGGCTCAAACTGGTGCTCGAGATGTCGCCCGATTTCGCCAAGCTGGTCGAGCGCGCCACGCAGCTGGCCGCGATGGCACGCCGCTTCGGCGAACCGGCCGAGGACGGCCATGTGCGCTGGATCGATGTCTCGCCGCACCAGGCGCGGCTGGTCGAGTCGCCGCTCGACATCCGCGATGCGCTGCGCGAGCAGATGGCGGCCGCGCCCAAGGCCTGGATCTTCACGTCGGCCACGCTCGGTGACGACGACCGGCTCAGCTGGTTCACCGAGTCCGCGGGGCTCAGCGACGCGCGCACGCTGCGCCTGGGCAGTCCGTTCGACTACGCCGCGCATGCGCGGCTCTACATCCCGCGCGGGTTCCCCAAGCCCAATGAGCCCGACCACGCGCCATCCGTGGCGATCCTGGCGGCCCGCTGCGCACGCGCGCTCGGCGGCCGCACCTTCGTGCTGACGACGACGCTGCGCGCGCTGCAAAGCGTGGGCGAGCGGCTGCGCGCCGAGTTCGAAGCGCAGGGCGACAGTATCCAGGTGCTGATGCAAGGCCAGATACCGAAGCGCCAGCTGATGCAGCAGTTCCTGGCACAGCCGCGCTCGGTGCTGGTCGGCTCGCAGAGCTTCTGGGAGGGCATCGATGTGCCGGGCGATGCGCTGCAGTGCGTGCTGATCGACAAGCTGCCGTTCCCGCCGCCGAACGATCCGCTCGTCGAGGCGCGGGTCAAGCGCCTCGAGGGCGAAGGCCGCAATCCGTTCGCCGACTACTTCGTCGCCGAGGCGGCGGTGTCGTTGAAACAAGGGGCTGGGCGCCTGATCCGCAGCGAAACGGATCGCGGCCTGCTCGTCGTGTGCGACCCGCGCATGGCCGGCATGAACTACGGCAAGCGGCTGCGCGAGGCGCTGCCGCCGATGACCCTGGTCGCGACCGAGGCCGAAGCGCTCGCCTGGCTGACGTCGCTGGCGCGCGAAGCGCTGCCGTTCTAATAAAACCTTACCAGACCTGCCACCACGGCTTCTTGCTCGCACCGACGCCGTCGGTGTGGATCGCGGTGCTCGGGAAGCTCTTGCGCAGCACGCGGTCCGCGTCGTCGCGCAGCTCGTTCAGGCCGAGCTTGTCGTAGCTTTGCACCATCAGGTACAGCGCCTCTTCGGCCGATGGAGACTGCTGGAACTCTGAGACCACGACCTGGGCGCGATTCGCCGCCGCCACGTACGCGCCGCGGCGGTAGTAGTAGCGCGCCACATGGACCTCGTAGGCAGCGAGCGCGTTGACGATGTAGTTCATGCGCACGCGAGCGTCGTCGGCGTAGAGCGACTGCGGGAACTGATCGACGAGCTGCTTGAACGACTGGTACGAGTCGCGCGCGGCTTGCTGGTCGCGCTCCGAGAGGTCTTGCCGGGACAGGCTGCCGAGCAATCCGAGGTTGTCGTTGAAGTTGACCAGCCCCTGCAGGTACAGCGCGTAGTCGAACGCGGCGCTGGTCGGGTGCAGTTTGATGAAGCGCTCCAGCGTCGACAGGGCCTGTGCCTTGTCGCCGCTCTTGTAGAGCATGTAGGCGCGTTCGATCTGCGCCTGTTGCGCGAGCGCGGTGCCGGAGGCGCGGCCCTCGAGGCGCTCGTAGAGTTTGCCGGCGCGTTCGTAGTTGCCGAGCGAGGCCTCTTCCTTGGCCTCTGCATACAATCTCTCGGCACTCCACTTCGACTCCTGCTCTTTCGGCGTCGAGCCGCAGCCAGCCAGCGAGACGGCCACCGCCGCCAACGCGATGGCCAGGGGCCGACGCAGCACACTCAATTGGATCATGGGCCTGAGGCGCGCGCGACGCGGCGCCGTCCTGTCAAGAAAACGAAATCGATTATATGGTTGGGCCCCAGGAGCACGAGGTGGACGGCGCGGCGGACGATGCCGATGCACCGTGGAACGCCGAGATCGAGCGCCGCGAGGCGCAGGTGTCGCCGGCACTGCACGGCGAGCGCCTCGACAAGGTCGTCGTGACGATGGCCGGCGAGTTCTCGCGCAATCATTTGCAAAGCCTGATCGAGGCCGGGCATGTCAGCCTGGACGGTGCGACATCGACCGCCGCGTCGCGCAAGGTGAGGGCGGGGCAACTGGTCGCGGTCGATCTGGTGCCCACCGCCGAGAGCCGCGCGTTCCGCCCCGAGGCGCTGGCCATCGACGTGGTGTTCGAGGACGAGCAGCTGATGGTCGTCGACAAACCCGCCGGCCTGGTCGTGCACCCGGCGGCAGGCAACTGGTCGGGCACGCTGCTCAACGCGCTGCTGGCGCACCACCGCGGCGCCGCCAGTCTGCCGCGCGCCGGCATCGTGCACCGGCTCGATAAAGACACCTCGGGCCTGATGGTCGTCGGCAAGACCCTGACCGCGGTGACCGCGCTGACGCGTGCGATCGCGGCGCGCGAAGTGCACCGGCAGTACCTGGCGCTCGTGCAGGGGGAGTTCGGCGCGACGACGAAGAGCTTCAGCATCGACGCGCCGATCGGCCGCGATCCGCAGTCGCGCATCCGCATGGCCGTCGTCGCGAGCGGCAAGCCGGCGCGCACCGATGTGCAGGTGGTGGCCGTGGCCGGGGGTTTCAGCGCGTTGCGCTGCACCTTGCACACCGGGCGCACGCACCAGATCCGCGTGCACCTGGCGTCGCGAGGCCATCCGCTGGTGGCTGACGCCGTGTACGGCGGCCGGCCCGCACTGGGCCTGACGCGCCAGGCGCTGCACGCCACCCAGCTGGCGTTCGCGCACCCGACGACCGGCGCTGCGCTGCACTTCGAGGCCGAACCGCCGCTCGATTTCGCGTCGGCTTGGCGCAACGTGACCACAGCGCCCGCATGAATGAATTCGCGTGACCGGGCCAGACGAGTACAATGCGCGAAGTTCTGGTTGGAGAGAAGCCTCGCCAGACGTGAGCCGCGCCCCCAGGCGCCTCACCCGGATCGACGCGAGAAGCGTCGCTTGACCGCCAGCCGCGAAGCGCCCAGCGCGCACCGCAGTTGATGCCCGAATCGACCTTGAATTCGACCACCCGCCGGCATGAACCCGGCCGACCCAGTGAACGTAGCCCATGACTAGCCAGGATGCCAAGCGCGTCCTCGAGACCGCCCTGATCTGCGCGAGCCAGCCGCTGCCCTTGCGCGACATGCGCGTCCTGTTCGCCGACGAAATCGGCCCCGACACGCTGCGGGCCATGCTCGACGAACTCACCCGCGAATGGGAAGGCCGCGGCGTCGAACTGGTCGCGCTGTCGACCGGCTGGCGGTTGCAGAGCCGTCCCGAGATGCGCCAGTACCTCGATCGCCTGAACCCCGAGAAGCCGCCCAAGTATTCGCGCGCGGTGATGGAGACGCTGGCGATCATCGCGTACCGCCAGCCGGTCACGCGCGGCGACATCGAGGACATCCGCGGCGTCACCGTCGCGAGCCAGATCATCAAGCAGCTCGAGGACCGCGGCTGGGTCGAGGCCATCGGCTACCGCGAATCGCCGGGCCGCCCGGCGCTGTTCGCGACGACCCGGCAGTTTCTCGATGACCTCGGCCTGGCCAGCCTTGAGCAGCTGCCGATGCTGACCGGCGCGACCGGCGACGGCGAGTCGCTGACGCACGCGTTTGCCGAACAAGCGTCGCTGCTGGACGCTGCGGCCGAGCCTGCCGCGGAACCCGTCCTAGCCGCGCAGCCCGCCGAAGGCGCGAGTGCCACGGTCGAGCCTGTCGAGGCCGCGGACGCTGCTGAAGAACCCCAATCCACCCCCCACTTGCCCGAAGAGCCTGCGGCGGATGCCGCTCCCATGGAACCCCACGAATGAACGTCAATCCAGAATCCTCGCCGTTGCCAGACGCGCAAGCCGAAGCCGTTGAGGGGGGCGACACGCCCGCCAAGCCGGTGCGACGTCGTCGCACGGTGAAGGCGGCCGATGAAGTCGTGGCAGTGCCCGCCGTTGTCGACACCGCCGCGGCCGAAGAACCCGCGCCGAAACCGAAGCGCAAGCGTGCGGTCAAGGCCGAGGTGGTGGCAGAGGTCGCTCCACAGCCGCCCATCGTCGAAGCCAGCAGTGCCGCGCCGGTCGCGCCGCCTGCGCCTGCAGAGCCGGTGCAGACCAGTCCGGAGGTCGCCCCTGTCGTCGCATCCGCCGTCACTACGGAGGCGGCCGGCGAGCCCGGTGAAGCCGGTTCCGACGAGATGCAGGGCGATGGCCCGCGCGGCCGCCGCCGTGGTCGCCGCGACCGCAATCGGGGAGAGCGCAACGAACAAGGCGGCGAATCGGCCACCGGGAGCAATGCGCCGGCACAAGTGGTCGCGCCGGTTCAGCTCGGCGAGCTGTTCGCGCAGGTGCAATCGGGCGCGTTCGACGAGCTGGGAGACGCCGAGCCCGAGGTTCAGTCGACCGAGCCTGCCGAACCGGCGGAGGTGGTCGAGGCCGTCGAGGATCCGGCCGCGCCGAAGCGCGTGCTGCTGCCCGAGGCAGACGCGCCCAAGCTGCACAAAGTGCTGGCCCAGTCCGGCATCGGCTCGCGCCGCGACATGGAAGACCTGATCGCCGACGGTCACGTCACCGTCAACGGCGAATCGGCGCACGTGGGCCAGCGCGTGTCGTTCGGCGACCGCGTCACGGTGAACGGCAAGCCGGTCAAGCTGCGCATCGTGCCGCCGGCACCGCGCATCATCGCGTACCACAAGCCGGTCGGCGAGATCGTCACGCATGACGATCCGCAGAACCGCCCGACGGTGTTCCGCCGCTTGCCGCGCCTGCAGCAGGGCAAGTGGCAATCGGTCGGCCGGCTCGACATCAACACCGAAGGCCTGCTGCTGTTCACCAACTCCGGTGAGCTCGCGAACCAGCTGATGCATCCGCGCTTCGGCGTCGAGCGCGAATACGCGGTGCGCCTGCTGGGCACGCTGACGGCCGAGGACAAGGCCAAGCTGCTCGCCGGCGTCGAGGTCGAAGGCCAGACCGCGAGCTTCCGCTCGATCGAGGAGGGCGGCGGCGATGGCGCGAACCATTGGGTCCGCGTCGTGATCACCGAAGGCCGCAACCGCGAAGTGCGCAAGCTCTTCGACACGGTGGGCATCACGGTCAGCCGGCTGATCCGCATCCGCTACGGCACCGTGGTGTTGCCGTTCGGGCTGAAGCGGGGCGTGTGGGTCGACCTCGAAGAAGGCGACGTGCGCGCGATCCGGCGCCTGGCCAGCGGCGACAACGGTGCGCCGCGTGATGGGCGCGGCAATAACAACAACAACAACGCCGGTCGCGGCAACAACAATGCGCCACGCCAGGGCGGGCAGCAACAGCCGCCGCGCAACGACCGCGGCCGTCAGAACGACCGACAGGGCGACCGCCCGCGCGGGCGTGGTCGCGACAGTAACAACAACCAGCTGCCGGTGGCGTTCGGCAACGACCCGGCCGCGCCGCGCGAGTTCGAGCGCGGCGCCGACCGGGACACCGACTTCGACATGGACTTCGATCCCGCGTCGATCCCGAATCCGCTCGAACAGACCTTCGACAAGCGCTTCGTGCAAAACCCGCGCAGCCCGGCCGGTGGCCGCGGTTTTCGCAGCGGCGGTGGGGGTTTCGGCGCCGGCGGCAGTGCGCCCAGCCCGACCAATCCGAAACGCGGCCCCGGGGCCGGCGGGCCGAAGCAACCCGATCCGCTGCAGACCTCGCTGGGCGTGTTCGGTGCCGACGCCTTCCACCGCAAGAACCGTGGAGGCGGCGGTGGTGGTGGGGGTGGCAACCGCGGCGGCAATCGCGGCGGCGGTGGGGGGGGCTATGGTGGCGGCGGCGGTGGTCGCAAAGGGCGCTGAGCGCAGCGCCGTGCGGACCCGCTTCATCGAGGCGCAACGGCCGCACGCTACAATCCAAGGCTTTGCAAGTTATTGATTCAGGAGATAAAAACATGGCCATCGAACGCACGCTTTCGATCATCAAGCCCGACGCCGTTGCGAAGAACGTGATCGGTCAGATTTATGCCCGTTTTGAAGCCGCCGGCCTCAAGGTCGTCGCCGCCAAGATGGCGCACCTGTCGCGTGGCGAGGCCGAGGCCTTCTACGCGGTCCACAAGGCGCGTCCGTTCTTCAAGGATCTGGTCGACTTCATGATCTCGGGCCCGGTGATGATCCAGGCGCTCGAAGGCGAGGGCGCGATCCTGAAGAACCGCGACCTGATGGGCGCGACCGATCCGAAGAAGGCCGAGAAAGGCACCATCCGTGCCGACTTCGCCGACAGCATCGACGCCAACGCGGTGCACGGCTCGGATGCCGTCGAGACGGCCGCCATCGAGATCGCGTTCTTCTTCCCCGCGATGAACGTCTACAGCCGCTGAGCACCTGGGCGACGCCCCGGCCCTTGATGACCAACCTGCTGGAGTTCGACCGCGACGCGCTCGCTGCCTTCTGCGAGCAGCTCGGAGAGAAGCGCTTTCGTGCGACCCAGCTGTTTCGCTGGATTCATCACCGGGGTGCGTCGGATTTCGCGCAGATGTCGGATCTGGCGAAGTCGCTGCGCGACAAGCTCGCCGGTCATGCGTTCATCAGCGCGATGCCCGTCATCAGCGAACAGGCATCGAACGACGGCACGATCAAGTGGCTGTTCGACGTCGGTGCGGGCGACGCGGTCGAGACCGTGTTCATTCCCGAGACCGATCGCGGTACGCTGTGCGTGTCGTCGCAGGCCGGCTGCGCGGTCGGTTGCCGGTTTTGCTCGACCGGTCACCAGGGCTTCAGCCGCAATCTCACGACCGGCGAGATCATCGCCCAGCTCTGGTTCGCCGAACACCACCTGCGCAAGCGGCTGAACCTGCCCGAAGGCCAGCGCGCGATCACCAACGTCGTGATGATGGGCATGGGCGAGCCCTTGCAGAACTACAGCGCGCTGCTGCCGGCGCTGCGCATGATGCTCGACGACCATGGTTACGGCCTCTCGCGCCGCCGCGTCACGGTGTCGACCTCCGGGGTCGTGCCGATGATCGAGCGCCTGCGCGACGATTGCCCGGTCGCGCTCGCGGTCTCGCTGCATGCGCCGACCGATGCGCTGCGCGACGACCTGGTCCCGCTGAATCGCAAGTACCCGCTGGCCGAGCTGCTGGCCACCTGCAACCACTACCTCGACAAGGCACCACGTGACTTCATCACCTTCGAGTACTGCATGCTCGATGGCGTAAACGACAGCGACGCGCAGGCGCGTGAACTGCTCGCGCTGGTGGCCGAGTCGGGCGTGTCGTGCAAATTCAACCTGATCCCGTTCAACCCCTTCCCCGAGTCCGGCCTGAAACGCTCGCCGGACGCGCGCGTCACGGCCTTCCTGCGCGTGCTGCAGGAGGGCGGTCTGGTCGCGACCGTGCGCAAGACGCGCGGCGACGACATCGACGCCGCCTGCGGCCAGCTCGCCGGTGAAGTCCAGGACCGGACCAATGCCAAGCTGCGCATGACACGTGCGCCGGTGCGGCTGCACCGCGGCGATTCGGCGGTGGCGCAGGCGATCCAGGCCGGCCGCCGGGAGACGAACGCATGACGCGGCGGATGGGCTGGGGCCGCTGGTGGCTGGTCGGCTTGACGGCCATGCTGCTGGCCGGCTGCGCCGCCCGCGGGCCTGGCGGTGCGTCGCCGCCGACCGCCGACGGCAAGGACATCGTCACCGCCTCCGACGAATCCGAAGGCAGCAAGCGTGCCCGTGTGCGCATGGAGCTCGCCGCCGGCTACTACGGCCGCGGCCAGATGACGACCGCGCTCGACCAGGTCAAGCTCGCGATCATTGCCGACCCGACCTTCGCCGAAGCCTACAACATGCGCGGGCTGATCTACGCCAACCTCGGCGACGAGAAGCTCGCCGAAGAGAGCTTCCGCCGCGCGCTTCAGCTCGATCCGCGCGATGCCGACTCGATGCAGAACTTCGGCTACTTCCTGTGCCAGAAGAAGCGCTATGCCGAGGCCACCGCGCTGTTCGATCAGGCGCTCGCGGTGCCGCGCTACCGCGATCCGGGGCGCACCCTGCTGACCAAGGGCGTGTGCCAGGCGTTCGCCGGGCAGCTTGCCGAATCGGAGGCTTCGCTGCTGAGCGCGTACGCGATCGAGCCGGGCAACCCGTCGATCGCGGTGAACCTCGCCGAAGTGCTCTATCGGCGCGGCGACTACGAGCGCGCGCGCTTCTACATCCGCCGCGTCAACACGGTGCCGACCCTGCAGGGCCCGCAGACGCTGTGGCTGGCCGCACGCATCGAACAACGGCTCGGCAACCGCACCGGTGCGCAGGAGCTGGGCGACCAGCTGCGCCGGCGTTTCCCCGACGCACGCGAGACCGGTCTGTTCGAGCGAGGTCAATTCGATGAGTGATGCGATGCCTGAATCGGCGGCTGCCGCACCTCGACCGACCACGGCCGGCGGCTTGCTGCGCCAGGCGCGTCAGGCGCAGGGCCTGCACATCGCCGCGCTCGCCGCTGCAATCAAGGTCGTGCCCCGCAAGCTGGAGCTGCTCGAATCCGACCAGTTCGATCAACTGCCCGATCCCACGTTCACGCGCGCGCTCGCGCAGACCGTGTGCCGCACGCTGAAGATCGATCCGGTGCCGATTCTCGCGCTGTTGCCGCCGCCGCGCGGACATCGCTTGGAGCAGGTCTCCGAAGGCCTGAACACGCCGTTCCACGAACGTCCCGGGCGCCTGGTGCCGAAGGAATGGGCGAGCGTCGCGACGCCTGCGCTGGTGCTGGCCGCGCTGCTGGTCATCGCGGCGCTCGTGATCTACCTGATGCCGGTGGGGTCGCTGCAAATGCCCAAGCTCGGCACGCACGCCGCCAGCGAACCGGTGGCTGCGGCGTCGGCGGTGACCGAGACCATCGTGATGCCGCAGGCCGCAGCCTCCGGCACCTCCGCAGCGGATGGGGCGCCAGCCGCGCCGACCGTCCCGATCGACACCAGCGGCGTCGCCACGGACGCGCCGGAAGCGGCGTCGGGGCCGATGGCTGCCGGCGTGCTGCAGTTGCGGCCGAGCGAAGCCTCCTGGGTCGAGGTGCTGGATGCGCGCGGCAAGCCGCTGATCGCGCGTCTGGTGCAGCCCGGCGAAAGCGTCGGCCTCGACGGGGTGATGCCGTTCAAGGTGAAAATCGGCAACGCCAGTGCGACGCAGGTGATGTTCCGCGGCCAGCCGCTCGAGCTCGGCCCCTTCACCCGCGACAACATGGCCAAGCTGGAACTCAAGTAAGCAGGCGTGGCGCCATCATGAACGACCAGATGAATCACCGCACCGGGACCCTCATCGCGCTCGACGACTTCGTCGAGCCCGCCGTGCCCGCGCCGCACCACACGCGCCAGGTGCCGGTGCGCTGGGGGTCGCGCGTGGTCACGGTCGGCGGCGGCGCACCGGTGCGCGTGCAGGCGATGACGAACACCGACACGGTCGATGCGATCGGCACCGCGATCCAGGTCAAGGAGCTGGCCATCGCCGGCTCGGAGATGGTGCGTATCACCGTCAACACGCCCGAAGCGGCCGCGGCCGTGCCCTACATCCGCGAGCAGCTCGACCGCATGGGCATCGACGTGCCGCTGATCGGCGACTTCCACTACAACGGCCACCGCCTGCTGACCGACCACCCGGCGTGTGCCGAGGCGCTCAGCAAGTACCGCATCAACCCGGGCAACGTCGGCAAGGGCGACAAGCACGACAAGCAGTTCGCTCAGATGGTCGAGGTCGCCGCGAAGTACGACAAGGCGGTGCGCATCGGCGTGAACTGGGGCAGCCTCGACCAGGAACTGCTGACCGGGATGATGGACGCGAACGCGAAGCTCGCCGAGCCGTTCGAGCCGCAGCAGATCATGTACCGCGCGATCCTCACGTCGGCGATCGGGTCGGCGCGACGCGCTGAAGGCCTGGGCTTGCGCGGCGACCAGATCATCCTGTCGTGCAAGATGTCCGGCGTGCAGGACTTGATCAGCGTCTACCGCGCGCTCAGCAAACGCTGCGATTACGCGCTGCACCTGGGCCTGACCGAAGCCGGCATGGGCACCAAGGGCACGGTGGCGTCGACCGCGGCGCTGTCGGTGCTGCTGCAGGAGGGCATCGGCGACACGATCCGCGTCTCGCTGACGCCGCAGCCGGGCGAAGCGCGCACGCAGGAGGTCGTCGTGGCGCTCGAGATCCTGCAAGGGCTGGGCCTGCGTTCGTTCAACCCGAGCGTGACCGCCTGCCCGGGTTGCGGCCGCACCACCAGCACGACGTTCCAGGAGCTCGCGAAGGAAATCGACGACTATCTGCGTGCGCAGATGCCGGTCTGGAAAGCGCGCTACCCCGGCGTCGAGAAGATGAAGGTCGCGGTGATGGGCTGCATCGTCAACGGCCCGGGCGAAAGCAAGCACGCCGACATCGGCATCAGCCTGCCCGGCA
>Ga0307508_10005857_pt1 | contig 11600 bp, 6 predicted proteins | sample 9_EM_MG_FD_203089 | JGI IMG/M metagenome (GOLD analysis project Ga0307508, IMG submission 203089) | Populus trichocarpa ectomycorrhiza microbial communities from riparian zone in the Pacific Northwest, United States - 9_EM | ecosystem: Host-associated > Plants > Roots > Unclassified | place...
GCCACAAGTAGCTGTTCTACCTTTGAACTATATTCTCATATACGGGTAACAAGATTTGAACTTGTACGGTAAAACCATCCCGTCCTAAGCGGGATCCGACTACCAATTTCAGCATACCCATTCATAAAATATAATGTATGCTTAAGGTAAGACTTGAACTTACAACCTAAACATCTTCAGAGTTCCGCTCAACCAATTGAGCTTCTTAAGCTAGAGTTATATAGATATTACATTATATTTTAATGTGAAGATAAGACCTTCAGGATTTGAACCTGAATAATAATACTTAAAAGGTACATGTTTTACATTAAACCAAGGTCTCTTTTTTTTTTTTATAAAGATTAAATCTATAACAAAACTTGTCATTATGTATATTTAAAACAGTAAACTAATCTTAATTGGGGACTTTTTATCTTAATATTATAGATATATTTGGAGAATTCAGGATTTGAACCTGAATTGTCGATATGCAAAATCGTAGTTCTACCAATTAAACTAAATCCCCTTTTCTGTTTATTCTAATATATAACCCATAAGGGGATTGAACCCTTATAAAAACATTGAAAAAGTTTTGTCTTAACCATTGGACGAATGGGTTCTTTGTTTGGGTTCTTTGTTTGTTCTTTTTTGTATTTAATTTTTTACAAAAAAAGATACTTCTAAACTATTTCGCATATATCCGAGAAAGGGCTTGAACCTTTATGATGTAATTATCAACGAAGCTTAAGTTCGTCCTGTCTACCATTCCAGCACCCGGATTAAGGTTAAAATGATTTGAACATTTATCTGAGCTATTATGAGCAGCTAGCTTTGCCAATTAAGCTACAACCTTTCATGTGGCCTAAGGATTTGAACCTCAATTTTTTGATCATGAGCCAAATGTGTTAACCATTACACTAAACCACGTAAAAAAGAAGAGCCCTGTACAAGATTTGCACTTATTTCAACCGATTACAAAACGGGTACATTACTATTATGCTAACAAGGCTATACTATAAATAAATAAAATATAAAATGATATATATTTATTCATGTATTTTTAGGAAAATTATTGTTTAATTTTAGTGTAAATAAATGCAGTATATCTAGTCTATTTATATATTTATCATATATATATCATTAGTTCTTTAATTAAAAAGCCTATTATTATTTATGTTTTAGTCTAAAACATTGAAAAAGTATTTTAAGATAAATATCGTGCCTATATATATTCAGCGCTTATTTATAATTAATGTAGCTTTTTTGCTTTGCTTATAAAAAAAAACAGCAAATATACCATGGATTAATATACCCAACTCCTTTCGTACGAAGGGGATGTTCTTATTTTACTTTTTTTCCCCTAGAAGATAGGAACCATACTGTCTCACGACGTATTTAACCCAACTCGTGTGGCTCTTTAATTGACGAACAGTCAAACCCTTCATGGCTCTTGCATTCATGTGGATGAGCCAAGTCGACATCGAGGTGCCAAACAACGCACCCAATTTGTACTCTCTGGCGTCATTGGCCTGTTCAATTTGTTTATATAAAATAATTTTTATATTCCATTTTTTTCAAAATGGTTCAGACTATTTCTTTACTTTTTTTATACTTTTTTACTTTATTTTTTTATTTATCTTGTTCTAAAAGATAATAAATTTGTTAAGGATTTATTGCATTCAAAATAATTTAATAAGTATTATGATAACTTTTTATACCAAAAGATCCATTACGATTATAAGAATTTACATTTAAATAGTCTATATTAGACTTTTCAAGTCCTTTGGATAACATAGAAGAATATCCTTGATTAGATGAAAAAATATTTTTCATTGTACCTATATAAGTTAATTTAAAAATTGACCTAGATGCTGTTAATCTTCTTGTTAATCTACCTTTTCCTTCTAATCGTATACCAATAATATGTATATTTTTTATAGAATAAAATATATTTTTTTTTATAGTTTTTAGAGGTTTATACATAAGATTTTTATAGATTATATTTTTAGTATTAAATTCAAAGGCTTCTTGTACTCATTTTTTAGCATTTATTAAAAGTAAAGGGTGTAATGTAGGAATTTTACTTAAGGTAACAGCCTTTCTTAAGATTTTTAAGACTCTTTTATTTCTATCTCTAAGTTTTCTTACAATAGCATCTATAAATACACTATTATCCATATGTAAATATTTTATATTAATGATATTTATAATAACTTTTTTATTATAAATATCAGAAATAATTTTACTTACATTACATAAATTTAAAATATTAAATTTATAAGTATTAAAATATAATTTTGATAAATATCGTTGATATAAATATACAATATAAAATCTTTTTTCTATATTTACTTTTATTCCTTTATATAAATAAGTTATATTATTATTAATATATTCATGATTATAATAATTATATATTGTATATAATTTTTCAGGGTTATTTACTCATTTAGTAGTTACTTTTTGTGAATTTTTATTGATTGTAAATAATAGAATCTTATTTTTTATTCTTATAATTTTCTTAGTTAAAGCAAATTGTATTCTTTTTTTATTTATAGACATCATATTTATTTTTGACATAGCATTTATTATTGTAGATAAAGAATTTGATATTCTTTTTTTAGGCATAACATTTATTGCTTTTTTTTTACATAAAGTAGATACTTTTTTTTTTACTATTTTATTTAACATTCATATTCTTTTCAAATAAAATAATTTTTCTTTGTTAAAAATATAAAGATTAAGTATTATACTATTAATGCTATGCTTAATGTCAGATTTACCCACTATAATTCTTTTCAAAGAATAAAATTTATCCGTTTTAAATTGAGTTAAATTAAAATAACTATTTAAAATAATATTTACTACCTTTTCATCTAAATAAGTATTTAGATAGTATTTATTAAAACTATAAAGACTATTTTTTCATTCATTTACTGAAGGGTTAAATTTATTATATTTAAATTTTGCTAAATTTTTGGAAAAGTTACCCATTTTTTTTTTGTTTATTGAAAATCTATTATTACACATATAAAAAAGTATAATTTAGTACTGGAGTTATTATATCTATTAAAAGCAAGGTAAATTTGTTTTAATAAATGAGTCGTTTGACGCAAACTATTAAAAAATAATTTGTAATAATTTGTAATAATTTACGTTTCAAATATACTTTGTAATATTTTTTGAAATTAATCCAGTTATATTCAATATTTCTAATATTGAAGGACTACATTTAATCCCTAGCGTAGCTTTATCCATTAATCCAAAACCTTTCCTTACTGTGTTTTGTGATCATATGCCCCGCTTACGCGACTGAAAGATTTGTAAATCAAACAGTAAAGCAAGATTAAGCCATTAAACTTCGAATTCACATTCGTACATTTTTTTTTTATATACGATATATAGTTAAAAAATTATTTTCCACATAATTTAAATCTTACTAAAAATAAAAAAAATTTCTAATTTACAGTAGAATATATAGATGAATTATATGAAAATAATGCCAAAATATAATTACTTATTAATAAAAAAATTAGGTTATAACCTAATTTTTTTAATAATGTTCTATATTTCTATAAATATATTATACTAATTAACATTAGATATACCCAGTTACTATTTATGGGATCTGTGCCCCGCATAAACTGTCTCCTAATAATTGTCATATTAAAAAAAAAATATTATAATATTATTAATTAATAATACTTAGAAAAATTTATATTATTTTTAAAATAATATAATATATAACTATACATGATAAATAAAGGTGTTCCACATTTATTTGTGTTTAGAAGATAAAATTTATCTTCTAAACACAAATTACCTTATCCTCTAGAACTTTCACATATAGTCCAATAATTAGTAACAGTAAAGCTGCATAGGGTCTTCCCGTCTAACTAGAGGTAAGCAGTATCTGCACTGCTATTATAATTTCACTGAGATAATCATTGAGACAGCTGTTGTATCGTTATATCATTCAATCAGGACCGCATTTAACGGCCAAGGTATTACGCTACCTTAAGACCCTCATAGGTAAGGCCGCCATTGATCGAGGGTTTAAATATATACCTAATGTACATTTTACATTAAGAATATTAATTAGCTGTACGATATAGGGCAGAAATCACACTCAATACTTAGATTTCACATCTTATGCAAAGTGCTTTGTTTTAATTAAACAGTCGTACAACACCATTATGTGTCTCCTAATCCTTAATTTAAAAGGATTGGCAGACCTTATCCCTAAGTTACGGAATCATTTTGCCGAGTTCCTTAATGATTATTATCTCAATTACGCCTTCGTATTCTCTACTAGCTTACTTGAAGAAAGTGTCTAGGCACGGTTTTATTATTAATTTTTTTCAATCTTGAATCCAATAAATTTAAATCTTTTATTTTAGATTTTTATTGGATTCAATAAATAACTCATCATTTAATCCTTTGGGTATTTATTAAACTAAGAGGCCGAAATACATACCATAAGCTTTAGGCGAGTTACGTTTAATCTTTTTATTTATCATACTATAAATAATGATTATAGCATTTATAACTTTTTCGTTACTTATATCAGCATTATCACTTGAAATATATATGTATATAATAAATAATATTATATATAATATTTATTCAACGTTCTGCTAATTTATTCTTAGTTTATAAAACTAATAAAATACAAGATATAGGTATATTACTTAGATCCGTTATATTATTGGAATTTTTAACTTAATAATATTAAATTTAATATTACTATATCAGTGCTCTGTTACGAGATCTTTAAAAATTGGCCGCTTCTAAGCCTATTTCCTGATAGTTTTCGAATCAAACATCCTTTTTCTTCACTTAGTAATAATTTTGGAACCTTAACTACTTGCATTGGGCTGTTTCCCTCTTGACATATAACCTTACAGCACTATGTCCGATTATTTAATTAATATCTTTACCCTTCCGAGGTCTAAAACTCTCTGATAAAATCTTCACGATTCCCCAATATTTGCAAATAAGCAATGAAAAATATACATTGAAAAATTTGACGAGATTAAATACTGTACCTGTTAAGATTATAATTAAATTACCTACTTATATAGGTTTCGCAGAAAACCAGCTATCCTAGTTAGTATTGTATTTCACAAACTTACCACAATTCATCGGATATCAATACGACGATAATCCGTTCGGACTAAATTAATCCTGATCATGGTAAGATCACCAGGCTTCGGGTCTAATACTATATACTGAAAATTATGTTTATTTAGCTGCTAAAATATTAAGATATAATTTTTAAATATGTAGAAAAAATTAACTTAACATTAAATTGCTTGCATATAATATTAACTTACTGATCCATTATGCAAAAGGTACACTCTTATTTATTTAACTTGAGCTACTTATAAAATTACTGTTATTTCGATACTCCCTCACGGTAAGCTTTACTACAGCTCATGTATATTGTTTAGGCTTAGAGGAAGGTTCCCCTATATTCAAATAAATTAAAAATTTATTTTATTTTTTTTTTAAGCCTCTTTATTAAATATATTATAATATATAATAAATCTCATTTGATTTCTATTTCTTTGGCTAATAAGAATTTTCACTTAACCAAGATTAATAAACACAATTTCTCTTAGGACCTAATATTTAAAGACTTCTTCCTACCTACTTATCTAGAGACTACACATCCTGTTAGATTAGTTAAGATAAGATATTGAATATCTCATGTTGAACCCTTAAACAAAACTATTCTATGATATAGAATATTGTGCAAAGAGCTTCTCTATTTTTTCAAGAATGAAATAAGTTACGGCTAAATCCCACTCTTTCCACAAAACATTCCCACCTTTAAATAAAAGTTCTTTCCTACTATACATGGCATTACGAAATATTCAGTTATTCACGAGTAATTTCTTATTTTACTAACTATTGCAAATTGCAATAAGATATACAATTCATATTAATACGTCCTAATTAAGAATAAAAGATGTTATATTAACAGTAGTATAAACAAAGTTGTCCCTACGCTTTAAACTATAACTCTTTAATTTAATTAGATTGTTATACTTCCACGTAATCTATAAAAGGCAACTAGTATACCTAAACCTATAGCAGATTCAGCTGCAGCTATCACTATAATATAAATAGCAAAAACTTGACCCAGTATATCTTCAAAAACCCAGGAATTTATTAATATTAATAATGTAATAGATAAGAGCATAATTTCTATAGATATTAACATTAATATAATATTTTTTTTATTCAAAGTAAACCCTAATACACCTATTAAAAATAATAATAAAATAACCATAATTTATTTCTATTTTTCCCAAACATCTTTTGATAATAGTAAAGATAAATTTATATATAGTTTTAGTAAGTCTCTTGTGTATTTTTATATACTATATAATATTTTAATATTTATATAGAAAACTCAAGAAATTATTAATAAAAGAAATTCCTAGCATACCTATTAAAATTATAAATAAAATATTAACACTTATTTTTTATTTTAAAAATAGACATTCTATACATATTATGAACCTCAATAGTAAATAAATATATACAAAAATAATCAAACGACATCTACAAAATGTCAATATAATATACCGGACTCAAATCCTAAATGATGATTATCTGTTAAATGATAGGCTAAAATTCTTCAAAATCCTGCAGCTATAAATATTGTACCTATGATTACATGTAAACCATGAAATCCTGTACCAAAATAAAAACAAGAACCAAAAATACCATCACTAATAGTAAATGATGACACACTGTACTCTATTACTTGTAAAGAAGTGAATAGTATAGCTAATGCTATAGTATATATTAGCCCATATAAAGTATTAGCTCTATTTCCTTCAATTAATGAATGATGAGCATATGTTACAGTCAGTCCAGATGATAATAAAATTATAGTATTTAATAGAGGTAATTCAAAGGGATCTATAGCTTGTATACCCATAGGAGGTCATTCTGCACCAACTTCTACATCTGGACTAAGAGCACTATGAAAATAGGCTCAAAAAATAGCTAAGAAAAAAAATATTTCTGATATTATAAATAATACCATACCAATATATATACCTTTTTGTACGGCTAATGTATGATTACCTTTATAAGTTCCTTCAGAAACTACATCTCTAAATCATAATGTCATAGAATAACATACTAAAGCTAAAGCTGGAAAAAAAAGATATTGGCTGGAAAAAAAATTGTGCATACTTAACACTGCTGAAGTCGTCAATGCTAAGAGTGAAATACTAGTTAGTATAGGTCAAGGAGAAGGGGACACTAAATGGTAAGGATGTGCTTGATAACTTGAAATAGAAGTTTTTACTTCTAATAAAGGTTTAATATTCATAATAAATTGAGATCCGAAATATTCAGATATAGACATTTAAATAACTTAACCTCAATTGGTATGGAATTTAACCCTCTTTCCATAAAAATAAGTATGGATAATTTGATAACAATATTAAGGGTTTTTTTTTTAAGGAATAATATTTCTGCAAATATCAAAAATATCCAGATTAAGAATTTTAAAATTAAAAATTAAAGGAATTAATTCTTATAATTCTAGAATATAACCTATGAATATCTGGATATTTATCTTATATAATACTTTATAAAGTATTATATAATACACCCGTAATACAATAATTTAAACCATTTATTACAGGTATAGGATAAATACCTAATATTACAGTAATTACAACTAATATAATTAAAATTATAAATTCCCTATAAGTTAGGTCTATAATATTTACTATAAAATATTTGGAATAGTTACCTCCAAATGCTATTCTATTAAACATGTACATTGTATATGCAGCTGATAATACTATGGAACTAGAAGCAAATATACCTAATACAGGCAATCTTTCAAACGTACCATATAAACTTAGAAATTCTCCTATAAAATTCAAAGATAAAGGAGTACCTGCATTACTCAAGCAAAGTATAAAAAATAAAATAGAAAATAAAGGCATTATTTGAGCCAAACCTCTATAAACTGAAATTAATCTAGTATGAGATCTATCATATAGTATACCTCCTACACATATAAATAAACCAGAAGATACAAAACCATGGCCTAAACCCAGAAGAATACTTCCTTCTAATCCTTGTATAGTATTACTAAATACAGCTAAAAGATAAACTGCTGCATGTGAAACAGAACTATAGGCTATTAATTCTTTAATATCTATAGTTCTTAAAGTACTGATACTAGCGTAAATTATTGTAATTACACATATCATATACACTATATATGTGTAATTCATAGATGCTTTAGGTATAATAGGTAATATTAATCTAAATACACCATATAAACTTAATTTTAATACTATAGCAGCTAATAGTATACTACCCCCTAAAGGAGATTCTACGTGTGCTTTTAGTAATCAATTATTAAGAAAAATAACTGGAGTTTTTACAGCAAATGCAATAAAAATTCCATAAAATAATATTAATTGAGTAGTATAGTTCAAGTTTGTTTTGAAGAGCACATCAAAATCAGTCATACCTATTAATGACATTATATATAATATAGATAATAATAAAAATAAAGATCCTAATAATGTATATAAAAATAAATAAAAACTAGCTCTTACTTTGTTATATGATCCATATATACCTATTAATAAAAATAAAGGTATTAATGTACTTTCAAAAAAAATATAAAACAAAAATATATTTAAAACTAAGAATACAAATATTAATAACATTTCTAATAACAAGATAAGAATCATATATGTTTTTATATTATCTGATATAGAATATCAGTTAGATAATATAACTATAGGAGTTATAAAGGTAGTTAATAATATAAAATAAATAGATATACCATCTATACCTATATAAATATTAAGTCCATTAATTTCTGTTATTTCTTGAATGAATTGATAATCAACATTTGAATTATCAAATAATATATAAATTAAGAGAGAAACACATAAATTAAGTATAGCTATAAATAAGCTAAAAGTTTTTATATTATTTATTTTATTACGATTTATACTAGATAAAAAGATTATACCTAGTAAAGGTAAAAGCACTAATAAATATATTAACATTAGTGTTTACAAATTTTGTCTATTTTATACAAAAATATCAGATTAACAATTTTGTAGTCTAAAATTAGATTAAGAAATCTAGAATATAAGTTATAAATACTTTTTACTTGTAAGATAGTAAAAAAAAAATCCTTTTTACGTAAAAAACTTCTATGAATAGTCCTAGGAAGGTTGACTTATAACATTTAAATGCATGATAAATAAACTCTGTTTATTACAAAAAAAAGTTTTTTTTCCAGAAAATAATTACAGAATCTAAATATGTATTTACAGTTCAAAATTTAATACTCTTGACTTGTTTACATTGAGTTATGTTACGACACATTAATTACGTAATAATATAAATCAATCTAGTTAATTCTTGATCGAAAAACATAAATAATAAAATAAACATAGTTAATATGGCAATCGAAAAAGATAAATAACTAGACATACTTATATTTTTTTGAAAAATAAATAATTTACTTTTATATATTTGGAATTTTAATTTATAAATACTTTTTTCAAAAAACATAAATTTTACCAATACTAAATAATAAACTGCACTAATTACACTTGTTAGTATGGCAACAAAAGTTATAAAAATATATCCTTTATCTAAAGCTGCTACTAATACCATCTGTTTACCAAAGAATCCAATTAAAGGAGGTATACCAATAAAAGAAAAAAGAGTTAAAGATAAACTAATTGTAAGCATAGGATTTATATGAAAATAACCTTTTAATTGAGTTATGTATTGTATAGGTGAATAATTATCAGTTTTCATTTCCATGTTATTTTTAAGAACATAAAAATATAAATTAGAACCTATTGTTATTAAAATAATAAATATATTTAAATTAGATAATGAATATTGTATTATATAAAAAAATAAAGCCCTAGAAGACTCTAAAGTATTAATAGATAAAGCTAAAAGTATAAAGCCTAGATGAGATATAGTACTATATGCAAATAATCTTTTAATTCTATATTGTATAAGACCTAATATTGATCCTATTAAAAGAGATAATACAGAAGATAAGATAATATTATTTAATCAAGATAAAGTTTTTATATTACTATCTGTATAGAACGTTAATTCAAATAATAATATAAGTATTGATATTTTTGCTATTATTGCAACGAATGTAGTTACATTTGTTGGAATTGCATCATAAACATCTGGACTTCAAAAATGAAAAGGTGCAGATCCTATTTTAAATAAGAATCCAACAGACATAATGACTAAAGGAAGTTGAATATAAGTATATTCCTTATATATATCTGTATAAATATTAGTTAAATTTACAGTTTCATATAAATTATTATTAGCTAAAGCATTAGAAATACTATTTATCATATATATATTTTCTAAACTGGTGTTTCCCGTGTTTATATATAATAAGCTTATACCTAATAAAATAATACAGGAAGATAATCCACCTAATAAAAAATAAGTTAAACCTGCATTTATAGAAGATTCAGAATTTCTATGTATAGAACATAATAAATATAATCCATAACTTTGTAATTCAATTGATAAAAATATAGACACTATATCATAACTACATAGTAAAAATATAGCACCAGTTAAACAAAATAATATGATTAAAGGGTATTCTATTATCCTGTATTCATAAGTCATCATATTTATTTTTTTTATAGAATTATTTCATATATCAAAATAATTCCTATCTAAGGTAGATATATTTTCTTTTACATTTTTTGCATATAGGGTAGATATATTATCTAGATTATTACTCTCTAAATTTTTGTAGGACGGGTGGTTTGCATACTTTATAGTAAGGTTTTCCAAATTTTTCTCTTTTATACTATGGCCCTCTAAAGATAAGTTTTGCGTGGCTGATTTCATAGGTAAAAGCAATAGATTTTCTAAAAAATAATTACTTTTTCTTAGATAAAAAGAATTCAAACCAATGATAAATGTACTTAAAATTAATATAAATAAAATAAAAAGTAAACTATGAGATTTTAACATAAATAAACCCCCGTACAAAATTAATCCTTCATGGATAAAATGAATATTAATATTGATTGACAAAACAATCAATGAACTAATTAAAGCAAGAATAGTAACTCTGCTAAATAAAATTGAACTGTCTCGGTTATTAGTTACGGCGGTACATAAGATAAGTATTATAATTGAATATATTAACATTATTGAGTTTTCAAATAAAGCAAGTATTTTTCTAAAGATACTGATTGTATTACAATAGGCATTCCACTATGATATATACCACATATTTCTGAACATTGTCCATAATATGTCCCTTCTCTGTTCCCAAATACAGAGACTTGACTATTTTTATAAGGATAAGCATCACATTTTAAAGCTAAGCTAGGACAACCTAAGGAATGGATAACATCTGTAGATGATATATTAAATCGTGCATGAGATAGGGTAGGTAAAATTATTCTATTATCAACTTCTAGCATTCTCAATCTTCCATTTTCTAATTCTGATTCATTTATCATATAAGAATCAAATGATATTAATTCATCCTCACTATTTAAAAATTCTGGGAATTCATAACTTCAATATCATTGGTGTGC
>Ga0307508_10005858_pt1 | contig 11600 bp, 17 predicted proteins | sample 9_EM_MG_FD_203089 | JGI IMG/M metagenome (GOLD analysis project Ga0307508, IMG submission 203089) | Populus trichocarpa ectomycorrhiza microbial communities from riparian zone in the Pacific Northwest, United States - 9_EM | ecosystem: Host-associated > Plants > Roots > Unclassified | place...
ATCGATGATGCTCCCGCGCGCTGCCGTCCCTATCCCAGCCATCCCCACAGAAGACATCCCAAGTTCGGCCGGGTCGCTTGTTAGAGAGTCATCCCTATCGTGCGCCATCAACAGCGCATCCGTGAGCTCGGGCGATGCATACGCAGAACCGAGGTCGGCGAGGTCAGGGGGGCGGATATAGGACGAATGAGGTGAGACCGCCTCCCCTGCCTCGGTGCCGATGATGGTGTCGCGCCAGGTGCCAGCATGGGGGTCCCAAGGATCGCATATTTCCAGCTCAGCGGCAGAGTAGCCCAGCTTGGATTTCTTCACGCCGAATTCGGAACTATAATCGTCCTCGTGTGCGTACTTGTCCTTGTGCGGAAAGGAATGGTGCACGAGCGTGCTCTGGTCGGCGCTCGACCGCGAACTGCTTCGTGTCCTTTGGTACGCTCCGTATTCCATTCCTTGACCCGATCCATCTTCCACTTTTTTAACAGGTGGGTGGCCCCGCCATCGTTTCCGTGCAAAGAAGCATCGCAGTGCGAAAAACACTAAAGATAGCGCAAAGAAGCCAACCAGGCCGATGAGGATCTTCACGCCGACCGAAAGCTGGGATGTATCACCCTGGGGACTTGAGCTTTGCTGAGAAGACCCATCCCCCAAGGGCTGTTTTAACACGCGAACGTGGTCAAACTCCTCCATGGCTTGAATGGCATTCGTTAGACCGAGTAAGCCGAGCATCGGGTGCGTTCCAAATTGAAACGAGTTGTTGAAATTTCCAGTGGCATCTGGCTGCTCGTATGCCATGACAGTGTAGACGTTCCGCATGAAGGGAACCCCGAGAACCATATCACCTATGTCGGAGTTCGCCGCGAGCCCCGAAGGATTAGTCTGTATGAGACCTGTGCAATACTGTGAGTTTGATTGTCCAGTGGGCTCCGCAGTCAAGTCGAGAGGGTGGAGCGGAAGCTCGCTTTGACCATCTAGGGTGATGGTCATGTTGAATGGAGTCGTACACGGGACATAATCTGCAAGTAGTGGTGAGAAGAATTTGTCAGGTTGTGCAACGAGAATGCCGCACAATTTCCATCTGAAGCAGGTTCGATGCCCAATGCTCCATAAATTCCGTTGGCTAGCGCGGGTGTTGTAATTATCAAGGGTACACCTGAATCCAGGAGGGCTGTTGGCTCGGAAGTGCCGGATAGCGACTGTAGCGCAACGGGAAACGCTTGACCATCGATATAGACCGTAATCGCACGAACGGTGGTCTTCCAGAAAGGACCACCGACGCTCTCGCTGACAAGGGATGAATAACGAATGTGTGAAGGATCTGGGACAATTTCGGAAGGGTGGCGACCAATGCCGAGAAGAGAAGGTATTTGGCTGGATCCGGGACGTGCAAGAGTAAGCGAGAAGAAGGGTTGAGAAGGCCCATTGGTAATGAGGGAGAAGAGATTGGAGGAAATGTCCGCTCCATCCGGAGCGTCACCCGTGCTCGCGGGTAAGCTTTGCTGAATCAAAGAATTCGAGGGGAGGGCGAGACCGAGAATGCCATCAAAGTTATATGACAACGGTTCGTTGTTGACAGACGTTGCTGCAGCTATTGGATTGTGAACGGAATAGTTGGAGGAGGCACAAGAACTGGCTGACCTAGTGCTTGATTTGGAATGATGTAGCCTCCAATTTGCACTCGGTCCCATACAATGGGGCCATTGACAGTACCGGAAAGGTATTGCATCGTGAACGCGACGCCTGATGGTTGTGAGGAACTCGGATCATATAGATGCCCACTTGTTGCTGAGCATGAGGCTGATGAGCACGATTTGGATGCAATCCACTGGGAAACTGGGTTTAAGAAGAGTGTGAGTACATAGGATGACATGTCTCACTAGATCGGAAGAGCCCGTGTCAACCTGCAGCGAGAGGCTTTGTTGAGGGGATCCCACCTGCACTGGGACAGTGTATGCTCTGTGAATCAAAGGGCGGGGTAAGTACCATGTGTTGTCTTCATAAAGGAGAGGGAAAAATAAAATATTAACTTGGACGTACACGGCATAGTAACTCGTCGAAACCATGTCCATGCTGAGCACAATCCCAGAACCTCCGCCATTTCCTTCGGCCGGTGATGCTCGTTCCTTGATTTTCCCTCTGGAGCGGGCGTCAAGAAGGGTTGATATTGTCATCTCGAGCTTTAGAATGGGCTTTGGCAGGGATCGGGGGAGTCACGAGAGAGTCTAGTGCCGGGGGTGTGGTGGTGGGCGGGGTAGCAGCACCGTGTGTGAGATTCAGGCAACGTTGTCAACTCTGAACGACAGACGGCTCATTGAAGGTGAGCAGTGGGGAAGAGAATAGGGAGGGCTGTGAACGAGTGTGCGAGGGCTGGAGAAGGAAAAAGAACGAGAGTAAGTCGGGCGACAGAAAGGAGGGCGCTCACGGGAAAGCCGCTGTCAGCCGTTCAAGGAACGACCCCGCGTCGTTTACCTCCCTGTGGGTTGACGTTATTTTAGCTAAACGCTGTGCATGGCGTCGTCCGATTGGGTTGTCCTGCCTTTGCTCACTGGGTGGGCTCTGGAGACCTTGGCAGTGATCGATCATCGAGCCACTCTTTGATCTCTCAGGCTCAGGAGACGCGGCCAAGACGCACTTCTTATCTGCAACCGTGAGTCCCAAGCAAGAGCCCAGCTTTGGTGGCAAGGCTCAGGGCCGTGTATCCAGACGTCCAATCAAGCGCACGGTGTGCCGTGACGGATGAACCGATTGTTCTCCATGGCTAGACGATCAAGAACCCACCATTCTAATGACAACGGCAGAAACAACACTGCCAGGCCTCCACTGACTCACTGCAAGTATCACCTGTCTCTGCTACTGCCACTGTCTCCTGCTGACCAGAATCGCATTGAAAGTCATATCGCTTCCCATTGTCAGTTTCGGCTTGCCGTTGTTATCGCCGTCGAAACAGCCGCTGACCACCTTCAGGGTCATCATACATCACTTCAAACATCCGTGTCTTCCTTCACAAGCGGACTGTTAGGAACGACGCCAGCGCTGCCCGGACTCGATCGGACAATCGTGATTCCTCCGCGTCGACTACATCTCACGTTGGGCGTGATGTCGCTCGAAGGTTCCGAGAATTCTAACATCGCTTTTGATAGCCAAGCAACCAATTCGAGGAAGACCCTCTCGGAAGCGCTTTCACTGTTGTCCTCTCTTCGGCCACAAATATTAGAGCTGCTATGCGGCGCTCGTCTCAAAGTTCCCCTTCACATGATGGGCATCATGCCACCAGACCGCGGGGATCCAGACAAGGCACATGTCCTTTGGCTTGGACCGTCGCGCGAGAATGCGGACGCACAACGGCTACACCAAGTCGGTGGTGAATAATAGTGTTACAGGAACTCCTCTTGTTTCACTGACGACTTGCCAGAGATGGTGAACAAGACATTTGTAGAAGCAGGTTTCATTTCGGACCGCCGCCCCTTCAAGGTTCGTTCTGTGTTCTGTTGCTTTCTCGCGATAAATGAGACACCGCTTTCCACCAGCTACACTGCACGATCCTCAATACAACCTACCGCCGGCCTAGGGCGAGGGGACCACGTCAGCCTTTCTCGTATAGGTCTCTGCTCGGGTCTTCTGCTGCGGAGGCTGTCCTGTCGGAACCACGACAAGTGCCTGACGTGCGCCAGTCTGTCAAGGTAGATTTCGGCTCATGGCATGTGGATGAAATCCAGATATGTAAAATGGGCAGCTACGGGCCCGAGGGTGAGTATGAAAGCTGTGGGGGGCTTCTCCTTGGCAGGCCAACAGCCGTATGAGGAATAGGTACTATTCGCAAGTAATTGCATAGTCAGAGGCTGTACGGCATGTAGCATGTTGTAGTCTAGTTGGGTACATCTGGAACACCTTCGTCGCGGTCTCGAAAAAGTTGACTACTTCTTGATCTCTCTTGTAGCCAAGGCTCGTAGCCAGCAGCATCAAACGTGGTGTGCTATCACGTTTATTAGTGTAATTAGGCATGGACCCCATGTGCCCGGGGCTCGTCATCTGAAAGTGTCCACTGTCAAGAACCTAAACGTTCATTCGCCGACCATCCACACATTTGTACCCACTGTACCTCAACAAACCGAATCGCTGATGAACGTCCTACCGTCGTTGGGACCCTGGTAAAGGAGGATGATAGTGCGATCAGGAAGGGTTGCTGGGGATGGATTAGGGTCGTATTGCCTCGTTAAATTGCAGTAGGAACTTATACGTGCCATTAGTACATCAAGGGTCGTATATGAGATGCTTGCTCACCCATCGCAGGTGTCCGAACCTCTCAAAACTAGCAGAAGCATCCCGAAACTGGGATTACAAGACAAGACCGCCTTTCGCGACGTTGCAGCATGACTTTGTGAGTGCAGTGGTATTTTCCCAGGAGTATTGCAACGGCAAGTCAACACATGCTTGGATCATCGCGTAGGAAAAGAGGAAGAAGCAGTAAGCACAACGAACCTAACCTCATTCCCACCCTAAGTACTCCAATGTCTTATTCAAGACCCGGATATCATCATCTTTGGTGATCTTCAGATCAGTGCTGTGTCGTCCTATTGTCAACTGAGGGTTAAGCTGAGAGTTTGGGTAAGATGCCTCTCCAAGTTTCCCACCCCAGTCGAAGTCAATTATCAACACCCCTTGGTCATTGCAGACGATGTTCGGGACCCGTAAGTCGCCATGGACAAGATCCCTGTCATGGAAAGAAGCAACAAGAGTCTTCAACTGCTTCCCTAATTCTCCACGTTTTCGGTCATGCGGCGAAACGGGTTGAACCAATTCCATTGTTATGCCGAAAAAGCCCTCAGGGAGTTTCTCAAAGCCCAGGAGGGCTGGCGCACGTCCTTGTTTCGCACAAAACATGTGCAGTTCATGTGAGTAACGGCGTGTAAACTTGACAATGATTTTTTCCTCGTGGTCACCACCAGTCCTCTTGGCAGTGTAAAGGTGCCGGTCGGGAGCTAGACGGGAGAAGGGCGCGAGAATCTCGAACTCGATGTGGGTGTCAGAGAAAGGGGATCTTAGGCTTGAAATAGGAGGTAATCCGCGGAGGCTCTCTTGGATGTGGAGAGGGGGATTGCGAGCCATCTCCATGTTGGCCCGCTCTTGGATATGAGCGAGGAGGACAGTAGCTGCTGTGAAGGCATTGTACAGTGCGATCCGGTCGTCACCGTCACCTGAAGCACGAATGCACGACAGCCAGGGCGTGAGGGCGACTACCCGCCATTCACCAAAATAGAGGATAGCATAAAAAGTGACATAGTGGCCTATTGCAGTACACGATCGTCAGCTGCACGTGAAATGCGAATACAATGTACAACATGCCGATGATGGTTAGCCTGAGGCATGGGAAGTTCCAATGGCTGATCAGCGATTCCGGAGTAGCATATTCCATTGCTGTCTTGACCGAGTGAGCGAAATAGCTAGTCATTTCCACATATGGAATAGCAGTGACTCGTTTTTGAACACAGCAACGCAGGACGCTGCACGGTGTGGTCCGAAGATAACACCGTCTGAGGCGCCTTTGTTGCTGAAGGTGGTTGTGATTAAGGGAGGCCATCAGTGCGTGCGGAAAATATGTTGGTCAGAGCGATTATACCTCCGCTCCTTCTGGCATATTCATCCTCATCGCAGTAGATAAGTGACATCTCCTCTGCAAAGTGATCGACAGCTGATAATAATCTTGCAGATGACACGTGCTGTGTGCCCGGAACGTCCTTCTTGCCACGGAAGATGTCGAGGAAGTGACCAAATCCTTCATACTGAAGTGAGATGGGAGGAAGGTGGTCCGTGCTACGGGAAAGTTCATCGCCAGGAGAGTCAAAGAAACGGCGGTGGTCAAGGATGCATTCCTTTGGGTTTCTTTGCCAGTATCGGTAAACATGCGGATGCGCTAGACTCGATGGTGACTCAGTTGCGATTTTGGCGCGCTTCACCCGATCCGCCGCCTTCTCATCCGCCGCTTCAAGAACATGTTTCCCTGCTTCAAGACACCAGGAGGACATTGTCAGAGACGCCACAAGTCAACTTACTGGTACTGCTGGTAAATTCGGCAACAACATGGAAAGGATCGAGAACTGGCACCCCCAGGAAATTGGGCAGCAGAGTGTCCCCTTGGAGTGGTTCGCCGTCACCCATCTTGATAAGACTCTCCCGGAGTTCATTCTTGTCTCCTGATATCCTGTATAAGCGTATATGGCCGTCGGCTACGTTTCTCAGATCCGATTGTGCGACCCTGATACGGTCTTTAAGTTGGCTCGCGGTTGCATTTGCTCGGATTGAAACTTGAAATCTGGCGTCGAGAGTGCTTCTCCGTAACCAGCAGACGATCATAAAGTATGGCGCATCTAGAGAACAAGATTCAGAATCGATTGCAAGGGTAACCCTTTAGTTACATACCCACTATGATATGGATATGGCGCTCAGTGGGTGCCTGTTCCGAGAACACCTCTGATAACTGATCATCCCCCGTCTCCAAGAGTTCCCCATGCCCCGACAGGATGATTTTGCTAAGATTGTTTTTATAGGGTTTGGGGATGGGTTTCCTGAGCTGGTAAAGATGGAGAGTATTTGCTTCTACGTCGCGAAAATCCACTGGCTGTTTGTTCCTACTGGCTTCTTTGGGGGCGGTGACGGTCTCCGTCCTTGAAATCTTGACCTGGACAATGTTTCCAACATCTAGTCCACGAACCCAACAGGTGAGCGTGAATGCTTGAACCATGTTGTGGCACTTGCACGGTTGTCTGAAAAGAACATCGGACAGGGGCTACACAGACTCATTCGGCAGTCCCCGACTGCGGCACTGCACTGGGCGGGCACAGGTGTGGCACGACCGTGTCAACGAATTGAAAGAGCGATTCAAAGACCGCCTTGTATCATCGTGCGACTTCTTGTCTCGCTCAACACCTTCACCTCCAACAGCGCCCGCTCTACGCACAAAGTCCTACTTTCTACGTTCACATAATGTCTGAAATCAGGAGGAAGCTTGTCATCGTTGGTGATGGTGCTTGTGGCAAGGTTTCTCCCTTCTCCAGTTCCTGCCAGCATTCGTTCTGATTCCCGCACTAGACCTGTTTGTTGATAGTTTTCTCGAAAGGAACGTTCCCTGAGGTATTCTCCTGTTCGTCTCTTTCCTTGCTCGTATTCTGACCTTGTTCGTCTCTCTCAGGTTTACGTTCCCACCGTGTTTGAGAACTACGTGGCGGATGTTGAAGTTGACGGCAAGCACGTCGAGTTGGCGCTATGGGATACTGCTGGTCAAGAAGACTATGACCGGCTCCGGCCTCTCAGCTACCCCGACTCTCATGTCATTCTAATCTGCTTTGCCGTCGACTCTCCCGACTCGTTGGACAACGTACAGGAGAAGGTCTGTCCCCTCTCCTAAGTTACCCCCTTTTCATCCGTTCTAAAAGCACCTCCTATTCTAGTGGATCTCTGAGGTCATGCACTTTTGCGCTGGTTTGCCTATCATTCTTGTCGGCTGCAAGAAGGACCTTCGACGTGACCCCAGAGTAATCGAGGAACTCAGGAAGACAAGCCAGCGTCCTGTCACCCCCGAGGAGGTGAGCTACCTCTGTTGAAGTTTACTTTGCATTTTATTTACTTGGCGATGTGCCTAGGGTATGGCTGTGGCCAACAAGATTGGGGCGAAGCACTACCTCGAGTGCTCGGCACGAACGGGAGAGGGTGTTCGCGAGGTCTTCCAGTACGCTACTCGGGCTGCCCTTCTTAGCCGGCCCAAGAACAGCAAGAAACATGGCTGCGTGGTGTTGTAGACTATTCACGGGACGACCCTTGATTTTATCCTAAACGCTGATGTCGTTTCGCCTCCCTCTCGCTACCTGTCTCCTCTATCTCCCTCTGTCCAGAGTCCATACCCTTCACGACCAGTGTTCTGCAATCTTCATGATCTGACCTCTTTTATTTCATGGTTGCGATTCCCGTTTGTTTCGTTCGCTCGTCCGTCAGAGTGAGCCTGTTTGAGACGCTTGAACCCTTTACATATGGGTGCCACTTTTGAGTTGTTTGCCCGTTGCTGTCGCATTGGGGTGCAAGTAATCCGCAGCAACCATTTGAAACATCCTGTATGTGTGAACGTATGTTTGCCTCTTGTATCATATCTGGTCATGAAATGCAATTTGATCGCAAGGCCGTCAAGTCACGAAGGACTATTATAGAATTCCGAGACTGCAAGTTGTCCATGCGCGGTTGATAGCGCTGACTTCCAGCCTGGATTGCACTTGCCAAGATCGGCTATCGCCATGGAACCGGGAGCGGTCACTCTCCGTGTTTCGGTGTTGTAGTAGGTCCGGCCAAGTGGAAAGGCCAGCTGATTCCTTGCGGCGTCGCTGAGATTCAGAATCACAACCTCCTCGGATATGCTGACTGCGCACGGCGATAGTCTCTGCCTTGCACTAACTCGCTCCGAATGTACATATGTAGATATCCATGCCAACACGGGCTGGAGCTGCAAAGCTTGCTCCTCTGTCACATGGCAACGGTGACCAATCCGCACGCACGTATGCCCACCGTGATGGCAACCACGGAAGGCTGGGTTCGGCGAAACGGCTTTGCACAGCTTTACCGTGTTCGTTGCCTTCTGGCGCGGTGGGCGTCAACAATGCGGGTCCCAGGACCTACAGGCTAGGAGGAAGGTGGGAACGACAAATACATAGTAGGGTCGACAAATTTGTTGGCTGGTTCGGTTTGTCGCCCTTCTACCTTCGACGGAGTTCCTGCTGATGAACCTCGGGACCACGGCTGGCACGCATGTTCCCGTGCACCTGCACAGACTTAGTCTGCACTCGTCACGCTCCCACCTATAGGCACTGTGCTTGTGTTCCGGATGGCACGTTCGGTCTCGCGCGCCGACCGCTTCACGCATATTACTCATTCGAAGATTTCTGCTGTCACATGCACTCCGTTCCTGCCGGAACTCGGGAAGACACCTATCGAGGTATGGTTTCCTATCCTCTGGTAACGGTCGGTGCCTGGCCTACTGCGGGTCAGCACTGTGTGCGATACGCATGACGAAATATCAATCCCATTTAAAAGCGCGGGTGTCGATGGCGCAACATGGAAATATGAGGGAGCCGAGCCAGGGGTTTACCTCTCGTTGGTGCCTCGATCGCCCTGGGATACTGTGCTCGAATATTGAGGTACAGTACTCTATACGTCAGAGTGTCAACGTTGGAACTGCACCGCCGAGATGCGCGGACGGTGGATCGTTTGCGGGGGCGATCAGTGGCGTTTGGCCTTGCGTGCCATAGGGGTCATCGATCATATCGGAAAGTAAGCTCTGCAGTTATTGCAAAGTTCCGCAATGACGGGTTGATTCACCCTTAATAGGTACGCTGTATGGGATGGGTGTCGCGTCGCGAAGCAAGGAGATTCGTGGGTATAGGTCTTGTAAACCATGTCTACGCCGCCACAGGAATCACGAGTGTAAGTAGCCCACTTCATGTGTCCAGATCTGCGTCCAGATACTGTTCACCGTCCAGATCGATCCTTGGTCTGGACATTACCCGCACGTTCCAGAGAAATCGCTTGCCATATCCTTCCTTCCCCTTGACCCGCATGTCTATGAAACACAAGCGGGATGGATACCTCTCCCATTTTCATCACTCTTGTGCCCTTTATTTGATCTGGACTCGTCATTCGACATTCATTTCCGCGAGTCCGGAAAATGCCGGAAACGTGAACCCGCTGACGTCGGGAATTGATGAAGTGTTGTGCCAGGTCTTGTGTCAATTCTATCATATTCCTTCTAATAAGCACATACATGGCTAACATCTGTCATTGGCACCAATACAGTAATTCCTACTTTAAAGTTTATCGACACCTGTGCAGTGAATACGGAAAGTCTCAATCTGCTGCCTTTGTACATTTCGGATCCAAAGGCCACGTGTGCTCTTGAGAGATGCATGATAAGATGGCTTCGGGACCAACATAGTGGCTCATCAAAGAGGAAAGAAGGGTATTTGAACGCACTTAATTAAAACGGTTCCGGACACGAGGTGGCAAACGAGGCTTCAAGGACACCATAAAATGCTGAATTGGTGGGAAGTCATGATAGCACGCAATTGAGCAGGTATGTGGCCGTGGCATCCGCGTATCATGATGTCAGCGATGATGACAAGCGTGTCCCAGCTCGTCATCGTAGAGATGTTGGTTTGATCTTTTGGACAGTGGTTTGCTATTTGTTCTGGTGCGTATGTGCGCGCACTTTGGTATATACGACTCGGATATGTTTGGCGTGGTGCTCAGGGTTTACGATAGCGCTTGAACTTATCTGTGAACTTATCTATGACATCCGTTGTGAAACGTGATAATGACGCCACCAGACTCACCTCCTGCATTTAGCCTGGACGGGCAGAAAACCCGCTCGAACGATGCCAAGCGTGCAATCGCACGAAAGCTCGCGGTAAGCTAACAGGATGTGACACAAGCAGGGCTTGGAATCGGCCGCTTGAACCGGGGGGGGGAGTAAACATTAAATTCAGGGGAAAATGACACATGACTGGCGAGATGGCAGTCAGGTCTAGAACGTCACAACACAGCCCAACATCCAGGCCCTTCTTCCAAAATAGGCAATGGAGCATTCCGCACCACACTATGATCGACTATTTGAACGGGAAGCTCAAATCCCACTCAATGTCTCCCCTAACATCACGCGTCATTTCTTGCATGTTCCCGGGTGCCATCTCCCTCCTGTTATCCCTTCTTGTCGGGTGATACTTGTCTCATAAAATCTAGCCGTTCAGATATCGACGTTTACATCCATTCGACCCCATCTTCGCCATCCTTGAAGATGATTCGCTTCGAGGGTATGGCGCACGATGTCATGGAGGCCATGTGCACTCCGATGCACCAAGTTCTACCCACTCGTTATCCCCATTCGACGTCCCCGACCATCCATTCCGTTAACCGAATATCGCCGAACACACCGCCTGGAACCCTTTTCCTTGGATCCATGTCCGCAACCATGGACCGCGAGCTACTAAAAAGCCATCACATCACGCACGTGGTGCAGGTCATTGATGCGCCGTGGGCCCAGATATCGGAAGCAGATGGCTTTCGATGTCTCAGGATAGATATTCACGACAAGCCCACCGCGGACCTAAAACCTCATCTCGAAGGCGCGTGCCAATACATCGCCAACGCGCTCGCTAGTGGCGGAAATGTTCTCGTTCATTGCCAGCAGGTGCGTTCCAAAGACCCCGATAATACGGGCACCCTGCTGAGACCGGTCGGGACTCGGATAGGGTATCTCCCGATCACCTGCCATCGTCATCGCTTACCTCATCCATAACCTCGGGATGTCATATGACCAGGCCTATGCACTCGTCAAACGTCGTAGGCCCTGTATCAATCCAAATCCCGGATTTGTGGCGGCTCTTCGGGCATGGGAAAATAAATGGCGCTCTACAGCGCCGCTCCCTCCCCCTCAATTTCGACGCGCTAATACGTCCTATGTTTCAGTGGGAACTGCAAACGGTGTCATCGAGGGCGACGTGATCGTCCTACACCAAGCATCGTTTACCAGGGGCATGAGCTACTCTTCCTGATTCGGTGGTCAGATCCTTCGG
>Ga0307508_10005859_pt1 | contig 11596 bp, 14 predicted proteins | sample 9_EM_MG_FD_203089 | JGI IMG/M metagenome (GOLD analysis project Ga0307508, IMG submission 203089) | Populus trichocarpa ectomycorrhiza microbial communities from riparian zone in the Pacific Northwest, United States - 9_EM | ecosystem: Host-associated > Plants > Roots > Unclassified | place...
TTCGACCGCCTTCACCGTTGACTGGGATCAGCAACACGTCGTCTGCCCGCCGGGCAAGGCCAGCACCTCATGGACGGCGGCTACCCGTGGGCGCTCGGGTGGCATGGTCCGCTGCCTGATGACGCCATGCTGCCCGTCATCTACAACATCGCCGGCCTCGCGCGGCGCGCACGGACGCGGGCGACCAGGTGTACTGCTGGTCCTGCCTGTAACCTTGCGGGTGCCGAAAAGGCCATCCGCGCTGGTCAGGCGGCTTTCTGGTATTCGTGGGGGAGTCCGCCGAGTCGGTCGTGCCACTGGGAGCGTAGGAATGCCGCCCATGTGTTGCTGGTGCGCTCTGGTGCCGGGTCGATACCGGCGTCTTTGAGGATCTCCCAGACGGTGGACGCGGCGACCTTCACTGCCAGGACGAGTAGTTCGCCGTGGATTCTGCGGTATCCCAGGTGGGGTTCTCCGAGGCCAGGCGCAGGACCAGCCGGCGGATCGACCGGGCGGTTCGTGGCGGCCCGACCTGGCCGGGCCGGGAGATCCGGGCGTGCCGGCAGGCGATCAGGTCCCGGTGCCAGCGCAGCACAGTCTCGGGACGGACCAGTAGCCGCAGGTGGTTGAGCATGCCGCGCGGTAGCAGCCGCAGCAGGGCGAGGGTGTTGGTCACGCCGAGGTACGCCAGTCGAAACAGCACACCCCATCGTTACGCAGTACTCGAGGTAGGCGAGCCTGTCGTGATTCAGCCGAGAGGACCAGCGTCGGCAGTGGCCCGCACACCTCGCCGATCAAAATGGCTGTGACCAGGATGGATGAGGTTTTCGGCACCCGCAGCCTCGGTACGACGCCGACAACGTCTCAACGGCGTGATCAACGAGTACCACCGAGCAGCCTGAACCGATCTTCAAAACCCCAGTTCACGGCAGCAAACGCAGTTCTGGCACCGTACACGCTTCTGGTCCGAGCAGCTCATCGGCTAAAGGCGCGCACATCTTACTGATGATCTCGGCCCAGGGTCTCTCGGCGACGCGGGTAAATCGGCTCTTCGCAGGCGTTCGGCGCGAACGGCCTGATCCGGGAAGGTCGGTAACGACTTATCGGACAACGTAATCGTAGTTCCGTCGCGACTACCGCAAGTGACCGGAGCCCCCGACGGGGAAGGAGACCACGGTGAACGCCACTATCAACGCTGGTCACGCTAACCTCACCGCGTTCACGGACCGCTGACCCACCCGGCCTCGCCGAAGCCCAGCTTGGGCCCGCTCAGGCGACCCCGAGTAGACGGTGTGCGAGGGCGGCGTTGCAGCGGAACTCGTGCGTGGTGCAGCGGTGCACGATCGCGCCGCGCTGCATGACGGCCACCTCGTCGGCGAGCGCGAACGCCGCGCGCAGATCCTGTTCCACCAGCAGGATGGCCAGGCCCCCGCTGCGCAGGCTGCGTACGATGTCGATGACCCGGTCAACCATCGCGGGGGCGAGGCCGTCGGACGGCTCGTCGAGGATCAGTAGGCTGGGGTTCTGCATCAGCGCCCGGCCGATCGCGAGTATCTGCTGCTCACCGCCGGAGAGTTGGTCGGCGCGGTACATGGCCCGCATCGCCAGCCGCGGCAGCAGCGCGTAGACCTTCTCCAGGTTCCACGGCCCGGTCTGGTTGCGGGGCGCCGCGATGGTGAGGTTGCGTTGCACGGTGAGCGGGCCGAAAATCCGCCGGCCCTGCGGCACGATGCCAACGCCCGCCCGGGCGATCACGTCGGGTCGGGCACCGGCCAACTCGACCCCGTTGACGCGGATGCTGCCCTGATACGGCCGGACGAGTCCCATCACCGCTGAACAGAACGTGGACTTGCCCACTCCGTTGCGGCCCAGCAGGGCGACGATCTGGCCGGACCTGAGCTGGAAGTTGGTGTCGTGAAGTACCGTACCGCCGTCGTACCCGGCCCGCAGGTCGTGTACGGCAAGGACTTCCGGCATGGGGCCTCCTAGTAGAAAAGACTTTCGTTCACGCCGTCGCCGAGGTAGGCCTGCTGCACCTCGGCGCGCGCCCGGACCAGGCGTGGCGGGCCGTCGGCCAGCACCGTTCCCTGGTGCAGCACGGTCACCTGGGTGGCCAGACCGAACACCAGATCCAGGTCGTGCTCCACGATGACCAGCGTCAGGCCGGTGAGGGTGCCGACGAGTTCGATGAACTGGGCGGTACTCGCGGCGGAAACGCCGGCCGTCGGCTCGTCCAGCAGCAGCACCCGCGGATTGGTGGCCAAGGCCATGGCCAGGTCGAGTTGACGGCGCTCGCCGTGCGACAGCGTGCTGGTCAGGTCGTCGCGCCGGTCGTAGAGGCCGACGGCCGCGACCTGATCGAGGGCCGCCCGCTGCACGGCACGGTCGTGGCCGACCGCCCGTATCATCCGCATGCCGGTGCCGTGCGCACGCTGGGCTGACATGGCCACGTTCTCTGCGACCGTCAGCGTCCGGAACAGCCTCGGCTGCTGGGTAGTCATCGCCAGTCCGGACCGTACCCGGACGGGCTCGGGACGGCCGGACACGTCGTCGCCGCTGAGCAACACTCGGCCGCCGCGCTGCGGAAGCGTGCCCGCGATCAGGTGGAACAGCGTCGACTTGCCGGCGCCGTTGGGTCCGATCACCGCGTGCCGGGCCCCGGGCGCGACCTGGAAACTGACTTGGTTCAGCGTGAACGAGTTGCCGTACCCACCGGTCAGCGCATCGACCTCCAACGCCGGCCTCACGAACGTACCCTCCTCGGCGCCGGGCGCAAGCCGGCCAGGCCGCGCGGCAACAGGTAGACGACGAGCACGAAGACCGCACCGAGCAGAAGCCGGCCGCGCCCGGAAAGGTACGGCGACAACTCGTACCGGACCAATACGACGAGCGCCGCACCGAGCGCCGGTCCGTACAACGTGCCCCTCCCGCCGATCACGACGGCCATCAACGCCAACGCGGAGATCTCGAATTCGAGGCTTCCGGGAGATACGAACTGGGCCTGCGCCACCCATAGCGAACCGGCCGCGCCGGCCATCACGCCCGCGATGCAGAAGACAACATACTTGGGCCAGAACGTCGAGTACCCCAGCGCACGCATCCGGTCTTCGTTGTCCCGGATCCCGCGCAGCGTACGGCCGAACGCGCTGCGGGAGATGGCCACCATGATCGCGATGCACACGATGGCGACGGCGAGCGCGTACCACAGCACATACCCGGTGGCCACCAGCGGCGGCCCGGCCGGCAGCACTCGGATGAACGGTAGCCCGACCAGCCCGTTCGAGCCGCCGGTGAGAGATGACCACTGGTTGGCCAGCGCGTGTACCAGTTCGGCCAGAGCCAATGTGATCATCAAGAAGTTGAGCCCACGCAGCCGGACAGCCAGCCAGCCGATCGCAGCCGCCAGGGCCCCGCCTGCCGCCGCCGCGACCACGAGTTGAACCGGCGCCAGCGGGCTCACATGCAGCGCTACGAGCGCGGCCGCGTACCCGCCGACACCCCACGGCGCGGCCTGCCCAAGCGACGGCATGCCGGCCACTCCGGTCAGCAGATCCAGGCTGACCACTAGCACGGCGAACGCGGCCATCCGGGTCAGTGCGCTGGTGATGGTCGGGACGAATCCGAACGGCACGGCCGCCACAGCGACCGCCACCATCAGTGGCCCGACCCGCCGCACCCATCTCGGCGACGGGGCTACGGCCTTGCCCGGCGACTGCGCGGGATTCGTCTGCTCCAGGGCAGGCGTATCACCGCCGAGGGTGCCGGAGACGCCGGTCGCGCCGAAAGCGCCGCGATCCAGCGGCGGGGGCTCGGCGGCGTGTCTGGCACCGAAGGCGCCGCCGCCCTGCGGCCGGGGCCCGGCGGTCACGCCGCCACCGCCTGGAGTCGGCTGATCCGGGGTCGCAGCAGCAACGCGCCGGTCATCGTGGCGAACACCAGGAACGAGGCGAACTTCGGCAGCAGGGAAACGCCGAGCACCTCGACCTGCCCGATGACCAGTGCGCCGAACAACGTGCCGAGTACCGAATCGACGCCACCGACCACGACCACGACCAGACCGAGGATCAGCACGTACTGGTCCAGACCGGGGTAGGCGCCCAGGATCGGAGCGCCCATGACGCCGCCGACGCAGGCGAGGACCGTACCGAACGCGAAGAGGCCGGCCACGAACGGGCGGGTGTCGACGCCCATCGCCCGGACCATCGGGCCGTCCACCACGGTGGCGCGGGCCAGCGCGCCGATGCGGGTGCGTTCCACGACGAGGTACACGACGACAGCCAGCGTCAACCCGAGCAGGATCACCGCGATCCGGTACGCCGGGTAGGTGTAGCCGAGGAACGTGAACTTACCCGCGAGGAATCCGGGCGCAGGCACCGTGTGCACCTCGTTGCCGAATACGGCCGAGAGGAGATCCGCAGCTACCAGCGCCACGCCGAGACTGGCCAGTGCCTGGTCGAGGTGACCTCGCCGGGCCAGCGGGCGCATCATCACGGCCAGGCCCGTACCGGCGCCGAGGCCGATGACCACCGCCACGATGAGCGCCAGTAGATATGCCCACATGCTCGCGGTCCGGCCGCCCAGAAGTTGCACAGCGACGTACGCACCGACCAGGTACAGCGCGCCGTGCGCGAGGTTGAGTACGTCGAGCACGCCGAGGATCAGCGACAGCCCGATCGCGATCGTGAACAACAGCAGACCGAAGGCGACACCGTCGACGACAGTGATGAAGTTGTCGATCAGCCAAACCATACTTCTCCTCGCGAAGCGGTCGAGGGGTGCGGGCTAGTTGTTCGTCAGTTTCCCGGCGAGCACGTTGACCAACGTGCCGTTCTGCTCACTGACTCCGCGCAGGTAGTACTGCTGGATGGGGTTGTGGGTCGGGCTGAACCGCCAGGTTCCCCGAGGGCTGTCGATGTCGCCGAGCTGGCGCAGGCCGGCGACGACCTGGGCGCCGCTGGTGGCTCCAGCGAGGGCCTTGTCGAGGACGTGCGCGGCGTCGTACCCGGCGACCGCGAATACCGTCGGCGGGTCGTGGTACGCCGCACCGTAGGCGGCAACGAACGCGCGGTTGGTCGGGGTGTTCAGTTCGGTGCAGTAGTTCAAGCCGGTGCGGATGCCGAGCGCCGCCGCGCCCTCGCCGCGCAGCACGTTGCCCTCGGTGACGGGGCCGGTCGCGTACAACGGGATTTCCGGAGACAGCCCGAAGTCCTTGTACTGCCGTACGAAGGAGATCGCCTCGACGCCGGAGAAGAACGCGAACACCGCGTTCGCACCCGACTGCTGGATGCGCGCCAGGTACGGCTGGTAGTTCGACGTCGCGCCGAACGACGGAAAGGCGGAGCCGGCCACGTGGCCACCGGCCGCCTGGAACGCCTGCTGGAAGCCGGCGATCTGCTCGTGCCCGGCCGCGTAGTCCGGTGCGATCAGGTACACAGTGCCAGGGCCGACCTGCTTGGCCACGTAATCGCCCATGGACGCGCCGAGGTTGGCGTTGGAGAAGGACGTACGCCAGATGTAGTCCGACGCATGGACTCCGGTCAGCGCGTTCGCGCCGGCGGTCGCGATGACCAGTGGTACCTTCGCCTCGTTGTACGGCTGGATCAGTCCCAGGGCGGTGGCCGAGTTGACCACGCCGACGGTGACTCCGACCTGGTTCTGCTGGATGAGTCTCTGGCCGGCCGGTACGCCCGTGTCGGGCCCGGCGCCCTCGTCCGCGGTCACCAGCGAGATCTTCCGGCCGCCGAGCAAACCACCGTGCTGGCTGAGATACAGATGGAAGCCGCGGCTGATGTCTGTGCCGACCGCAGCCAACACGCCGGACTGAGGGATCAGCAGACCGACCTTCACCGAGCCGGACGCGATCGTCGCGGCGGTCAGCGAGGATCCGCAACCCGCAAGCAGCAGCGCGACCACCACGCAACCAAGTAACCGTGATGCGCGTCCCTTGCCCTGCATCAGACAATCCTCATCATTCGGAGGGTGCACCGCCACCTACGGAAGGTGATCACCGGCAAGGTAGGTCGGAAACGAACTGGACACAAGAGCGTCACGGGATGATCGGCTCCTACTGGGCCTTTGTTTCAACCTTTTGGAGTGTGAGAACCGGTCGTCTGGTTCGGGTGTTGGGTCTTGCCGACCGATGGTCGGGCGGCGACCTGCTTGTTCCGGGATCCGGCTGGACGGACGGGGCCAGGCCGGGAGGGTTCCGGTGCACTGGCGGGAACCGGCGGCCTCGCGCGGAGGTGACGAAACTGCCCTCGTCCGAGAGAGTCGGAGAAAAGTCAGCGTTTGGGCGTTTCGAACTGGCGTGTCCGTTGACCCTCTGCCAACAAGCGCCGCTAGGAATCATGACTGACGACACCTTCCGCCACGACCATGTCGACGTCGGGGCCGAACGTATCCACGTGATCGAGGCCGGCGACCCGACCGGCCTGCTGCTCTACCTGCGCGGGGAGGAGGAACGCAGCGGCCACATCGACAGCTACGTCGAAGGCCTGCACTCCGCCGGCCTGACCCACGTCGAACCCGCCCTGGTCCCCGGCACCGGCCACTTCACCCCGGAAGAAGCACCCGAGGCGACCTGGGACCTGATCCGCCGCTTCATCCCGCCACGCAGCTGGTGCGCCCCGACGACGGGGACACCGGCCCGCTGCGAGACCCGGCGCGGCGCGGCAACGTCACGATCGACTGCCGCAGCATCGGCGCCGTGCGACGGCCACGGGTGAGTTTGTCGTCGCAGTGCTGGACGATGATCTCGTAGCCGAGGTAGCGGGCCGCCCGGGTGCGGGCGTGGGTAACCAGTGTCTTGTCCGGGTGAGTTCCAGTGCGAGGTCGTCGCGCAGGAACCGTGCCAGCTGGTCTTTGATGGCCTCTGCTTCGGCCTTCGGTCCGATGAACCCCAGGAGATGATCATCGGCGTACCGCGAGTATCGCGGCCGCCGGTATCCGGGGTCCTGTGGGTCACGCGAGGGCAGTCGGCGCAGTTGGCGACGAAGTTCCCGGGTTTTGTCCCGGTCCCCGCGTGCGCGTGCCCGCACCATCCGGGCATGAACCCTTGCATACTGTAGCCGTTTGTCCGGAACTTCTGGGGCGGATCAGTTCTCGATGCCCCGGTGAGGCCGGTGTTCGTTGTGGTGGTGTTCGTACTCGCGCAGGGCGTGCAGCAGATGCGCACGGTTGAAGATCAAGGTCCGGTCGAGCAGTTCGTGGCGGCAGGCCTGGATCCACCGTTCCATGATCGAGTTCATCCGGGGTATCCGGACACCGCTGAACACGACGCGGGTCCCGGCGTCGGCGAGGATGGTGTCGAACAGGGCCTGGTACTTGCCGTCCCGGTCACGGATCAGGTATTTGACCTGGCAGCTGGTCGGAGACCTTCTCGGGTCGCGGCAACGATCTTGGTTCGCTGCCCCGCGCGTCTCGTGTGTCCGTCGTCGTTGGTGACTGCATGCTGCGACTCGTGGTAGAGAATCCGTCGTGGGGGTACCGGCGGGTGCACGGCGAACTGCTCACCCTTGGGGTGAAGTCGCCGCGTCCGCGGTCTGGGAGATCCTGCGCGCGGCCGGGGTCGATCCCGCTCCGGATCGGACCGCCACGACCTGGGCGCAGTTCCTGCGTTCGCGGGCCGAGGATCCGGGCAGCAGCGTGGTCCCCGCGGCATCGGCCGCCGCGGCCCGCCAGCGCGTGGAGTGACCCCGCGCGGCCGCCCAGGGGGCGAGCCGCGCCAGCCGGCGTCGTAGCGCTTCCGAGTGACCTGAGCCACAGGATCTGTATGCAACCGGCTCCTGGGATTGGGCGTCAACGCTGCGATCCGGCCACCGAGGCCGACGACGAAAGAGGTGCGGCCATGAAGAAGACCTGGTTTGCGATGACGGGCGCGGCACTGCTGGTGGGCGGCGTGGTCGCTGCCGGCCCGACCCTGGCGCGGCTCAACGAATCTGGTAACGCAAGCAACGGGGCGGCCACGGCAGCCGAGGAGAACCTGGTCGCAGACAACCGCGTCTCCTGGGCCGGCGCCAAGAAGTTCATGGAGGTGCGCAGCGGTCGGGTGAGCAACGGGGTGGTCACGTTGAAGGTGCGGCCGGCGAAGAAGGTCATCCTCGGCGAGAGCTTCGAGACGCGGCCGATTCCCGGCCCGTTCACCGAGGTCACCGTGCCGCGCACGGCGCGGATCCTGATGCTCGACGGCGAGTCCGGCACGCCGGAGGTGTTCGCCGCGATGCTGGGTGAGCGGACGGCGGCTCAGCGCGGCGAGGCGTTCGACATCACCTTCGACGCCAAGGGCAAGGTCGCCCTCGTCGAGTGGCTCTACGTGCCCTGACCGGGGCCGGCCGTGGCCACCCCGGCGGCCGATTCCGGCGGGGGCGGCCCGATGCCCGCAATGCGGCATCTGTCGGGTGTGATGATCTGATGGATGCCGCATCTCACCGCACACTGAGCAAGGGAAACCGTTAGATGCGGGACGCCGCGGAATTCAACGCCTTCTACGCGGGTTCGTCCCGCCGGGTCTTCGGGCAGCTGTATGCCATGACCGGCAACCGGGTCGAGGCCGAGGACGCCGTGGCGGAGGCGTACGCCCGAGCGTGGCAACGATGGTCCCAGGTCCGCGACTGCGACAGTCCCGAGGCGTGGGTGCGGCGGGTCGCGTCGCGCATCGCGGTCAGCAACTGGCGCAAGGCGGTGAACCGGATCCGGGCCCACCGCCGGAACGCCACGCAGTCGCATACCGAAGGCCTGAATCCCGACCACGTCGCCCTCGTGCACGCGCTCCGGCAGATTCCCGCCGACCAGCGTCGGGTGATCGTCCTACACCATCTGGTCGGTCTGAACGTCGCGGAGATCGCGGCCGAGGTGGGCGCGCCGACCGGCACCGTCAAGGCACGGCTTGCCCGGGGCCGGAAAGCGATGGCACAACATTTGTCCGACGGCTCCACGAACTTCACGGGAGGGGTGAACCAGAATGTCTGACCAAGACTTCACCAACCGGCTTTCGGCGCTGGCGGAGGACGCCGCGCGTGTCGGCACGCTCAGCCCGGTGGACGCCGTCCGGCACCGCGGCGACCAGCGTCGTCGCCACCAGCGCACCCTGACCGGAGTTCTCGGCGCCGTCGTCTTGATCGGCGCGCTGGGTGCGGGCGTCGTACTCGGGCCGCATCGCGTCACCTCGAATCCCGGCCCACCCGCCGGCAGCGCGGCCGCCAGCCTGTCTCGCTCCTGGTCCGGCGCCAAGCAGTTCATGGAGGTGCAGAGCGGTCAGGTGACCGGTGGCATGGTCACCCTGAAGGTACGACCGGCCAAGAAGGTCATCCTCGGGGAAAGCTTCGAGACCCAACCGATCGCCGGCCCGTACACCGATGTGACCGTCGGGGCGAACGCACGGATCCTGTCGCTCGACGGCGAGTCAGGCATGCCGAGTGCGTTCGTCGAGGCCCTGGGCCGGCGGACGGCGAACGAGCGCGGCGAGGGGTTCGACATCACCTTCGGCGCCGACGGCAAGGTCACCCTCGTCGAGTGGCTGTACGTGCCCTGACCGTGGCCGGCGGTAGGCGGACGATCAGCCATGGCGAGGGCCGGGTCTGACGAGCCGGCGCAGGACAACGGCAGGTCCAGCGCCCGTCGTGCAAAGGCGGTCGATGATGGGTTCGGTTCGGTCGCCGGGCAGAATAGCGGTGTGGCTGAGGCGCGAGCGGTTGGGGTGGCTCCGGAGGACTACGACGCGGCCCACGCGGCTGTGCAGGGAAGTGTGTTGATGCGCCGGTTGTGGGCGGAGGCGTTCGGCGACGAGTACCCGGCCGAGGTGGCCCCGTTCAGTTCCTGCACGTGGTGGCTGCTCGGCCAGCTGGTGGCGGCTTTGCGGCTACCGCCGGGCGGGCGATTGGTCGACCTGGGATGCGGCCGTGGCGGTCCCGGGCTGTGGCTGGCTCGGGCGCTGTCGGCGAGCCTGGTCGGGATCGACTTCAGCCAGGTCGCAGTGGAGCTGGCCACGCAGCGGGCGCCGGAGTTCGTCGGCCCCGGCCGCGCCGAGTTCCACCAGGCGACGTTCGACCGGACCGGTCTGTCCGAGGCCAGCGTCGACGGTGTCGTCAGCGTGGACGCTCTCCCGTTCGCCGTCGACCGGGTGGCCGCCTTGACGGAGGCGCGGTGCATCCTGGTGCCGGGCGGGCGGTTTGCGCTGACCGCTCGGGTGCGGCCGGGTGGCGTCGGCGACTGGCCCGCGATGGCCAGATCCGTCGGCTTGGATGTCGAAGACATGCGGGATATTCCCCATGGTGACGAATGCTGGCGTCGGCTGCACGCCTCCTGGCTGGCGCACGAGCCGGAGCTGCGGACCGAGCTGGGCGACCGGGCGGCCGGGAACCTGATCGCCGAAGCGACGCAGTCGAGGGACGCACCTGCAGACCTCCCGCCGGCCGTCCTGTTGGTCCTGCGCCGGCCAGTGGACCCCGAGCGGGAGTAGCGGCCCGACTCACCACGCTATGTTGCCGTCGTCGGCATCGATAGTTGCGTGTGCGGCCCGACTCCGTGCCGGGCTCGCCGGCCTGTACCGTGCCAGGCCGATACCGGCGTCTTTGAGGATCTCCCAGACGGTGGACGCGGCGACCTTCACTGCCAGGACGAGTAGTTCGCCGTGGATTCTGCGGTATCCCAGGTGGGGTTCTCCGAGGCCAGGCGCAGGACCAGCCGGCGGATCGACCGGATGGTTCGTGGCGGCCCGACCTGGCCGGGCCGGGAGATCCGGGCGTGCCGACGGCCGATCAGGTCCCGGTGCCAGCGAATACGGTCTGCGGGCGCACCAGCAGTTGTAGGTGGTTCAGCCCAGTGCGGGGTAGCGGGTGCAGCAGGGCTGCCAGCCAGGCCCGGTCCGCCCGGGTGAACCGGACCCGGTCGCCGTGCAGGTGTCGTTGAAGGACCATGACCTGGTGCCGCAGCGCGAGAATCTCAGCGTCCTTGTCGCGGTCACTCATCGGTAGCAGCCGCAGCAGGGCGAGGGTGTTGGTCACGCCGAGGTACGCCAGTCGAAACAGCACACCCCATCGTTACGCAGTACTCGAGGTAGGCGAGCCTGTCGTGATTCAGCCGAGAGGATCAGCGTCGGCAGCAGCCTCCGCACCTCAAAATGGCTGTGACCAGGATGGATGAGGTTTTCGGCACCCGCAAAGGCCATTGCGCTGTCTCCCCAGCTGCCGTGGCGACCAATCCCGCTTCCAGGAGCACCCGTCAAAACCGCGGTGTTCCCACCGTGTTCCCACGGCGGCCCAAGCTCTGGAAACGATTAAGGCAGCCGACCAATTAATCGCTGGTCAGCGGCCCAAATACATAGACAATCCTCTGTGTCCGGAGCCCAACACCAGAGACAAGAACACGGTGACCACCAGAGATGATCACCGTGTGATTGGTACGTGTCCGAGGCCAAAAATGAGGGATATTCACACAGTGATCGCCTCGCGGGAGATCAAGCTCTGCTTGCCCGGATGAGGTGTCCGCAGCCCGCAAGCCGCCGGGAGGTCCGGGACGGTGCTTACGTTGGCCACTGGCCAAAAAGGCAGAGATTCCGCCCGACCTCCCAACCGCGAGTACGCCGTCCTTGCACCGTGCCCGACCACGGGGGCTGCGGACA
>Ga0307508_10005860_pt1 | contig 11595 bp, 12 predicted proteins | sample 9_EM_MG_FD_203089 | JGI IMG/M metagenome (GOLD analysis project Ga0307508, IMG submission 203089) | Populus trichocarpa ectomycorrhiza microbial communities from riparian zone in the Pacific Northwest, United States - 9_EM | ecosystem: Host-associated > Plants > Roots > Unclassified | place...
CGGTACCCGGACGGCTACCGGCCTTCTTTGCTGCCCTGCGCTTGTGGACCGAAGAAGGCCGGCGTCCCCGTGCGGGGAGCCGGCCTTCCAGACGCGTCGTACGGTTCGGTTACTTCACCCGGCCGTAGCCGTAGATCGGCATGCCGCGGTTGATGGATCTGACGTCGACCGGCTCGCCTTCGCGGGGCGCGTCGATGATCTGGTTGTTGCCGACGTAGATGCCGACGTGCGCGAGGTTGTTGTAGAAGACCAGGTCGCCGGCGAGCAGATCGGACCTGCTGATGTGGGCCACGACGCCCCACTGCGCGGCCGCGTTGTGCGGAAGCGACTTGCCCGCCGCGGCCCACGCCGCCATGGTCAGCCCGGAGCAGTCGTACTCCTTCGGACCCGACGCGCCGAACTGGTAGGGCGAGCCGACGGCGTTGTACGCGTACCGGACGGCGACGCCGGCGGAGCCCGAGATGTTCGGGATCGTGCCGGTGTAGGCGTGCCCGGCCTGCGTGGGACTGCCGTACGCGGTCGTCCGCATCGCCTTGAGCTTCTTGATGTCCGACTCGATCTTCGTGCGGCGCGCGGCCAACTCCTGGACCTGCGCCGCCTGCTTGGCCTGCGTCGTCTTCAACGCCGCCTGCCGCTCGCCGTACGTCTGGGTGGTCTCGGTGTAGGTCGTGATGTCGCGCTGGTTGGACCGCTGGATCAGATCGAGGAAGCTCATCCGGTCGATGAGGCTCGTCTGGTCCGCGTCGAGCAGCGCGGTCATCGGGCCGATCCGGCCCTGCTGGTAGGAGGTGGCGGCGATCGTGTCCACCTGGGCGCTCGCGGTCGCCAGCGCCGCCTTGGCGGGCGCGAGTGAGGCCGCCAGCGTCTTCTGCTCGTCCTCGGTCGCCTTGAGGCTGATGTTCATCGCGTTGTACGACTCGACGATGACCTCGAGCTGGCTCGACGCCGCGTTGATCTGCTTGGTGAGGTCGCTGGACGACGGGCTCGCGTGGGCGGCCTGTGCGGCCGTCAGGGTGATCGCGAACGCCATCACCGCGACGACCAGCGCGCGAAGCCTGGTACGGAGGTGTGGCACCGGTGTAGAGGCCTTTCTTCCGCTCGGCCGCCTACCGGGTTAGCTGTCGCCTGAATTTCTGGCAGCTCGGGGGGCGGGAAGAAGGCCCTACCGCTTGCGCGGATTCACCCCAGAAACACGGCTCCCCGGTTCGTCGCGACACGCACGGAACGCCCAGGGGGAAGGGCGTCGCACCCGTCGCGCTGATTCGGCGACGTTGGCCGGCGCCACCCGAGGGATGTGGCTGCGGACCGAACCAACCGCATTAACCTATCGATCCGAAATTCAAAATCAAGTGCTGTCCGAGTGAATCACGCCAATACTTCGTTATGCGTGGATGATCCCGATAACGCATTGTCATTCGACGCGGACGGCCCGTAGAACTGACGGTTCAAATCGGACTTTTCGCCAAACGCTCGGACGGCTCGGCTGTCGGCGCCCAATCACGGCTCACCTTACGCTCGGTCCAGAACGACAGGAACGGAATCGTGCCGGCCGCCATCACCAGGACCATCCGCGGAAACGGCCAGTTCGCCCGGCGCGCCAGGTCGAAGGTGAGCACGAGGTAGACCATGAAGAGGAAGCCGTGAATCGGCCCGACGATCGCGACGACCGTGTCGACGTGCCCGATGTACTTCAGTGGCATGCCCACCAGCACGAGCGCGAGCAGGCCCACGCCGACGATCCAGGCCATGATCCGGTAACGGATGAGGGCTCCGTGCACGATCCACGCGTCCTTACTCGGCTCGCCCGGCGGCGAGGTGTCCGGGGTAGTCGCCGGGCCGGGCGCCGGGATGCGCCTTCAGCCAGGCGAGGTAGTCGTTGTAGGCGTCCAGCTCCGGGTCGTCCGCGACCGGCGCGGCCTGGACGGCGACCCGCACCGGGCGGCCGACGGTAACAGGCGCGCCCTCCGCTTTTTCCGCCGGTCCGGCGGGCCGCGGTCGCTTCTGCTCCGGCGTGGGCGGTCGGCGTCGCGCCAACTGCACCTCGCGGAACCAGAGGAAGCCGACGAACCCGGCGAAGACCGGCCACTCGAAGGTGTAGCCCCAACTCAGCGTGTTGCCGCCCGAGGCGCGGCTGAGCTGCCACCAGCCCAGCCCGAGGAACGCGACGACCAGCACGAGAGCCAGCAGGTGCCGTGCGATCCACGCGGGGGTCCACAGCCCTTTCATGACCTCGAGCGTACAAGCGCGGGCTCGGTGGGGCCCCGGATGGGCATCGGGACGAAAGGGTGTGAGCGGCGTCACAATCGCTCACGGAATCATGGTCCGGTACCGACCGTTGAGAGCAGATGTCGGTGTGTCCAGTGTCCCCGGGCCTCACCCTTCGCCTTCACGGAATACCGTTCGGCTGGAGCCGTGTCGTGCCTTTCGCCGCGAGGCGACATGCACGCCGACGTCTGCGCCGCTCCCGGGTCGCCCCGGGGGCGGCGCATCAGTCTTCCTGCCCGTCGCTCCGGCGACACCACCCGGTCGGGGCACACGACTTCCGCACCCGTCGATCCGCGTGGCAGTATCCAGCCCGTGCCTGTCCCGAATCGCCGGGCGTCCGCACCGCGGCACGGCTCCGCACGCGTGGTCTTCCGCCGCGCGCACGTCCCGACCGGGCCGGCCCAGGTCCGCCGGGTGCTGCACGAGCCGGCGCCGGGGGCGCGTCCGGCCGACCTGAGCGGCCCGCACGCGGTGGAGATCGCGGGGTTGCTACACGAGGTCTGCGCGCGTCTGCTCGGCGCTGACAGCTTCGCTCAGGCGCTCCAGCGCCTCGCGGCCTTCGCCGCCGGCGCGGTTCCGGCCGCGGTGCGCTGTTCGGTCGCGCTGATCGGCGAGGGCGGCCCGCTGACGATCGCCGGTCACGGCGCTGCCGGGCAGGCCTTCGACCGGGTCCAGTACGCGACCAGCACCGGCCCCGGGCTCGACGCGGCACGCACCCGCACCCTGATCACCGCGCCCGACCTGCCGGACGACCCGCGCTGGCCCGCCCTCGCCGACGCCGCCCGCGCCGAGGGCGTCCGCTCGGTGGTGGCCGTCCCGTTCGACGTGCAGCGCGTGGCCGTCGGCGCCCTGAGCCTCTACGCCGAGCACGCCGACGGCATCGACCCGGGAATGCTGCTGACCGCGATGGCGATCGTCAACCAGGCCGAGGTACTGCTCGGCGAACTCCGCCGCCGCGACGCCCTCGTCGAGGGCGCCGCCGTCGACCGCGCCGCCGGCGTGATCATCGCCCAGCGCAACTGCGGCGTCCAAGAGGCGTACGCGTTCTTACAGGACACCGCCCAGCGCCTCGGCCTCGACCGCCGCACCGTCGCCAACCGCCTGGTCGCCGCCGTCGCCCGAAACGCCTGACCGCCCGCCGCCCCGGCGCGTTGCCCTGCACGGGTCCTCAGGCGCCGGGGTTGTCGATGTGCTGCACGACCTCGAATTCGAGCAGGGATGCGCCGCTGGCCACCGGCCGGCCGCGCTCGCCGGAGTGCGCCGCCCGTCCGCTGCCGACCGACCAGGCCTGGAACGCCTCCTCGTTCTCCCAGCGGGTGTACACGAAGTAGCGGGTCTCCCCGCCGAGCGGGCGGAGCAGTTCGAAGGAGAGAAAGCCGGGCGCGTTCTCCACGGCGCCCTGCCGTGCGGCGAAGCGCTTCTCCAACTCGGGGCCGGCGCCCTCGGGCACCTCAATCGCGTTGATCTTCACAACAGCCATGCCGTTCACGCTACTTCTTCGCTACCCGCGCGCCGCTTCGGGCACGGGCGAGGGGGTACGCGCGGCTGAGCGCGTACCCCCTCGGGTCTAGTTGTCCTTGCCGGCCGGGACCGGGTCGGCGGGCTTGTCGCCCGCGGTCCTGTCGGCGGGCAGGGGGCCCGCGCCGACCTCGCCCGGGACGCCGTCGCTGAACTCGGCGGCGAGGATGTCGTCGGCGCGCTGTTGCTGGGCGGAGCGCATGGCCAGCGGGATCTCCGGCAGGAAGAAGACGACGACCAGGCCGATCAGCATGATGCCGAGGGCCATCAGGAAGACGATCTGCACGCTGTCGGAGAACCCGACCTTGAACGGATGGGCGAGCACGTCGCTGAGCTTGCTGAGCCACGACGTGTCGCTGAGGTCGCCGCCGGCGGTCGCCTGCTGCAGGAGCTTGGCCTGGTCGGGGTGGCTCTGCAGCGCGCTCTGGAACTGCGGCGTGGCGGCGGCCGAGGTGAACGCGCCCTTGATCTTGCTGGGCAGCACGTTGAAGAGAACCGACAGGAACACCGCGGTGCCGAGCGTGCCGCCCATTGAGCGGAAGAACGTCACCGAGCTGGTGGCCACGCCGATCTCCCGCGGCGAGACCGCGTTCTGTACGGCGGTGATCATCGGCTGCATGTTGCCGCCGAGGCCGAGGCCCATCACGACCATGTAGATCATGGTCTGCCACAGCGGTGTGTCCGCGCCGATCGTGGCGAAGAGGCCGAGCGCCACGGTCATCAGGGTGCCGCCGATGATCGGGAAGACCCGGTAGCGGCCGGTGCGGGCGATCAGCTGGCCCGAGGTGATCGAGCCGGCCATGATGCCGACCACGAACGGGATCAGCTGCAGGCCGGCCTCCGTCGCCGTGGAGCCCTTGACGATCTGCAGGTACAGCGGGACGGTCAGCAGGCCGCCGAACATCGCGATGCCGACGATCGTGCTGGAGATCGCGCCCACGGTGACCGTGCGGTTGCCGAAGAGCCGTAGGGGCAGCAGGGCCTCGTCCTTGTAGGCCCGCTCGGCGAGGATGAACCCGATCAGGCCGATCGCGCCGATGATGTAGCAGAGGTACGCCCGGCCGGAGCCCCAGCCCCAGTCGCGGCCCTGCTCGGCGATGGTCAGCAACGGCACCAGGGCGATGATCAGGGTGAGCGCGCCGGGCCAGTCGATGCGGTGGTTCACCCGGGTGTGCGGCAGGTGCAGCACGCGGGCCACGACGATCATCGCGGCGATGCCGATCGGCACGTTCAGGTAGAACACCCAGCGCCAGCCGTCGACCCAGAGGATGGTGTCGGCGCCGGCGAAGAAGCCGCCGAGGATCGGGCCGATGACGCTCGCGGTGCCGAAGACGGCGAGGAACAGGCCCTGGTATTTGGCCCGCTGGCGGGGCGGAACGATGTCGCCGATGATGACCAGCGCCAGCGACATCAGGCCGCCGGCGCCGATGCCCTGGATGGCGCGGAAGGCGGCCAGCTCGTACATGTTCTGGGAGAGACCGCAGAGCATCGAGCCGCTGACGAAAATGCCGATCGCGAACAGGAAGAACGGGCGCCGGCCGTACATGTCGGAGAGCTTGCCGTAGAGCGGCGTGGAGATCGTCGACGTGATGAGGAACGCCGTGGTGGCCCACGCCTGCAGGTTGAAGCCGTGCAGGTCGTCGGCGATCGTCCGGGTCGCCGTCGCCATGATCGTCTGATCCAGCGCGGCGAGGAACATGCCCATCATGAGGGCGCCGAGGATCGTCAGGATCTGGCGCTGGGTGAACTCGACGGACCGAGGGGCGGCGGCCGCGGCGGGTGCGGTGTTGTTGGGGTTGGTCACACGATCTCCCGTGATGATGGTGTTGCGGCCGGCATGGTGCGCAACAGCGCCTCGACCGAGCTGTTGAAATCTTCGAAGAGGTCGGCGAAGGTCGCGACGCGGCTGGCCGGCCAGTGGCTCAGGGTCTCGCCGATCAACGCCTGCCGTGCCTCGCGCATCTGCTTGCAGGCGGACTGGCCGGCGTCGGTGAGTGCGAGCCGCGAGGCCCGCCCGTCGCCGGGGTCGGCCTCCCGTCGGGCCAGGCCGGCCTTGACCAGTTGGGCGACCTGGCGGCTGATCGTGGAGGGGTCGGCCTGCTTGACCTCGGCGAGGTCGGTCACCCGCATCGGTCCGATGTCGCGCAGCGGAAGCAGCAGCATCAACGCGGAGAACTCCGCGCCCAGGTCTCCGGAGTTGAGGACGCCCTTGCACCGGGCGCCCAGCCGAAAGAACCGCACAAGTTCGTCGGCCAGCCGCGCGGCGCCGTCCCCGTTGTCCCGGGCATCCTCGGCGTTCGAATCGCGCACTTCTTGCCTTCCCCGCGAGCGTGGATTGATGCGTGCATCGTACAACTACTTGGTTGGTGAAACCAATTCCGACAAGGTGAGGACCTTATCGCATCCGCCAGACCCCGGTCTCCAGCGTCTCGGCCTCCTCGAGGGCGGCCGGCACGGGCACGACGTACGTGGCGAGGCGCTCGAAGAGGCGGTCCGGGAAATAGCCCCGGCCGGGGTCGCCAACCAGCACTTCGGCAGAATCCCGCCGGGCCTTACGCAACAGGGCGGTCATCTGTTCGGCGACCGTCGGGCTGTAGAAGACGTCGCCGGCCAGGACCACGTCGCCGGGATCGCCGCCCGGCTCGAGCTCGACCCGGTTGGCCTCGGCATTGCGCAGGGCCGCCGCGACGGCCGCGGGATCGATGTCGCTGACGGTCACCTGGGCGGCGCCGGCCTTCGCGGCGGCGATCGCGGCGACGCCGGACCCCGTGGCGAGATCGTGCACCCGCTTGCCGGCGACCGTGCCCGGGTGGTCGAGCACGTAGCGGGCGAGGGCCTGGCCGCCGGCCCAGACGAACGCCCAGAACGGTGGCGGCTCGTCGCTGCGAAACTCGCCGCCGGTCAGATCGAAGAGCCCGACCGGCTCGCCGATCAGGTGCAGCGAGATCTCCGGAGCCAGTGGAACGGGCAGCAGCGCAGTGGTCGGTCGGGGCACCGCGCGATTCTCCGCCGGGCGCCGGACGGTCGCGTCCTATATAACCTGCGTCACATCCGCGTGGCGGGCCATGATCAGCTTTGCCCGGTACTCGGCGCGGGCCTCCGCGGCCCACGGCGCGTCCTCGTCCTCGAGCAGCGGGCGATTTGCCAGGAACGCGGCGGCGGTCAGCGGCTTGACGGCGCGCCCGGGTGGGCGGCCGGCCGCAGCGGCGATCAATTCGTCGAAGCGGGCGACGTCGACCCGGACCCGATCGGGATTCAGGACCAAGTGGTTGCGCTGCGTGATGATCACGGAGTCGCGTGGGCCTGCGCCCGGCTCCAGGTGTCGACGAAGGACCGCAATGCCTGTTTCGACCGCCTTCGCTTTTGTGCGCAGCAATTCGGCCAGCTCCGACGTGGACGCCTCGCCGCGCAGCGCGAGCAACGCGAGCAGATGGCGCGGCCGGTCGCCGCCGAAATCGGTGCCAACCAGGCAGATTCCGCGGGTTCGGACCTCGAGACGACCGAAGAGCTGGATGTCGAACATGAGACCGAACTCTCCGTCTGAGAGAGTTGACCGGCAAGCCCCAATGCGAGGGGTGCCATCACCCGAAAGACTGCCTATGACATCCGCTCGGCCTCATCCCCCCATCGGGCGTACCGACCGAACGGAGACGGGCCGTCGGACCACCAGGCTGTTGGTAGGTCGGGAATTCGTGCTGGTACTCCTTAGACTTCCGGGGTCTGTCGGAGGAAAAGGTGGCGCATGAGTAACGGCGAAGCGATCAGCGTCCTCGTCGTCGACGGCCACCAGACGTTCGCCGAACTGCTCGGACACGCTCTGGCCGGCCAGCCCGACCTGAGATATGTGGGGCACGCGCTGACCGGCGCGGAGGCTCTGCGGCTCGCCGCGGAGCTGAAACCGAACGTGATACTCCTCGATCCGGAACTGTCCGATGCGGACGGCATAGCGATCGCCGAGCTCCTGCGCGTGCGTCAGCCGGACACCCGTGTGGTGATCCTCACTGCCAGCAATGAATCGGCGCTTGTCGGGCGGGCCACGGCGGCCGGCGCGGCGGGCTTCCTTTCCAAGAACGGCGCCCTCGGCGACGTGCTGAACGCGTTGCGGACGGCGCACGGCGGCGGGATGACCGTCTCCACCGACATTCTGGCCCGGCTGTTGCGCAGCACGACCCCGGTGGTCGGCCCGCGCGGCGGCGGCCTCACGGTCCGGGAGGACGAGGTTCTCCAGCTGATGGCCGCCGGTTTGGACGCCCGGGCGATCGCCCGCCGGCTCGGCATCAGCCTGCACACATGCCGCGGTTACGTGAAGGCTGTGCTCGCCAAACTCGGTGCGCACAGCCAGTTGGAGGCGGTCGCGATCGCCACCCGTCGGGGACTGATCCGTCCCGGTCGCCCCTGACTCTAAGTAGTTCCCGCCTGCACTCATCCGGGACGAGCCGAAATCCGTACCTGTGGCCGGAGCGCCGCTCAGGGAGGCGCGACAGGGAGGGTTTGGCCGTGGACCGCAAACCTGCTGACGACATGTCGTCCGATGTGGCCGTGGCCGACCTGCCCGCGGCTCGCCGGGATCATGAGACACTCTACCGCCGGCCGCCGGTCCAGCTTCCCGTGACCGACGCGCTCCCGGCCGAGGGAACGACCGGTTCATCCTGGTTCGGCGGACTGGCCGCCGGCGGGGCGTACGAGGACGGTAGTGTGCACGAACACGGCAGGATGCACGAGGATGACGGGCGGTCCGGTTCCGAGGACGCCGCCGTCCAGCGTGCCGAGACCCCGGAGCCGAAGTACGGTCCCGCGCCGCCGGCCACCGCCGGCCGCACCTCGTTCGGCTTCACCGCCGGTCCGATCTCGCCAGCCCGACCCGCGCACGAGCCGGCCCCTCCGGTCTGGAACGAGTTCGCGCCGATCAATCCCGCGATTCCGGCCGACCGGTACGGTTTGCCGTCGTCGCCCGCGGCGCCGGGCTGGTCGGGCGACGAGACCGCCGGCCCGTCCTGGCCGCCGCCCCACCTGACGCCGACCCCGCTCGCCCTCGAACCGTTGCGCCACGCCGAGCTTCCCGTCCGCTCGGTCCCGATGGCCGGCAACGGCAAGGACTCCGCGGCCGGACACCGCGACGCGCCGGCCGGACACCGCGACGCGCCCGCGGGACACCGCGACACCAGGGCCGGGCATCGCGATACCGGGGCCGGGCGCCGTGACGCGCCGGCCGGACACCGCGACACCGGGTCCCGCCGCCACGACACCGGCGAGATCGGCGCTGTCTCCAGGGAGCGCGCCGAGCAACCCGCGAGCCCGCGCTCGGAGGCGGTTCTCCCGCCCCGGACCCGCCAGTCGCGGATCGTCACGGTGGGCATGATCTTGCTCAGCGTGATCGTTCTGGGGGCCGGCACCGTGATCGGCATCGTCTACTTCTCGGGCAGCGACAAGAGCCTCGGCAGCATGCTCAACCTCGGCAGGAACACCAGCGCCAGCACTGCCGACGACCGCACGGTGACCGCCCCGCTGGAGAACCGGACGACCGCGAGCTTCGAGATGCTCGCCGGCGTCAACACCGTGCACCTGAGCATCGGGGAGCTCGGCGACGACCTCTACCGGATCAGCACGCCGGCCGACGCCGGCATCAAGCCCAGCCCGGTGATCCACAAGGACAACGTCCAGCTGCAGGTCACCCGGGACGGCGACGGAACCGGCGGCGAGATCGAGGTGGTGCTGGCGGCGAAGGTGAACTGGCAGCTGCGGTTCTCCGGTTACGCGGAGGAGCAGGTGCTCAACCTCGGCGGCGGCCAGGTCAGCAGCGTCGAGATGGTCGCCGGCATGCGGCGCGCCGAACTCGACCTCGGCAAGCCGTCCGGCACGGTGCCCGTGAAGATCACCGGCGCGGTGGATCAGCTGATCCTGCGCTCGCCCGACGGCTGTCCGATGCGGATCAGCCTTGGGGGCGGCGCGAAGACCGCGGTGGCGGGCTCGCGGACGATTCGCGACATGCCGGCCGGCTCGACCCTCACGCCCAAGGACTGGGCGGTACAGAAGGACAACCGATACGACGTCACGACGGCGTCCGCGATGACCTCGCTGAACGTGGAGAACCTGGTTCAGTAGCCGCGGCGGCGCTCAATCCAGCAGCACGCCGGGATTCAGCAGGCCGGCCGGGTCGAGCGCGGCCTTGATCCGGCGCATCGCGGCGATCTCCGACGGCGAGCGGGACAGCCCGAGCCAGCGCGCCTTGGCTCGGCCCACGCCGTGCTCGGAGCTGATGCTGCCGCGCTTGCCCGCGACCAGCCGCAGCACCGCGTCGGTGACCTCCTCGGCCCGCTCCTGCGCGTCGAGCACGTTGACATGCAGGTTGCCCTCGCCCAAGTGTCCGAAGACGATCGATCGGGCCCCGGGCGCTACGGCGGCCACCGTGGCCGGCAGCTCCGCGACCAGCCCGGCCAGTTCCCGCAGCGGGACGCTGACATCCAGCTTGACCGGCACGCCGGCGGCGCTGATCGCCTCGGTGTGCGTCTCCCGGTACGCCCAGAGTTTCGCCACCCCGGTCACGTCCGAGGCGACGGTCGCATCCAGCACGGCCTCGCACTCGCCGAGCACCTCGAGCAGCTCATCGGTCGGGTCGGCGCGGGCCGCGCACTCCAGCACGACGTACGCCGGGTAGGGCTCGGCGAAGGGAGCCGCCAGCCGGCCGTGGCCGCGTACCAGATCCAGGCCGTCGGCGAGGAAGAGTTCGGCGGCGGCGAGCGACGGCAGCCCGGCACGGGCCGCCGCGAGCAGGTCGAGCGCCTCCGCGACGCCGCCGACCGCGACCAGCGCGACCGCGCGGGCCGGCAGCAGCGGCACCAGGCGCAGCCGGACCTTCGTGATCACCGCCAACGTGCCCTCGCTGCCCGCGAGCAGCTGGGTCAGGTCGTAGCCGGTGTTGTCCTTGGCCAGGCCGACCAGCCGGGACACCACCGTGCCGTCGGCCAGCACGGCCTCGATGCCGGTGAGCTGCTCCCGCATGCTGCCGTAACGCACTACCCGGATGCCGCCGGCGTTCGTCGCCACCAGGCCGCCGACCGTGGCCGCGGAGCGGGCGGCGAGGTCGATGCCGACGTCAAGGCCGTGCTGCCGGGCGTGTTGCTGGAGCCTTTCCAACGTCACGCCGGCGCCCGCGGTGACCTGCGCCTCCAGCGTGTCGACGGCCTCCAGCGAGGTGAGTCGGCCGAGGCTGAGCAGCACCTCACCGCCGGCCGGCACGCCCGCGCCGACCAGGCCGGTGTTGCCGCCCTGCACGGTGATCGGCACGCCGGCCTCTGCGCAGGCCGCGACCACCGCAGCGACCTGCCCGGTGTCGGCCGGGCGCACCACGCACCGGGCGATCCCGGAGAAGCGACGCGTCCAGTCCGTCTCGTACGCCGCCTTGAGGTCGGCGTCGGTCAGCACATGCTGCTCGCCGACGATCTCGGCAAGCCGTGCCTCCAGATCGCTCACGCCGGTCCTCCGCTTCGCTGCGTGCCGGCATGAGCGGCTGACGCGCTGAGCCAAATGATGAGCTCACTTCGTTCGCTCATGCCGGTCCTCCGCTTCGCTGCGTGCCGGCATGAGCGGCTGACGCGCTGAGCCAAATGATGAGCTCACTTCGTTCGCTCATGCCGGTCCTCCGCAACGCTGCGTGCCGGCACGAGCGGCTGACGCGCTGAGCTCGCTCATGACAGGACGCGCAGACGCACGGTCTGCTCCATCGCGCGCAGCCGGTCGAGCACCTCGTCGCTGTAGCCGCCGCTGATGTCGGTGATCAGGTAGCCGTACTCGCCGCGGGTGCTGAGCAGTTGC
>Ga0307508_10005861_pt1 | contig 11595 bp, 7 predicted proteins | sample 9_EM_MG_FD_203089 | JGI IMG/M metagenome (GOLD analysis project Ga0307508, IMG submission 203089) | Populus trichocarpa ectomycorrhiza microbial communities from riparian zone in the Pacific Northwest, United States - 9_EM | ecosystem: Host-associated > Plants > Roots > Unclassified | place...
ATGGCGGGATGAAGCATGGCGACCCGACCGACCCGGACGAGGCGGACACACCGCTCAGCCTCTCCGCCGCGCTGGTCGCCGCACGCCTGACGATCACGGATGGTGACGGCGACAGCGCGCACGATGATGCCGATATCGGCCCGGCCATGAAGTTCGAGGACGATGGCCCCAGCGCCACGCTCGATCTCAAGGCTGGCGCGGAAGTACGCGTCGACGAAAGCCTCGGCCAGAATCCGGGCGAGAATGAGGTCGGCTCGCTCGGCAGCGTGACCGTCGCGGCGGCCGTGCTGTTCGACAAGACCACTGCCTTTGGCCAGGACGGCCCGGGGGCGAGTTCGCAAGCCTGGTCGCTCGCGCTGAGTAGTGCCGGTGCCGACAGCGGCCTCGACGACAGCGCCACGGGCAGCAATATCCTGCTCTATAATGACGGCGCCGATATTGTCGGCCGGGTCGGCAGCGCGATCGGCGCGATCGACTTCCGGATCGCGATCAACGCGACGACCGGGGCGGTGACGCTGACTCAATATGGCGGGATGAAGCATGGCGACCCGACCGACCCGGACGAGGCGGACACACCGCTCAGCCTTTCAGCCGCGCTGGTCGCCGCGCGCCTGACGATCACGGATGGTGACGGCGACAGCGCTCACGATGATGCCGATATCGGCCCGGCCATGAAGTTCGAGGACGATGGCCCCAGCGCCACGCTCGATCTCAAGCTCGGCGCCGAAGTGCGCGTCGATGAAAGTCTCGGCCAGAATCCGGGCGAGAATGAGGTCGGTTCGCTCGGCAGCGTGACGGTCGCGGCGGCAACCCTGTTCGACAAGACCACCGCCTTTGGCCAGGATGGACCAGGGACGAGCGCGCTTTCCTACTCGCTGTTGCTGAGTAGCGCCGGCGTCGACAGCGGCATGGACGACACCGCCACGGGCAGCAACGTGCTGCTCTATAATGACGGCGCCGACATTGTCGGCCGGGTCGGCAGCGCGATCGGCGCGATCGATTACCGGATCTCGATCAATGTGACGACCGGGGCACTGACGCTGACCCAATATGGGGGGATGAAGCATGGTGACCCGACCGACCCGGACGAGGCCGACACAGCGCTCAGCCTGCCCGCCTCGCTGGTCACCGCGCGATTGACGGTCACGGATGGCGATGGCGACAGCGCGCACGACGATGCGGACATCGGCCCGATCCTCAAATTCGAGGATAACGGCCCCGCAGTCGGCCCGATCAACGACGGGCTGGTCGACTTCGTCAGCGGAGACAGCGTCACCAACTCGCTGAACGGCGACATCGGTGCTGATGCGAAAACCGGTCCGTACACGATCACCGCGTTCACCGGCTCGGTCAGCCTCGGCACCTTCGACGTGCACGGCATCATCAACGGCGCCGCGACCCAGGTCAGCTATTGGGCGGATACCGGCGCGAACGGCATCTTCGGAGACGCCGGCGACACCGAATTTTACCGCCTGTCGCTCGATCAGGCCGGCGCCGGCACCTATACGTTCGAGGTACTGAGCGCACCGCAGCCTCCCAGGGTGTTCTCGTTCGACGCGCTTCCGTCGGGCCAGAACCTGTTCGGGATCGTCGGTGATGTTGACGAAGGGCTGGTGGTCATCGGTGCCGCGCCGATCCTCAAGTCGGCCGGCAACGACAGCTATGCCAATGCCAGCGACACCATCAACACGTCGCAGGGCGGCGGCGGCATAACGATCGGCATCGACAACCAAATGTTCGATCCGGGCGATGGCGCCTATTTCACCTTCGTTCACGATCCCGACCCGCGTTACCTGGCTGGGGTCGTCGGCGGCCTCGACCAGAACGAGGCCGACCGCGCCGGCAACATCCAGTTCGACGGACGAACCGAGGTCGGCGGTGCCTTTCTCGGCATCAGCCAGATCCAGGGCAATTCGCTGGCGGAGCTGAAGCTCAAGGCATTCGACGGCAATGACGCACTCGAAGGTCGCACCTTTGTGGAAGGCGGCGGCCTGGGCGGCGGCACCGTGGAGGCGATCACGCAGATCGTCGTCAAGAATGCGGGCGGCACGATCGTGCAGACGATCAACGCCCCGACCGCGGACGCGGACGGCTTCTATCATGTCGCCGGGCTGGATTCGGGCTACCGGGTCGAATGGACGACCGTCAATCCTCATGACCAGGTTCTGGTGATGGGCGTGTCGGGCAAGTTCGACATCGGCAAGTTCGGAACGCTGCAGGCGGCCCAGATACCCGACCAGGTGTTCGACTTCACGGTCCAGGCGACGGACGGAGACAGCGATCACTCCTCGTCGAGCTTCTCGATCGGGGTCGACGGGACCGGCATCTACGACGATGGCGCGGTCGGCGGCGTATCCGCGCTCGCATTCGCCTCGATACTGACGCCGCAGACCGATCTGTCAGTCGACCAGCTGGGCAAGGCGTGGCTGATGCACGAACCCCTCTTCTGAGCCACCCCCGCTCAGTCGAGGGGCGTCGGGACCGCCATCTGTTACCTGATGTGCGGATGGCGGCCCCGGCACCCTTTCCACTCTATCTCCAATCCCGAATCGTTACAGCGACGCCAGGAAACAACCACTTTTGGTGCTATTAATTTCATGCTAAACGAATCATTTACCCCTCGCGCGCGATTTCGCGATGGCACGTCCGGAATTCCGGGTAATTTTGTCCGGCGTACCGAAATGGGGAGCGCAGACATGGCTACCTCGGGACCTGAGCTGACGTTTCAACATTGGCACCTCACCAATCGTGAGGCGCGCATCGTCGAATTGGTGGCGGGCGGATCGTCGTCGAAGGAAGTGGCGCAGCTTCTCTCTATCTCCCCCTCTACCGTCGAAACCCATCTCGAAAGCGCCAAGCTCAAGCTCGGCGCGCGCAACCGCCCCAATTTGATCGCGCGGGCGATCGCATCCGGCATCGTTGGCGTCGGCCGCGATGGCTCGGTCGACCAGCATCCTTCGGCGAATGAGCGCGGCCGGACGATCGGGCGGGTCGATGGCTAGGCCCGGATCGGCGCTGGCTGGCATTGCGGCCGAGCCTGCGCCCGAGGCCTTTCGCTCGACCCTGTCCGAGGCCCTGCGCACCTGCCGAAGCCATTGGCGCTTCGCCGCACTGTTCAGCGCGCTGCTCAATCTGCTGTTCCTCGCGCCGATGATCTACATGATCCAGGTCTATGACCGGGTGGTTCCGACGCAGGGCGGCATGACATTGCTGTTCCTGACGGTCGCGCTGGTCGGGGCACTGATGACGCTCGCGCTGCTCGAGTTCGCTCGGTCGCGACTTCTGGTCCGCGCGAGCGTCCGACTCGATCGGCGGCTTGCGGGGGCGATCCTCGATGCCGGCCTGGCCCAGCCCGACGGTGCTTCGGCGAAGCTTGGACGCCAGGCGATGCGCCAGTTCGACACGCTTCGCCAGGTCCTGACCGGCCCAGCGATCCTGTCGCTGTTCGATGCGCCATGGGCCCCGATCTATATCCTCGTCTGCTTCCTCATCCACCCGCTGATTGGCGCGATGGCGGCATCCGGCGCGGTGCTGATGCTGGGTTTGTCATGGTTCAACGACCAACGCACGCGGGCGCCGCTGCAAAAGGCGGGAATCGCGGCGGGGATGGCGTTCGCCAGCCAGGACCAGAGCCTGGCCGTCGCCGATGCCGTGCGCGCGCTCGGCATGCGCCAGGCCCTGGTCTCGCGCCATCTTGGCGAGCGAAGCGCGATGATGGCGCTGCAGACCCGCGCCAGTCTTGACGGTGCCGCGGTCACCGCGCTCTCGAAGTTCACCCGACAGGTCCTGCAATCGCTGGCGCTCGGGCTGGGCGCGATGCTGGCGATCAACCAGGAGATCAGTGCCGGGGCGATTTTCGCCGCGGCCTTCCTGGTCGGGCGAGCGCTGGCGCCGATCGATCAGCTGCTGGCGGCATGGCGGTCGATCGTGGCCGCGCGCGCCGCTTACCAGATTCTTGGCGACCTGTTCGCGGCGACCCCGGTGGACATCGCCGTCACCCAGCTGCCGGTACCGACCGGGCGGCTCGACATCACCCAGGCATCGGTCTCCACGCCGGAAGGCGACCGCCTGATCCTCGACAAGGTGGATCTCCACGTCCTGCCGGGCGAAGTGATTGCGATCGTCGGGGCGAGTGGCGCGGGCAAGTCGACGCTCGCCCGGTTGATCGCGGGCGCGGTCTCCCCCGACGAGGGAACAGTCCGCTTCGACCTCGCGGACCGCAGGGACTGGCAGCCCGAAGCATTGGCAAGGCATGTCGGCTTCATGCCACAGGAGCCGACCCTGTTCGCGGGAACGATCAAGCAGAACATCGCCCGTCTGCGCTACCCCGGCCCGGACGAGGACCAGGAGACGATCGATGCAATGGCAGTCGAGGCAGCCAAGCGCGCCGGCGTACACGAACCGATCCTTCACCTTCCCGGGGGCTATGATCACGCCCTCGCGCTCGGGGGACGGGGGTTGTCGATGGGGCAGGCGCAGCGCGTTTCGCTTGCGCGCGCCTTGTTCGGCAACCCACGCTATCTCGTGCTCGACGAGCCCAATGCCCATCTCGATGCCGACGGCGACCAGCAGCTGGTCAGTTGCCTTGCCGAGATGAAAGCGCAGGGCACAACGATCCTGGTCGTCGCCCACAAGCTCGGCATATTGCCGGTGGTCGACAAGCTGCTGGTGATGAAGGACGGCCGCGCGGAGATTTTCGGGCCGCGTGACGAAATCATGGCGCGGCTGGCAAACGGCCGCGCGCGGCCAACGGTGCAGCGCACAGCTATTCGGTCGGAAGATCCCGGCCACGACCTGCAGCACCCGGAGCCGGTGGCGTGAGCGGCGACATTCTTCCTCACCGCGGCCACGCGCTGACTGAAGCAGCGTCGCAATCGATAGCGGCGCTCGCGGTCGCCGAGGACCCACGCCGCGAAATCCGCCTCGGCGCCGGGGTCGCGCTCGCCTTCTTCGTCGGCTTCCTCGGCTGGGCGTCGTTCGCGCGGCTCGACGCGGCTGCTTACGCCACCGGCCAGCTGACGGTGACCGGGGAGCGCCAGGCGGTCCAGCACCGCGATGGCGGGGTGGTCGGGGCGATCCTGGTCAGGGACGGCCAGCATGTCCGGCAAGGGCAGGTTGTCGTACGCCTTGCCGCCGAGAACGTGGTCGCGGAAGAGCGGGCCCTGTCGGGGCGCTTCATCGGATTACTCGCCCAGCGCGCGCGCCTTCGCACCGAGCAGCTTGGGCTGGCCCGGATCGATCCGCCCGCCGAGTTCGCTGACCTCGTCGGTCCGAATCGCCAACTGGCGGACGAGGCCATGGCGATCCAGCGCGCGCAGTTTGCCGCGCGCGCGTCGCTGCTGTCGGCGCAACGTGGCGTGATCGGGCAACAGTCGGCGCAGGCGCGCCAACAGGGTGAGGGTAATCGCCGGATGATGGTTTCGACCGACGAGCAGAAGCGCCTGATCAGCGAGGAACTCGAGGCACTCCGCCCGGTGGCCGCGAAGGGCTTCGTCTCGGTCAGTCGGATACGGGCGCTTGAACGGGCCAGGGCCGATCTGGACGGGCGCGGCGGCCAGTATCAGGCCACCATGCTACAATCGCGCCAGGCCGAGATCGGGAGCCGGTTGCAGGCCGTCGAGGCCGACCGCACCCAGCTCGAGCGCGGCGCCGGGGATCTGCGCGATGTCGAGGCGGCACTGGCCGACGTGGGCCCCAAGCTCCGCGCCGCGCGGGACCTGCTTTCACGCACCGAGATCCGCGCGCCGGTGGATGGCGAGGTGGTGGGGCTGTCGATATTTACGCAAGGGGGCGTTATCGCTGCGGGCCAGCGGCTGATGGACATCGTTCCGGAACGGCGGCCGCTGGTCGTCGAAGCTCGGTTCAGCCCGTCCGACGCCGATGATCTTGCGGTCGGACAGGAAGCACAGGTCCGGTTTGCCACGCTTCACGACCGCAGCTTGCCGATCCTCAAAGGGAAGCTGCTGACCGTGTCGGCTGACAGCCTGACCGATGAAAAGAGCGGCCTCCATTATTTCCGCGCCGAAGTCATGGTGCCTTACGAGCGACTACGCGAAATCGAGCGCAGCCACGAACGGGCAGTCGCGTTGCGGCCGGGAATCCCGGTCGAGGTACTGATCCCCTTGCGTAAACGGACAGCGCTTCAATATCTGCTGGAACCATTGCAGGGCGCGTTCTGGACCTCGTTCCGCGAACATTAGGGTCCGACCAGGGCTATTGACCTAAACGAGGGCGAGGAGTGCGTCTCGTTTCGCAATCAGGCCTGCCATGTCGGCGTCCGGCCTGACATCGGCGATTGTCGCCATCGCGCGCTCCAGCCGGATGCGGGAAATCGGCGACATTTCGTCAAGACGCGCCGCGATATCCTCCATTTCGGCCATGCGCGCCCAGCAATCGAGCACCAGATCGCACCCCGCCGCGATGGATCCCGCCGCCTTGTCGCCCGCGCTGCCCGATAGCGCTTTCATGTCGATATCGTCAGTCATCAACAGCCCGTCAAAGCCGATCCGCTTGCGGATAATCTCCTCGATCACGATCGGCGAGAGGGTCGCCGGTCGCTCCGGATCCCAGGCCTGGAAGACGATATGCGAGGTCATCCCCATCGGCGCACCGGCGAGCGCCCTGAACGGCGCGAGATCGATTTCGAGCTCGGTGTCGGAGGCGGTGACGGTCGGCAGGTGATAATGGGTGTCGACCTTCGCCCGGCCGTGCCCCGGCATATGCTTGACCACGCCGACCACGCCGCCCGCACGCAAACCATCCATGATCGCGCGGCCCATCGAGGCGACGCGCAGCGGCTCCGACCCGAGGGCACGGGTCGAGATCGCCTCGGTCGTGTCGGGCTGGGACACGTCGAGCAACGGCAGGCAGTCGACAGTGATCCCCACTTCGGCGAGCATCAGCGCGATCGCCTGGGCGTTGGCCCGCGCCGCCTCGATCGCCGAGATCGGCGCGATCTCGTACAGCGCATCAAAAGCTGGACCGGCAGGAAAAGCTGGCCATTCCGGCGGCCCCATTCGGGCAACGCGCCCACCTTCCTGATCGATCAGGATCGGCAGATCGTCCCGGCCGGAAAGCGCGCGCAGATCATCGGTCAGTGCCCGCAGCTGGCTCCGATCCGCGATATTGCGCTTGAACAGGATATAGCCGGCGGGGTCAGCGCTCGTGAAAAAGGAGCGCTCGTCGGGCGTGATGGTCAGGCCGGACAGGCCGTAGATGACTGGCTTCATGGGAGATGCTTACAAACATCCGGCCGTGCTGAGTAGGGGCGTCTTCCTCTCCAGTGGGAGAGGAAGAATGGCGTAGACTGAACCTCAGTCTCAATTATTCGCCACGAAACAGCCTTCACCCGCGACCTTGAGCTTGCCGCACAGCTCGGTCGCCTGGTTCGCGCTGCCGGCGTTGACGCGCAGGCGGAACACCGTTCTGCCGTTGACCTCTGCCTGCTGCACCGATTTGCCGAGAGGGGCGAGATAGGTGAAGCGCTTGGACGCCTTGGCCCAGGCCGCATTGGCCGCGGCTTCATCCGGGAAAGAGCCGAGCTGCACCAGGGCGCCGCCCGCCGAAGGGCCCGCAGCGGGCGCGGCTACGGGGTTCCCGGTGGTCAGCTTGCCGCCAGATGCCGGGATCGCGATCAAAGCCCTGCTGTCGCCGCCCACAGGCGCGCCCGCCACGGGGGCTGCCCTGGTGCCGGCGACCGGTGCCTCTGGCGTGGCATTCAGATCGATCGACGCGTTGCCGCCTCCCGCCCCGTCGCTCGTCGCGATCGCGGTGTCGCCCTCGCCCTCGACCTTGAGCCCGCCGGGATCGTCCGGCTTGACCTTGTAATCGCCTTCCTGCGCGGCAATCAGCGCGCCATTGCCGTCAGCGCGCTGATGCTGCTTGTACCAATAGAAACCGAAAATAGCGGCAGCGATGATCGCAAGGCCGAGCAAGACCATCAGGACGACGCGAAAGACCGAGGGGCCCTCATCATAATCCTCGTCAACGGTTTCGAGCCAGGGCAGCCGATCCTCGTCGCGGACCTCATAGTCGCTCGACGTTGCCATCAGTTCATCTCCTGGACCGCCTGCACCCCCATGATGCCGAGTCCGTTGCGAATGATCTGCCCGATCGCCTCGGCCAAGAAAAGACGCGCGCATGTTATGGGCGCATTGTCGACGATCAGGAAGCGGCGTTCGGGACGATCATTCCCGACATTCCAGAGCGCGTGGAATTCAGCGGCCAAGTCGTAGAGATAAAAGGCAACCCGGTGCGGCTCGCGCGCCGCCGCGGCGGTCTCGACCACCCGCGGAAACTGAGCGGCGCGTTTCACCAGCGCGAGATCTTCTGTCTCAAGTTGGGACAGATCGACCGCGCCGCACTCTATGCCCGCCTCGGCGGCGCGGCGGTGGAGCGATGCGACCCGGGCATGCGCATATTGCACATAGAAGACCGGATTGTCCTTCGACGCCTCGACCACCTTGGCGAAATCAAAGTCCATCTGGGCGTCCGATTTCCGCGTCAGCATCGTGAAGCGGACGACATCCTTGCCGACCTCCTGGACGACATCCGCGAGCGTGACGAAGTTCCCGGCGCGCTTTCCCATCTTAACAAGCTCGCCGTTGCGCATCAGCCGCACCATCTGGACAAGCTTCACGTCGAATCGCGTCTTGCCGCCGGTCAGCGCCTGCACCGCCGCGACGATCCGCTTCACCGTACCGGCATGGTCGGCGCCCCAGATATCGATCAGCGCGTCAGCGGTCTGCGCCTTCTGGTAATGATATGCGAGATCGGCGCCGAAATAGGTCCATTGCCCATTCGACTTGCGGATCGGCCGATCCTGATCGTCGCCGAACTGAGTCGAGCGGAACAGCGGCAGCACGACCGGCTCCCAATCCTCGGGCGTCTCGCCCTTGGGGGCCTCGAGTACGCCATCATAGATCAGGCCCCGCGCCCGCAGTTCCGCCTCGGCCGCCTCGGGCTTGCCCGCCGCCTGCAATTCGGCCTCGGATGAGAACAGATTGTGGTGGATGCCGAGCAAGGCGAGATCAGCCTTGATCAACTCCATCATCGCGGCGACGGCATGCGTACGGAACAGGACGAGCCACGCCTCTTCGGGCGCATCGATATAGGTGTCGCCGAACTCGGCGGCGAGCGCCTGCCCGACTGGCACGAGATAATCGCCCGGATAAAACCCTGTCGGGATGTCGCCGATATCCTCACCGAGTGCCTCGCGGTACCGCAGGTGAACCGAGCGCGCGAGCACATCGACCTGGCCGCCGGCATCATTGACATAATATTCGCGGATCACTTTCGCGCCCGCGAATTCGAGCAAATTGGCCAACGCATCGCCGACCACCGCGCCCCGGCAATGCCCCATATGCATCGGGCCAGTCGGGTTGGCCGAAACATATTCGACATTGACGGTCGTGCCCTTGCCCCGGATCGAGCGGCCATAATCGCCGCCCTCGTCGCGGATCGTGGAGAGCTCGGCGCGCCAGGTGTCATCGGTCAGCGCGAGGTTGATGAAGCCCGGCCCCGCGACCGAGACTGACTCGACCTCATCGAGCTTGCCGAGTTCGGCGGCGATCTTCTCGGCGAGCGCACGCGGATTGGTGGCGGCAGGCTTGGCCAGCACCATCGCCGCGTTGGTCGCGAGGTCGCCATGGCTGGGGTCGCGCGGCGGCTCGACGGTGACGTTTGCGCGGTCGAGCCCTGCGGGCAGGTCGCCCGCGGCTACGAGTGCATCGAGCACCGCATCGAGATGCGCGGCGAAACGGGTATAGAGGGTCATTGCTGGTCCGGTCGGTTAAGCGAGCGCGGCCCTTAGCGGATGGCGGGCCTACACTCAAATGGGGCGCGATATGGGCTCGGCGCTGCGTGGGGGCAGGCGTCAAATTCCCTGTTATCGCGCCATTAACAGGGAAATTTTTCTTTTTTTGAGGCGAATTCGGCAGCCGTTCGAGAATTTTGCGTTTATTGATAATGGTTTAGTGATTCCGCCCTTTTCAATAACAGGGAAATCTGCGGCGATAACAGGGAATTTCCGGCCCGCAGTCAGACGATTTCGTGCGCGGCGGATTTGGTGTCTCGCCAGTCTCACGGTTCGTGAAAAGGTCATTGCGGGCATCCTATGCATCTCGTTCCGCGAGACAATGCAGCGATCCGGATCGCTGTTGAATCAGCATCACGGTTTTCAGGCAAAGAATCCGCTTCAAGCCTGGATTGAGGGGCTCAATCCTGCCCGAAGCTTCCTTCTGGCGAGAGGCGAACGATCACGCTTGTGCACGCGTCCAATACTGATCGTTTACCTCGCACCCGTATCTCTTGCGCATGGGCACGCAACGCCGAATGTCTGTGACATCGTTCCTCATCGGGGGCGTTTCGCTGGGTGCGGCAGTGGGCGTCGGTTCGCTTGCTGCAACGCCAGAAGGGCGAGCCGCCGTAGCAACTACGGCGAACAATCTGGCTATCACAACCGGCTGGAAACGAGCGCGAGAGCCGCGAGAGGGCGATGATTGGGGCGGGTGCAATGACGCGCGCGCGGCCGGAACCGCCCCGATCTACAAAGGCGAGCCAGGGTATCGCACCGACATGGATGGTGACAACGACGGTATCGCCTGCGAGCCTCATTGAGGTTGAAGAGGTGTCGCGCAGCCACCGTCCCACCTGGCACTGTTCCAGCATCCCGTGACTTGCGCGCAACCCGGCATTCGTTCAGCTTCAACCTGTGTCGATCGAGCGTTCATATCAGGGTGGCGGTACGCTGGGCGGCAAGCTGGGATGCGCTTTAGCCGCCCTCGTCGGCCTACCGCTCATTGGCGCTGCGTTCATCTACGCATCCATGGGGGATTGCGTTCCCGGAGCCGAGTGCATTGCAGGTTGGAAGATGATCGCGGGTGCCGCCGTCATTGCTGGGTTGGCTGGAGTAGGCGCAAGAGCCGCGATCAATGCCTTCGCCCGCTCCCGCCGAGGTGGCAGCTAGCGCCGCCGTAGCGGCCATCAACGTTCAGTGGCAGGGTGCCGAGACAGGAGGCGCGTCAGCGATGAGATTTCAGTTTGACGATCTGCCCGCAGCTGAGCGGAGGCTACGAATACTCGCCTTTTGCGCTGCTGACGAAGGGTTGCGCGTAAACTGTGAAAGCGGGTTTTCGTCAGAGGATGCCGATATGAAATGGCTTTTGCGAAAGTGTTATATTGAGCTTCGCCGAACACGGCCGGGGTCGCTCAGCCGCGCGACTAAGGCATATGCTACGACCTCAGGCGTGGCAGCACAGGTCAGCGGCAAGCTTTAGTATCTATGACCGCTTGCCGCACTTGCACCATTCAACGGCCGTTGCAGCGTGAGGTATCAAGCCTCCGATTTTGCCACTAGGCGTGCGCCAGACCCTGCCCCCCACTATCGGGAAACAACGCGGCCATCGCCCACCCCGGCTCAATCCCGAGATGCGCGCCCTCCGCGCCTGCGATAAGGGCGTCCTGTTGTTTTCACGCCGCCTTGCGTTGGACATTGGCGATGAGCTCGATGATCATAGGACGAACCGTGCCAACATAGTCGGTGATGCGCTGAGATGTAGCATTGGAGTAGGAAAGGAACGCATCGACCATATCCGC
>Ga0307508_10005862_pt1 | contig 11593 bp, 10 predicted proteins | sample 9_EM_MG_FD_203089 | JGI IMG/M metagenome (GOLD analysis project Ga0307508, IMG submission 203089) | Populus trichocarpa ectomycorrhiza microbial communities from riparian zone in the Pacific Northwest, United States - 9_EM | ecosystem: Host-associated > Plants > Roots > Unclassified | place...
AAAATTATTTTTTAAAATGTTTTTTATTTAAAAATATATTAAAATAATATTCTTTATTTTTTAATTTTTTTTAACATCATCACATTAACATTAAAATAATCTTAAAATACTAAAGAAAATAATTTAAAATTTAAAAAATTCAAAAAAAAAATTAAAAATATGAGTTGTTAAATTTAGTACGAATAGGAGCTTGATTGTAATTCAGTCTTCAAATTGAACATTTTTTATAAAATGGATTATAATCCTTTCTATAGAACATGTTCCTCAAATAGTACTCCCCACACTGTGAGAGTATTTGGCAGTGTAGTAGTGGTTGCTTTTCAAATAACTTTTCGTACCGAAATGTATGTCTGATGTTTTTTTTATTTTTTAAAAATTATTTTTGACATTAGCACATCAAAACGATCCAAAACATACAAACCATATTAAATTTTAACAAAAAAAAAATTGATTTTTTTGGGAACGCGGTTTGTACCGCCTTCCCAAACGCATTCATATATGTTGTGACTGGATCACATTTTTCATATAATCCCATTTTTTCAACGAAGTACCTAACCTAAAAAAATTCATGTGATAAATAATTACACATCAGACATATATACTAGGGTTCCTGCAGGTAAAACCGGTACAACTTCTATAGAGTTGGTTTTTAGATAAAAGAAAAATGAAGACGTATTGTGAACAACATCAAACATTTTAATTGAGAATTAGAAATTGAGGTGAAAATTTAATAAAATAAATTAATAAATTATATAAATTAATAAATAAATAAAAAGTTATTAACATAATTAAACAACTGCAAGAAGCTCAAAGATATATAATATCGTGTAACAGGATGGTTTTAAAAAAATAAATTATTTAATTATATGGTAATAAAAATTAATTTTCATAAGAGAAAAAATAATTTAAACTTTGTAGTTTAGTGAAAATTTTCTTTTTTTCTGTTATTAATATATTTTTTAACAAAGCATATATCTTTTTTTTAGTTATGTTGTTTATTTCATAAAAAATAAAAGCATTTGAAACAAATATCCAAAAAAGATCCTAATGATTTGAGATAAGGATAAAAGGCACCTCTTTAATCAACACCCCCGTTATCTTATTAATGCGTTCTTTTCTTTTCTTTTTTTGATAATATATTTTTATAAAAAGCATAGTTTTCTTAACTAACATATTGTAGTTTTAAAAGCAAGTTTTAATAAATAAAAAACAACATAATGAATTGATATTTTTTATGTAAATATATTAAAAAATATAAGAATAATAAAATTGAGAAAAATTAAAAATATATATTCTTTTAACTATGTTGTTTATTGCATAAAAACTCAAATTCATTTAAATAAATATAAAAAAAATAACAAAATAAAAAAAGGATAAAAAAGATATCTCATTAACCAAAGCCCCTTTCCCTTATTAATGCATTCCTTTTTCTTAATAAATTTTTTTGTCAAAAGTATTGTTTTATAAATAAATAAAATATCATAATTCTAAACGAGGGTTTTAATAAGAAAAATGTTTTTTGGTAATTTTGAAGATGATATATAAAAAATATAAGAGTAATAAACTTGAAAACAATTATATAAAAAACAAAATCACAATAAAAAATTAAATAAACATATATTTCTTCTCCATTGAAAATTTAAGGTTCATATTTAATTATTTCAAAAATAATTTAATTATAAAAGATGCTAATATTGTTTTCAAAAATAATGATTTAATTGGATAATTATTTAAATATATTTTCATAAATCTATTTAAAAAAAGCATATATAATTATAAAATATAAAAGAAAAAAAATCAAAATTAAAATAAATAAAAGACCTAGATTATTGGTTCGTGCTATAATGCGAGTTGGATCAAATTTCTTTCTGAACATAAAAAAAATATCATATGTTGCTAAGGTTTTTCTAACAGAAAAAAAATTTAAACTGTGTAGGGTTGACTTGATGGAACTCGGTTAACTTAGTGGATTAAAAGACAACCAAACAACCACTATAAATGTAGTTTGACTGAAAATAAAATTCAAGATGATATTTTTTTAATACTAAAATGGATACATATTAGATTGACTCGGATTTAACCTGTCAAATTTGCAACTATGGTCATAAGACATGACAACAAACAAAAAAATAAATCAAAATAAATTATGAAGTTTAATTCTCAATCAAATTAATGTTCAAGGATGAGATTAAAAAAATTCAATTAAAAAAAATCTAAAAACCATCTAAGTTAACTTAGGTTAACTTGTCAAACCCACGACCTGAGTCATAAGACTGAGATAATCTCACAGAAATAAAATCAAAATAAATTATGAAACCCAATTTCTAATCAAGCTAATGTTGAAGGATGAAATTAAAAAAAAAATTAAAAACAATAACTCAAGTCAAGAGGGGTGAACCTGTTAAACTCATGATATGGGTCATGAGACCGAAATAACTTTATAGAAGAAATCCAAAAAAATAACCCAAGTCAACTCAAGTTATGGGAGTGATTTTTGTAAAGGGATTTTTGGTGTTTTTTTCTGTGGGAAACATTTTGTCTTTTCTTTATGTGTCCTCTCCTTTAGTATCTACTCTAAGATTCTATCTATAGTATTAATATGTAACATCCCTAAATTTTAGCATGAAAAACTCCATGTCTATCCCATAGGTTAACCAAAACCATGGAAAATTTTTTTATAGCATTAGCTACATATGTTCTATCCAAATTTCTACCAGAATTTCAATAGAGATTTCATTATATTAAAACTATCTCAAGTTATCGATACACTTCTATACATCCTAAAACAATGCCATAATTATGGTCCAATGATCTTGAACCTTTCCTCAAACTCATTCACAACCATATCATTTAAAAACAACAATTCTACATAGAATACTTTTCATAAGAAGTAACCGTATTACACACACACACCCTTCCTTCATCAAATACATTTATATTTGGTTCACTAAGATAATTTAATGCATTACATGTCATTAGTTTCATAAACATCTATATTATACTTGGTTATATAACTCAAAAGAAAGTTAAACAATATTTAAATATATATTTAATTTTTGCCTATGAATTACATAATTAAACCTAATACAAAAGAAAGATAATCAACTGAGATCTAATGATATGCTCTAGGATTAGAGGTACATGTCAACATGTTACAATTTATACAATGTGTTAGAATACATTATAAGGATTTAATAATTAATCCCATACATATCCAATTTATCTATGAATTTATTCTTTTAAAAAATTATAGTTCATTTCCATATTCCAATTCATACACACCATTTTAGGTCTATATTTTACTCACGATGCTAAACTTACTGAATAATCATACAAGTCATAGTTACCTACATCTTTCAAGAAGTGATTCAAATAACATGGTTGACTAGTCTAAACATTTAATCTCGATCATCCAACATGGATGCTACTAGCCCCAATCAAGATTGAATAGTCTACACATTTAATCTCGGTCATCCAAACATGGATGCCACTAAAACCTTGTGTCTGGCCTTTTTTTTTAATGTACTTTTAACCTCTTAAACGTATAAAAACAAATACACCATTTTATTGTTTGTTTGTGTTTTAAAGATTTTTTCTGGGACATAAATTTTTTTATCAAACTTTTAAAAAATTAGCACTATATTTTTATTTGTCCCAAACACCATCCTTATTTTTTCTTTTTTAGAAAAAAATAAAATTTGTTGTTCGAGATAAAAAAATCTCATGCACCTGTTTAGCTTATAATTAAATGAAAAACAATTTTGGAATAAACATTAGTAAAATCCAATAGGGTGCATTACTTGAATTGTGAGTTTAACAGGTTAACCCGAGTTAACTAGAATTTTTGTTTTTTTTTTAATTGAATATTTTTATTTTCAGTTTTATCCTTCAATACGAAGTTAGTTGGGAACTGTCCATCATGATTTGTTTTGATTTAGTTCTTATAGGGTTATCACAGTCTCATAACTCAGGTCATAAATTTAGCTGATTAACTCAGATTTACCCGGATCGATATAATATGTTTTTGTCTCAATACTTTCATAAACAATGTTGTCCAATAAGTGTTAGATTTTGAATTCATAATTGTTATTTTTTCTCTTGCACATTAACAATGGTTGGACTTTTTTTTTTAAAAAAAAAATTAATCCGAACCTTGTTTCTTTTGTGTTTTTTTTTATGATTATCTAATTCAGTAAAAAAAAAATTCCACACAATCGGGTCTATTGTCCACGTTGCAAGATCGTATATCTTAATACACATTTTTCTTTTAATTTTTCAATTTAATCTTTAGTTATTTTTAATATTTTTTATATTTATTATCATAGATGATTATAATATTTTGTTTGGTGTAAAAAAAAACAAGTTGTCAACACTTGCATATGACCGCTTGGTGGTAACTACACGGTGTTGAACTTACTTTTTTATTATTATTGATCTATCAAAACAAAACGGAAACTGATTCTTGGATTCTTGTGCCCTTCGTGATTTGTTATTTTATATTAGTGAGTTGAAAGCACGATAACATAATCTATACAGTAGAGATGGTAATAAATACTCATAAGTCAGTTTTTGATATTATTTATACTCATATTTGAATTATAAACTATTATTTTTATCGGATTCATTATTCGATGGCTGTGAGTGTTGGATACAAGAACTTGATCAGAACAGGTTTTGAATATTAATTATTTGATGTATCCATTACTGAACACACATCTAATATAGTTAATACTAAAAATGTAGTTTTTAATCAATTTTATAAGTATCAATTTATATAATATACAAAGAAATTTTGGGTGAAATGTTCTTTTGGGGATAATATACATGCTCAAAACCCTAGGATTTATTTGGAAACCCAATCCAAATAATAACTATTTATAAAATATTGATTTTAGAAAATTATATAAATTATATTTTAAGATTTTATCTAAGCATTTAAATTTTTAAATAAAATAATTTTTTAACATAATATCAAAATTTTATTAATCAAGATGTGATCATGCTACCAAGCAAAGCTTTAGTACAAATAGAGAGCTCAATTGTAATTCAGCCTTCAAATGGGATATTTTTAATAAACTGAATTATAATCCTTTCTATGGAACATGTTCCTCAAATAAAAGAAAAATGTTCATTATATATAATCTTATGTAACAAAATGCTTTTCAAAAAATAAATATATTATAACGAAGCCGCGTGAATTTGTATTTCATTTATTAGGAAGAGAAATTCCACTATAAAATTGTTTTTTTTTTATATATAAAATAAAAACCTAAGTGGACCACATATATAGGACAAAACTTTTAGGTGTAAATAAATTTATTTAATTGAGATCTTTTCATGTTTTTATAACAAGATATATTATTATACTTCTCAATTTGAAGTCATTAAAAATTAATAAATCAATGAATTACTAAGAATCACTAAGATGTTAGTAGCAAATATCTACATGGCAATGGAATACAATCATTTATTTTTATTAACATTGTACACTTCTAATTTTTTTTTATGTAAAATCAAAAAGGAAAAAACTTTTAAAAAAACAAAAAAAAAATGTGGTGCTTTTTTTTGTGCATCACCTTACAAAGTATTACTCATTTTAATAGTGTTTATTTGTTAATATATTTTTCTCTCAATTTTAATTTTATCATTTAACATTTGATTTTTAAAAATTAAACTTCAAAATCTTTTTCGATTTACTTTCTATAAAGTTATTTAATCTCATAACCCAAGTTACAGGTTTAATAAGTTAACATGACCTACTCAAGTTTTATTTTTATTTGTTTTATTTTTAAATTTCATCTCTTAACATTTTATTGATTGAGAATTAGACTTTCTTATTTGTTTTGGTTTACTTTTAATGAGGTTATCCTAATTTCATGACTATTTACACGGATTTTACGAGTTAACTCAGGTTGACTTGAGTTATTTTTTTGTTTTTCTTCTATAAAGTTATCTCGGTCTCATGATCCATGTCATGAGTTTAGCAGGTTAACCCTTGTTGACTCGAGTTATTTTTTTCTTTTTTCTAATTGGATTCTTTTTTCAATTTCATTCTTCAACATTGGATTGATTAGAAATTGAGTTTCATAATTTATTTTGATTCTATTTCTATAAGATTATTTAGTCTCATGACTTAAATCATGGGTTTGACAAGTTAACCTTGGTTAACTTGGATGATGTTTTAGATCTTTTTTAATTGAATTTTTTTATCTCATCCTTCAAAATTAAATTGATATTTGGAAACTAGACTTCATAATTTATTTTGATTTATTTTTTATGGGTTGTCATGGTCTTATAACCATGGTTGCAGATTTGACAGGTTATATCTGAGTCAATCCAATATGTTTTCATTTTAATATTAAAAAAATCATTTTGATTTATTTTTTTTATAGTCAAACTACATTTATATTAGCTATTTAGTTGTCTTTGAACCCGTCAAGTCGACCGATTTATATCAAGTTAACCCCACACGATTTTTAAAAAAAATGTTAGAAAAAACTTAGCAACGTATGAATATTTTTTTATGTTCAGAAAGAAATTTGATCTAACCCGCATTGTAACACGGACCAACGATCTAGAACTTTAATTTATTTTTATTTTTATTTTTTTCCTTTACATTCTATAATTATATTCTTTTTTAAATAGATTTATGAAAAATATGTTTAAATAATTATCCAATTAAATCATTATTTTTGAAAAAAAAATATTAGCATCTTTTATAATAAAATTATTTTTCAAATAATTAAATATGAACCTTAAATTTTCAATGCAGAAGAAATATGTGTTTATTTAATTTTTTTATTATGAATTGTTTATATAAATTTTTTCAAGTTTATTACTCTTATATTTTTTATATATCATCTTCAAAATTACCAATTTCTTATTTTTTTTCTTATTAAAACCTTCGTTTAGAATTATGATAATTTCTTTATTTATAAAACAATACTTTTGATAAAAACATTATTAAGAAAAAGTAATGCATTAATAAGGGAAAATATATCTTTTTTATCCTTATTTTATATTTTTATGTTCTTATATTTATTTAAATTACTTTGAGTTTTTATACAATAAATAACATAGTTAAAAAATATTTTTTTCTCAAGTTTATTTTTCATATATTTTTAAATATATTTACATAAAAATATCAATTCATTATGTTTTTTTTAATTAAAACTTGCTTCTAAAACTACAATAAGTAATTTATGAAAACTATGCTGTTTACAAAAATAAATTGTCAAAAAAAAGAGAACTCATTAATAAGATAATGGGGCATTAAAAAGAACGCCTTTTCATCCTTTTCTCAAATCATTTAGATTTTTTTGGACATTTATTTTAATTTGTTTCATGATTTTTTGAACATTTATTTTAATTGGTTTCATTTTTATGCTAAAAATATATATATATTGTTAAAAAATATATTATTAACAAAAAAAAAATTTACACTAAACTACAGGGTTTAAATTATTGTTTCTCTTATGAAAATTAATTTTTATTACCATATAGATAAGGCCACAGGGGAAAAACACACACAAAAGATCGTTCCTCAAACTGGAAATCATGTTTCCTATTTTTTAGCAAAACTCCATCCACTCATGTCTTACGTTTCCTATTTTTTAGCAAAACTCCATCCACCGTCTTATGTTTCATCAATGGAGCACTTGTATTTATACCCATACTCCTAAAAAGAACATTATTAACGTCAGAACAAAGAAAATAAAAAAAGGCCATCAAGTGCAAAACACGAACTCAAAGAGCAGCAAAAATGGACGAACTAAAGCCAAGTCCGGTGAACTCGACTCCCCTCACACCAATAGCTTTCTTGGAAAGAGCAGCTATTGCATACGCTGATTGCCCATCCATCATCTACAACGACACCACTTATACGTGGTCTCAAACTAACCGTAGATGTCTCCAAGTAGCATCATCTCTATCATCCTACGGCATCGAGACTGCCCACGTGGTCTCCGTTCTGGCCCCCAACGTCCCTGCCACGTATGAGCTTCAGTTTGCCGTGCCCATGGCTGGTGCCATCCTCCACAACATCAACACACGTCTTGACGCACGAAATGTTTGCATACTCCTGCGTCACAGCGAGTCAAAGCTCGTTTTCGTTGATTACCTCTCACGAGAGCTCATCCTTGAAGCCGTGTCTTTGTTTCCTCCAAACACAAAACGCCCTACACTCGTCCTCATCACTGATGATGCTGACGCTGATGCAGACCAATCATCATCTTCATCACTGACCGGTCATTTTAGCTGCTCTTATGAGGACATGGTGGAGAAAGGTAATCCTGGGTTCAAGTGGGTCCAGCCACAAAGTGAGTGGGACCCAGTAGTCCTAAACTACACGTCAGGGACTACCTCGTCTCCTAAAGGCGTGGTCCAATCTCATAGAGGTATTTTCATCGTGTCCGCTGCAGCGTTGATTGATTGGGGAGTTCCAAAACAACCCGTATATTTGTGGGCGTTACCAATCTTTCATACCAATGGATGGAGCCATGTGTGGGGCATGGCAGCCGTTGGTGGGACCAACATCTGTCTCCGTAAAGTGGAAGCCTCCACAATCTACAGTTTGATCGATAGACACGGCGTGACTCACATGAGTGGTGCTCCTGTGGTGTTAAACATCCTAACAAAATCTCCTGACGTTGAGCCCCTCAAGAACCCAGTACACATTATAACCGCTGGAGCTCCACCCCCAGCAGCCGTGATACTCAGGACTGAGTCACTGGGTTTTGTGGTGAGTCATGGGTACGGGTTAACTGAGACAGCAGGGCTTGTGGTGTCTTGTGCATGGAAACCAAAGTGGAATACATTTCCAGCAAGTGAGAGAGCTAGACTAAAAGCAAGACAAGGAGTTACCATGGCTGGGTTTACTGAGATGGACGTTGTGGATCCCAGAACAGGGGAGAGCATGAGACGAGATGGGGTTTCAGTTGGAGAAGTAGTTTTGAGAGGTGGGTGCTTAATGCTAGGTTATTTGAAGGATCCTTTGGGTACGTCAAAATGCATGAAGGATGGCTGGTTTTACACGGGGGATGTGGGCATTATGCACCAAGATGGTTATTTAGAAATCAAAGATAGGTCCAAAGATGTGATCATTAGCGGTGGAGAGAATATCAGCAGCGTGGAGGTTGAGTCTGTGTTGTATACACATCCTGCTGTTCATGAGGCAGCTGTGGTGGGTCGACCTGATGAGTTTTGGGGGGAGACACCGTGTGCATTTGTGGACTTGAAAGATGGGCTGAACCACAAACCTTGCGAAAAGGATATAATTGATTTTTGTAGGAACAATATGCCTCACTTTATGGTCCCGAAAACTGTGGTGTTTAAAGATGAGCTTCCAAGGACGTCAACCGGGAAGATTCAAAAGTTTGTGCTCAAGGAAATTGCTAAAGGTATGGGCCCCAAGAAGTAATTTTCGAAAGCAGAGTTGCATTGATCAAGTTGTGGTGATACCAACGCGGCTCTAGCAGCATTGATGGATATAGATGGAGTTAGGGTCATAGTACGATCGTAGCTATAATAATCCCGGTTATGATGAATTTTTGTGGGTGTTATACGGTTGTTATGCTTTCAGAGACTTCCTATATGATGGAAGAATTTCTTCAATTCTATTGCTTTCATGTATTTCACCAAGCAAACATAATGTTTGTTGTTTTTAATGAATAAAATACAGAATTCTAACAAAAAAATAAATTAATTATCACATTAATGATCATATAACAAATAATTTAAGAATAACTATATGGATTAGCCTCCTACCTATAACGCATTTCATATATCAATCCTCAATCTTCTGAACTCTCCTAAATATGGCTCAATATTGCAGCATTGAAAAAAGTTAATTATTAGTACTTATTTTCAATGAATCATTATTGAAATTGTTTTAGGAAAATATTTTTCTTTCATGAAATTTAAAATTAATTTTGAGATTGACTAATATAAAAAACTTATCTAATTTTAATCATATTGATGTCCGAATATCTGTGACACTAAAAAATCCACTCCATCTTCTTTTTCCATTCTAAATAATTTTTTGGATCATTCTTCCCCAAAAAATTTGGTATTTTTAGCTTAATTGTACCCAAACCTCAACCTAACTTAGTATATGGTCTCGATACCTATAATTACTCATCTGGCCAAAAGTATCACCATATATTTCCCCTACAAACTGACAATTTTGCTGTTGTCCAAAACATTTCTCATGTTCCACAGACACATCTTCAAAATCAACATCACTCATGTCCGCATTATTAACCACAAACTCATCCATATTAGTGTTAACTCGCCTAATAACCTTCCTAACATTAAATTATTTTCGCTTAGACCTAATTTGAACCCTACAATAATCATTAACATATTGCCTATTCAACCTATCCAACCTACCTCCAAATTCATTGGTCATCTGATCCATCCGCTGATTCATAATGTATAGCTGAGATACATCACTATCTCCTCTCCGTGGTGCCATGTTGTTGCATGCCTCCGACATCTTTAAATCCAAAAATTAGTTAATTGATAAGAAACATATATTCATCACCCACTCTCTCACGTGTTTACACTCCTCTCAAGTTTCACTCAAATGTACGTTTTTCACTTAAATATGCTCGTTATGCCTTTCTCCTCTCGTCTCACCTTTCTTCGACTCTTGCAGAATTGAAATCAACACCAAATATAACAACCTTAGCAGCATATCCAAATATGTGTATGACTCAAGAAGCAACAAAAACATGAAAACAAATAAAGACAAAACTACTATTATAATTTTACGAGTAACTTTGACCATATATTGTTAGAAAGTTTGAGATGTCTAGTTCTCATCCTAACTTGAATAGCAGCGAAATTCTACTTATAGTTCTAGATAGGTCCCAAACAGTATATAAAATTCTAGTTTGGCAGATTTGACAAGATTTGTCTAGTAACTTCGATCCTCTTAAATAATATTTTCCCAAAGTCTATTTGATCTAAAAATTTACCAAAACATAGTTCCAGAGTTATGCCCCATCTCGCAAAACTAGCCACAAGACATTTTAAGGCCAAATTCGGACTCAACTTAGTTCGTATCAGCCTTTGTCTTTCTTGATGCCCCAAGTAGGTTTGTTTGCTTTAAAGACAACACTCTTAATCTTCTAATCCTTCTTAGACATTCTAGAAGACTGAACTAAAAGAACTAAGTATTTTTTCTTTTTAAGGGCTCATTCAGCAATATTAAGCATATTAAATAATTCTGGTAATGTACTATCCAACTTGTTCATGTGATAGTTCATAATGAATTGCGAAAAGTTTTGGGGTAATGACTGCAAGACCAAATCAACACTTAACTTATGGTCCATGACAAAACCCAATTGGTTCAATTTTTTAATACAACCAATCATTTTCAAAACATGGGTGTTCACTGAAAAACCCTCTATCATCTTGCAGTGGAACAATTCCCTTGAGGTCTCATATCTCTCAGTCTTACTTTCTGATTAGTACTTAAAAGTGCATTTTTATCAAGGTTTTATATCATCATTTTGCACTTGAAGTATCAATAACTCCTTAACTAAAGCATGTTTTATAATAACATATCTAATAATATAAGATACCTTTA
>Ga0307508_10005863_pt1 | contig 11592 bp, 16 predicted proteins | sample 9_EM_MG_FD_203089 | JGI IMG/M metagenome (GOLD analysis project Ga0307508, IMG submission 203089) | Populus trichocarpa ectomycorrhiza microbial communities from riparian zone in the Pacific Northwest, United States - 9_EM | ecosystem: Host-associated > Plants > Roots > Unclassified | place...
CCGGCTCGACGAACGCACCGACGATGCTGGCGCTCAAGGCCACCACAGGCCAGACGCTCTGGACCTTCACATCCGGATCGTCCGTGAACGCCGGCGCCACGATCGTCGACGGCGTCGTGTACTGGGGCTCCGGATACGCCCATCTCGGGATACCCGGCTACACCGGAAACAACAAGTTCTTTGCCTTCTCCAAGAACGGGAAATGAGGCTCGGTTGTTGCGCCACGGGGCGGAGGGCCATTGCGGTCGCCGTTCCCGGCGGGGTGTGCGCGTCCCGATTTGGAGCCGCATTGCACAAACTTGCGCGCTTGGCCGCTTGGCGTCATCTGCTCGGCCCCGTCGTGATGGGCGTTGCGATTACCGTCTCGGCGCAAGCGCATCCGGAGGCGTTGCCGCCGAGCGCTCCGGACGCAGTCACGCTCGATGCGATCCTGGTCAAGACCGGCCTGTACCTGATCACCGGAGGCGGCGCCAACTCGCTGCTGCGCTTCAGTGCCAATGGGTTGATCCTCGTCGACGCAAAGTCACCGGGCACCTACCGTGCGCTGAAATCGCAGGTGAGGCGGATCGCCAAGATATCGGACCTTCCCGTTCGTGTTCTCGTGGTGACCGATCACCACGCGACGCACGCTGGCAACGCCAAAGAGTTCATGGCGTCCGGGGCGACGATCATTGCGCAAGAGAACGCCGGAATCTACCTCCGTACGCTTCACACGGCCGCAACGCCGCTGCCGATCATCACGTATGAACGCGAGTACACATTGCGTCTGGGCAGCGTGGAGGTCCGCGTGATGCATCTGGGGCGGGCGCAGACCAACGATGCCGCGGTTGTGCTCTTCCCGGATCTGCGTGTCATCGCCGTCGGCGACCTCTTCACCCAAGGAGCGCCGCAGCCCGATTTCGCTGGCGGGGGCAGTCTGGCCGAATGGAGTTTGGTACTCGAAGCGGTCCTGAAGTTGGAATTCGACCTTGTCGTTCCAAGTACGGGACCGATGGCGACGCGGGCCGAACTCCAAGCCTTCAAGGCAAGACTCGATGCGCTGCTCTCCCGGGCGACTGCGCTCGTCCGCGGTGGTGTCGCGAAGGAGCACCTCGTCGCGCAACTCGCCGCCGGCGATCTTGGCTGGCGCTTTGGCGCAGAACAACTCGATGGCCTCTACGACGAACTGGCGCGGCAAAGGTAGGTGAGCGACGCGACGACTCGCCAGTCGCGCCTTCTATGCGAGTTGTGATGACCATGGATGGATGCAAATGCCGGATAACACCAGTTGGCTGCTGAACCCGCGTGTCTTCAGGACAGTGGAGTCGCTGAACCGTCGATTTTCTCGAGTGGGGACCGCCCCTTTTATTGCCACCGATCGGTTCCCCTGGGTCAAGGGCATCGAATCGGCGACCGCGGACATTGTTCGAGAGCTGAAGGCCGTACAGCGGACCATCGAGATTCCCGCGTTTCAGACCATCTCGCGCGAGCAGGAGGAGATCACCCGCGACGATCGATGGAAGACCTTCTTTCTGTACGGCCTGGGCAACCGCAATGCGGAGAACTGTGGTCGATGCCCGGCAACCGATGCAGCGGTGCGACGCATTCCGGGAATGAAGACGGCGATGTTTTCGATTCTGTCGCCCGGCAAGAAGATCCCACCGCATCGAGGGCCATACAACGGCATCCTGAGATACCACCTTGGACTGGTCGTGCCGGAGCCGACTCTTTGTGCGATTCGTGTGGGTCACGAAACCCGCAACTGGGCGGTGGGTTCGAGCTTGCTCTTCGACGATACCTACGAGCATGAGGTCACGAACGACTCGACTCATGAGCGGGTCGTCCTGTTCGTCGACATCAAGCGTCCGCTTCACTTCCCTATGAGCCGAGTCAACGAATCGATGCTCGAGGCCATTCGCAGATCGCCCTTCGTCACCGAGGCTGAGCAGAACCTGCTTCGCTTCAACGCGAAACAACGGGTCGCCGCGGCGATGCGGCACGAGGGCGCCTCCTGAACGGATCAGCCCGCGCCAACAGGCTTGGTGCGGCGAATCGACTTTGACCACCGGAGATCAGGCGTGCTGGTCTTGCCAAGCCCCTCAAATAGGGCATCGCCCCCCGTTTCGGTGGATGTCTTGCCATCGACCGCGAAGCAGACTGTCTTCACGACGGAGGCCACATGAATCTTGGACTCGTTACCCTGAAGTCGCTGTTTGTTCGGGAGGACCGCGCGCCTGCTCGACCGCCTCGAGCGCTTCAGCCTGTGGGGACAAAAGTGTGTCCGCCTTGCTCAGGGAATTGCATGCAAGGCCATGCGTGCCCAGCGTACCTGGAGCGCCTGCAAACGCCGCGGTCCCGGACTGTTCCCTGATCCAGACGCGTTGTGCGGTGGCGGCCCCATGCCGCCCACCCGATGGCGCCCGCAGGCAGGCTGTGGATGACCCCGTGCGCCCCGGACTTTGCCTGCCGCCTCCCAGGCCAGTTGCCGTCGCGAGAGCTGGCCGAGCCAGCTGCGCGGCGTGCAGCGTCCTGCGCGTGGCATGCTTAGGCACTCGATGACCGGCTCGGGCAACGAATCACCGGAGGCAATTCTTGAAACTATCCATCACCTTGGCCCTGACCTTGACCCTTATCGGCTGCGCCAGCTCTGGCGTTGTTCCCGTGGAGCGCGATGTTTTCATGGTGACGAAACAGAGCGCCAGAGGCGCCTTCGGCTCACCAGCCGCGCTCATGGCAGACCTGTACGCCGAGGCGAACGCCTTCTGCGAGAAGCGCAACAGCGTCGTCGAGACGATTCAGGAGATCCCGCGCGACGGCATCCCGTTCATTCGCAACGCCGACGCGGATCTTCGCTTCCGCTGTGTCGCCAAGTAGCGGCGCCGCGTGCTCTTGATCAGGGGCAGACTTCCATGCGCCGCGTCACGCCGCGGATCGTCTCGTCGCTGAACCAGAAGAAGTAGCTGACGACCGTGACAACGCTGCTGTCCTTGCTGCGGGTCTTGTGCTCGACCGGCACGACCCAGCCCACATAACCTCCCGAGTTGGCGCCCATCGGGCAGGCGCCACGCTGCGGCGCGCCGATCACGAGCTCGCGCGTCGGGTCGACGCTGCGCGCCGTGGCGTCGAAGTAGTTCGTGATGCTCGACTCATGGTTGCGCGGCGGGGTGGCGCGCACCACGGTTTCCCTGGCCACCGGCTGCCGGCCCGCACACCCGGCGAGGGTGGCGATTGCGATCAGGCATGCGGCTCCGAATGCTGCGGCAGACTTCGTCATCTGGGTTCATTCCTGCGGTGGTCGGCCAAGGCGCGGATGCGTCCGGCAACGGCGAGAGTGTGTCGCAACTGGCGTGACCGGCCAATCCCCGAACCCGAGGGCCGCCGAAAGCCAGGCCATTCACAGATCTTTACCGCCCAGTCAATCCGTCTTCACCGGCCGCAACCACCATCTGAGCATGGGCAATCGGCCCACCCCATGGAGTACCAGATGCATGACCTGAAGGCGACCCGCGCGCCGCAATCCCGCCCGTTCCCGATGCGATTCGCGGCCATCGGCGTCCTCGTCGTCGCCGCAGCCGGTGCCGCGATCAGCGTGCAGGCCCAGGGCATGGGCGGACACGGCCGAGGGCCTGGTCCGGGCATGATGATGATGTTCGGCGGCTCGCCGGAGCAGATCGGCCGCGGCGTCGACCACATGCTCGACGGGCTGGGCGTGACCGACGCCCAGCGCGGCCAGATCAAGCAGATCGCGATCGCCGCCGCGACCGACCTGAAGTCGCAGCACGAGGCTGGTCGCGCGTTGCGCGACCAGGGCATGCAGATCTTCGCGGCGCCGACGGTGGACGCGGCCGCGGCCGAGTCGCTGCGCCAGCAGATGCTGACCCAGCACGACCAGGCCAGCAAGCGCATGCTCCAGGCCATGCTCGACGTCAGCAAGGTGCTGACGCCCGAACAGCGCGCCAAGATGTCCGAGCGCATGAAGCAGCGCCAGGCCGCGATGAAGGACCGCATGGAACGTGAGCAGCGTGCTCACGGCCCGCGGCCGCAGAAATGATGTACGGCAAGACCACCATGATGCTCACCCCCGACAGCGGCCTGGCCGCGCTGGCACTGCAATCGGCCGTGATGTCAAACTCGAGGCCCGCTCACCAGGCACACCCCATGACCGCCAGATTGCTGCTGATCGACGACGACGCCCGCTTGTCCGCGATGGTCGGCGAGTACCTGCGCAATTCCGGTTTCACAGTCGAGACCGCCGGTTCGCTGGCGGCCGGGCGCGAGCAGCTCGCGAACGGCGCGTTCGATGCCCTCGTGCTCGACCTGATGCTGCCGGATGGCGACGGCCTCGACTTGTGCCGCGAACTGCGCGCCGATGCGCGCCATCGCCAGCTGCCGCTGCTGATGCTCACTGCCCGTGGCGAGCCGATGGACCGCATCGTCGGCCTCGAACTCGGCGCCGACGATTACCTGCCCAAGCCCTTCGAGCCGCGCGAGCTGCTGGCGCGCGTGAAGGCGCTGCTGCGCCGCGCCGCGCCGCAGCCCGCGGCGGACGATGTGCTGCGCTTCGGTCGCCTCGAGGTCGATCTGGGCGCGCGTGTCGCGCGCTTGAACGGAACGATCTGCGACCTGACCGGCCACCAGTTCGACCTGCTCGTCGTGCTCGCGCAAAGCCCTGGGCGCGTACTCTCGCGCGACCAGATCATGGATTCGCTGAAGGGCCATCCGCTCGAGGCCTTCGACCGCTCGATCGACGTGCACATCTCGCGCATCCGGGCGGTGATCGAAGACGACCCGAAGCTGCCGCGCCGCGTGCTGACGGTGCGCGGCGCCGGCTACGTGTTCGCGCGCAAGCAGGACGCCGACGAGTCCCCGGAATAGCGATGTGTGCCCCGAGACGCCGCGCGGCGTCGGCCCCCAAGGGGCTCCGATCCTCTTGGGGCGTCGCGGCGAGGGCTGCCGGGACGCGGGCATGATGCAGGCATGAAAAGCCTGTATCTGCGCATCTACGTCACCGTGGTGGTGGTGCTGCTGCTGTTCGCGGCCGGTTCGGGCTGGGTGTTCCAGCGCCATCTCGAACAGGAGCGCGTGCGTGCCGAGGCCATGCTCACCGAACGCATGGGCGCCTGGGCGCTGCTGATCCAGCGTTCGCTGCCGGGGCAGGACACGCCCGCGATCGATCAGGCCGCGGCGCTGCGCGACTGGTCGCAGCGCCTGCGCCTGCCGCTCGCGCTCGACAGTGCCGACGGCGTGCGTATCGCGCAATCCGAGTCGTTCGCACGGCGTCAGGCCGACGGTGTCGCGCGCGGCCTGGCGGTGCGCCTGGAAGACGGTCGCACGCTGTGGATCATGCGGCCGGGCCGCTTGCGCCAGGCCGCCGACGCCGTGCGCAGCAGCCTCGGCGAGCCGCTGATGTTGCGCCCTCCCGGCGAGCCGTTCTTGCTCGGGCGCGCAGCGGGGCCTGACTACGGTCCGCCGCCCGGCATCCGTCTGGGCGAACCCGATGAAGGCCCCGCCTACGTGCCGTTCCTGCCGTTCATGCCGCCGGCCTGGCAAAAAGGACTGGGGCTGTTCGTCGTGCTCGTGATGCTCTTCATTGCCGTGTCCGCCGGCGCCTATCCGGTCGTGCGCCGGCTCACGCGGCGGCTCGAATCGCTGAAGCACGGCGTTGAACAGTTCGGTGCCGGACAGCTGAACTACCGCGTCGCCGTGACCGGGCGCGACGAGGTCGCGGCGGTCGCGAGCAGCTTCAATGTGGCGGCGTCACGCGTCGAGGCGCTGGTGCATTCGCACCAGTCGCTGCTCGCGAATGCCAGCCACGAGCTGCGTTCGCCGCTGGCGCGCATGAAGATGGCGGTGTCGATGCTGGACGAGGCCACGCCGGCGCAACGCGCCCTCCTCAAGCGGGAGATCGACACCAACGTGGCCGAGCTCGACGCGCTGGTCGAGGAGGTGCTGCTCGCGAGCCGGCTCGACGCCGCGCCGACGCCCGAGCGCCATGAGCCCGTCGAACTGCTGGGCATGGCGGCCGAGGAGGCCGCCCGTGTCGACGCCGCGGTGGACGGCTCGCCCACCACCGTGACCGGCGAGGACCGCCTGCTGCGGCGTGCGTTGCGCAACCTGCTCGAGAACGCGCGCCGCTATGGCGGCAGCGAGGTCGAGGTCAGCGTCGAGGCAAGTGACGGCCACGCGGTGGTGCGCGTCAGCGATCGAGGCCCCGGCGTGCCCGAGGCGATGCGCGAGCGCATCTTCGAGTCGTTCTTCCGCCTGCCCGGGCATGCCGAGCAGTCCGGCGGCGTGGGCCTGGGCCTGAGCCTGGTCAAGCAGATCGCGCAGCGCCACGGTGGCAGCGTGCGCTGCGAAGGCCGCGAGGGCGGTGGCAGCTCCTTCGTGCTGAGCCTGCCGCTCACCGCGTGAACGTGCCTCGCCCGGCGATCAGGGCGTGATTCGGGTGCTGGAGGCGACCTCGCCGAGCGGCGTGTACTCGAAGCGCGTGTCCAGCACGCCGTCGCGGTCGGTGTCGACCTCGGCCTTGATCAGCACACCCAAGCGGTAGGTCTCCACGCGCAGTGGGCGGCCGGTCGCGGGGTTGATGATCTCGGTCGTCGTCAGCACGCCGCTCGCGTAGTGCGAGCGCCGGTCCGGGATGCGGTCGCCATCGGTGTCGACCTCGTACAGCTCGACGTTGCCGCCACGAAAGCGCATGTGGGTCTCGAAGATGCCGTCGAAGTTGTCGTCGGCCTCGGCCGATTCGATGACGCCGTGCCGGTCGTGCTGCGTGATGTAGTCGGCCTTGCCGTCGAGGTTGCGATCGACCTCGGTGGTCAGCAGGGTGCCGCTGGCCGCGTGAGTCCACTTCTCATCGAGCAGGCCGTCGCGGTTGTGGTCGATGCCGTCGCTCGACATCGGCACGCGGAAGAAGACCCAGCTGGTGCCGATGCCGATGAGCACGCCGACCGCGAGCCACGGCCATCCTGACGATCTGGCCTTCGGTGCCGGCGTCGTCGCGATCTCGGCGGGCTGGACCAACTCCCAGCGGTCGATAACCGCACGCGCCGCCGCGTAGTCGGCCTCCTCGACGACCAGCCGCACCAGCCCGGCGGCCGGCAGTTCGCCGATCGCGCCCTGCAGGTGTTCGCCGTGGATCTCGGCGGACAGCCCTTCCTGGCGCAGCAGGTCGCGCAGCATGTGCGCTTCGATCGCACTGCCGGCCTGGTACAGCGTCCTCATCGGCGCGATGCGGCCGCAGCAGGTGCGGCCGCATTCGACAGCGTGGCTTCGCGGGCGCGTTCGGCGTACTTGTTGAAACGCCAGGCCGTGCCGTCCATCGTGATGCGTCGCCAGGTCGCGCGCTTTTCGATCGGCGTCATCACCGGCCAGTGCTGGACCTCGTCGAAGGTGCGGCCGCAGCCCTTGCAGACGTCATCTCCCTGGCTCGTCGAACAGATCGCGATGCAGGGCGCGTCGGGGGTGCTTGCGTACCAGGCGAGCCAGGCGTCGCGCGCCTTCGCGGGCATCGTCGCTTCGTCGCACTCGAGCTCGTGGTAGTACACCATCAGCGCGTAGACGGTGCCGAGCGCGCGCACCTCGGCGCAGGCGGTGATGCCGTCGAGCGAGGGCGAACGCTCGCGCCACCAGTTGATGGCGGACTCGATGTCGGTGATGTGCAGCGCAGCCATGGGAGTCCAAGCATAGCGCGGCGGCAAACTTTGATACCCTTTGGCGATGAACCCCAATGTCCCCGACCGCGACCCCTTCCACATTCGCGACGTTGCCGCGTTGGCCGCGCTGTACGGCGAGCCGGGCGAGACTTCGGTCGCGAAAGAAGCCGACCGCCTGCACCCGGTCTACCGCGCCATCGTCGAGGCCGCGCCGTTCGCGGTGCTGGCCACCAGCGGGCCCGAAGGACTCGATGCATCGCCGCGCGGCGACGCGCCGGGTTTCGTGACGGTGCAGGACGAGCACACGCTGCTGTTGCCGGACCGGCGCGGCAACAACCGCACCGACAGCCTGCGCAACGTGATCCGCGATCCGCGTGTCGCGTTGCTGTTCATGGTGCCGGGCGTGAACGAAACCTTGCGCGTCAACGGCCACGCGCACGTCAGCATCGATCCGGGGCTGCTGGCGCGCTTCGCGGTCGAGGGCAAGCTGCCGCGGTCGGTGCTCGTCATCACGATAGCGGCCGTGTACTTCCAGTGTTCGCGCGCGCTGCTGCGTTCGCGCTTGTGGGATGTCGCGAGCCAGGTGCAGCGTGCGAGCCTGCCATCGGCGGGCGCGATGCTGTCGGCGCTGACGCGTTCGCGGATCGACGGCGCCGCCTACGATCGCGAGCTGCCCGAGCGCGTCAAGAGCAGCCTCTACTGAATCCCGAACCGAATGAACCTGGAGACCACTTGATGACGCTGACCTTGCGTGCCTGGAGCGGCCTGATCGTCGCCGCTGCCGTGCTCGCTGCGTGTGGCACGCCCGAAGCACCCAAGGCGCCGCCGCCGGCGCCACCCGTTGCCAGCCCGGGACATCGTTCGGTGACGGTGACCGAGCAGAACGCCGGTGCGAGCGTGACACTGGAGTCGAGCCAGGAACTGATCGTGCGACTGCCGGTCGGAGCGACGGCCGGCCTCGAGTGGTCGCTCGTCGACCTGCAGCCCGGCGTGCTGGCGCTGCAGAACTCGAAGTTCGAGCGTGCGCTGCGCAACACCAATACCGAAGAGGCGGCCGGCTCGACCGTCTGGCAACTCCGGCCGCAGGCGGCCGGTAACGTGACGCTGAACTTCGAGCTGCGCCGGCCGCGCAGCCTGCAAGCGGCGGCACGGACGATCACCTACCGGGTCACGGTTCAATAGCCGCATCGATCGCGCGTCATGACGCCCCCGTTCACGCTCCGGCTGGCCACGCGCGACGACGCACCGATGATCGCGCAGCTGTCGCGCGACCGCATCGAGCACGGCCTGGGCTGGCGCTGGACGAGCCCGCGGGTGATGCGCAGCATCCGCGATCGCGAGACGAATGTCGTGGTGGCGGTGGATCTGGGTGAACCGCTCGGCTTCGGCATCATGAAGTACGACGATGACGAGGCGCATCTGCTGCTGCTCGCGGTGCAGATGGCGTGGGCACGTCAAGGCATCGGCACGGCGCTGGTCGGCTGGCTGGAACGCTCGGCATCGATCGCGGGCGTCGCACGGGTGCAGCTGGAGGCGCGCGCCAGCAACGCGAGCGCGCGGGCCTTCTACCAGCGGCTCGGCTATCGGGAGATTCAGTCGCTGCCCGGCTACTACCAGGGGCGCGAGGCCTGCGTGCGGATGGTGCGGGACCTGCGCGCGGAGCGCGCGGTGCCCGGCTGAGCCGAGCCCCCGCTTAGGCTTGGATCGCGCTGCCCAGAGCGCTGCGTTCGGCGGCGCCGGCGGTCGAATACAGGTTGCTGTCGCGCGGCATCAGCACATCGATCGCGCGGTCCAGCGCGGCCGTGGCGCGTGCGAGCGATTCGCGTTGCGCGGCCACTTCGCCGCCGGCATTGGCCAGTCGATGGCGCAGCGCAGGCGGAATCGAACCGGCGCGCGCGGCGCGCGCGAAATTGTCAACCGCACTGGCGAGCGCGCGGTGCAGTTCGGTGGCGTGCAGATCGATCCCGGCGCTGTCGCGTTCGCACAGCGCCTCGCCCAACGCCTTCAGTCGTCCTTCGACGGCGGCGAGTGCGGTTTCAAGTACTTCTGGGTGAGACATTGCGGGGGCCTGCGCTCAGGGCTGGATTTTGGCGAGCACTTCTTGTGCGTTGGCAATCAGCTTGTCGGCGATGGCCTCGGGGTTGATCGTGAACGTGCCTTCATCGATGGCCTTGGAGATCCGCGCGACCTTCTCGGCGTCGAACTCGGCCGTCGTGCCCCCTGTCAGCAGCGTCGACGCGGTGCTCGACAGCTCGATCTTGGCGCTCTCGTCGGCCGTGGCAGGAATCGCGCTCGCGGCGACAGGCGTCGCGTGGCCATTGGCCGCGGCGGGTGCGCTGCCGACACTGGGCGCCGTCGGGGCGGGTTTTTCTGCGGGATTGCCGATCTTCATGGTGCTCTCCAAGGGCCGGGGCGAGGGCACCGGCCATTCAATATGCACGGTGTATCGGCCCCTGTTGGAGTGACTTTAGCTTTTTCTTGCGCGCGGCCGGCAAGATTGCTCACAGCGGCAATTCGACCCGACGTTCGCCGATCGGCAGCCCCGTCAGGACGCGCCCGCTTTCGGTGCGCAGGCGCACCGGCTGGCCCTCGATGCCCGGGTTCAGGGCTTGCGCCTCGCCGGCAACGGCGAAACCGTCGCCCTGGGCCAGCACCGTCACCGTGTCGCCGGCGGCGAACCACTGGCGCGCTTTCAGGTGCGACTGGCGCAGGCTCTGGCCGGGCTTCAGCGCGCGCGCGAGCGTGCGGCCGACGGCGAGCTCGGGGTTGGCCAGCGGCGGCGAGTTGTCTTCGGCCAGATCGATCTCGGCTTGAGTCAAATCGGCGGCCGTCAGCACGCTGCCGGCCGAAACGCCGCTGGTCGCGACCAGCGCCGTGCCGAACACACGCACGGTGATCGGCAGGTAGACATTCCATTTGGCGACACCCTGGGTGCAGCGCAGACCGATGCGGCTCTTGCCCCACATGCGCATGCCGTCCGGCAGATAGGGCTCGACGCGCTGGCACGGGGCCAGGCGCAGGCGCGGGTCGAGCTGGCCGACGCTGACCTCGATGCGCGGCGCGGTGGGCGATGACGATGAAGCACTCGTCTTGGTGCCGCTCAGCGCCAGCGCACGCACCTGCTTCTCGAGACCGGTGTCCAGCCCGCTGGCGGGTTCTGCTGCGGACGCTCCCGCCTGTGCGCTGGCCAGCGGCGCGCCGAGCACGAGCAGGAGCGCGGCCGCGCCACGGCAGGCCAGGGTGATGGGAGTTTGCATGCCAGCACTGTAGTGAGCGGCGGCCGGCGCAGCGCTTCGAACTGACGGGCAAAGCCCCCTCTTATCGCACTTATGTTGGCGTGGGTGCTGAACACAATCCGTCACAGTCCCATCCACCGCAAGGGCCGCCATGCTCAACCGACTCACCGACGCGCTCGACTTTCAGGCCCAGGCCTTGAACCTGCGCTCCGAGCGCCAGCGGCTCATCGCCAGCAACATCGCGAATGCCGACACGCCGGGCTACGTGGCGCGCGACATGAATTTCGCGCAGGCCTTGCGCAATGCCACCGGCAACGCCCAGCCCGCTGCCACGCTGGCCGCGAGCCAGCCCGGCCACATCGGCGGCAGCGGCTCGGTGCCGGGCGGCACGTTCAGCACGCTGATGTATGCAGCGCCCAGCCAGACCAACCTGGACCGCAACACTGTCGACATGGACCGCGAGCGCGCCAGCTTCGCCGACAACACGGTGAAGTACGAGGCCACGTTGCGCTTCATCGGCTCGCAGGTGAAAACCACGCTGTCGGCGATCACGGGACAGTGAGCATGAGCAAACACAAACCAATGCGCCGGGCCGAGCGCCGGGCCGCTCCCAAGCCGGCCCGCATCCAAGGGCCACGCAGGGGCCTCTTCGTGGCCCAAGGGGACCGGCCGATGTATTCATCGGACGAGGGGTTGTCATGAGCATGATGAACATCTTCAAC
>Ga0307508_10005864_pt1 | contig 11590 bp, 17 predicted proteins | sample 9_EM_MG_FD_203089 | JGI IMG/M metagenome (GOLD analysis project Ga0307508, IMG submission 203089) | Populus trichocarpa ectomycorrhiza microbial communities from riparian zone in the Pacific Northwest, United States - 9_EM | ecosystem: Host-associated > Plants > Roots > Unclassified | place...
CCGCATTGTTACTCGTATCTGGGTTCATCTCATCTTATGTCACGACCAGGGCGGCATCGTATGGTGCGCGCTCGATTACTCCAGAGAACGTAAATATACCGTTGTGGGTTTCTGCTCCGGCACTATCGCTGGACTCGTAGCTGCTACTCCCTCTAGCGGGTTCGTCCCTGCGTGGGGTGCGCTCATTATTGGTATCGCTAGTGGTGCTATCTGCAACTACGCCACAAAGCGTGAGTTCTCTTTTCCGCGAAAAATGAACAACCATGATATGTTGATGTGATATGATTTTTGCAGTGAAATATTATATGCGTGTCGACGACTCCCTTGATATTTTTGCTGAACATGCGATGGGCGGTGTAGTCGGCTTAATCGGCAACGCTATTTTTGCGGCGGACTACATTGTTTCTCTTGATGGCGTGACGACGGCGGTGCCAGGTCTGTCGCTCTTCCCTTTATTCATTCAATTCGCGCCGGTTTGAACCCATGCTTAATCAAAAACCGACAGGCGGCTGGATACAACATAATTGGAAACAAATGTACAAGCAGCTCGCGTATGTTGCAGCTGCCATGGGATACACCTTCGTCATGACTGCCATCATTGCCAAGGCGTTTGATCTTGTGCCATTCTTACGATTGAGAGCAGACGAAACGAGCGAGACGATTGGTATGGACGATGCGGAGGTATGTTGTTCAATCTCTCGTCTTCATCTCGGGCAGGGGCCTCTCTCCGTCACGTCACGCTTCGTGAAAAAAAAAAAAAAAAGAAAAAAACTAATAAACCGAATTTCGTCTTGTTCTTTATATTTTCCAGCTCGGCGAGTTTGTACAGGACTTTGTCGAGCTCCGACGTCATTACGATGCGTGGAGTGCACCAGGCAACTCTCCAGGAGGCCGTAGTGTCGCTGAAAAACCGGGTAATGGTAATGGAACCCTTACTGAGAAACCACAGCCCAACGGCGTCGGGCAGGGGGATATGGTACCGGTAGCCGGCGAACAACCTCATCATCATCACCTCGTCGCTGCGGGCGATAGACATGGCGTACCCGATACGAACGCCCACTCTTAAGTCTCTAGGTGCTTAGGGGCACAGTGGGGCGCGTTTCATGCATCATCCTGCATTTGCCGATCGTCCAGCCCTTTGGTGGAAACATGCTGTGCCATGTTATCCAAACCACGTTCATCTGTCCAGCGACCATTCACATGCTCAAAAGGAAAAGGAGATCCTGCGGGGTAACCAAAAAAAGCAAAAAAAAAAGAAAAAAAAAAAGGGAAAAAAAAGAAAAGAAAAGACATCACATCTGGATTCTCTGGTTTTGCTGTTTGGGAATGGGGTTTTTTTTTCGGATCTCAGAATGATTGACTGCTCAAATGTGAAATACGTATAATCCGACAATGTTCACTTGCTTCTTCTTCACCGTTCAACCTGCAAGGAATCATCACATTCTTAAGCTGAGTTTCCTCATACGCACGGATGTAATGTCTGTACAGCACTCCTATCCAAGCACGCAGTGCCCAAGACGTTGTCAGCTCTGGTGGGGCTGCATACCACGCTTGCGAATGACTGTTGGTCGAGCGCAAGTAATGGAATAGATATCATAGCACAATAACAGCGTGGTGCGGCGAATGCCGCGACAGCTTCCAAAGCAATACTAAACGCCCCGAATGCGCCTTGTTCACGGCTCCTTGCAAACATCAGTGGCAACGACCTGCGGTCGCGCATTCAGACCTGAGCTGCTGAACGAAAGCGCCTCTCACGCGGCAACGTGTGTAGAATGTGGGATAATATCTTGCGTCATCAAGCAGCTGGTGGTGGAGGTGGGGGTGCATCATTCGACGGCGGGGGTGGCGGGGGCGGCAATGCTTCGCCAGCAGGAGCCCCTGTTGGCGCGGAGGGAGTTGCGGATGTAGCGTCCGATGTAGTTCCTACTGAGTATCCCTGCGCGGCATAATACGCAGCATACTGCTGCTGCGTCTGCGCCTGCCACTCTTTGAAGGCTTCCGAATTCACATCGTACCCATATGCAGCCCTAATAAAGAGCCTGTGAGCAAGGAAGAAACACCCAACAGACCGGAAAATGCAGTACCAGTAAGCCGCGTAGTCTGCAGCACTCTGTTGCGAACCAGGAGCTCCCGCACCGGCTGCCGTCATCGCAGCACCCTGAGCAGGTGGGGCACCATCAGGGGGAGGGGGTGCGCCTTCCTCAGGGGGCGGAGGTGGAGGCGCATCGGACGGCGGGGGCGGAGGAGCAGCATCGGAAGGAGGCGGAGGGGCGTAGCCCTATTAGATGCGGAGTAAGTGAAAGAATGATAAAATAATCAAGCACACTATCTCGCTAATTAAACGTCAACACGTACATTATATGCGCTGTATGCTGCATATTGAGCCTGAGCTTGCTGCAGTTGCATTTGCTGCTCCATCATAGCCTGCCGTGCCTTGGCATGCTCCTGTCGGACGACGAGTAACAAGTCTTCTGTGAGCTCCTTGGCTCGAGCAACTTGACCTTCGTCTGGTCCGCTAATCAAGATAGTCAGGGACATGAAATGTCATCAAGACGGTAGGCAGCAGATATCTGACGTGATATGAATGTGCATAGGTTCATCAGACTCCCGATTCGTTTCTGCCTCGTAGAAACCAGAGCCGATGCCTTTGATCTGCACGCGAGTGTTCGTTTCGCTTTGAATATATTTGACGAATGCGCCCTGACCGCACGAGAGATGAGATACTTGAGATGAAGATGGGGAGCGAATTACCTGGGGCCCTACAACTTTAGCACGGACGTTAAAGTTACGAATAGTGTCAAGTCCGACCGGCAACTTTTCTTCAGGCCACTTCCGCTATTAAATCAGGAGGCTGGGGTGAGTAATGGTAGCTGCACGCAATGAAATTTTATGAACAATATGAGGGGGTTACTAACGCGTTCTCGGGGCTTGTCATCCCGACGTCTGTCCTCGACGAGTGATCCCAGGTCTTGGGCAATCCGCTCATTGATCATGTCAACGGCAGCGTCGACCATAGCTTGTGTGCTTCCTGAGACGTGGAGGTACAGGGGAGGATCTTTGTCCGTGGCCTTCGACTTGTCAGGATACCAAACACCTTTGGTTGTCACAGATGCGCCGGTTTCTTGTTGAATCTAGAGATGTAGCCGTTAGATGTGGAGTATACATCGAAGGCAAGGGAGACACGCCTGTTGTTGAGTGGCGCCTTTGGTGAGCAGGTATCGGTTTCGAACATCGTTGATCTCGATGTCTTTCGTAAAATCACCATCGTGGGGATCTTTTGGGCCGCTCACACCGGGAGCAGATGACCCAGAAGGCCCTGCAAACTGCGCAGCGATCTTGGCTGCAATGGCCGCCTGGAAGAATGCGCGAAAATGAGGCACAGTAAATATGTGAAATAAGCAAAAAAATCTACCGCTGCTGCTGCCGCCGTTGCGCTCTTCGAGTTCTCGTCCGTTTTCGGTGCCTTGACCGACGAGTCACCCTCTTCGCCGGGCTGGTCCCATTTGCGCTTTTTGTCCATTGCTGTTAAATTTTGTTTGTGTACATCGGAGCCAATTGCGCGGCCTCAAGCATGCCTGTTCAGCAAGAGGCAACTACTCTCGTTCCGTCCGATGACCCTAAAAATAAAAAATCGGAGGAGAAGTCCCCAAATGGCGCTGCCGACAATTCCAAGGGGAAGGTTGACGCCGAGGAGCTTGTCAGTGTTATAGGCAGCTCAGAGATTCTTCTAATGCTAACGGCAACCTATAGTCTGACGAGGATCTTCAGCTCAAGAATGAGCTTGAGATGCTCGCAGAACGTCTCAGCGTGAGTGTCCGTCCATTCTTTGCACTTCCCAGAAGCCAACACGCGTCGGTTGAACAGGAACCTGATGCCACACTCTACCGCCCTGCTCTCGAGACGCTAAGGACACTTATTCGTACCTCAACATCATCCATGACTTCCGTACCTAAACCACTCAAGTTCCTGCGACCACACTACTATGAGCTCGAAACTATATATAACAAGTGGCCAGCATCTGACGACAAGGTATCATTCCATCCAAGGTACAGTCTATAACAGAACTTAAAGCTATGCCCTTAGAGCCTCTTTGCGGACATTCTCGGCGTGTTGGCTATGACATACTCGGACACTAGGCCCCGGGAAACTTTGCGGTATCGCTTACTGTCAAACCAAATGTCGACCAGCCCATCGCCGCCAGGTTTGTGGGGCCACGAATATATTAGGCACTTGTCCGCAGAACTTGGCGCAGAATTCACCGTTCGACAAGAAACTGAGACGTCTGGGGGACCTTTACCGGATGGGACGACAGGGTCTGTAGAGGATCTGCGCAATCTTGCCTATATATGTGCCACGTTCTTGCTAGAACACAATGCGGAGGCGGACGCGGTTGACCTGCTTGAAGAGCTTGAATGTGTGGACAAAATTACGGATCTTGTGGATGAGAACACCTTCACGCGGGTATGCCAATACATGGTTAGGTGAGGCATGAGCATTCCCTCTATTTTGGCGCGAGTGATGGGACTCATTTCCATATTAACGGCATTTCTTAAGCTGTGTCCCGCTACTTCCCCCGCCAGATGATGTGTCCTTCCTGCGCACCGCACACCGTATCTATTCGAGGTTCTCCAAGTATCCGGAAGCTCTAGCTCTAGCGATCCGGATTGCTGATCCTGACTTGATCTCACAAGACTTTCACACACCCGCTAACCCGTTAGTCTGCTTCAATACTGCATCATCCTTGGTCATCGCGTCTCATCCGGCTCATTCAAATAGGCTGATGCAACGTCAACTAGCGTTCATTCTTGCACGAGCACAAGTCCCCACCGAGTGGCTTAAGCCCCCCGCGTCCGTATCCGGTTCCTCGCTGACCGCAGGCACTGATGACGAGTTCGAATTCCCTGAAGACCTGCAGATATGTCTCAACAATGCGAATCTCGCCCAGCACTTCCGCGCTTTCGGGAAAGAGCTTGGCGCCGAAGCCCCTAAGAGCCTTGAAGACATCTACAAGAGCCATCTCGAGCATAGTCGTATGTAGCTTGATCAAATGTGCCATTCTCACCCCATTCCTGTGTTCACCCGTATTGTTCCTACCATCATTAGGTGGGCCAACAACTGTTGACTCTGCTCGAGCCAATCTCGCGGGGACGTTCGTTAATGCTTTTGTAAATGCTGGTTTCGGGAATGACCCTCTCATGGTCGGGGCAGAAGAGGGAAATGCCTGGATTTACAAAAACAAAGAACATGGTATGTGCCCCTGGCGACGTTTGAGGCAGCTTATTGATCATGAATCTTGCTAGGTATGTTGAGCGCGGCGGCAAGCGTTGGTATGAGTTGCCTGTGGGACATGGAAGATGGTCTTGGCAAAATAGACAAGTACACATATTCTGGAGAGGAGTTTATCAAGGTTCGTGTTGGAAGATACACCGGACCACGGTTCCCCCGCTAAATCTGTGAATCGCAGGGCGGCTCATTACTGGCAATTGGTATACTGCATACTTGCGTGCGATCAGAGCAAGATGCGCCCGTTGCCTTGCTCACCGAGCACCTCGAGAATAAAAGTGTCCCCCTTAGGACCATGGCAATCACTGGGTACGTGTATCGCTGATTGCAGCCGGCGGGAGCTTTGCGGGTAGTCTGATTCCACACTTCGAAGGCTCGGTCTTGCATACGCTGGCTCTCACCGCGAAGATCTCACTGAGCTCCTTCTGCCTATTGTTGCCGATGACACAGCAATTATGGAAGTCATTTCTCTGGCTGCTCTCGCTCTCGGTTTCATTTTTGTCGGGAGCGCGAACGGCGAAATTGCAGGAACGATCTTGCAGACCATCATGGAACGTCTAGAGCCTGATGAGTCACAGCTCAGCGATAAGTGGGCTCGTTTCTTGATTCTAGGGTTGGCGCTTTTATATGTAGGGCGGCAAGATGCGAGTGAGGCCACAATTGAAACTCTCAAAGCCATCCCCCATGCGATTGGCAAGCAAGCGCAAATCCTCGTCGAAATCTGCAGCTACGCAGGGACAGGTAATGTCCTCAAAGTGCAGAGTCTGCTCCACTATTGCGCAGACCACATTGTTCCAACTGCGCCTTCCGAAGGGGAGTCCCCAAAAGAGGACGATCTGTTCCAAGCATTTGCCGTGATAGGCATAGCGCTTGTGGCGATGGGCGAAGATGTTGGCGCCGAGATGTCGCTCAGACAGTTCAACCACTTGATGACATATGGCGAGCCCGTTGTACGGAAGGCTGTTCCATTGGCCCTTGGGCTGCTCAGCGCGTCGAATCCACAGCTGGGGATCCTTGACACACTCTCCAAGTATAGTCATGATAATGATCTTGCTGTTGCGCTCAACTCGATCATTGCCATGGGCTTGGTGGGTGCGGGCACCAACAATGCTCGCCTCGCACAGATGCTTCGCCAACTTGCCGGCTACTACTATAAGGAGCCTGATTGTCTATTCATGGTGCGGGTAGCACAAGGCCTCGTTCATATGGGCAAGGGGACTATTGGGATCAATCCACACTGGTGTGATAGGCAGATCATGAGCCGCACAGCGGTTGCCGGGCTTCTTGCCACATTAATTGCATTCACCGATGCAAAAGCTTGTGAGTGACTCTTTTTCTGAACATTGTTGCTGTCCCCGTTTGTGTGTTCATCGTTACTCATCACAATAATTTGCTCACAGTCATTCTGGACAAGTCGCATTGGATGCTGTATTTCTTAGTCACGGCAATGTTCCCGCGATTCCTGATTACCTTGGACTCAGACTTGAAAGACTTCCCAGTCACCGTGCGCGTTGGACAGGTACGTCTCAATATCTTGGAGACCTTTGTGATGCTCATTGCATTTCGCGAAAGGCTGTTGACGTCGTAGGTCAAGCCGGGAAACCAAGGACAATATCCGGATTCCAGACACACCAGACGCCTGTACGAATGGGAACCACGGAACGCGCTGAGCTTGGCACGGAGCAATACATACCGTTCGCCGCCGTACTGGAAGGTTTTGTCATTCTTGCCAAGAATGAGGGCTGGGAAGACGAGAAAATGGAGTCGAAGATGTGAAACCCCCGAATGGAACCGCTGTACCCCTGTACTTACACTACCTTGGGCGACCTCCTTGCACCGACACGGTAATATACACAGCCCGGGTGCAATCGCCCATACATACATGGCGGGGAACATCGTACAAATCTAACCTAGGGCAATAACGAAAGCATAAGGGGAACACAGCGGGATTTTTCATCTAGTATAACCAACACGGAGGGAGGGTGGTCAAACTGAGGTTGGAAGTATCCAAATGAGAGACAACGGAACGCCGCATGAGCCGCCACGTGACTTCAGACTTTCCAACTTCTCCAAGCCTCCGCTCCTACATCGCTTCTAGTCATATTTAACGATCAAACTGTGGGCAGGTTATAGGCCGCCGTCATGTCTATGGACTCAGTCCAGTCCTCTAGCGGGCTAACCAAGTTTCCCCACACGAGGGCATGCCTATCCGCTCTCGCACGCGAGTACGGTTCTTCCATTAAGGGAGAAACAGTCAAGCCGCCATCAGATACATCAGATTCTGAGACTGACAATGACAATCGTGAAGCCGATCCCGCCCGCACAGATGACCTTGTCGCCCAGGTTATTCAACTCTTGGACGACGACAACGAGGACGGCGTCAAGAGCCTCCTCAAACGCTCATTCGATATCAGCGACGAGAATGTAAGTGTTCATTCGCTGGCGCCCGGGATTTTCACGAATTCTCCTGATCATTGCAGATTCTGGAGCAGAGTGTGCTCGAGCTCATGCACAAGCGTCGCGATGATCAAGCAAATGTGAGTTATCATTCTAATGGGGTGTTTCGTCATTGTGTTGATACTAGGCTGTGCTGACCACCTCGAATACAGGTACCCTTTCTATTCCTAACCCCGATCAAGCGGCCTTCACGACCTACGTCGCGGAATTCGTTCAATTCATATCGGCCCTCTCGACCGGGTACACCCGTGTTTACGCCCTCCTCGCCGCTAGCACAAGGCTTTCGTAGACCATCTACACCTCTGGCAAGCGGAGGGCCCATAACCAGCAACTACCCTAGTAGCTCGCCGTCTTCATCGCCAATACCAGCTAATGCCCAACCAAATCCGACTTCCACTGGAGCTGGCACTACAAGCCCATCAGGTTCGCCTAGATTCCTGAATGCGAAGGCTACAGAATTTCGTCCTAGCATCGTTCGTTCAATGTCATCGAGCTCTCTCGCGCGCGGGCACAGCCCCAGCCCTGCATCGGCTGAAATGTGGGCGCATAATTATCTCCCCAGTCCAACGCTGTCTACTGGCTCACTTGGCGGCGGCCGTGGCTCGTCCAATTTGGCGATCGCGGCCCCGCTGCTTCCGGAGCAATCCTATACCCCGTCTTCCAATCCCGATGTGGTCAGCAACGATCATCATGGCACCACAGGCAGCATTGGTACGCGCACGCCGCCGATATTAATCCGACATGGTTCGGACAGCAGCGTCGGTCCCCCACAGCGTGTAGCACATGCGTTCGACGACGACGACGACGACCCATTCTCACCGTTTGTCGTCAAGCCAATTTCGCCTGTTGCCCAGCAAGCGTTGCTTTCCGTAGGTCGTATTCCTGCCAACGATGAAGCACATTGGTCCGATAACTCCTCACCTTCAAATTCTAACTCTTGCGATGTCCCACCTCCGCATATGACGGGTTCCCATCCAATTTTGGAAGCGTACTATCCTGATAACAATACTGATCCGAGCTTGCGACGACATATACGACCGGGCTTCTTTGGGCGTTCCGACTCCAACTCGTCCCTACAAGGAGCTGGCGGGGTTGGACCCCCCAACCCGAATGACGCGGCCTCGGATGTCGCATTCGCTGAACAGGATATGACGCCATTCGAGGTCCTGTCGTCTGTATTTGGATCTTCCGTGTCTCCCGCGTTGCTACAAGAGGCTCTCGACAACAGTGGATATGACTTCGATGGAGCTATGGCCTGGCTTGTAGACCAGGCACTCCCACCTCCGCCTCCTGGACTGTTGCAACACAACACAACCATGATGCAGCGTGGCGGTGTCATGGTCGTGGGAAGAGAAAGTCAGTATGCCCAGACAAGGCTAGGAAATAATCCAAACGGCAGGAACAGCGGGCGCTACGGGCAGCAACAACAAAAGAACAACACCGGAAACAGAGTCTGTAGGTACTTCTTGCAGGGCGAGTGCCGGCGGGCAGATTGTCGGTTCAGGCAAGTCATCAGCTTCCTTTGTTACAGCAGATGCCTGTGGCTCGTGGGAATGCCACGCGTTGCATATTTAACTTACCACTTACTCAACTTCTCTTCTTAGTCACGATATTGACCGCGCGTTGTGCCGGTTTTGGCTGCGCGGCCAATGTGCCAAGGGCGAAAATTGCGAGTTCTTACATAATCTCCCCCAAAACATTGACGTGCAGGGCTTGACGCAGGCCATCAACCGCATGGAGGTTCACGTAGACGGATACGACTCAGATCGGCCACGGAGAAATGACTTCCCCATTCTGGACCAGGCTGATTTGCGGGGTGTTAAACGTCCTGATCCGACGCGTGCGAGATGGGCTGCTGCCGTGAAGAGGGCACCCAGCTATAATGGCGTAAATGGGGTGGGACCTATTTCGAGGCCAGGAATAAATCCGGACGACCCATCAGCCCCTGTTCGTACCTCCAATGGGTCCAACACCGCTGGGCGACCATCCCCCCGAATCCGTCTCCGCCCTCCGTCCCTTCTCCCCACTCTGCCCACTGGCGACTCCGTGAGCAAGCTTTATATGGCCTATCGTTCTAAGGCGCTGGAGCTGGGGGCCGCCCGCAACGCGTGCCTCACAAAGGCGGCCGACGCATGGCGCAGGGGCGATGGCGCCGGTGCCAAGCGGCACTCACGCGAAGCGCACGATCTGAACACGAAGATGGGCCTTGAAACCGGCAAAGCCGCTGCGCGTCTGATCAAGGAGCGTGCCTGGGTCGCAGTGGAGGCTGTGAAGTCGCGCGATCCTAATTGGACCGATGACCCTGGCGACAGGGTTGAACGCGGTAGGATCTGCGGCGCTTCGCTGGGGGTCTCTCTTGGTGTTGCACGTACCTCCATTGGGGGCGATAAGCGTCTTTCACCAGAGGAGCGTACGGAATGTGTTCTTGACCTGCATGGATTGCACTCCGGAGAAGCAGTCGAGGTGGTCGAAGACTTCCTAGTTGCCGTGAGTAATTGCTTGTTGTTCGCTTCCTCATAGCGCGCCAAAGCTGATCACCCGTGCTGTGGTGCTATCTAGCTCGAACTCGAACACTTCTTTGGTCTGGCCTATCTATTGATCGGCGAGGAGAAACACACTGGCACTCAAGACGCCGCCCGGGGATCATCACGCGCTCGTTTGGCCGCTGGCGTACGTGACTGGCTCGTCAAATGGGGCTATCCCTGGCTCGAACGAGAAGGAGCCATCTGTGTGGACCCCCTGACACACGCTCGGTGGGGCTAAACATGATCCCAAGCAGGATACCTCGACGTCGATCTTTGCGACGACAGTCGTTCCGCCCGTTGTGCGCCACCCCGCCTAATTTTTCTTTCGTGTGCACTATCACATTTCTCGCCTAACGCTGTCTCCAAGAAACCCACTTTGCTGCCATCTCAAGAACCGCTGTGCGCAAATACTTCACGATATCTTTGCCGCTATTGCTCTCTATTTCTAGCTAACGCCGCTCGAAATCATCCACCCACTAATAACTTTCACAACCCGCTATTCCCGAGTAACGAGCCCGGTACGCGCAGTGCGCGCAAACGAACGTTTACTCCCTCGAATCTACCATTTATGAGCGTTCTAACGGAACGGATCCAGGGAAATAAAAATGCACGCAAGGAAGAATCAAGTATAAGAATTGAAGATCAGACGTTTTCTCGTTCATATGCTCACACGAATGAGCTTGTAACTACATAAAATATCTCATTCCTGTATATACTCTGGCTACAGTTGTTGCTACAATGGATATTTCGGACTTGTTACTTCGCTCTCTAGTTCGTGGACAACCAGAATTGGCACAATTAAAATGCCTGGTCCAGGGAGCGTAAGCAAGCCCACGGGTCCAGAATTTAGGCTGCCCATAGATGCCGGGGTACTACGAGCAAGCAGGTGCGGAAACGAATCGCCTTTTGAGACACGTCTCGTAAGGATGTCTTGAGGGCTGGGAACCACAAATCTCTCCCAAACCCCAATCGGCCTCTCCAGAATATGGTGTCTGAAGCCTGTGGTTTTATCAGAAGATCCCGCGAACCTGAACGTCTCACGTCACTGCTTTTCTTGCGCTTCGTGCTTCACCGGAGAATAGGTACGTCAAATCACGCGATTTTTGATGAATAAACGTCGCTCCTCTTTCGTTCCTAATGGCGAGCCCCAGGCCGTTGACCGAGCGTTTCAGATCAATGAGGACGTGTTTGATTCGCGTTAGGAACCATTTTCTATCCCAGCAGTTCGTTAGGAGAGAGGAGCTCGACGTCGAACACTGTTCGACGTTTGTTCAATGACTGGCCACCAGGTTGAATCTCTCCTCTTCCCCCCTCCCGATGACAGT
>Ga0307508_10005867_pt1 | contig 11589 bp, 5 predicted proteins | sample 9_EM_MG_FD_203089 | JGI IMG/M metagenome (GOLD analysis project Ga0307508, IMG submission 203089) | Populus trichocarpa ectomycorrhiza microbial communities from riparian zone in the Pacific Northwest, United States - 9_EM | ecosystem: Host-associated > Plants > Roots > Unclassified | place...
CGATCCTCATCGCGTGAGCGCGCGGTGAGGGCGATCGTTCGCTGGTGCCGTGCCGTGCCGCGCTCGCGCCGGCGGATCGCCCGGACGACGTCGAGCCCGTCCATCTCCGGCAGGTGCATGTCGAGGAGGACCACATCGAACTCCTGCGCCTCGACGAGGGCCAGCGCCTCTCGCCCCGTCCTCGCCACGGTGACGACGTGCCCGCGCTTGCCGAGCAGCATGCGCATGAGCCTTTCGTTCAGCTCGTCGTCCTCGGTCACCAGGACGCGGAGCTTACGGGTCGCCGTCGGCCGCGACGTCGGCGCCGGCGCCGCTTGGACCGCGCGCACATCGACCGCGGCGCAGAGGGCCTCGTAGAGCTCGTCCGGCCGCACCGGTCTCTGCACCCGCGCGTCGGCGGCGACGGCCACGCCGCCTCGATCGGTCGATACCAGGAGCACGGTCGGCATGGCGGCGAGCGCCGGCCCGCCCAGATCGGCCATGCGGGCGTCGACGACGGCGACCGCGTACGGCCGTCCGGCCGCGGCGGCCGCGCCCAGCACCGACCGTGCCTCCGTGCCGTCAGCGACCGCGGTCGGGGCCATGCCCCAGCCCGTCAGCCACCGCTCGAGGACCGCGCGGCTCGTCGCGTTGGCTTCGGCGACGAGAACGCGCAGCCCGCGCAGCCGGGCGGCCGGCGCGCGCTCGGGGACCCGCGGGTCGCCCGTCGGCAGATTGACGGTGAACGTGAAGGCGCTGCCCTGCCCGACCTCGCTCGTCACCGACATCGTACCGCCCATCAAGGCGACCAGGCGCGACGCGATCGACAGGCCGAGGCCGGTGCCGCCATAGCGCCGCGTCGTCGACGTGTCGGCCTGCTCGAAGGCCTGAAAGATGACGTCCTGCTTGTCCCGGGGGATGCCGATCCCGGTATCGCGGACAACGAAGCGCAGGAGAGGGCCGTCACGATCGATCCGCACGAGGATCTCGCCCCGCGCCGTGAACTTGATCGCGTTGCCGACCACGTTGAGGAGGATCTGGCGCAGCCGTCCCGCGTCGCCGATCACACTGTCGGGCACCTCGGGATCGACGTCGCAGACGAGCTCGACGCCCTTGACATGTGCCTGCGCCGCCAGCGCGCGCAGCGTGTCGTAGAGCCCCTCGCGGAGCGACATCGGCGCCGGGGCGAGCGCCAGCTTGCCGGCCTCGATCTTCGCGAAGTCGAGGAGGTCGTCGACGATCACCACCAGGTTCTGGGCGGCCGACTTCACCGTCGATATCGACAGCTGCTGCTCCGGGCTGAGCGGCGTGTCGAGCACGATCTCGGTCATGCCGAGGATCGCGTTCATCGGCGTCCGGATCTCGTGGCTCACATTGGCCATGAACTGGTCCTTGGCGCGGTTCGCGGCCTTGGCGTCCTCCACGGCCCGGCAGAGCTCGCCCTCGAGGCGTTTGCGATCGGTGATGTCGACGCTGGTCCCGATGAGGCGGGTCGGGCGGCCGGACGCGTCGCGCACGACCTTGCCCCGGGTCAGCCACCAGAGGTAGCGGCCGTCCTCGTCCATGAACCGGGACTCGAGCTCGAGCCCGCTGGTCTTCCCGGCGAGGTGGGCTCTCACCGCGTCGGATACGCGATGGAGATCGTCGGGGTGACAGCGCTCCGGCTGCCACGCCGAGTCATCGATGCCGTCGCGCCCGACCACATCGTATTCCCAGATCGCGACGTTGGAGCCGCTGAGCGCGAGCTCGAGCCGCTCGTTCGCCTTGGCCAGCGCGCGCGCCTGCTCGGCCAGCCGCACGGCCTCCTCGGCGCGCTTGGCCGCCGTGATGTCCACGACCGCGCCCAGGTAGGCGATGCCGTCGCTGCGCCCGGTGACCGCCCGCGCGACCATGTGGACGTGCTTGATCGTTCCGTCGGGCAAGAGCAAGCGATGCTCGAGCTCGAAGTCGACGTGAACCGCGACCGCCCTCTCGATGGTCGCGAGCCAGGCCTCCCGGTCGTCTGGGTGGACGCGCGAGGCGGCGAGATCGCGCGGGACGCGGCCGCCGCGGTCGCCGCGGTCGAGCCCGAGGATGTCGTAGCTCTCCGCCGACAGGATGGTGTCGCCGGTGCTCGGGTTCCAGCCGAAGCTGCCGGTGTGGCTCAGGCGCTGCGCTTGCTCCAGGAACAGGCCCGCGTCCTGGAGGTCGGAATAGAGGCGCGCGTTGTCGAGCGAGACCGCCGCCACCGAGACGATGAGCTCGAGCAGCGATACGCGGTCGGCGGTGAACACGCGCGGCGTCAAGTGGTTCTCGAGGTAAAGGACCCCGATCAGGGCCCCCTGCTTGACGAGCGGCAGACACAGGACCGACCGCGCCGACACCCGCCGCAGGTACTCGTCGCCGGAGAACGGGCTCGGCTGCGAGGCGTCGTCGAGGATCACGGGAGCGTGGCTGCGGGCCACGTAGTTTAAGACCGATTCGGGGAGCTCGGCCTCGCTGATGGATGAGCGCCGGAGGCGTACCGTGACTCCGCCGGTGCCGGCGACCGCCTCGGCCGCGATCGAGTGCTCGCCGCGCGACGAGAGGATGAGGAGGCCCCGCCCGGCGCCCGCGTGCTCGATCGCGAGCACCATCAGGCGCTCCAGCAGCTTGTCGAGGACGATCTCGCCCGAGATCGCCTCGGAGACCTTGATCACGGTCGCCAGATCGAGCTGGCGCTGCGACGTGCCGCTCGCCTGGGTCGCGGCCTCGGCGCCGGCGTGGGCCAGCTCCGGGTGACGCGCCTCGAGATCGGCGACCTTGCCGTGGGCTCCCCAGCGCTGGAAACAGTGCCGCGCGCGACGGAGGTGCGCCGTGGCGATCGAGGTCAGCTCGAGCTCCGCGTAGAAGCGCGCGGCGAGCTCGCAGGCGAGCCCCATGTGATGGAGGTATCCTCCGCGACCGCTGAGATCGATCGCGCGCTCGTACGCCCGCGCGGCGTCGACGACCCGCCCGTCGAGCCGCGCCAGCTCCGCGTCGACGAGGGCGAGCCGGTCGGCGAAGGTCTTGGGCGCGTTCTCGTTCCAGGCGGCGAGCCGGGTCCGGTGGGCCACGGCGGTCTCGCGTTCGCCGGCCGCGGCGTGGGCGAGCGCCGAGTAGAACACGTAGTCGACGACCTCGAAATGAGAGGCGACGATCTCGGACAGCCGCTCGGCCTCCTTCGCGCACGCCAGGGCGGCCGGCTCGTCGCGCAGGAACACCTTCGCCTGCAGCTTGCGGATCCAGTACATGGCGGCGGCGAGCGCGCGGTCGGGCTGCGCGCGGAAATGCTGCTCGATCGACGCCTCGTCCTCCTTCTCGAGCGAGGCGTAGTCGAGCGCGACGCCGCGCATGGCCGCGATCAGGAGCTTCATTCCGGCGAAGCAGTCGAGCATGAGGGCGAAGCGGGCGTCGCGGCAGTAACCGCACCCGGCATCGGCTTCGACCTCGACAGCGGCGAGCGGATCGCCGCGCGCGAGGAACGACGAGACCAGCCGCTGCCAGGAACCCGCGATGAAGGTGTAGTCGCCGAGCTGCCGGGCGACCGCGTGCGCTCGCTCGAGGAGCGCGCGGCTGGCGCGCACGTCGTCGTCCCACGGGACCACGTACCACCCGACGAGGACGTAGACGCCCGGCTGGAGCCTCACCAGCTCGCCGCGTTCGACGAGCTCGTAGCCGAGGCGGCCGAAGCGGTAGCCGGCGCGGTGGTTGTCGAAGGCGGAAAACACCAGCGGGGCCTCGGAATACGCGAGGCACGAGGCGTCGGAGTTTCCGTGCTCCAGGCTCAAATTGATCATCCGCAGCACGACGAGCTGGTGGAGGGCCGGGCTGAAGAAGACGGTGTGGACGAGGATGGCCTGGAGGACGTCCATCACCGCGATCTTCGTCCGGTCGGTGAGGAGCGGCAGATCGACCAGGCTCTCGATCGGGCGGTCGCCGAGCAACGGCCACAGACGCTGGTATTCGGCGTCGACCAGCGCCCGCGACGGCCAGCACTCCCAGTCGATGCCGGCGAGACGCAGGTAGTCGAGGCCGATGGTCGTCGACCGCTCGAGGGTGCCGAGGGCCGCGTCGAGCATCACGCGCAGGCAGGTGACCGCCGCCTGATCGACGAGCCCGATGGCTCGCGGCGCGAGCGCGGCCAGGCGCTCGGCCGCCGCCCCCGGAGATACCATCGCCTCGCACTCGCCCATCGCGAGCTCGATCGCGAAGGCGAGCGCGTACTGACGATCGAGGCCGTCCTCACCGACCAGCCGGCGAGCGGCCTCCAGGTACTTCAGCGCCGAGGTGTAGGCGACCGCGGCCCGCGCGCGGCGGCCGGCGCCGAGGAGCAGCGCTGCGACCCGCAAGCGCTCGTCGGGATCGACGATGAGCGGCAGGCCGAAGGTGAGCTGATCGGCGACCTCGAAGATGCGCGCGTCGAGCTCTCCCGAGGGCAGACGCCCGAAAAGGACGCCGCCGATGCGCAGGTGGGTCGCGGCGCGCTCGCCGGGAGCGACGAGCGCGTAGGCCGCCTCGTGTACGCGATCGTGCACGAAGGCGAACCGATCGGCGGCGCGGGTCAAGAGCCCCGCGTCGACCGCCTCGGCCAGCATCGCCTCGAGCCCGGCCTCGTCGACCTCGCAGACCGCCGCCAGGGTGGCCGCCGCCGCGTCGTGGCCGAGGCAGGCGAGGAGCCCGAGCGCTGTCCGTGTCGCGGGCGCGAAGCGGTCGAGCCGGTGGGCAAGGAGACCGATCACATTGTCGCTCGCCCCCCGCCCGCGCACGCGCTCCAGCTCCCAGTGCCAGGCCCCGCGCGCCGGATCGAAGGTCAGCACGTCGTCGTCGTCGAGACTGCGCAGGAACTGGATCGCGTACAGCGGGTTGCCGCCCGTCTTGGCGTGCACGATCTCGGCGAGCGGGCCGGCGAGCGCGCGATCGCAGCTCAATGTGTCGGCGACGAGCTCGGCGGTGTCGCCAGCGGTGAGTGAACCGAGCTCGATCGTGTGCACCGGAGCGCCGGTGGCGCGAAAGGCCTCCACGGCGACCCCCTCCACGTCGCGATAGGCGCCGACGAGGAGCAACCTGTTCCGTTGCGCCGACCTCAAGGAGGCGCAGATGAGCTCGAGGGTGGCCGGATCGATCCACTGGAGATCGTCGAGAAACAGGACCAGCGGGTGCTCGGGGCGAGCGAACACCGCGAGGAGGCGCCCAAACACATCGCTGAACCGCGCCCTTGCCTCGCGCGGCGGCAGCTGGGCGACCGGCGGCTGCTTGCCGAGCACGATCTCGAGCTCGGGGACCAGATCGAGGGCGAGCTGGCCGTTGGGTCCGAGCGCCTCGTGCAGCGCAGCGCGCCAGCGCGCGACCACCGCGTCGCTCTTGGCGAAGATCTGGCGGACGAGGCACTGAAGTGCCTGCGCGATGGGCGCGTAGGGCGCGCCGCGCCGCACCTGATCGGACTTGCCGGCGGCGCACAGGGCGCGCGACACGGCGAGCGCCGCCACCTTGTTGGCGAGCGCGGTCTTGCCGATGCCGGGTGAGCCCGAGATCAACACGACCTCGGTGCCGCCGCGCGCGATCACGCGATCGAGCGCGGCGCGCAGGACCTCGAGCGGCTCGTCGCGCCCGTAGAGGCGGTCGCGGACGCGCAGCTGATCCGCTCCGTCGCGCTCGCCGAGATCGAAGCGCTCGATCGCGCCGTGGGCCTCCCACTCGAACCGGCACCGCAGCAGATCGGCCTCGAGGCCGGCCGCGGTCTGGTAGCGGTCCTCGGGGTTCTTGGCCAGGAGCTTGAGGATGACGGCGGCCACCGTCGCCGGCACGGTCGCGATGGGCTGCGGCAGGCGCGCGAGGTGGGCGTGGATCCACTCGCCTGGGCCGGCGGCGACAAAGGGCAGCGCGCCGGTGGCGAGCTCGTAGAGCGTGATGCCCAGCGCGTAGAGGTCGGCGCGGCCGTCGATCGGCCGGGCGAGACGGCCGGTCTGCTCGGGTGCCATGTAGGCGAGCGTGCCCACGGCGATGCCGGCGGGCTGGACGAGGCCGTCGTGGCGCGGCATCGAGGTGGCGATGCCGAACCCGAGGAGACGCACGCTGCCGTCCGCGGCGTAGAGCAGGTGCGACGGCTTGATGTCGCGGTGCACGATGCCGCGGGCGTGCAGCTCGCGCAGCGCGGCGGCGGCGCCGATGCCGACGCGGAGAAGCTCCGTCAGCTCCCAGGGCCGCCCGACGCGCCGCGCGAGCAGCGTGCCGCCCGGATCGTCGAGGAGGAGCACCGGCGGCCCCCCTCGCATCTCGAGCGCGCGAGGCCGCGCCGCCCACCCCGGATCGAGGTCGCCGCGCAGGGCGAACGCCCGCTCGAGCTTGGCGACCTTGTCGGGGGTCACCTCGCCGGCCGGCCGGACCACGATGAGCGGCTCGCCGCCGCGGAGCGTGCGAAAGGCGAAGAGCTCGCCGTCCTCCTGCAAGGTCTCGAGGTTCCGCAGGCGCTCCACCACGCTCACTCCCATAGGAGGTCGCATCGTGGCACGAGGTGTCGCTCAATCAACCGACGGCAGCAAAATGGACCGATCGTCCGACTGGGTCGGCGGGCCGTGGCGCGATTGGCAAGGGATGTGGCGCCCCGGGCAAGCGCCGACCCTCGACCCGGTCACGAGCAGCTGAGCAGATGGTCCAATTTCCGAACCGCGGATCGTTTGGACCGCCGCAGAAGCGCGGGCCAACGGCGGCGGCGACCCTTGGCACGCCGGGTGAAGAAACGGGGCTGTCCCAAGAACAGGAGCTCGCCCATGAACGCACAGCCCGATCCCCAGCGCCGCCTGCGATCCGTCCTCTTCGCTTTGACGGTCGTCAGCGGCACCATCGACGCGGTGAGCTTCCTGGCCCTGGGGCACGTCTTCACGGCCAACATGACCGGCAACATTGTCTTTCTCGCCTTCGCCGTCGCCGGAGTGCCTGGTCTTTCGGTCTTCCGTTCGGGCCTCGCCCTCGTCGCCTTCCTCGCCGGCGCCGCGATCGGCGGACGGATGGGCGTTGCCTACGCAGCCGGGCCGGAGGCCCGCTGGCCGGCCATCCCGTTCGCCATCGAAGCGGGGCTTCTCCTCCTCGCGGCGCTCGCTGCCATTGGCCTCGGTCCAGCCGGATCGCAGATCGTCATCGCGCTCACGGCCGTCGCCATGGGCATCCGAAACGCCACGGTGCGCAAGCTGGCCATCCCCGACCTGACGACGACCGTCCTCACGCTGACGCTGACCGGCATCGCCGCCGATTCGTCCATTGCCGGCGGCGAGAATCCTCGATTGAAGCAACGCGCCCTGGCCGTGGTCTCGATGTTCGCCGGCGCCGGGGTCGGTGCGCTGGTCGTGCGCACCTCCATCGTGGCCGCGCTCCTCGCGTGCTCCCTCGTCGCAGCCGCCGGCGCCGTGGCCACGTCGCGGTTCCACTCGGCCAAGATCTGACCCATGGCGCGCTCCTGAATGAGCGGCCCGGGGCCATTGAAAAGGCGGCCCAGGCCGTGCATCCGCAATGCGCCATCGTGCATTCGCAGAACCGCGCGTCACTGATTTCGTGGTTGCTCGTCCTCGCTTGCCGGGCCGCACATGCCGAGAATGAGGAGCCGCCCCCCGTTCCACCCGAGGACGCCCAGGGCCAGGTACCCTCCGAGACCACCTACGATCTCCTCCGCGACGCCGAGTCGCGAGTCGTCGAGGTGGAAGAGGAGGTCAAGAGCTTCGAGTTTCATGGATACTTCCGCGCCGGCTACGGTCTGAACAGCGTCGGCGGGCAGCAGGTCGCGTTCCAGGCGCCCGGAGCCGATGTCAAGTTCCGTCTGGGAAACGCGGCCGAGACCTACAGCGAGCTCGTCTTCGTCCACGACTGGCTCAACCCCGAGCACACGCCGGGCAAGCTCTGGGCCAAGGCGCTGTTCATGATCGAGGCCAACACCAGCAACTCGGCGAGCTACGCAAACTTCCCCTCGGGGATCGGGAACGACAACTTCCGCCTGCGGGAGGCCTTCGTCCAGATCGGCAACGTCGTCGGGTCATTTCCGGACGCCAAGCTCTGGGCGGGCGAGCGCTACTATCGCCGCTATCAGGTGCACATCGACGACTTCTTCTTCCTCAACATGTCGGGTTACGGCGGGGGCGTGGAAGACGTCGACGCCAAGATCGGCAAGGTCGCCGTCTCTGGCTGCTCGGGGCCAGCCTGCCGCTCTGGCCGCCGGCGCGCTCGATTCCCCTGGCGCTCGATCTCGTCGCCGCGGGCTTCGCGGTCTCGGCCTACGGCACCTTCTATTCCCTGCCAGCGCGATATCTTCCCCTTCCCGTCGCGGCCGGAGTGGTGGCTCACGGGATCCACTGGCTCCTCCTGGGCCTGGGAGCGAGCGCCCACGCCGCGACCTTCGCGGCCTGCCTCTTCGTCGGGATCGCGATGACGCGGCTTGCTCGGCGGCTGCGACTGCCGTTCACCGCCATGGCGTTCGCCGCGGTGGTCGCGATGATGCCGGGCGTCCTCTTCATCCGGATGGCCGCGGGAATGCTGCAACCGGCCCAGCTCGGCGAGAAGGCTCCGATGGGTGTCGTGTCCGCGATCGTCACCAACGCCACGACCGCCCTCTTTGTCCTCCTCGCGCTCGGATTCGGCATCGCATTTCCCAAGCTGTGGCTGCGGCCGGTCTCTGCACGGCGCGCCTGAGGCCGCGGGCACAATTCGTGCAACCGCAGGCGGCCAGATGAGCCTACCTCCGTTCCCTCCGGACTACCGGGCCTCCGGCATCCTCCTCCACGTCACATCGCTGCCCTCGCCCCACGGCATTGGCGACGTGGGTCCGGCGGCGATCGCTTGGGTCGACCGGCTTCACGAGGCCGGCCAGAGCTACTGGCAGGCGCTGCCCCTTGGCCCTACGGGCTATGGCGACTCGCCCTACCAGGCCCTGTCGTCGTTTGCCGGAAACCCGCTCCTGATAAGCCCCGATTGGCTGATCGAGGACGGGCTGATCCGTGCGAGCGACTGCGCTGGCCGATCGTTTTCTGCCACCACCGTCGATTTCGATGCCGTCAAGCGCTTCAAGTACGCGCTCCTCGAGACGGCGTGGAAGAGCTTCAGCGGTGGTGCGCGCTCGGATCTGCGCCCTGCATTCGAAGCGTTCGAGGAGACGCAGGCGCACTGGCTGGATGACTACGCCTTGTTCCGGGCGATCAAGGAGCGGCACGGCGGCGCGTCGTATCTCGATTGGCCGGAAGACCTCGTTCGTCGTGTGCCTCGCGCGCTCGATGGCGCGCGCGCCGAGCTGGCGAAGCCAATCGGGGCCATTCGATTCAGCCAGTTCCTCCTGTCCCGGCAAGGCGCGCGCCTGAGGGCCCACGCGCGAGAGAGAGGCATCCGTCTGATCGGCGACCTTCCCTTCTTCGTCTCCCCGGATTCGAGCGACGTGTGGGCGAACCCCGAGCTGTTCCTGCTCGACGGCCAGCGGCGGCCGCGCGTCGTCGCCGGCGTGCCGCCGGACTATTTCAGCGCGCTGGGACAGCGCTGGGGCAATCCGATCCATGACTGGGACGCGCTTCGCGCGCGCGGCTACGGCTTTTGCGTCGAACGGGTGCGCTCGTTGCTCGATTACGTCGACGTCATCCGTCTCGATCACTTCCGCGCGTTCGCGGCGGCCTGGCACGTTCCGTTCGCTGCACCAACGGCGCAATCCGGCGAATGGAAGCCAGGGCCCGGCGCCGATCTATTCGAGGTCCTGCGGAAGGCGCTCGGCGGACTCCCCTTCTTCGCCGAGGACCTGGGGATCATCACGCCGGACGTCAGCGCGCTCCGCGACGGGTTTCATCTCCCCGGGACGCGCGTTCTTCAGTTCGGATTCGACGGCAATCCCGACAATCCACACCTGCCCGAGAACTACGTGCCCAACATGGTGGGGTACACCGGCACCCACGACAATCCGACCACGCGCGGGTGGTACGAGGATCTCCCGGACGCCGCGCGGGGAAACCTGTGGCGCCGCCTCGCGCGCGCGGGCGGCAGCGGCGCGGATGTGGCCCCCGCCTTGTTGCAGGTTCTGTGGTCGTCGGCGGCCGCGCTCGCGATCGCTCCGCTGCAGGACGTCCTCAACCTGGGCAAGGGTGCGCGGATGAACCAGCCTGGCAGCGCCCAGGGCAACTGGGGCTGGCGCTGCACCGACGAGATGCTGGCTGCGCCCGCGTTCCAGGCGCTACGCGACTTGACCCGCGCGACGGCCCGAGCTCGCCTTTGACCGCCGTGTCGCGGAGGTTGGCCAACGTGGCAAGGAGGCGAGCCGCGGCGATCGCCCAGCCTGCCGAGCTCGCCATTCGCTTCGCGGGTGTGGCCGTGGCACGAGCGGTGCAATAACGAGCGGCCGACCCGGCGCCGACTGAGCGCCGAAGGAGGAATGCAGATGAAGAGGTTCGCCCTGAATGGCGCCGTGCTGGCGCTCGGGATCGTCGCTGTCGGATGTGCGGGCTCGAAGCCCCAGGTCAAGACGACGCCGCCGCCGATCGCGGCCGCGCCGCCCGCGGTCGCGGTGGCCGAGACGCCCAGCGCCGCGCCGGCGCCGGAAGCGTCCTCGCCGCGCCTCGACGCCATCCATTTCGACTTCGACACGTCGCTCATTCGCGATGACGACGAGAACACGCTCGACGGCATCGGCCGGTATCTCGCGGATGACGCCCGGCACACGCTCACGATCGGCGGTCACACCGATGAGCGGGGGACCGTCGAGTACAACATCGCGCTCGGCGATCGCCGGGCGCAGGCGGCGCGCGACTTCATCGTCCGGATCGGCGTCGACGCCCAGCGCATTCGCACCGTCTCGTACGGCAAGGCCCAGCCGGTCGACGGCGGGCACGACGAGGCCGCCTGGGCCAAGAACCGGCGCGACGAGTTCCAGCTCGAGCTGCGACAGCAGGCGCAGGCCAAGCCATAGGATCCGGTCACGCTGTCTCACGAACCGGAGAATCCTCGCTCCATCTCCGACCCTCCTCCGTTCCGGCCCGCGCGCCGGAAAGACGTGTCCAAAACTCGCCCGCTCGGGCGACATAGGGTGTCGGTCACGGAGACCATCCCCCGCTCGACTCGACGGAAGACGCGCCTGGCGCGCTTCTATCCGGCGATGTCCGCGACGACCTCCTTCGCATGCTCTTCGTCTGCTGCGACGACGAGATCCCGGTCGAGTCCCAGCTCGTCCTCGGTACCACGCCGAGGCGGGCATCGCCGCCGAGCATTGCCTGGCGCCGTCCTTCGCCGAGACGCGTTGGGATCGCATCGTCGGGTGCTACGCGCTGCTCGAGCGGCTCGCGCAACCAGGAAGGGGGATCGAGTCCGTCGATCACGGCGAGACCTTGCGCAGGTCCGCGCCACTCGGCGACCGGCTGCGAGCCCGCTGAAGAGCTGGCGACGGCGCCGCTGGACTGGGTCGCGATCTGCTAGATTGAAGGGAATGGCGTATCGTGACCACAGCGGGCGGGCGCAGGCAGCCATCGCGCAGGCAGAGCAGCGTCTGCGAGCGCGATGCCAGGTCCACGCGATCGCCTGGGCCAACGGCCTCTGCGACGCGTGCCACGGTGACTTCTGCGGGGAGTGTCTCGGGAAGCCCATCGAAGGAGGCACGTTCTG
>Ga0307508_10005868_pt1 | contig 11589 bp, 7 predicted proteins | sample 9_EM_MG_FD_203089 | JGI IMG/M metagenome (GOLD analysis project Ga0307508, IMG submission 203089) | Populus trichocarpa ectomycorrhiza microbial communities from riparian zone in the Pacific Northwest, United States - 9_EM | ecosystem: Host-associated > Plants > Roots > Unclassified | place...
CTCGAGCAAACGCCACCATCACGCGCAGAAGCACCGGAAAGATTCTTGCGCTGCTCGTCGTTGCAATTTGCAACGGTGCACAATTGCGAACGTGGCGAGTATCCGCAGCCGCGCCGCTACTTCAAGTCAAGCTGCGCGCGTGTTTGAAACTGCAGCATGGCTCGCTGCTTCGGATCTTTGGCGGCGAGCTGCGCGGCGAGCACGGAGCTGACCTCGCCCTGCGTCGGCAACAGTGCGCCGGTCGGATATTGCACGGTGCCTTCCGAGGTGGCTTGGAAGTCGGCCAGGGTTTTGTCGATGCCGGGGGGCAAGCCGGGGAAGTCGAAGCTGCGCGAGGCCGCGTAGCGCTTGGTGTTGATGTCCAAAGTCGCGCCCGTGGGCGTCACCTCTTTGATTTTGATCATGCGATAGGTCACGAGGTCGAGACCCATCAAATCGTCGCGCGTCGTGACCATGAAATAGCCGCCGGCGCCCAGCGGCTTGTCCGGATATGGAATCGTGAGCAGCGCCAGCGCATCAGACAGCGAGCGCACGACGTCTTTGAACTCTTCGGGCGCACCCTTGGGCACGTCGAAGCGGATGCCCGCGGCGCCGCCGCCCGGCAAGATGCTGTACTCGACCTTGCTGCCCTTGAGCTTGGCCAACTGCTCGTCCAGATCTTTGGGCACGCTCGGCGCGTCGATCTTGGCGCCGGTGACACGCACGCTGACGGCTTGTGAGACCACGGCCTTGTCGCCCTCTTTGGCGGCGTCGGCCTTCTTCGGCTCGATGCTGAGGCTGAGCAGCACGGGGATCGCGCCCTGGCGCGGGTCGGCCTGCAGCGCGATTTGAATGGTGCCGGTCAGCTTGCCGGCGGACTTGCTGGGACCGAGCATTTGCTTCGGATCAGCGCCGTCGCTACCGAGCGTGACCTTAGGTAGGCCGCCGCGCGGCAATTCCTTGTCGGCTAGACCAGGACCGAACACGCCGTCGGGGGGTGGGCCGCCTTCGACTTGTTGTCCGGGGCCTTTGCCCCGGCCGGGGGCGTCAGCAGACGCGGCGGCGACGGCCTCAGCCAGACCCGGGTCGATCGCCTCGACCTTGGCGGCGCCGTCGTCGGCCTTCTTCTCTTTGGGAGCTTCGGCCTTGGGCTCGTTTTTCTCGCAGCCGCTCAGGGCCAGCAGAACCAGGAAACACAGGGGCTTTAGGCGCATAACGCTGGGCCTTATAGCAGATTTATTCGCGGTTTTTTTCCAGCACTTCTTTGAGCACGCTGACCAGGGTGGACAGCTGGTACGGCTTCTGAATGAACCCGGCCAGGCCCTTGCCGACGAAGCGCTGCGTCACGTCCTGCTCGTTGTAGCCGCTCGACAAAATCACCCTTACGCCGGGGCGCATGCGGCGCAGCTCACGAAAGGTTTCGGCGCCGTCGACGTGCGGCATCGTCAGGTCGACGATCGCGCAAGTGATGTCATCGGCTCGCTCGCGGAAACGCGCGATGGCCTCGGCGCCGTCCGACGCCGTCACCACCGCAAAGCCGATGCGCTCGAGCATCTTGCGCCCCACGGCGCGTACCGACTCGTCGTCGTCGACCAAAAGCACCGTGCCCTTGCCTTCGTAGATGCCGCGCACCAGGCTGCCGCGTTCGCGCACTTCGGCGCGGTGGCTGACCGGAAACAGCACCTTCAAAGTCGAACCGCGTCCGAGCTCGCTGTATACCTTGATGGCGCCGCGATGACCGCGCACGATGCCCAGCACCGCCGCCAAACCCAAGCCGCGGCCGGTGAACTTGGTCGAAAAAAATGGATCGAAGATGCGCGCGCGCGTTTCCGCGTCCATGCCGCAGCCGGTGTCGGCCACTTCGATGAACACGTACATGCCCTCGGGCAACTGCTCATCGAGCCAAGCCTCCGACAGGTAAGTGCGATCGCAGTCCATCACGCCCGTCGACAGCGTGATCACGCCCGAGCGCTCGCTGATGGCTTCCGAGGCGTTCACGACCAAGTTCATGACCACCTGGCGCAGCTGCGAGGCATCGGCGTCGACACTGGGCAAATTAGGCGAGAAATTCAGCTTCAAAATCGAGTTTTTGGAGATCGAGACGCGCAGCATGTGCAGCATCTCTTCGACCACCTTCTGCAGCTCGACGGCTTGAATGACGAAGCGGCCCTTGCCCGAGTAGGCCAGCATCTGCTTGCACAGCTCGGTCGCGCGCTGCGCGGCGGCGCGAATCTCCGCCAGGTCGTCGCGCGCTTCCGACGTGCCGGGCAGCGCGTCCAGCGCGAGATCTGCGTGACCCAGCACCGCCATCAGCAAGTTGTTGAAGTCGTGAGCGATGCCGCCTGCCAGCACGCCCAAGCTCTCGAGCTTCTGAGTCTGCTGAATTTGCGACAGAAACTTCAGGCGATCATCCTCGGCGCGGCGCCGTTCGCTCGAGTCGCGCAAGATCAGCGTGAGCAGCTGCTTCTTTTGCACCGTGCACTGCGAGATCGAGGCCTCGAGCGGAAACTCTTCGCCCGTTCGGCGTCGGCCGCTAAGCTCTCCCACGATGCCGATGCGGCGGCTGGCCAGGCCCGACTGCGCGAACTCGATGATCTGTTCTTTGTACTGGTCGCGCTGCTGCGGCGCGATGAATTGGCCGAATTCCTGGCCCAAGACCTCAGCGAGCTGGCAGCGAAACATCTTTTCGGCCGCTGGATTGAACAGCTCGATGCGCAGCTGGTCGTCGAGCGAAATGATCGCATCCATGGCCGAGGTCACGAGCGCCTCCAAGCGCGCGTCGCGTTCGCTCACCAGCTGCTGCGCCTGATGCGACGCCGTCAGATCGGTAAGTTGCACCGCGGCCTGTCCCGGGCTCGGGCAATAGGCGCGCACGTCCATGTAGCGGTCGGGCAGCGCTACGTGATCGATGCGCGATGCCGGCTCACCCGTCATCGCAACTTCCGCCACCCAGTCCAGCCAGGCTTGCTCGAAGTACGGTAGGGCTTCGCGCATCGTTCGGCCAACCAGGGAGCCCGCAGGCTGCCGCAGCATGCGTTCGAAGGCTGGATTGGTTTCGAGGATGCGCGCGTCCACGACCTTGCCGCGCTCGTCTCGAATCAGGTCGTAGAGCACGAAGCCATCGGACATGTGCTCGAACAACAGCCGGTGCCGCTCCTCGATGGCACGCAGCCGCGCGAGCTCCTCTGGCGATGGATCGGACACTGGTTACGACCTCTACCCGAGCCTTGTGGCCCCCCAAAAGCTAAAGCCTCGGATTTTCGAGCGATCCTCAGAAAAGCCAGGACTTCATGCGCAAATTGCAACAAGGCTGCAATGTCGCCGGCGCATTTGGCAGGGACTTGTGCCAGCTGTGCCTGCCGAAACCGAGGTCTCGCCCGCTTTTGCTAGGGAATTTGCGAAGTCGGGCATGCTTCTCGACGACGCCTTTTTGGTCGACGCTTCGGCTGAAAAGCTCCAGGCAATCGCCGCCTGCCGCACGGCGATTGCCGACCGGCGCCAAAATCGCGGTTGCCGCGCGACGCCCTGAAGGCAGATTTTTCGTGTTCAAGGGCAGTAGGCGCCCGAGCTAAACCTTGGCGAGGATCGCGTTGAGTGTCTTGCTCGGTCGCAGCGCCGCGGAGGCTTTGGCAGCGTCGGGCTGGTAGTAACCACCGACGTCGACGGGTTTGCCTTGGGCGTCGATGAGCTCTTTGACGATCGCAGCTTCGTTCTTTTCGAGCTCGGCGGCGATCGGCGTGAACACGGCCTTCAGCTGCGCGTCTTTGCTCTGCGCGGCCAGTTCCTGAGCCCAGTAGTAACAGAGGTAAAAGTGGCTGCCGCGGTTGTCGATGCCGCCGACCTTGCGCGAAGGGCTCTTGTCGTTTTCGAGAAACTTGCCGGTCGCGGCGTCGAGCGCGTCGGCTAGCACCTTGGCCTTGTCGTGCTTGAACACGATGCTCAGGTGCTCGAGGCTGGCGGCCAGCGCGAAGAACTCGCCCAGCGAATCCCAGCGCAGGTAATTTTCTTGCAAGAACTGCTCGACGTGCTTGGGCGCGGAGCCGCCGGCGCCGGTTTCGAACAGACCCCCGCCCTTCATGAGCGGCACGATCGAGAGCATTTTGGCGCTGGTGCCGACCTCGAGGATCGGGAACAAATCCGTGAGGTAGTCGCGCAGCACGTTGCCGGTCACCGAGATGGTGTCTTCGCCGCGGCTCAGGCGCTCGAGCGTGAATTCGCAGGCGGACGCGGGCGGCAAGATGCGCAGGTCGAGCCCTGCGGTGTCGTGCTGCGCCAAGTACTGCTTCACTTTGGCGATGATTTGCGCGTCGTGAGCGCGTCTTTCGTCGAGCCAGAATACGGCCGGCGTCGCGCTCAGGCGCGCGCGATTGACGGCGAGCTTGACCCAGTCTTGCACCGGCAGGTCCTTGGTTTGGCAGGCGCGCCAAATGTCGCCGGCTTCGAGCTGATGCTCGATCAGCGCTTTGCCGGTGCTGTCCGTGACCCGCACCGTCCCTGCGCTGGCAATTTCGAACGTCTTGTTGTGCGAGCCGTATTCTTCGGCGGCTTGCGCCATCAGGCCTACGTTCGGCACCGAGCCCATGGTCTTCGGGTCGAAAGCGCCGTGCTTGCGGCAATAGTCGAGCACGGTCTGGTAAACGCCCGCGTAGCTGCTGTCTGGAATCAACGCCAGGGTGTCGGCCAGCTTGCCCTGCGAGTCGTACACTTTGCCGCCCGCGCGGATCAGGGCTGGCATGGAGGCATCGACGATCACGTCGCTTGGCACGTGCAGATTGGTGATGCCATGGTCGGAGTTGACGTACGACAGCCCCGGCCCGGCTGCGTAAGCGGCCTGAATATCGGCCTCGATGGCGGCCTTCTCGGCGGGCGGTAGCGTCTGAATCTTTCCGACCAGATCGCCGAAGCCGTTGTTCAAGTCGACGCCCAGCTCGTTCAGCGTGGCCGCATGCTTCACCAGCAAATCGTTGAAGAAAACGCGCACGGCGTGGCCGAAGATGATCGGGTCGGAGACCTTCATCATCGTGGCCTTCAGATGCAACGAAAACAGCACCCCGTCCTTCTTGGCGAGCGCCAGCTGCTCGTCGTAAAAGCGAACCAGCGCGCGCTTGCTGATGAAAGTGGCGTCGAGAATCTCGCCGGCCTTGAGCGCCAGCTTGTCTTTGAGCAGCGTGACGCTGCCGTCGCTCGCGACGTGCTCGATCTTCACCTCGGTGGGCGACGAAACCAGCACCGATTTTTCGTTGGCGAAGAAGTCGTCGTGACCCATGGTCGCGACGTTGGTCTTGGAGTCCGCCGACCACTTACCCATCGAATGCGGATGTTTGCGCGCGTACTCTTTGACGGCCTTGGGCGCGCGCCGATCGGAGTTACCCTCGCGCAAGACGGGGTTCACGGCCGAGCCCTTGACCTTGTCGTAGCGCGCCTTCGCGTCCTTCTCCGGGGCAGTCTTGGGCGACTCCGGATAGTCCGGCACTTTGAAACCGTGCGACTGCAGCTCCGCGATCGCTTCTTTGAGCTGCGGCACCGAGGCGCTGATGTTCGGCAGCTTGATGATGTTCGCCTCGGGCTCGAGCGTGAGCGCGCCGAGCTCCGAAAGCGCGTCGTGCACGCGCTGCGCTTCGGGCAGTAGGTCAGCGAACACGGCCAGAATGCGCCCGGACAACGAGATGTCGCGCGTCTCGACGCTGATGCCGGCGTGCTTGCTGAAAGCCTGCACGATCGGCAAAAGCGAGTAAGTGGCTAGCGCGGGCGCTTCGTCGGTCTGGGTGTAAATGATGGTGGGCGCTTTGGACATAAGGGGGCGGAATATGCCACTTCTCCTCGCCAGCTGCTATAGCAGCCCGGCTCGATGGACGCGCCCGCAGATCAGCCCTCTCCCGCAGCGGAATTCATTGCTCGGGTCGCGCTGATGACGTCGCTGGTCGCCATGTGTATCGACACCATGCTGCCGGCGCTGGGCAGCATCGCGACAGAGCTGGGCGCCCGCCAAGCCAACGATCGTCAGCTCATCCTCACCGTCTTTTTCGGCGGCTTGATGTTAGGTCAGCTGGTTTACGGTCCCGTCTCCGACAGCACGGGACGAAAGCCCGCGCTGTTCTTCGGTCTCGGGTTGTTCATGCTCGGCAACGCGCTGTGCGCGCTCGCGCACGGCTTCGGCATGCTGCTCGTGGGGCGCGCCATCAGCGGCTTTGGTGCAGCGGGTCCGCGCATCGTGTCGGTCGCGCTGGTGCGCGACGCCTACGAGGGGCGCGCCATGGCGCGCGTGATGTCGTTCGTTTCGACGATCTTCATTTTGGTGCCCGTGCTGGCACCGTCGCTCGGCCAAGCTGTGCTCGCCGTCAGCAGCTGGCGCGCGATTTTCGCGGCGCTGGTGCTGATCGCAGCCGCCAACTGGCTCTGGTTCATGCTGCGCCAACCCGAAACGCTGCCCGCGCCGCGGCGCGTGCCCTTCTCTCTCGGCGGCGTCGCGCGCGCCACGCTAGAAACGTTCCGCACGCCGCTCACGTTCGGCTACATGGTCTCGGCCGGCATCATCTTCGGCGCCATGATCAACTACCTGTCGACCGCGCAGCAGATTTTTCAGGAACAGTACGGGGCGGGCAAGCTGTTTCCGGTGTACTTCGGCCTGCTGGCAAGCGGCATCGGCTTGGCGTCGTTCGTCAACGCGCGGCTGGTCATGCGCTTCGGCATGCAGCGCCTGAGTCGGGTGGCGCTGCTCGCTGTCAGCGCGCTCTCGGCGGTCGCGTTCGTCGGTGCCTGGCTGTGGCACGGACATCCGCCGCTGCTCGCGCTGATGGCGTTCATGCTGCCGTGCTTCTTCTTCATCGGCATCCTGTTCGGCAACTTCAACGCGCGCGCCATGGAACCCATGGGCCACATCGCCGGCGTAGCGGCCGCCGTCACGGGCTCGGTCAGCACCTGCATCGCCCTGGCCATCGGCAGCCCCTTCGGCCGCGCCTACGACGGCACCGTCCTCCCGCTGATCGCCGGCTACCTGAGCTGCGGCCTGCTAGCGCTCGCGCTCACCAGCTGGGCGGAGCGCGCGACCGCAGCTAGCTTCTCGCCGCAAGCTTGAGGCTCAGCGCGCGGGCGGCGCCGCGAACGGTGCTCGATTGCCGAGTTGCGCCGCGCCACTGCGCTCAAAATGGCGGCGGCGGACTTTCGGGCAAGCTGCCGTTCGGCGCCATCGGCACGGCTGGCGGCGGGGGCGCGGTGGCGGTGGCGGTGGCCGCGGCGGCTTCGTCGTCGGGCAGCGCACTAGGCGTGCCCGCGGGCGCGGCGGGTTTGCTGATCTCGGTTGGCTCCGTGCCGTCGAGGTATTCCTCTTCGATACCTTCGCCGATGTCCGGCGCTGCCAAGAGACCTGTGATGGGATCGATGCGAGCCGTTACGATGCCGGGTGGGCGCGGGAAGTCGATGGCAGGGCGCCCCGACTCCGCAGCCTTCATGAACGCAATCCACACGGGCAGCGCCGTGACGGCGCCGGCTTCGCCGTAACCAAGCGGCATGGCTTCGTCGTAGCCGACCCACACGCCTGCCACGAAGTCCGTCGAATAGCCGACGAACCAGGCGTCTTTGGCTTGATTCGTCGTGCCGGTTTTGCCCGCCAAGGGGCGCTGCAATTGGCTCGCGCTCTTGCCGGTGCCTTCCTTCACGACGCTGGTGAGCGCGCTGGTAATCAGGTACGCCTCGTCCGCCGGCATGACCTGGCGCGCGGGCGGCTCGGGCGGCAGCGGCACCTCGCGTCCCGACGAATCCGTGATGCGCGTGACGAGCACGGGCGGCCGGTACTCACCCGCCGCAGCAAACGTCGCCACGGCGGCCGTCAGCTCGATGGGCGTGACCTCGTAGGCGCCGAGCGCCAGCGACGGTGTCGGCGCGAGCGGCGATTCGATGCCGAGCGCTTTGGCGAAATCGACGACGTTCGGCGCGCCCACTTCCTCGAGCACCTTTTGCGCCGCGGCGTTGTCGCTGATGGCCAAGGCCGAGCGCACGGCGAGCTTGTACTCCGTGGCGTCGGGCGCCACACCGGGCGGCGGCTTGTGCTTGAGATCTTTACCGCTGCGCGTCAGGCTGAGCACGCTGCCGAGCGTGAGCCGCCGCGAGTGCAAGGCGTAACCGTAAACCAACGGCTTGAATGCCGAGCCCGGCTGACGGCGCGCTTGCGTCGCTCGGTCGAGCCCACCCGCGATGCCTTCGTAGCTACCGATCAGCGCGCGCACCTCGCGCGTGCGCGGCTCGAGCGCGACCAGCGCCGCCTCCGGCCCAAGCTCGAGCTTCAGCTCCGCCTTGCCCGTCGGTGACTCGGCCAGCGTGAGCACGCGCACCCGCAAGGCGGCGCCTTCGCGCGCGAACTCGCTCGGCAGCAGACGCTTCGGGTTATAGCGATCTTCGTGGCGCAAATCGACGCGACCGAGCAGCGTTCCGACCCGCACGTCGATGGTGCCAGCGCGATCATCGACGCCCGCCACCGAGCCGACGTACACCTTATTTTGGCGAGGCGTGCCGCTCTCGGCGGGGCCCCACAGCTTGCGCTCGTCTTGCGTGTACGGCGGCAGCAACTTTTGCCGCGCCATGTACTGATCGAGCGCATCGCGCGTGGCTTTGCGGGCCGCAGCTTGCAAGGCCGGGTCGATGGTGGTTTCGACCACGAAGCCACCGCGCGCCGCGGCGTCGCCCGCAATTTTGAGCAGCAACTTCTTCACGTGCTCGACCACCTCGGGCACCAGCTCCGATTCGCCGTCGCTCACCGGCGCGAGCCGTAGCGGCCGCTGCTCGGCGTCGGCAAACACCTCTTGCGTGACGAAGCCTTTCTCGAGCATCTGCGCCAGCACGTAGTGCCGACGTTGCATCGACAGCGTCACGTCGCGGCGCGGCGAATAGCGCTCGGGCGACGCGACCAGCCCCGACAGCGTGGCCGCCTCGGCCACGTCGAGCTCACGCACGCGTTTGCCGAAGTAATAGCGCGACGCCTCTTCGACCCCGTAGCGCCCGTGCCCCAAGTAGATTTGGTTCAAATACAGCGAGAGGATCTCGTCTTTCGATAGCTCGTGCTCGAGCTGCCGCGCCAAAATCGTCTCCTTGATTTTGCGCTCGTAGGTGCGCTCCGGCGCCAACAGCACATTTTTCACGACCTGCTGCGTGATGGTGCTGGCACCTTGTCGCGAACGACCGGAGCGCAAGTTGACCGCCAGCGCACGTAGCATGCCCAAATAGTTGAGGCCTTCGTGCTGGTAGAAGCTTGCGTCTTCGGCCGCCAAAAACGCAAGCTTCACGTGATTGGGAATGTCGGCGAACTTGACCACGGTGCGCCGCTCCGTAAACAGGCTGGCCAGCACCTGGCCGTCGCGCGACAGCACGCGCGTCACCTGCGGCGGCTCGTAGCCTTTGCGCACCTTGTCGAGCGTGGGCAGCTTGCGCTCGTAGTGGCGCACCACCAGCACCACCGCCGCGGCGGTTGACAAGAGCGCCAAGAGCGCCGCCACACCCAGCCACTTCACTACCTTCACCAGCCGCGCGCGATTCAACGGACGTTACCTCAGTGCGAAAGCGCCTTCATCACCAGGACCGCGATCAACACGCCCGCACACAAACAAGCCGCAGCGACGATGACCAAAAGCTTGGCGCTCGGCCCACCGCTGCGCGCCGCTCCCCGCTGCGAGGAAGCCTTCAGCTCGCCGCTCGGGCTTGGCGTCACGGGGCCTACCGGCGGCAGCGCCTTGGCTGCGGCGCCGCCAAACTGGCGCAGGGCTTCACCGAATTCGCCTGCGCTCTGGTAGCGATTATCGGGCTGCTTTTCGAGAGCTTTGGCCAGAACTTCGTCGAGGCCCTTGGCGAACTTGCGATCGGGCACGCGATCGCTGAGCGGGATGATCGCATCGGTCACGTGCTTCTGGATGTACTCCATCGGCGTGCGCGCCGAAAACGGCAACTTGCCGGTGAGCACCTCGTACAAGATCACTGCCAGAGAGTAGATGTCGCTGCGGGCGTCGAGCGTCTTGCCCTGCGCCTGTTCAGGAGACATGAACTCCGGAGTGCCGAACACCATTCCCTCCTGCGTCAAGATCACCGAGCCAGGCTGCATCTGCTGTTCGGTGACTTTAGCCAGGCCGAAATCGAGCACCTTGGGGTAGTCCGGGATGCCGCCCTGCTTCGATAGAAAGATATTCTCTGGCTTCAGGTCGCGGTGCACGATGCCGAGGTCGTGCGCTTCTTGCAGGGCGCCGCAGCATTGAATCAGGATCGGGATGGCGCGCTCCACCGGCAACGGGCCCTCCTTCCTGACCGTCTGATTCAGGTTTCGGCCTTCCAGCATCTCCATCACGATGTAGAGCGAGCCGTCGTCTTCCAGCTCGCCGTACATGAACACCTTCACGGTGTTGGGGTGCGTGAGCTGACTCATGGCGCGCGCTTCGCGACGGAAGCGCGCGGTCAAATCCTTGCGCCCGGCCAGCTTCGGATGGAGGATCTTGATCGCCACCATCCGGTTCATCGCCGGCTGCTCCGCTTTGTAGACGGACCCCATGCCCCCCGTGCCAATCTTCTCGAGGACCCGGAATTGGCCGCCGAGCAAGTCGCGGCCTATGAACGGGTCCTTGGGGCGCATCGGGCCACAGCCATACCAAACCTTATGCCCGGAAGCGATTTGAACGACACGGCCCCCGCGCAAGGCGGTCAGCCTCGCGCAGAGCGACCCACGGTACAACCAGGCCACCACCAAAGCCCGCTCTTGGCGCGTGCTGGCTTCCGCCACGCCTTCTTCACGCGGCTGGGCGGAGCGTCCGAGGGGCCATTCGAGAGCCTCAGCTTCTCGACCGCGGTCGGGGACGACCCAAATCACGTCGCTGAAAACTTGCGGCGGGCCGGCACGCTGCTCGGCGTCGAGGCCGAGCGGATCTTGTATCTCTCGCAAGTTCACGGTCGGCAGGCGCGTTTCTACGTCGACCCGGAGCAGCGCTCGGATTTGATAACTCTCGAGGGTGATGCTCTAGGCGGCAGCGCCATGGCCAACGCCTACGGCGTGCGCTCGGCCGACTGCGTGCCGATCCTGCTCGCCGACGCGACGAGCGGCGCCGTGATGGCGATTCACGCCGGCTGGCGCGGCGTCGTGCTGGGCGCCGTCGAACAAGGCGTGGCGTGTTTGCGCCAGAACCTGAATGGCACGGGCCGATTGCTCGCGGCGATCGGGCCACACATCTCCGAGCGCGCCTTCGAAGTGTCCGAAGACGTTGCGGAGGAGCTTGCCGCGTCATGTCCCGTGCCGGGGGCGGTCTCGCGCGCGGCGGGGGCGAAACCGCACGTAAACCTGCGCTTCATCGTCACGCAAAAGCTGCTGACGCTGGGCCTTACTGAAGCAGCGATCGACCAGGTCGGCGGCTGCACCGTGCTCGAGCCCGAGCACCACTTCTCATTCCGGCGTGACGGTAAACGGAGCGGCAGGCACTTGTCAGCCATCGTCCCCCAAGAAAATAAGACTCCCCAATAGGCAGCGTTTGGGGCTGGGCCCCCAAACGCCACGAGGACACGCGCAGCTTGCCGGAGGGCGGTTTTCGATGGATGCTGAAGCGGTTTTTTCATGGCCTTCGCGGTCGTCTGCAAGAGCTGTCAGGC
>Ga0307508_10005869_pt1 | contig 11588 bp, 8 predicted proteins | sample 9_EM_MG_FD_203089 | JGI IMG/M metagenome (GOLD analysis project Ga0307508, IMG submission 203089) | Populus trichocarpa ectomycorrhiza microbial communities from riparian zone in the Pacific Northwest, United States - 9_EM | ecosystem: Host-associated > Plants > Roots > Unclassified | place...
TGTGACACTGGGGTTGTCTCGGAACCGGAGTGCGGTGAGAATCAAAGGTAATCAGGCTACTTTCGATAATTCACAACGGAATAATCTTAGATCTTGTGCGTGGGTTCGGTGGTAGTGTTTGGTGAGGATGTTCGTGCCGTCTCCTCTTCCTATCGGGAGAGAAGAGCCAGGTTATATAGCTCCTTGGGGTGTCGTGGGATCTGATGACTCGGGCTAACTATTCCTCCGAGGTTTTCGACCCCGTGGGCAACTCATTGGTCCTGGCTGGGGTCTAGATAGGGGAGATGAGTTCTTTAGGCACCGAGGTGGAGTCGCTGCGCCTAGACTCTTTTTCACGTACACCTTTCGGGTGACGTGGCAGCTCCTTTCGGGAGTCTGCCCAAGTCTAGCCAGTCTCCGGTTCGTGTGCCATCAAATCCCTCATCCCGGAGTTTAACACTCTTACGACCGGTCTCGGCCGTAAGCCTAAACTCCGTTCCCTTATCTCCCGCCTAGACTCTCTGAGCCGATCTTTCCGGAAATAGTTAACTACCGGCGCCTATCTTTCCCTGGTACGTACCTCTCTAAGGATACGTACCGACCTCTAAGGATACGTACCGACCCTTGATTTCCTCAGGTGTAACAGCTTTAGTGGATGGTTCAGATCGGCAAATTACATAACTCCTTATATTTGGTTCGTATGCAGCAGCTGCAAGAGTCTGTAATCAATGGGTCTACCCGGCAGGGTTGACCCCAAGGTCTGTTTTTTCCAGCCAAGGTTATTCTTGACTACTTTCTCTTGCCGAACTGCTTCCAACCCGTAATATTTGGCGGATGGTTTAGTACATACCCAGTGGCTGCCTGACTGCTCGCACATCAACTGCCTCATGGGTAAGATAAGGTAAGAGATATGCTCATATATGTACCAACCAAGGTGGATGTGGGTCACAGCCTGGAGCTACTCATCCTGGTGGGTACTGACGATGCAGATGGTTTCCACTAGGTCAGCAACCTCGTATTCCACCTCATGCTAGATCAGCTCTAGGTGGGGTTTCGTGACATGGTCCTACGTAGATTCCGACATAACTTCCATGGTTCTTCATACCCTTGTAGTTACCACCTGGGTCCTTACATCAGCAAAAAAAATGGAAAGTTGAAGTATATTGCTTTTTTTTACAGGTAAGACATAAATTTGAACTAATATTTCTCAAGGTTTCAGCTAAAAATAAGGCATTTTTTTTTTAAATCCTTATGGGAGCAAAATATAACTTCTTCTCTTATGGGAGTTAGCAATGCTTACGGGAGCTATGGGAGCTACGGGAGCTCTCTAGGAATTCTCAAATTTTTTGATGATGATTGACTGCTTGTGATTGATGGTTCCCATGATCTATCGATTGCAGATGATTCCGATGAATCTTCCGATAACTCTTCCGATAACTATTTCGCTGATTTTTGATTAAAACGATTCCAATGATTCCTCCTTTAGGTCCATTGACAACTGCTCGTCGGTGGGTCATCGTATAAGTATCCAGCTCAGCGAAGTCATGTGCTATGGTGTAACACCCTAAATATTATAGATCGGACATTCGGATACGGACAGGGCAGGAAGGCATCGGAAACTCGTCACACAGTCTTAGGATGGTATACTTTTTTTTTGTTATATCATACTCGCTTTAGGATGGTATACCGAGACTGGGCAACCGACACTGTTGGGGCTCGACTCGGGTCGACCGACTCTGCAGCACTGGATGATTCTGGGCCAAGTACCGACGAGTGCTGGGAAAGCGCAAGTGCTGCTGTAGAGAAAGACAACCTTGGTGGTCATCACACGGAGAAGCAATCAGAAGGAAATGGGAACGTAAGAAGTTGCGAGTCTAGATCGCGGAATAGGAGCAGGGTTGATTCCAGAGGTACGGCGTCCAGAGGAACAACACCACGAGTAGGGAATCACTGTATTGTCGCAGATGGCTCGAAGGCCCGAGGAAATACTGTTGCACCCCGTTGTCAGGAGACACAAGGGATCATGCTACCACTCGCATCCTCATTATTGACACCTGATTATGGCAATGAACTCTGGGCTTTGCCAGCACGTGGAAGCGTGAGTACATCCCCACTTATCCGAGAGGCTTACAATGATTATGATGCAGGGTATACACTGCACCAAGATGAGGGACAATGAGTCGAGCCGAATATGGAAGCGGAGGCTAGCCTTCAAGCCAATACTGTTGCGCTGGGTAACCCCCAGACCAAGTACCGGCTCGTGATTGGGAAAGTACAAGTGCCACTACTGGACTGCACCACAGGAACAGTCCGAGAGTCTATTGGAAAAGATATGGGGCGGAGCTATACCTTGATGCCGTCGCAGCCGAAGAAAGGATAGCTGGTACAGTTAAGGGTTCACTGCTCTGGCTCAGGTCAAGTAGCGTAATCAACCCAGCATACAGCCCATATCGCATCACCCAATCACGACAAGAGAACAGAGGACCTGCATCAGGAAAAAAAAAATTACGTCCTGAGCGTCCAGACGCACTAGACACACTGGACGTTTCAGACGCAACCTGCTTAACTCGGACGCAGATCGCCACAGCACCGTGTGTCCGGACACAGATCGCTACGGCATCTGCTTACCGGACAGAGCGTGGCAGGGCATTTTCCTTCTGGACGCAGCCGTGTCAGGGCATTTTCCTTCTGGACGCAGCCATGTCAGGATATTTTCCTTCCTGGACGCGTCCGGACGACGCGTGTCATGGCACCACGTTTACGCTGGCTGTCAAGGTGTAGAATGTCGCAGCAAATACTCGGGTCGCATTCGCAAACACGCAGCGGGTTCCAGGCATAGTGACTCAGTCCAGTTCTATTCTTTATATCTACGGTATGTACCTCTATATATGCTACTACACACTTCGCGTTTCCAGCAAAAGCACCCAGCGTCACACTTATCGCAGCGATCATCACCTGCAGTAATGCTGTTTTGATGCACGTAGCATTGCTCTGCGTGTTGGAAACAAAGGAAAGTTGGCAAATACGACACGACGCGATGAGCACGACGACTATGAGGAGGATGGCGATGAGCACCCCGGCGGCGAGGACGATAGCGAGTAGGATGTGGCGACTATGAGAGCGAGTAAGACGCGGCGAAGACGATAGCGAATAGTAGGACATGGCGACTATGAGAGTGAGTAAGACGCAGCGAGGATGATAGCGAGTAGGACGCGACGAGTATGATGGTGAGCTTTGTGACATGGTTAGCGCAGCTCTCAGAGTGACAGAGACACCGCTGGGAACTGGTACAATACGATGTGATGAGTACGATGTTGATGAGAAGGATGTCGATGAGTTTGATGGCAGTGAGGATGGCGGCGAGTATCATGGAAACGCGAAGAAGGACGACGAGTATCTAGGACGAGGTGAAAGGAGAAGAAAAAGTGGTCTACATAGGAGCGATGAGCAAGCCAAACTTTGCGTAAGCGCAAGTGTTAGTAATGGCTTGGCACTTTGCATTGACATCATACTCGCCGCGTCCTACTTGCTATCTTTCTTGCTGCCAGCAATATCATTGACATCGTACTCCTCACCTCGTATTGTACCACCTCCCGCCGCTGTTCCTGTCACTCTGAGAGCTGTGCTAACCATGTCCCAAACCTTGCCATCATACTCGCCATGTTCTACTCGCTATCGTCCTCGCCGCCAGCACCCTCATTGATATCGTACTTGTCACTGTGTATTCTACAACTTCCCGGTGTCACTGTCACTCTGAGAGCTACGCTAACCATGTCACAAAGCTCGCCATCATACTCGCCGCGTCCCACTCGTTATCATCCTTTCTGCGTCTTAGTCACTCTCATAGTCACCACGTCCTACTCGCTATCGTCCTCGCCACGTCTTACTCGCTCTCATAGTCGCTACGTCCTACTCGCTATCGTCCTTGATGCCAGCGTCCTCATCGCCATCCTCCTCATAGTCGTTGTGCTCATTGCGTCGTGTTGTATTTGCCAACTTTCCTTTGTTTCCGACACGCAGAGCAATGCTACGTGCGTCAAAACAGCATTACTGCATCTGATGATCGCGGCGATGGGTGTGACGCTGGGTGCTTTTGCTGGAAACGTGAAGTGTGTAGTAGCATATATAGATGTACATATCGTAGATATAAAGAATAGAACTGGACTGAGTCACTATGCCTGCAACCCGCTGTGTGTTTGCGAATGCAACCGGAGTATTTGCTGCGACGTTCCGCGCCTTGACAGCCAGCGTGACCATGCTGCCATGACACATGTCATCCGGACGTGTCCAGTAGGAAAATGCCCTGACACGCCTGCGTCCAGAAGGAAAATGCCCTGACACAGCTGTGTCCAGAAGGAAAATGCCCTGACACGGCTGCGTCCAGAAGGAAAATGCCCTGACACAGTGCTTCCAGAAGGAAAATGCCCTGCCACGCTCCGTCCGGTAAGCAGATGCCGTGGCGATCTGCGTCCGGATACATGGTGCCATGGCGAGCTGCGTCTGAATTCACATTGCCTGTGCGTTTTGCGTTGGGAGTGGTATGTGCGCTGACAGAGTGCATCCAGAGCGTCCCGAGCGCCTGGTGCATCCAGACGCAGCCTGTGCGTCCAGACGCAGATTTTTTTTCCTGACGTTGTTACAGTGGGTATTTGGAGGAGTGGAGTGACGAAGGAAAAATGGAGTGAGAGTGGAGAAAAATTAAAGGTGGAGTGAGTAAAGATGAATGAGGGAAAGGGCAAGGGTTGGAAAAAGATGGGGTTGAGGTGTTTAGGGCAGTGCTAGTGTGTGGGAGGGAATTTTGCCCCGGGTATAAAATAGTTTCTTCTTGTGTTGTTAGAGGAGCAGCCTACGACGAATTCATACCTTCTCTTGACGTTCTCCCCCACTTTGACGCGAATACTACTCGTTTTTGGTTGGGTTTGGCCCTTCCTCCTTCCACAGAAGAATCTCACACAGTGCCCATTCTCTTGGCTCCCCAACACTGGTGACCACGGCAGGGAGCCAGCTGTTGTTGAGGATTCTTCTTACGACCCTGTCCAACTTTCACCACCTATTTGGTTGCTCTGAGCAGAGGGACGCCCGTTGTGGGTCCAAACTCAGAGAGCCATCGACCCTACGCCAACGCCGAACGACGTCGGGGTGTACAAACACGATACGCAGCGGCGGGATCTGTTTGGGACAACCGAAGTGCGAGAAGCAACAGCAACTGGGTGTAGGTGGCATAAGTAGTGGACTCCTCCCGAGAACAATCCACCAGCAGACTGCCTGCACCCATTCCGACGGGAAGTCTTTCAGATTCCCGACCCCCAGAACATACAAATACTGATCTACAGAGCCGACGTGGCTACCCAGATTACGGACGAGGCTATTCTGGCCGCTGCCTACATTCGGTCTAAGTTTCGCATATCCGGAAAGTCTGATTTCATCTGCAATCAAGACATCACCTTCATCGAAAAACTCTTCAAAGAGTACCCCGACCAAGAACACATCCGTCACCTCTACCGCTCTGCATTCTACAAAGTACGGGACGAGGAGCTTCCAGACGAAAAGTGGTTGTACCTCGTTTCCATCTTCCGCGGTTACTTCGGCATCATTGTGTACCCCGATCTTCCAGACGGTACACCTGTGATTACACCCTCCAAGAACGGCGAGGACTCCCTGTTGTCGGTGGTTTCACGACTCCCAGGAGCATTCCTACCACGAGAAGGAAATTCTACCCGAGAAGCTACCCCCGAAAAGGGTGACATATTGTCATCATCTGAGGAATCCTGTGAAGATCATTGCAAATATCACAGTGATACCTTGAGTGATATGAGCAATACGAAAAGGGAAGAATTCAAGGCCACGATGCAGAAATCTGATACGATGAACCAAGCAGCAATGGACCGCGAGTGGAATGCCTTGTCAAAGCTCTCATACGATGGAACAAGTCCAGTGCAAGTTTACCTGGATCGTTTCAACCACCACATGAGACGGATCAAGAGGATGGATCCTGATGTCGAAGATGAAGATTTGAGGATGACGATGCATGGGCAACTCCACAATGCAAAAAAACCTCCAACGCTTGGTCTTGATGGCGAACGATACATGGGTCCGGAAACTTGGCTGGGACGACAGCCAAGTGTCGATATCAACACCTACGAAAAGTTGAACGCTGCGTTGAAGGAACGATATGGTGGTAGCAAGGAGAAGACGAGTCTTGAGGTGGTTCTGGAGATTGACCAGATGCATCCCAACTGGAAGAAGACCACGCTGAAAGAGTTCTTTGCAGATGTGGATGAGCTGCTGGGAACTACAACCATTGAAGATGGATTCGTGATCAAGGCGCTCAATGAGAAGTTACCTATTGAGGTGAAAGAAGATCTTAGACGTTCACGAGGAGCCTGGAAGCGAATGTCTCTTGCCAAATACAGGGAGTACTGTTTGGGCATCTACGAAGATATCCATCACCCTGAGCCGACACTACTCAGCCGTGGACTCAGTGCAGATGAGACAGCGAAACGTGAACGGAAGCACGTGGAAGAAATCGCCTCACTTCGACGCCAGCTGGAAGAGTCAAGACTACTTGACAAGCATCATATTGACGCCCAGAAACGTTTTGCAAATTCGGACGAGGCAAAACGGCCCATGAAGGGACGGAACGAGGCACTCTGTTGGAATTGTTGGGATAGAGGGCATGTGGCTACTTCCTGCCAACCTTCCCGCAGTTGGGCTGAACGCGAAAAGTTGCGTGAGCAGAAAGGAATTCCAGCACCCTTTGGATGGGAGAAAACCTTGCGAGAAGGGCTGGAGCGAGAGGCCACACTGCGGAAGAAAGAAGTCAGCTTCCTGCAGCAACACTACCCGCAATACAACGAAGACGAGGACGAATACCTTCAGACCTACAATGTATCCCATCAGGTGGCTCCCGCCAAATGTCCTGGACAACGGGAGAGAGTGGATACAGTGTTTCCGGAGCCACATGAGAGGAATGGACGTCACCAGAAGGAAAAGTGGAGCGTTCGTCCATTTCTCGAATCGACCAAGGTTCCAGTTCCGATCACCGAACTGGCAAAGGTGAAACCGTTCAGTGTTGACATCAAGAAAGTTCTTTTTCCGGAAGAAGACACGAGTTCGCAAGATTCCTCTGGAGAAGAACCTGAAGAAGATGACCCGATCATGGTCCCAAGAACACATAAGTCGGGAAAACAGCAGTCAAAACAGATTCCCATTTCCATGGAGTCAGATGAAGAGGACGAGGAGGATGATGAGTCTTCAAGGCCACCAGGACGTCGTTCTACACAGAAAACGAGTGCCTTTACCGATCTTCTGCGAATACGTCAAATGTCCGAGGAGGAATTTGACAGGTTTAATGCGAATCAGAAGAAGCAGATTTCGCCAGCAATCAAAGTGGGTGCCTATTTGGGCGAATACTTTTTCCAAGAAATACTTGTGGATATAGGGGCAGACTGCAACCTTATAGATCTCCATACTGCAAAGAAGATCATCGGATCAACAAAGGACTGTGCCCTACGAACCGACCGAAACGAGATAACCATTACTGGAGTGGCAGGACGTACCAATATCAGTGGGTACCTGATTGTCCCAGTGGATCTTGGACATGGTGTGGTATGCCAGGATGTCATCTACGTTGTCGATAATATCTTTGGAAGCGACTCAAAGATGCTTCTTGGAAAACCGTTCCTCGCAATAATCGATGCTACGATTGGTGTTCGTTACGACTACCTGGCCGTTCCCTCATCTGATGGTGCTCCTATTCACATTTCCGGCCGGAAATATCTTGGGAAGGGAATCTGGGAAGAAGTTCAGTTCCCCAAATCGACACAGGCAGTTTTGAGCAAATCCCGGATTGCAAAAGCCCGCCAGGAATATGCAGTCGAACAGGATGGCAATTCGGTTACGCATTTGGAGGACAACCTTGGTAACTATTGTCACCCATGGGCAGGCATCATCTACAGCTGTACCAGAGGAATCAGTCAGAAGGGGGTGGAGCCAAGTCTCGCACCAGAATCGCATGATCCGCTCCCTACTGCCAGTGGTATTGAGCAACAGCTGCTGCAGGTGAAGCATGGTGGATGGATGGGCACTGAAACGATATCGATGGCACATTTCGGACGCCATGTTGCTGCACTGCTTTGTCCCCAGAGTCCAACAGCGTTTTCAGTGGAAGGAGGTGTTTCCATGGGACGTGGTGATCTGAGCACAGGCGTGTTTGCAGGATACACCAGTGAGACAGCAGCGGAAGAAGGCCTCACGGAATTCGTTGTGGACGATATTACATGGTGGGCCTGCTTGGAAGGCGTGTCAACGGCCCAGAAGAACCGGTTACGGGATATCCTTCGGAAGAATCGTTCCTACGTTGCTACTTCGGTACACGAAATGAGACACTGTTCGCCAGAGACCATCGCACACGATTTGATTCCCAAAGACAATGCTGTCTGGCAAATTGCCAAGAGAAGACGCCAATTTGCACCGTTGGAGATGCAGTGGATTCGCACCTATGTTGGTTCCTTATTGGCTGCGAAGATTATTTCTCCAGTGGATACAGGAATGGTTTACAGCGACGAAAATGGCCAGAAGATTCCAATTCAACAAACATCGCATGCGACACTTGCGCCCAAAGGGAAAGGGAACTTTCGTCTCTGCATCAACTATGTCTACCTCAACCATCAGCTCCACCGTCATGTTTGGGAAATTCGCAACCTTGAAGAATGTGTACGCAGACAGGCTGGAAACCTCCGATTTTCCGGAATCGATGGATTCAGCGGATTTTTTGCAGTACCAATGGGAAAGAACAAGCATCTGACGGCGTTTGTTATTGTTGGATGGGGAATATTCGTTTGGAACTACCTTCCATTTGGCCTACAGGGAGGACCAAGCACCTACAGCCGACTGATTTGGAAGGCCTTCGCGAAATATGTTGGTGACAACTTTCAGGTCTACCTGGACAACATCGATTTTGCGGATGGCAAGAGTCTGGTGCAATGGAAAGATGGACATGCCTCCTACAGGAAATGGACGGAGAGCGAGGCAATTGATGCACAGCTGGATCGCCTGGAGTTTTGTGTTTTTCCACAATTCGAAGCTTGCAACATGTCCGTCAATCCAGCCAAGTCGCCATTGCTTGCAAAGAAGAAGAAGACCCTTGGACACGTCATTTCACGCGCAGGAATGTCGAAATCGCCGGAGACTGTCTCGAAGTTTAAATCTATTCTCCGAGAACCAGTGTCAAAGCCAGAGCAGCTTGAACGCAATTTGGCATGTCTTCGGTATATGTCACGCTATTTGCCAGATCTCGCCACAAAGACCAAATTCATTTCGGACAAGTTGCGAGGATGGAAGACATACACGGATGCTCCGCCTGGGCGAATACTGCCCAAAGGACGCAAGAAAATACGTGTGGAAAAAGAGGGATACGAGTTTGACTGGACGGCCGCCGATCAGGAACGACTACTGCAGCTCAGTGATGAGTTGGATAAAGAGATCACTCTACAGTCACTGTCCGAAATGCTGCCGGTTGTGATGATGATGGACGCTTCCCCATGGGCAATTTCCTGTGTGATCGGACAACTTGGCCAGGAAGAAGGGATTCGATCGCTCCCAAGGAATGGAACTGATGCTACGGTGGGAAACATGGAAAAGGCCTACCGTGAGGCACGTCCAGTCATGTTTCTCAGCAAGGTCCTGGACGACACCCAATCCCGCTGGTCACAACCAGAACGGGAAGCGTACGCAATCTTTTGGTTCCTGACTCAGAATCGTCACTTGTTACTTGGTTCCAAGATTTTCATCTATTCGGACTGCAAACCAATTGCACAGGCATTCCAGTTGGCATCCACCAATGCGAAGGTGAACGGATGGATCCTAAGCCTTCAAGAGTTTGACTATGAAATCTTTCATATTGCTGGAACCTTGAATGTTGTGGCAGACAGTTTGTCACGAGTACCCCGCGAGCTTCTGATACGAATGGAGCAAGAAGAACAGAGAGCGCTCATGCAATACCACCAGAACGAAATACAGCCGGCAAATGGAATGATTGGAAGGATACGCATTCTGAAACGTGAAGAAAACCTGGAAGCCTTTGCAGTTGACGGAAAGGGCCTTGGACGTCTGGAGTTGAGGAACTGGGCAATCTGGCGTGAAGCACTTTTCCGGTTCATGGCAAGAGGATCATTCCATACGAATCTGACGAAGGGCGAACGACGGAGGATCCAGACAATGGCAGTACGATTCCGCCTTGAAGAGATGGAGAAGGAAGGAAAACAGACACTCCGACTACTCTATCACAACCGACATGAACAGTATGTTCCTGTGCCTCGAAACCACGACAAGATCATACGGATCATGCAACACTATCACGACCAACCATGCGCAGGACATTATGCAGCAGAAATGACGTTCAGAAGAGTCTATCGTTCCTATTACTGGCCGACTATTCGAATCGACATCTGGAGCTATGTACGGTCATGTGATAGCTGCCAGCGTGCACAAGACCTGTCAGAATACCCCGTGGAGCCACTTCGCCCAATCATCTGTCTGGAACCATTCGAAATTGTGCATGTGGATTATGCAGGACCGTATACGACTGCAGGAACTGGACGAAAGCGCTTTTGCCTGTTCGTCATCGATGCCTTTACAGGATGGCTTGAGGTTTATCCTACTGCAGTGGCCACTGGCAGCGCAACCATCGCCTCTTTGGAAGCCTACTGCAAACGATTCGGTTTTCCACAAATCCTACATTCTGATCGAGGCCCCCATTTTTACAACCAAGATTGTCTTGAGTGGGCAGAGAAGATGGGAGTGAAGTGGGTATTTGGATCTCCAGGCCAAGCAAAAGGACAAGGCAAGGTGGAACGCGCTATTCGATCAGTCAAGACATCGATCCGCAGATTGGCTGTGGAGAAACCGACAGCATGGGTGAAACTTATTGCAGATGCACAGCTCGCTTTCAACACCCGTCATCCATATAGTGAAAACGGACACTCCCCATCCACACTGTTGCTGGGATTCACACCACGCAACAAAATTCTTAACCTCATTGAGCCTGACCTGGCAAATAAGTTGCAGATTCTCACAGATATCGAAGGCAACAAGGAAGTGGTGAAGCAGATGCAGGAGATTCGTTTGGCAAAGTTGGACGCCGTCCGAGAAGAGGCAGTCAGCATGCAGATTGACCAGTGGGCAAGGAGAATCGCCGCTCATGAGAAGGGATTACGACGTCACCGATACCAGATTGGAGATTTGGTTCTTTATCAGAACTACCAGCTCAAATCTCAGCACGGCAACCCCTGGGTGTACCGCTGGAAAGGCCCGGTTGAAATTGTTCACATCACAGCCAAAGGCAAGCTTCACCTGCGCCACCCCGAAACGAACGAACTCATGAAAGGCTGGCATACCGACAAAGTCCGTCCCTACGTTTTGCGCAAGCTTTCCGTCGCGCTGGAAGATGCCAGCGACTCCGAAAATCTTTTAAGGGGGTGGGTGTTACAGTGGGTATTTGGAGGAGTGGAGTGACGAAGGAAAAATGGAGTGAGAGTGGAGAAAAATTAAAGGTGGAGTGAGTAAAGATGAATGAGGGAAAGGGCAAGGGTTGGAAAAAGATGGGGTTG
>Ga0307508_10005870_pt1 | contig 11587 bp, 11 predicted proteins | sample 9_EM_MG_FD_203089 | JGI IMG/M metagenome (GOLD analysis project Ga0307508, IMG submission 203089) | Populus trichocarpa ectomycorrhiza microbial communities from riparian zone in the Pacific Northwest, United States - 9_EM | ecosystem: Host-associated > Plants > Roots > Unclassified | place...
CGATACAAGTCCCAGATGTTTCGAGCGGTTGCCGCGATCGACACGCGCCGCGCGGCGGGTTCGGCCGCGCGTCGCGCCGCTCAGCCGGCGCGTTCCATCGAGCGCTTTGCCCTCCGGGCTGGTGCGTGCGACCGCCCCGCTCGGATGAGCGGGGCGATGACGCGTTGGCCTCGCTCAGTCGCCGTTGGGCTTGCGGCTGCGGGACCAGATCAAGGTGTAGGTCTCCGCGCCTTCGTCGTCGAAGAGGTTCGCGTAGATCGGCGCATTGAAGCTCGGATCGTCGAGCTTGACCGAGAGATAATCGCGGCCCTCGTTGGAGCGCTTCGGCCACGCGGCTCCGATCTCAGCACGACCCACGTAGACCCGGTGGCTCGGCGCATTGTCGCTGGTCCGGTCTGTCTCGGGGACGATGCGGACGCCCTTGGTCTGGAGGCTCAGGGTGACGATCTCGCCCTGGAGTTCCTGGCCGGATTTCTTGAAAGAGCCGATGTTCGCCATATCACTTCTCCTTAGCTTGTTTCGAGCCCGCGACCACGCGGCCTCGATGGCGATCTGAAAGCCGAAGGCGATCGACGCCGCACCCACTCGGGCCGAAGCGCAGCGGAGGATGGCGGCGGCGAGACTTTCTTGGCCATCGCGAGGAATGGGCGAAGCCCAGGGGAAGAAAGTCTCGCCGCAGCCATTGCGGTTCAGGCGATCGAGGCGCAGCCGGTCTTCGGCCAGATCTAGCCAATGAGAGGCACGGTGCTCGCGTGCGCTGAAAAGCATTTAGGAGACGTGCCAGCTATCGATCGGCCCATTCAATAGATCCCGCGATCCAGGCGAAGGAAGAGATAACCTGGCGCGCAGAAAGGCGGCCCCTCGTCGTCGAAGTAGACCGAACCCCACGCATGGGCGGGTCACCGCTAGGTCAAAGTCTCACGTGGAGATCAGCCATCTCCAGCAAAGCGCGCGAGAAGCCACGAGGTCACCGTCATGCTGAAGAACGGTTACCGCGCCGATCCCAAACGAACAGACGATGGAGCCTCAGAGTCACCTGCTCGCGGCCGCTGCCCCCATGGGCGGCTGAGGTGGGACCGGTGCAACACCACTTCTCGGAGTGGGGTTACTCACCATCGACATGCGCGCCCAGGCGGTACTACCGACGGTGATGGCACCGAGGACGGCAAACGCCTCGCGCCACCATTCAGAGGGAACACTGATTTGGGCAAACGCGAGGGTCACATCATAGCCGGCACATGCCGCGGGAAGCGCAAATAGCAACCCAACGACCAAGCGGACTATGGGAGAGCGCGCGACCGAAAACGCGAACCGCCCAGCCACGAGCGTGGTACTACCCGCGACGAAGCCGACGACGATGGCACCGAACGGGCCTGCTCCAACTTGAAATGAATAAATTCCCACGGTCAAACCGACGAAGAACGGCAATGCATGGGTTGCGAGCGCGAACAGTGCCCAGCAGAAGATGCCGAGCCCGACGATGTTGAGAAGAATGCCGATGATGAGCATGGTGATGGTTCCCGTGACAAAGGTTGCAAGGGTCGCGCCTTCCACCACCACCACGGCGCGGGGTTGAGAATAGTCGGTCCCGTCCGTGTTTGGAATCCCCTGCGGCGTGGATGTTTTGCCGTGGTGCCATGCCGGGGCGGGAAACGCGCGGGCCCCAATCGAGTGCCACGCTGGAGTTTCCGTCCGGCTCCATTTTGGAGCCGCCCGGATCGTAGTAGCGAGCGCGCCCGGCTAGTGTTGCGGCGCTTACGCGCCGCTGTTGCCGAATTTCCACACCGGGATGCCGAGCTTTCGTGCCTTGTCGGCCAGGTTCTCTTGAATGCCTGTGCCGGAGAATACCATGACGCCGATCGGCAACACGTCGAGCATCTGATCGTTGCGCTTGAAAGGTGCCGCCTTGGCGTGTTTGGTCCAATCGGGTTTGAAGGCGATTTGCGGAACCTTGCGGTGGTCGGCCCAGCGGGTGGCGATACGCTCGGCGCCCTTCGGCGAACCGCCGTGCAGCAGCACCATCTCCGGATGCTTGGCGTGGACTTGATCGAGCTTGTCCCAGATCAGGCTGACATCGTTGAAGTCGAGGCCGCCGGTGAAAGCTATCTTCGGCCCGGCGGGCAATAGCACCTCGGTCTCGGCCCGGCGTTTGGCGGCAAGGAAGTCGCGACTGTCGATGACAGCTGAGGTCAAGGCGCGGTGGTTCACCATCGAGCCGCTGCGCGGATGCCAGTGCGATCCGGTATAGCGAGCGAAGTGTTCGGCTGCCTGGTCGCGGAAGTATTCCATGCCGTTGCGCCGCTCGATCAGCGTCATGCCCTGGGCGGTGAGACGCTCCAGTTCGACCGAGCGGATTTCGGAGCCATCCTGGTCACGCTGACTGCGTTTTTGCGCCTGTTCGTTATCGTCGAGCTCGCGTTCGATGCGCTCGTTGGCGCGGTGGAAGAGATTGACGGTCGACCACAAGAGGTCCTCGAGGTCGGGTTCGAGGCGGGTTTCGCTCAAGGTCGCGATGAGGGCATCGAAGATGTCGGCAACGGCGGCAACGACGTTACGAGCTTCAGGGAGCGGTCTCGGGTCAGGTTCGTCCTGGAAGGGACGATAGCCGTGAAGCTGGAGTTCGGTAAGGATGTGATCGGTCGGGGATGTGGCGTATCGCGCTTCATGGTCTGGCTCGTTGTGCTCGATCGTCATGGTGGCTTTCCTTCGTCGGCTCGGTCGCGCTCATCGCGGCCTTCATGGCGACGAAAGGCGGCGGGCGGTCCGGACCTGCACCGCGGAGCGCAGCGAAGCGGCCGAAGCAAAGCGGAGGATGGCGGGAGCCGGCTATTTTGCTTCGCGATGTAAAGCGCCCCTCCGGGCGCGACGGAAAATAGTCGGCGGACGCCATTGCGTGGCCGGACCGCTTGCCGCAGGGTCGCCCTCTCAAGAAGGCCGTGAGCGCGGCCCTCTCCGACGACAGGAGAAGCCTGGGGATCGACGGCGCGTCGTCAGGGCGGAGTACCGACCTCATCCCCTAAACCGGTCCGGACGCTCGTACTTGAGAACCGGACCACGTCTTCAGGGGCGAGCTGGATTCTCAACGCTGCACGTAGCGCGTTGATGTCAAAGTTCCGCAGATCCTCGTTGAAATCTCCGCACTGCGGCGACAACACTATCGCCTCGATCCCGGCCGGCCGCGCCCTGTCGAATAGTCCTGCCACCGCACCATCACCCGCCCGATCGTCGTCACGGACGATATAGAGACGGCGCAGCGCTGCCGGAAACAGGATGGCTGCGAGATGCGCGGCCGAAAGTGCTGCGACCATCGCCATGGTGGGCACCAAGCAGCGGAGCGACAGCATGGTCTCGATGCCTTCGCCGGCCGCCATCACATCGCTTGCCGGACCGAACCGGACCGCGTGCCCGAGAAGGTGACCCATAGCCCGGCGTGGGGTATCGACCGCCGCCTTGTCGCGCCCGGACGGATCGAGCCATGTGCGGTGTGTGCCAGTGATGCGTCCCTGGAGGTCGGTAACAGCCGCGATCATTGCTGGCCAGATTTCGGTCGGAGCGTCTGCTTCGGATCGATAATAGCAGCGCGGATGGAATCGCAGGCTGTCGACGCCATGCAGGTCGGTGATGCCGCGTCTCCGCAGATAGGTTTCCACGACTGTTCCGGCAATCGGCTTTGACATGGCAAACAGGCGCCGTGCCGATTCCGGCGAGCCGGTCGGTACCGGTGACCGGCGCGATGGATTGTCGGATTCCGGTTCGGATCGTGGCAGGCTCAGGAAGCGTCGTGCTTCCTCGGTGACATCGTGGAAATCGACGAGGCCGCAACTTTCCCTGATCACGTCGAGCAAGTCGCCGTGTTCGCCGGTTGCCGCGTCGGTCTTATGTGCAATTGAACATAAGACTGAACATGTTGCGGCGCGGGTTATGTTGCGCATCCGGGATTTGGCCTTGTCCTGCGGACGATCACCGGGATCTACGCAACATAATGTCAGCTCGTGGCGGGGGATTTCGTGATGCCCCGCGACGCTTTTGAACTGTCGCGCCGCCTCGCCCGCGATGCCGAGGCGGTCTGTCGCCACTATCTGCCCAACGGCCGGCGCCAGGGTCGCTACTGGACCGTGGGGGATGTACCCAACGCACCCGGCCGGTCGATGTTCGTCCGGCTCAGCGGGCCGGACTCCGGCCCCGGTGCTGCCGGTCATTGGACCGATGCCGCCTCGGCCGATCACGGCGATCTGCTCGACGTGATCCGTGAGAGCTGCGGCCTCACCGACTTTGGCGACGTCGCCAAGGAGGCGCGGCGCTTTCTGAGCCTGCCGCAGCTCGAACCTCGCCAGGCCCCGACGCGCGTTCGCGCACCCGTCCGTGCCGGATCGCCGGAAGCGGCACGGCGTCTGATCGCCATGTCGCAGCCGATCGGCCGGACGCTGGTCGAGACCTACCTGGGACTGCGCGGCATCGAGGTGGTCCACAACGCCGGGGCCTTGAGGTATCATCCGCGCTGCTACTATCGTCCGGACGACGGGTCTCCAGCCCAGAAGCGCCCGGCGATGATCGCCGCCGTAACCGATCTTGATGGCAAGATCACCGGCGCGCACCGCATCTGGCTCGCGCCGGACGGCTCTGGCAAGGCAGCGATCGCAACGCCGCGACGGGCCATGGGCAACCTCCTTGGTCATGCCGTGCGCTTCGGCGCCGCTGATGACGTCCTCGCCGTCGGCGAGGGCATCGAGACGATGCTGTCGCTGCGCCTCGCCCTGCCGGCCATGGCGATGGCCGCTGCGCTCTCGGCGGGCCACCTTGCCGCCCTTCTGCTGCCGCCGACATTGCGCCGGCTCTACATCGCTCGCGACGCCGATGCCGCGGGCGACATGGCACTCGCCTTGCTGACCGAACGCGCAGCTGCGGGCATCGAGGTGCTGGCCCTGTCTCCGAGACGGGGCGACTTCAACGACGACCTGCAGGCGTTCGGGCTCCGAGAGCTGCGGGCAGCGCTGCGCCCACAGCTCGCACCCCAGGATGCCGCGCGATACATCCCCGAAGCGACGGCGACAGCCGGTTGACGGATGGCGGATCTGGGCTGCCCCGGTCGATCCGGTAATGGGGACTTCAGAACTGCTCCGGGCCGATGATGGAACCTGCCCTCAAGCTACAGTGGCAATCGATGCGAAGAGCCTACAGCGAACAAGCTATGCCAGCATATGAAGGTCAGTCGGCTCTGGTTCTGCACCCGCTGCCGTCAACATCGCGTGGACCTGACCCCGATGGTGGGTCTGGTGATTGAAGAGTTGAATAACACAGAGTGTTTTTGGCTTCTCGATCCGAGTTGAACCGTCCCCAGGATACCAAACAAGCATCCCGTTCAGGTCCGCGTCGAGCAATCGCGCTGACCACTCTTCGATTTCCTCGTTCCGTTGCAAACGGAGCGCCTTGAAGGCATCCCAATCCGAAGGACTTGCGAGGGAGTGCTTGATGGTTTCCTCTGGCCGCTCGTTCCCCTTTAGTCGCTCCAGTATCAGGGCATCAGCCCAATAAAGATGGTTCAATGTAGCTGCGATCGATTGGAAGAACGCACCTCGATCCTTCCATCGATCCTCGTTGGTAAGCCCATCGGCGGCAGTTACCAAAGAGGCGTTCTGCCAAGTGTTGTAGCGGGCCATAAGTCGGCAGTATTCGGCTGAGATCATTTTCTCAGGCTCCAAAGGTTATCGATGTTGGCTGATTTCGGGATGCTGCCTCAGAAGTGGGGCAGCCGGCGCTGGCTGTCACCGCAATTTGCGGCGCAGGCCTGCTTGACCAGGATGCCACGACGGGCAGGCTGACCATGAGATCGTCAACCATTTACGGGCTGATTTCAAGCGTCATGCAATTGGCGCGCTGGACAGCCTACGCTTCGTTCTGTTCAATGATCGCCAGCTTCACGCCGCAAAGCCCGCAGCGAATGACGTCTTTGTGCCTCGTTGCAGCCGCCTTCAATCGGTCGTGGCCCGTGCCGGACAAAGGTGCGCTGGCGCCATCGCGAGAACGATCGCTGCGCCTCCAACTCGCACCGCAGGACGCCAAGCGATTCATCCCGAGGGACCAAAGCAACGTGAGGCGGCGGTCGCGTCACAGGGATTTCAGGAAGGCCATCAGGTCCTTGTCCTCCTTCCATGAGCGCCCGGGCCGTTGCTGGCCGACTTCACATAGAGCTACGGCGTTGGCTTTCAGCGTGAGGTCTATTTCGGCGTAGATATTGGTGGTGCTGATCGAGACGTGGCCGAGCCAAGCTCGGATGGTATTGATGTCCACGCCGGCGAGGACCAGGTGGCAGGCCGTCGTATGCCGGATCACATGCGGGGTTATCGTTCTGGCCGCCAGTTCGGGAACCCCCGCCGCGCACCTTTCGATGAGCCGGTAGACCCCAAAGCGGGTGAACTGCGTTCCAAGTCTGCTGACAAACACGGGGGCCTCTGCCTCGCGATCGAGGACTTCGTTGGCCAGAACCCGTTCGGTTTCCGGCCACAACGGGCATTGGCGCATCTTGCCGCCCTTCCCCTGCAGGGTGGCAAGATCGTGACCACCGTTGCTGCGCCCGAACTTCAGATCCCGCACTTTCAACTGCGTGGCCTCGGAGACACGCGCCCCGGTGTTGTAGAGGAAGAGCAGCAGCGCGTATTCGCGTCGCCCCCGGCTGGTCTTGCGGTCGGGCACGGCGAGCATGGCCTCCATTTCCGTCCTCGTCAGCCATCCGACCGGTGGCGACATGGATTTCTTCGATGCGATCGCGCGGATGTGCCCACACCATTCGACATGAGCCGGATCCCGGCTACCGACGAAGCGGGCAAATGCACGGATCGTCGCAAGACGCTGATTGCGGGTTCGGACGGAACAGCCGCGGTCATCCTCGAGATGCGTGAGGAACTTCAGCACCAGCCCGGAGGTGAGATCGCGCACCGCCAAGCGGTCGACAGGCTTGCGCAGCTTGCCGCTGACGAACGGCAGCAGCAGGCTGAAGGTGTCGCGATAGCTCGTGCGGGTGTTCCGGGCCAGATTACGTTCGGTGACGATGTACTCGACCAGGAAGCGCCTGAGCCATGGGCCAATGGATTCACGTTCAGACATTCTCACCCCCGCCCGCATAGCGCGCAAAACGCAGCGACGCCTGCTGCAGAAGCTCCGGCGTCATCGACAGATAGACCTTCGTGCCTTCCAGATCGGAATGGCCGAGGTAGGTCGAGAGAATCGGGAGCAGCCGTTGCACATCCGCCCCCTGCCGATACCAGGCCGTCAAGCTGTGAACCGCGAAGCTGTGCCTGAGATCATGCAGGCGTGGGGTCTGCCGTCCGACCTCCGCGCCGTGCACTCCGGCAATGCGCCGCAGCGCTCCGAATGCCGTCTGAACGGTGCTGCTGGCGAGCCGCGTGCCGTCTCGGTTCGCCAGCAGGAACGCGGCTTCGCACTGTGCAAGCCCATCGCGAGACCGCGCAGACATGTAGTTTGCCAGCACCGCCGCGAGCTGCGATCCCACAGGAACCAGACGGCTCTTGTAGAACTTCGCGTTTCGGATGGTCAGGATGGCTTCCGACAAGTCCACATCCGCCAGCGTGAGCCCTGTGGCCTCGCTGAAGCGTAACCCGGCGCCGTAAAGCAGAAGAAGCAGAGTGCGGAACGTGACCGCGTCGAGTTGCCTGGCGCCGCGTTGGCAGGTCTCAACGTTCCTCGGATCAAGGAGTCGCTGCAGTTCGTGGCGCGCGTAGATGTAAGGCGGCGCACGCAAAGGCGAACTCGGTTCATCGTCCGGCAAGGGTGAACAGCTTGCATAGCCCCGGCTGATCGCATAGCGCCAGAACCCGACAAGGGCGTAGTTCTTGTTCTCGCGATGCCGGGTCAGCGGGCCCTTGCCCGCCAGAAAGGCCAGAACCTGCGCCGTGGTGACCACGTTGCACCCGGCGTCCCCGTCGGCATGACGGAGGAACTGACGCAGCAGATTCCGCGCGGTCGTGAACTGTGCGCCATGAGCCTGTCGCCAAAGGACATATTGCTCGATCGCCTCGCGCAGCGTCATGCCAGACCCTCCAGATCAAGGGCCGCCACCTCGCGGAGGGCCGTGAGATTCACTTTGGCGTAAATCGCGGTGGAAGACGGGTCGCTGTGTCCGAGAAAGTCCCCGATCACTTTCATGGACATGCCCTGGTCCAGAAGATGCTGGGCAGCAGCGTGACGTAATGCATGTGTTCCGCGACGACCGCTGACGATGCCGATGCCTGCGAGACGATCATGGACGATCTTGCCGAGAGTCTTTCGGCCGACCGGTCGGATGGGCGCTTGCGACGTGAAGAAAAGGCTTCGTCCGTGACACCGGTCGGACGGACGTCCGTGATGTAGCGCAGAATGGCATGACCGACAGCCGGTGAGAGTGGCCAGACATGGGTTCGGCCCGGTTTGGGGCAACGAACGCGAATGATCTCGTTCTCCCAGTCCAGATCGTCGAGCCGCAGGCCGGCGACTTCCCCGGCCCGCAGCCCGTAAGTGACAAACAGCAGGAGGATCACGCGGTCGCGCTTGTCTATCGCGCGATCACCCCGAACAGAGGCCAGTAGCCGCAGGACGTCGTCGCGTTTTATGCCCTTTGGCACGATCTCGTCCGCCATGAACCGGGGCGCCATGATCCCCACGGCCAGCCCCGTCCGACACCAACTGCGTGCCTCGGCGTAGAGAAAGAATGCTCTCAGTCGTTGCGCGTAATCGTATATTGTTCGGCGGTTCCATGCCCCCCGCCTGTGCTCTGCCGCAACGGCATCGTCGATGTCAGTCATCTGGACGGCGTCCAGCGGCGTGCCTCTTCCCGCGAGCCAGAAGAAGAAGTGGTCGGCGGCCCGGCAATAGTCTTGTATGGTCGCCGTGGAAAGGCCTCGCTCCTGGCGCAGCCATTTCTCAAAGATTGCAACCCTTGCGTGATGCGGATGGTGCTCACGTTCGGTTTCGTCGAGCCACCCCAGGAATCGCAGCCATCGGACCGCGTGGTTGACAAAGCGTGTTTTCGCCTTGGGTAACGCCGACCTGTCGCACCTGCGTGCCCTCGGCTGCGACCAGATTGCGGTCACGGCCTCGATTTGCGAAAGGCGCACTCTGCTGTCGTCTTTCAGGTTCAGAAGGCGCACTAAGCTCAATTGATCACTGGCGCATTTACGCAAGGTCGATCGTGTTGTGCCTGTCTCCCTCAGATAAACCAGATATCGATCCCGCTGCTCGACAAGTGGCGCTGCTCGATATCTCTCAGCGGTTCGGGGAAAGAAGATTTCTTCAAACATACTTGGGCCTCCATGTTGGTGGAGGCCCAAGCTTCCGCACCGGGCGCCGCGATAAAAGTCATTTTGGAAAAAAGCCGCTCAATCATGTGTAAAAAAGCGCGCATCCTGCGGCGCGAACTGGACGCTCAATGCCGCCCGGAGTGCGACGCGGCCCAATGCACGCAGGTCTTCGTTGAAGTCACCCATCCGCGGAGACAGGGCAAGCGCCTCAATGCCCGCAGCTTCGGCGCGTTCGGTCAATGTCGCGAGCGCCATATCACCCGCGGCATCGGCATCGCGGGCGATGTAGAGCCGTCGCAGCGTTAATGGGAGCAGAAAGGCGGCGAGGTGGTTGGCCGAGAGCGCTGCAGCCATCGGCATGGCAGGCAGCATACAGCGCAGCGACAACATCGTCTCGATGCCTTCGCCGACAGCGACGACGTCGTCAGCCACGCCAAAGCGCACGGCATGGCCGAGGAGACCGCCCATGGCCCGTCGCGGCGTTTCGACCGGAGCCTTGCCCAAGCCGTCCGGTGCAAGCCAGGTGCGATGCGCGCCGGTGATGGCGCCGGAAAGATCTGTGACGGCGGCGATCATCGCCGGCCAGGTCTCGGTCGGCGAACCGTCGTCCGGGCGATAGTAGCAGCGCGAATGGAAGCGCAAGCTGCCACCATGGTGCACATGGGCTATGCCTCGATGGTGCAAGTAGGCCTCGACAAGCGTCCGGCGGATCGGCTGCGACATAGCGAACAGCCGCTGTGCCGCTTGCGGCGATCCGGCGGGGACGGGTGTGCGAACGGGCTTTGGGGTGCCGCGCGGTTCAGCGCGCGGCAGGCTCAGAAAGCGTCGCGCCTCCTCGGTGACGTCGCGGAAGTCGATGAAACCGCAGCTCTCACGGATGACGTCGAGGAGATCGCCATGTTCGGCCGAGGCGGCATCGGTCCAATGCCCGGCAGCGCCGCGACCGGATTCCGGTCCGCTGAGCCGGACGAACATCGACCGGCCGGGCGTATTGCGAACGTCGCCGACCGTCCAGTAGCGGCCCTGACGCCGCCCGTTAGACAGATAATGGCGGCACACCCCTTCGGCATCACGGGCGAGGCGTCGCGCCAGTTCGGAAGCGTCGTGGGGCATCACGAAACCTCCCGCAATGTACTGGCATTATGTTGCGTAGAAGCTGTCAATCGCCCGTGAGACGGCACCCAAACGCAACTGCGCAACATAACTCTCGGCGCAACATTTTCGGTCCACTTACCCGCCGGCCGCTTGCCAGCGTCACCGCCTTTCAGTCGAACGAACATCGAGCGGCCGGAGGTGTTCCTGACATCGCCGACCTGCCAGTAATTGCCGACACGACGTCCGTTGGAAAGATAATGGCGGCACACCGCCTCGGCCTCGCACGCAAGGCGATGTGCCAGCTCCGCCGCAATGAACGGCATGTCACGCTACCGTCCGATCGACGACGCGCACAACCGGATAGTGTTCCATCACCTTGGCGAGGACGGCCGAGCCAGTCGTGTCAACGGGCACAAAGAAGCGCAGCTTCCAGGAGATGATCTCGCTGAACAGACCGTAGACGCGCAGCCGATCCCGCATCGTCTCGGTGAAGCCGGTCAATTCGATGCGGTCGGCAGCCATTACGCGGACACGGCGAAGCTGGAGCGTCTCCGTGAGATCGACGATGATCTTGCCATCCAGCAGCGCCGTGAAGGCGGCATCGGGCGTGAGGTTTCGCGTGCCGGCTTCGGTTGCGGCCACTACCCACGCGAGCGAAACCTTGCGGCCGATGATGCGCTCACCAGTGTCGGTCTGCAGCCGATAGACCCGGGTCGATTCGTGCGGCAGACGCTTCCAGATCGGCAGCAGCAGTCCAGTGACCAGATAGATCGTGTTCGATTTGAATTCCGGAACTGTGACGAGCTCGGCCTGCCATGCAGCAGTAAAGCGCGCTCGATCCGCTTCGACCCAATAGCTCTCGGCCATCATCTTCAAGGACAGGGTCTGACGATCCAAAGGCCGGATCAGGCGGACGCGCTGCTCGATCTCGCCATCATCGCTCATCAGGCTCGGCGCCGGAACCTGTACAGCGCCATGCCCGGACCGTACGTTATGGAGCAGAACAGCGCGACGATCGGAAAGATGATCGAGGGCATCCCTCAATGCCATGGGATGATTGCGCTCGCGCTGCGCAATTGTGAGCAGCCTGGTCTCTGCGCCCGTCGAGGGATGCGTATAAATCGTGCGCCTGTCGATGACGACAAAACTCTCGGCGCGGAGCGTCTCCAGACCCAGGTCGTAGGTCCCGGACGCAACGGCGC
>Ga0307508_10005871_pt1 | contig 11586 bp, 11 predicted proteins | sample 9_EM_MG_FD_203089 | JGI IMG/M metagenome (GOLD analysis project Ga0307508, IMG submission 203089) | Populus trichocarpa ectomycorrhiza microbial communities from riparian zone in the Pacific Northwest, United States - 9_EM | ecosystem: Host-associated > Plants > Roots > Unclassified | place...
GTCGCGAAGTCCACGTCACGCGACGGTCTGCTGGTCAGCCCGTACTGGGAGATCGCGTATCCGCCTGCCAGAACAAGGCCGAGGTCATCGCCGGCATCGAACCCGATCCGTGCAAGCGTGCGATGAAAGTCGTCCACTCTGTCAGGCGACGGCGGAGGCCAGGCCGGGTAACCGCTGCTCCCAGCGGCCGGTGATCTGCGAGGTAAAAGCACGACGCAGCCGGGGCCAGTCCTGACGCAGCAAATCGGCGTGTACCCAGCGAGTGACGTCGTCACGTTGCCCGCAATCGAGCATTATGCCGTACGGCAGGAACCGGTCGCCGGGATCGGTGATGTCGAAGTCGGTGAGCCCGGACCAGGCGAGCCGGTTCGGCAGGTGCACCACACCTTCGGCAGGCCCCTGCAGATCTTCCCAGCCCTGCGGAATGCGCGCCTCAACGCCTTCGTAGCGGTCCGGAAGATCAGCGGCGTTCATGCCGTCATTGTGCCTCAGAAATGCTGGTATGTGCACCTCACGCGACCTCCAACTCCTGGGCGGCGACGTCCACGCCTCGCCGCCGAAACGCGGCCGGCGCGTGGACCAGCGCATCGATCTGCGCAGCGCAGGTGTTGAACGGGAACCACAATCGTCGCAGTGACCTCGCCTCGACCCACGTGGGTGCCCCGCAGCCGTCTCGTGCCGCCAGGTGCTCGGCGAGCGCTGCCAGGAATACATCCCGGTGCTCCTCATCCGCCCGTACCCGGAGGCACCTCCATCAGCAGCCCCGGCCTCACGTCGGCAGCCTCCCACCGGTACTCCTCCAGGAACTTGGCGATCAACCGCCACCGCTGCGACTCGTCAGCATCGGCCAGCAACGCGCTCAACGCCGCCAAGGTCAACGGCTCGTACGCCGAGCTACGACCACTGGCGTCACACCACAGACAGTAATCCACGACGCGGCCCCGTTACCCCCCGCGCTGTCGACGGCCCAGACCACATGCATTCCGCGGAAGCTAGCGGACCCTCTCGCGTTTCGCACACCGATACAAGTGCCCAAGACGCTCCCGCAGCTCAACGAGCGTTTGTGGGCCGGAGGCAACACCATGCGAACCCGGTAGCCACGATCGTCGGTGATCCGCTACCGCTGCCTTTGGGCAACTCACGGAGTCGGGCTGGCACCCGATGACCCGCGAACCGCAATCGCTCGACGTCGCACCTCGCCTGTCTGGGCCCCTCCAGACAGAGGGAGCGGCAAATGACGGATCAACTTTTCAGTCCGACGCGTCGGGCCCAGTCTCCTGAGCTGTTCAAACCTGTGGCGCCGGCGGCGCGTTCTTCAGGGTCGAGCTGGTTCGTGCCCGACTGTCGGGGTGGACCGGGTGGCCACCCCAACAGCCGTCCGTCGCTACCAGGTCGGGCTTGGCGCGAGCTGCAGTTGGGCGAGGATCCGGGGATGCCGACGCCTTCCGCGGGCTGGGCCTGGATGGACACGACCTTCCCGGCGGAGATGTTCCAGCGGGGCGCTGGAGCGCTACCTGCTCGTCGTCGAGGTGCGGTCGCCGACGGCCTCATCTTTCAAGATCAACATAACGGCCGGTTCCCGGCGGGGCGATCCCCCGCCGGGAACCCACGATCACACGTTGGCGCATCGCAGGATGATGGTGCTACTCCAGCTGTTTAAGTATCCGTCGTCGTCCTCGTTGAAGGTGACACTGGCGCTGGGCCCGAAGCTGCGCGCAAAGGTGATCACCACCTCACCGCTGCCACCGACGCTCCAGCCGAATCCCAACGCAACCTGTCCGGCCACATCGTTGCAAGGCGCGTTTGCGGATTTCGGGCTATTGCTGTCGAAGCTCGAGTTTCCCGGCGACGTCCGCAGCCCTGGCAGCGGGTCCGCGCAGATGGCGTAAGCGGTGATCGCCCAGGCACCGGCAAAGCCGTCCTGGTCGTCGGTGCCGAAAGCGAAGACGTGCGTGTCGTCGAACGTGAGGGTACTGATCGAGATCTGGCCGAAGCCGGCCGACAGGTTGGCGGCGGCGCCGATCACCCGTTTGCTGGTGCTGCTGCAGGTCGCGATCGCCTCGCGCAGAGTGCCGGGGTCAGATTGGATGCCGGCGGACATGATCTCGTACCCGGTCGGCCGGAACGCACAGGTCGCCCATGCGACGACGTTCCAGCTGGCGTTCGTGCCGTCCCCATCCTCGCCTGCCTGGACGAAGACGTTGGTCGTCGACGGGATCATGTCGTCGAGAATGATGTCACCGGCGGCGCCGTTCAGCTCAAACCCGGTCGCAATGACCACTGTGCCTGCCGGGCAGGTCGCCGTCGAGTTCTTGAGGATCTGGGAGTCCGTGGCGCTCGGAGTGCCGCGGACTTGAACCACGCCGGAAATGGCGGCCGCGGCGGGAGTCGCGCCCACCACTGCGCCGACAGCCGTGGTGATCAGAGTGGCCGCGACCCCGACGGCCACCCGCATGCGAAGACTTCTCATTCTTTCCCGCTCCATTCGTTTGCCGACGGTCGCGGGAACCGTAAGGCGTGCCACTGGGCAAACGATGGGCAACTGGTGGGCGGCGGTTCTCGTGGTTTCGGGACCGCCGACGGTCGCGAACCACCAGGGCTGTTGCGTTCTCGCGGAGCGGTACGCTGACCAGCGATTTTGTGGATTGAGTGGCCTCTGCTCGTGATTAAACCTTTTGTGGATTGTTGTGGTTGGTTGTCGCGTTCTGGTGCTGAGTCTTGCCGACTGGCGGGTGTGCTCTGACGCGCTTGTTGCGCGAGCCTGCCGGGCGTCCCGGGCCTGGTCGGGTGGGTTTCGGTGCGCCGGCCGGCTGGGTGAGTTTCGGGTGGAGGTTCCGAAACCCTCGCCGGACCCGGGCCGGACTCAGCCGTCCGGGTTTGCCCGGCGGGCGTTCCCAAGGCCGGCGCAGGTCGCCGGTGAGTTCGCGGGCTAACCGTAGTTGGGTGTGCACCGCGATGATCAGCCAGGTCCACAGGTCGGCGGCTTTCGGATCCCGTGGCCGGGGCCGTGGCCGTCGGCGTCGTGGCCACGCTGGTCGCGTCTGCCGTGGCCGCGGTGATCACCGCGACGCCCGCCGCGGCCAGCGTCTCCGGGTGGGAGACGGTCCGCGGCCTCCCGAGCGCCATGAACTCAGACATCCTCAAGAAGTCGACGGCGTTCTGCCCGGCCGACAAGGTGGTCGTCGGGGTGGAACACGAGATGAACGGCTCGACCGGCGACATCATCCTCGACGACCTGATCCCGACGACCACCAGCGTGACGGTCCAGGCGGGCGAGGACGGCGACGGCACCAACCTCAACTGGAACGTCGTCGCGCCGGCTTCGGTGAGATCTCGATCAGCAACCTGCTGTTCGACGAGACCAACGTGTTCGCCTGGGGCACCGACGACCAGGACGGGTTCGCCAGCAGCTGGTCGATCACCGCGTACGCCATCTGCGCGGACCCGTTGCCGGGGCTGCACTCGGTGTCCGAGAACTCGGTGTTCGACAGCAACGTCCAGAAGCGCGGCGCGCCGAGGTGCACCGACCAGCCCGGCCAGGTCTCGCTGGGTATCGGCTGGGGCATCGGCGGCAGCGGTCAGGTGGCGGCCGTCTTCGGGCGTAGCGACTCGGTCGCCGGCACGGTCATCGCCAGCGAGGACGACGACGGGTACGTCGAGAACTGGAGCATCACCGTCACCGTACGCTGTGCCAATCTGTGACCGCCGAGCTCGGCGGTGGGCGACGCCCCGGTGTTGCCCACCGCCGCCCGGTGGGCAGGACAGTGAAATATCGGGAGTATCCGATCGCTGACAGGAGCCGGCCGGTCCGGCGGTTTAACCTGCGGTGTGCGGTTTTGTGTGCTCGGGCCGCCGGAGGTCTGGGACGACGACCGGCTGGTGCGGCTGGGTGGACCTCAGCAACGCGCCGTGCTCGCGTTGCTGCTGGTCCAGGTCAATCAGGTGGTGTCGACCGAGCGGATCATCGAGCGCCTGTGGGGTGACCGAGCCCCGAGCGCGGCCCGGAACCTGGTGCAGGGGTGTGTCGCGAAGCTGCGCCGTGCGTTGCGGACCGGTGCGGACGACCCGCTGGTGACGCGAGCGCCGGGCTATCTGCTGCGGATCGAGCCCGAGGCGCTGGACCTGGGCCGGTTCGAGAGCCTCGCCGCCGCCGCCGGCCGGCTCGCCGCGGCGGATTCCCTGGAGGCGGCCCGCTCGCTGCTGCGCGAGGCTCTCGCGCTGTGGCGCGGGCCCGCGTATGACGGCATTGATCTCGAGGTCTGCCGGGCCGAGGCGGTACGGCTCGAGGAGCGCCGGCTGGCCGCGATCGAGAAGCGTATCGACATCGACCTGCGGGTGGGCCCGAACACCGACCTCATCGGGGAACTGCGGGGGATGGCCCGGGACCATCCGTTGCGGGAGCGCCTCTGGGGTCAGCTCATGCTCGCGTTGTACCGGACGCAGCGGCGGGCCGACGCGCTGGATGCTTACGGGGAGATCCGGCGGGCGCTGGTCGACGAACTCGGTGTCGAGCCCGGCCAGGCACTGCGACAGATCCACCGGGCGATTCTCTCCGGTACGGACGGCGTCGCACCCGTCGCGGAGCCGGCGCGCGTACGCGTCCCGCCCGCCCTGGCCGTGCCGGCGCAGTTGCCCGTCGCCGTCGCCGCGTTCGTCGGGCGCGACCGCGACCTCAGCAGGCTCGACGCCCTGCGGCGCGACGGGGGCGCCGCGTCCATCGCGGTGATCTGCGGTACGGCCGGGATCGGCAAGACCGCCCTCGCCGTGCAGTGGGCGCACGCGGCGCGGGACCGGTTCGACGGCGGGCAGCTCTACGTCGACCTGCGGGGGTACGCGACGGTCCCACCCGTCCCTCCACTAGAGGCCCTCGCGGGCTTCCTCGGCGCACTGGGCGTGCCGGCCGAGCAGGTTCCGGCCGACGAGGTGCAAGCAGCCGCGCTGTACCGGACCCTGCTGGCCGGCCGGCGAGTGTTCGTGCTGCTCGATAACGCGTACGGCGTCGAGCAGGTCCGCCCGCTGCTGCCCGGCGGTCCGGAGCACATGGTGGTCGTCACCAGCCGGGACACGCTCGGTGGGCTGGTCGCGCGCGACGGCGCGGCTCATCTGACGCTCGGCGTGCTCGCACCGGACGAGGCGCGGGAGGTGCTCACCCGGGTGCTCGGCCACGACCGGGTCGACGCCGAACCGGACGACGCTGCCGCCCTCGCGCGGTTGTGCGCCCATCTGCCGCTCGCGCTGCGGATCGCCGCAGCCGACCTGGTGACGCGCCCGGGACGCCGGATCGGCGCGCACGTCGCGGAGCTGAACGCCGGCAATCGGCTCGGCACCCTGGCCGTTGACGGCGATCCGGACAACGCGGTGCGGGCAGCGTTCGACGTCTCGTACGGCTGCCTGGAACCGGCGGCCCACCTGCTGTTCCGCCGGCTCGGCCTCGCGCCGGGCTCGGACTACACCGCCGACGACGCCGCGGCGCTGCTCGGCGGCGTCGATCGGCTCGCGGCCGACCGGCTGCTGCGTCGGCTCGCCGGCGCGCACCTCGTCGACGAGCACGCCCCCGGCCGGTACGCCTGCCACGACCTGCTGCGGGTGTACGCCGCCGAACGGGCCGCAGAGGAGGAGCCGGCCGAGCAGCGGCACGCCGCGCTGGATCGGCTCTACGACGGGTACCTGCACCGGGCGCAGGCCGCCGCCGACGCGCTCTATCCGCACATGCTCCGGCTGCCGGACGCTTCCGAGGGCGGCGGACCTCGGCCGACCCACCAGGACGCGCTCGCCTGGCTGGAGGCCGAACGCCACAATCTCGTCATCGCCGTCGGGCATGCCGCGCGGCACGGGCCGCGGCGTGCGGCGTGGCTGCTCGCCGACGCCCTCCGCGGCTATTTCCATCTGCGCCGGTACACCTCGGACTGGTTCACGGTGGCGAACGCGGCCCTCGACGCGGCCCGCCGTGAGCGCGACCCCGCCGGCCAAGCCGCCGCGCGGCACAGCCTCGGCACGGCGTATCGCAGCATCGGCGAAAACCACGAAGCGCTGCGCGAGTACGCGAAGGGCCTCGGGCTGGCCCGGCGGTGCGGCTGGCGCCAGTCCGAGGCGACCGCCCTGGGCAATCTCGGCATCGTCAACCGGAAACTGGGCCGGCTGCGGCCGACGGCCCGCCAGCTCGACGCCGCGCTCGTCATCGACCGGCAGCTCGGCCGCCGGGCCGGCGAGGCCAACAACCTGACCATGCTCGCCACCGTGTACCTCGAGATGGGTCGGCTCGACCGTGCTACCGAGTGCTTCGCCGACGCGCTGGAGCTGAACACGATGATCGGCAGCCGTCACGGGGAGGCGCTGGTGCTCACCGGCCTCGGCCAGGTCAGCCTGGAACTGGGCCGGTTCGACGAGGCGGGTGCCCACCTCACGGCGGCGCGGCAGCGGTACGCCGAGGTGGGCGACCGCGATGGGGTGGCGATGATCCACTGCTTCCTGGCCACGCGGGAATGCGACCTCGGCCGGCCCGAGCCGGGACGCGATCACGCGTTGACCGCCCTGGACCTCGCCCGGGAGACCGGCGACCGGCAGACCGAAGCGATGGCGCTGAACGCACTCGGCGCCGCCGATCGCCTCCGCGGCGACCACGGCGGGGCCGCCGGTCATCATCGGCGCGCCTACGAACTGGCCCAGGCCACCGGCATCCGCCGGATCGAGAGCGAGGCGCTGATCGGGCTGGCCAACGCCCACCACGGGCTCGGGCAGTACGACACCGCCGGAGCCCTCGCCCGGCAGGCCCTGGACCTCGCCCGCCTGGGCGGCTTCGACGTCGTCGCGGCCACCGCGCGGGCGTCGCTCGCGGTGATCTCCGGGGCGGCAGATCACCACCGATAGCCGGTCACCCATCAACTGTCTATCGCTTGCCCAGCGCGGCGAGGAACCCTCGCCTGGACCTGTTCGAAGCGCGAGGGGGAGTTCATGCGCAAGACATTGCTGGGGGCGATCGTGCTGACCGCCGGGGTGCTCGTCGCTCCGGCCACGCCGGCGTCCGCCGCGGCCACCTGTGGTGGCCTGACCGTCACGATTCTGGGCACGGCGGACGGCGAGACCCTGAACGGAACCGAGTTCCCGGATGTCATCGACGCGGGAGCGGGCGACGACATCGTGAATGGGCTGGGCGAGAACGACACCGTCTGCCTGGGCCCGGGCAACGACAAGTTCTTCGGCGGCGCCGGGGACGACGTGGTGATCCGTTCAGCAAACATGGAGCCGCCTCCCGTTCGCAACTCACGGTAGCGCCCGCAAGCACAAACGTGCCGCTGTACTCCCCGCGACCGTGGCCCTGGTTCGCACACTCATCGGGTCGACCGGAGGCATCATCATGCGAAACGCCTCGTACAACACGCCAGCGTTCGAACGATCGAGTAGCTGACCAGCGCATTCTCGCTTCGGACAGCCGGACCAAACGCAGCACGAAGCTCACGATCATTGAACAGGTAGATGGTGGGCCGGACGCGTCGCTGCGCGAACCGCACATCACGGTTGCCGGTGATCCGCTGCCGGAAGGTTTGACCAGGTCACAGGCTCGCGGGGGTGCCCGATGAGCCTGATCCGCCGCCGGGACAACCCGGTCACCCTCACCTCGGCCGTCGGGGCGGGACTGCACTTACCGCCTCGTAAGGCCGTCCGCCACGAGTTGGTCACCACGCTGATCGCCCAGTTACACGAGTCGCTCACCAACGCCACCATCTCGGACACCGAGGCGTACGCGGTCTTCGTCCGCACGGTGTCGCTCCTACACGTGTACGTCGCGAAGGAGGAGCGCCGATGAACCGGTCTGTTCCTCCACCAACCCAGTTCGCCGAAGCCGAGAAGATCAACCCCTACCAGATCCTCGTCGACCTCCACGACCACGCAATCGGACGTCCGTTCCCGCCGACACGCAACGATGCGCTCGCCGAGCTGGCCCTGGCCGCAGCCGCGGTCTCGTGGTGGACCCGGCGGCAACCGACGATGATCCACGCCGCCCTGCGAGCCGGCGCAGGCCTCGCGGACATCTCCGCCGCGACCGGCCTGGACATCGACGAAGTGGTCCGCCGGTGGCAGCGATGGGCCGACGTCCAGACCAGCGTCGTCGTGGCCGGACATCGACTGCTCGACCCGGACGAGGTCCGGACCATCCGTGTCCGCATCGCCGCGGAGGTGGACCTATGAATCCGACCCGCGTCGCACGGAACCTGAGCACCGTGGCGGTGGCGGATATCGCGGCGTGGTCGTCGTGGAGCCACATGGTCCACGTCGCCCTGCGCTTCGGTGAGCGTCCGGAGGTCGCGTACGTCCTACCGATCTCCGTCGACGGGATGCTCATCGTCGCGTCCACCGCGATGGTCGACGACCAGCACGCCGGACGTCCGGTGCGCTGGTCAGCCCGCATCGCGTTCCTCGCCGGCGTCACCGCCAGTGTCGCCGCGAACATCACCGCAGCCCAGCCCACCTTCGGCGCCCGCATCGTCGCCGCCTGGCCCGCCATCGCCCTCCTACTCGTGGTGGAGATGCTGTCCCGCGCCCGACGGACCGCTGCGGCACCGACCGAGGACGTCAGCCTCCCCGGCAGCGCCGACCCGCTCGATACCACTGCCGACACCGCAGCGCACGCCGATCCGGAACCTCGGTCGGGAACCACCACCACCACCTCTGCTGCCGGGACACGAAAGGCACCGCGGACATCTGGGCACCGGAGTAGAGGCCACAGCAACACGTCCGAAGCCGCGTTGAGGGTAAGGGCAGAACGACCGGACGCGAGCACCGCGGACATCGCCGAGCAGCTGGGAGTAACTGAACGCCATGTCCGCAGACTCCTGGGGTCCCGCAGGAAGTCCACCGCGCACAACGTCGACGTAAACCCCAGGCAGGGGCATTGATTCGAACGGAGCGCCCTCATTCCTGGCAGATGCCTTGCAAAAACCTTGCAAGATCGCTAGCATCTACTTATGGCCCAAGATGTCATCTACGCCCGCGTACCGACCACGCTTAAGGAGGCGGTCGACGCCTACGCCAGCAACCAGGGCACGTCCTTGGCGGCAGGTGTCGTGGATCTGCTCGACCGTGGATTGGCGGCTGCGAAGGGCGTGTCCATCAAGGAACTGGAGGCGAATCTCGCTAACACGAATGCTCGGCTGCAGGCAGCTGAGGCTCAGCTGGCGACGTTAAGCGCGTTCACGGAACGCGCAAGTCATCGCATCGGGACATGCCCTTACTGCAGCAAGGAAATCACGGGGCGAGACCTGCTGGCGGTGGGTAACTGCCCACACTGCCGCAAGCCCCTGTCGGAACTCATCGTTCCGAATGGCGGTAAGAACAGCCTGGATCAGCGCGAAGCCCTCATGCTGGTAGGCGCACTCGGAGCTGTCCTCGCCGTCGCGTACCTCGCGTCCAAGAAGTGACGCGAACCGCCACCAAGAAGAAAGGAGAGACGGTGGAGTCAATCGCAAAGTTCGTCATCATCGCGACGATCGCCGGAGCGGCGATCAAGGCGGCAGACAAGGCTGGCGCGAAGCTGGGTATCCCAGCAATTGCAGTGCCTACCATCGCTGGCGTGCTCTATATGTACGCTAAGAAGCTCCATTAAGGAGCACCACAAGAGACGAACCCCGTGCGGGACCGAGGCGCCAGGGCGACTTCGAAGTTCGTGACTGACGGTAGTTCGTGCAGGTTGGCGGTTTCTATCGGGTAGTGACTGTTGGGTTGTTCATGGCGTTTGGTCACGTTTAGGCTTCGGGTTGGTCTCTGTTGGATTTTGCGAGTCCGAGCAGGACCAGGGGGCGGCGGTAGGGGTCGCGGCCGTTGTGGCGTAGATGCTTGCTGATCCGGGTGATCCCGGCGAGCCGGAACAGTCCGATGACCATGTTGCGTAGGGCGGTCATGGCCCGGGCTGCGGTGGACATGCGGCTGTCGTCCTCGCCGAAGACGACGTCTCGAAGCCAGTGCAGCGACTCGACCGACCAGTGCCCTCTCACGTAGGCGGCCAGGGCGGCGGGGTCGGCCTGCTGCGCGGTGAGGTTGGTGATGCCCAGGACCGCGACCGCGCCCAGGGGTGTGCCGTCGAGGGTGTAGAGGTAGCGTTCGAGCAGGAATACCTGTTCGGCGTGGGGGAACAGGCCGGCGATCGTGGGTGTGACCGGCAGGGTCCGGATGGTGCGGACCTCGATCCGGCCGTGACCGCGGTCGATGGTGGCGTGCTCGATCGCGATCGCCTGCCAGGGCAGCGTGTCGACGGCGGCGAACAGTTTCGGCTGGTTCCCGCCGAGGGTGAGCACGTAGAACGCGTGACGGCGGTGCAGGTAGCGGGCGTGTTCGCGTTGGGTGTGCATCTGGTCGGCGGTGACCACCGTGCCGGTCATGGTGGTGTCGTCGAGTTGGTCGAGCAGCGGCTGGAACACCCGGATTTCGTTGGTCTTGTCGACCGGGACCTCGTGCTGCGCGGCTATGGTGCCGTCGTCGGCGCGGGCGGACAGCAACATCGGCGTTCGAGCGCCGGGCCGGGTGGCGCCGTGCTGGGCTTTCCCGTCGACGTGCAGACAACGCCGTAACGGGCCGCCGCCGGTGTCGCGATGCACGGTGCGGGCCAGTGCGGCGGTGAACGCGCACAGGATCCGGTCGTAGTCGGCGCCGTGCACCGCCAGGGCGTCGGTGATCGTCTTGGTGTCGGGCCGGCGGAGCCGCCCGTCACGGCGGGTCGGGGCGCCCAGCGCCAGCAGCAGGCTGTCGGGGGCGTCGTGCACCCACTCGCCGATCGCGGCCGGGTCGAGATGACCGGCGCTCATCGCCAGCATCGGCAACGCGAGCAGGTAGGACAGCGGGTACCGGCGTCCCCGCAACCCCCGCCGATCGACGACCTGTGCCAGGAACCCCAGCAGGCGGGCCAGCCCGGTCTCGTCGAGGACCACCGGATCACCCGCCCGGCCCGGCTGCGACCCGGCCGCCGGCGTCCCACGACTGACCCGTACCGGCCGCTGCGGCGCCAACGCCGCGGCCAACTCCCGGGCCGCCACGGCCGGCAGCCCCCGCGGCATCTGCTCGGGCAACACCACCGGGTCACCACCGAACCAGGCCGGTAACACCTGGTCATAGACCGGTTCCAGCACCGCGGGCAGCAGATCCGGCAGATCGGCGATGGTCAACGGGCGGTCGAGGATGGCACACTCGGCAAGCACGGGGTTCCTGGTTCTGTCGGCGTTTTGTGGAAGATTCACCGATCTACGAGGAACCCCGTCCCCTTTGTCAAATCCCACTCCGAGCCCTCAGCGGGACCACACCGGCCCGGACCGCTGCTCTCGCAGGCTCGTAGACCCCGTGCAACGTCACCTCACCCGGACAACGACGTCCACAAGAGACTCGCTCGAGACCAGACCGTGATCAAATACGCCGACTCCAGCCGACCCCACCCGCTCGACCAGCCACAACGCCGAAAGCCTCACCAAACACCCGACTTCGAAGTCGCCCTGTCGCCGCAGCCGTCCGCGGTCAATGGCGAATCGAAGTTCTTCACTGGATTAGGGACACGATCTACCGCGAGGACGACTCCAAGGTCCGCACCAAATCCGGGCCCAGAAT
>Ga0307508_10005872_pt1 | contig 11586 bp, 9 predicted proteins | sample 9_EM_MG_FD_203089 | JGI IMG/M metagenome (GOLD analysis project Ga0307508, IMG submission 203089) | Populus trichocarpa ectomycorrhiza microbial communities from riparian zone in the Pacific Northwest, United States - 9_EM | ecosystem: Host-associated > Plants > Roots > Unclassified | place...
ATTGCCCCGATGGAGGCGGCATCGGGCACAGCGATCATCCGGTCGATCAGATCGGGGATGAAGCTCGGCTCGACGCGCGGGCGGCCAATCCCCTCGATCCGGCAGCATTCGCCCGGCGGCGGACTGGTCACGCTGCGGTCGGCAAAGTGGCGGTGGAATACCGAGCCAGCGGGGTCGGCGACGCACAGCTGCGTGGCGTGGCGGGCATAGCGAATGTAGCGACCGAGCGTCGCCGAGGTCCCGCCAGTCCCCGCCCCGCAGACCAGCCAGGTCGGCACCGGGTGATCCTCGCGCGCCATCTGGGCGAAGATGGACTCGGCAATATTGTTGTTGCCGCGCCAGTCGGTTGCGCGCTCGGCAAAGGTGAACTGGTCGAGAAAATGCCCGCCGCGCTCCGCTGCCAGCGTCCGCGCCGCGTCATAGATCGCGCCGGGCTCGTCGACCATGTGGACATCGCCGCCCTGAAACCGGATCGCCTCGATCTTGGCGGGCGAGGTCGAGGCCGGAACCACTGCAACAAAACGCAGCCCGATCAGCCGCGCAAAATAGGCCTCGGATACTGCGGTCGACCCGCTGGTGGCATCGACCAGCACGGTGTCTGGCCCGATCCAGTTGTTGCACAGCCCATAAAGGATCAGCGAGCGTGCCAGCCGGTGCTTGAGGCTGCCGGTCGGGTGGACTGACTCGTCTTTCAGATAGAGCGTGATCCCGTCAAAGCGCGGCAGTTCGACGCGGATCAGGTGAGTATCGGCCGACCGGTTGAAATCGGCCTCGATCCGGCGGACGGCTTCATCGGTCCAGGCGCGCGAGATTACCATCACCTGCTCCTAGCCGGTTTCATGCGCCAGGAACACAAAGCGCAGCCGACCTTTGCACCGCCAAGATGGCCACACAGCGATCCAGACGCCGCCGTAGAATTTGCGAACGGGGTTCGCTAGTCTCATCGGCCATGCGCGACGAATTTTCCGTGATGTTCGAGGAAAGCGATTTCGCCGAGGCGTTCAAGCCACCGCCGCGATCGCGGCGTGCGACCTTCGCCTTACTCGGCGTGGCCGCATTGCTGGCGGGGACCATCCTCGCGCTCGTGCTGGCATATCCGCAGGCGCGCACCGCACTTGTCACGAGTTCGCTGGTCATCGGCCTGCTCGGTGCGGTTGTCCTCGCCGCGGCATTGGTAGCAGCCCTGCTGGTCGCTGCGCCCAGCCTGCGCAAACGCGCTGCGCGCAGCACTCTGGACAATCACCCAGGCATGCGCGAGCCAGTGAACTACTGCTTCGATCCGGACCATTTCGAGGTGCGTGGACGCTACACGCAAGCGCGCTATCCTTGAGAGGAACTGTGGGATTGGCGCGAAACGCGGCACGTGCTGGTGATCTTTCCCACGCCGCGAAACTTCTATGTGGTGCCCAAACGTGCGCTTGATGCCTCGATGGCCGAGCGGCTGCGCACCAACCTCGCCAGAGTGCGACGCAAGCAGACGACGAAAACATAGCCCGAAACCGAACAACGATTGAATAGCCGGCAAGCGCTGGAATCGGTTCGTCGCATGATGAACTCGCGTTAACCGTACATCCAATGGTCTTGCCGGAACAATTCATGTGGCAGCAAGGTTGGGGTGAACAGTCGCGGCTCGCTGTCGCTGTTTACAGGAGAAATCATGATGCGCATCGTTTCCAAGAGGCCGGAAGTTCTCTGCCTGCTTGCCCTGCTGGCCGTGCCGGTTTCGGGCAGCGCGTTTGCACAGGAGACTGAAGCGCCCGCACCCGCGCTCCAGCCCACTGCCCCCCCCACAGCCATCGTCAATGCGCCTTCGGCTACCCCGGGTCCTGAGATCAAGGGTGTCATCTCGGCCCGCAATGGCGAGAAAATCAAGGTCACTGCGCCCGATGGCACCGCCACAGTCATCGCGCTTAACGAAACCACCCGGATCAAGGCCAGCAGCGGCTTGTTCGGCAGCAAGGGCCCCCAGCCGACTGCGGACTCGCTGCTCAACGGCCTGCCGGTTTCCGTCAAGACCGTGCAGTCAGATGACGGCCTGATCGCCAGCCAGATCAGCTTCAAGAACGGTGACTTCAAGACCGCGAACATGATCCGCAACGGCACCACCCAGGGCTTCGAGGAGCAGACCGCTGCCACCGAGGCGCTGCGCGGTCGGATGGGTGATATCGACAAGTACAACGTCAAGGGCACGACCAACGTGTACTTCGAAACCGGCAAGGCGGTGCTGTCTGAACAAGCCAAGCAAGAGCTCTGCACCGCAGCGAGCACCGCAGATTCTACGGAAAACGCGCTGCTACTGGTGATTGGTTACACCGATTCGGTGGGCAGCGACGAGCTCAACCAGACGCTCAGCGAAAAGCGCGCGTCCAGCGTGATCAACTACCTGCAGCAGGTCTGCAAGTGGAAGCCCTACCGCATGCTGACCCCGACCGGCATGGCCAAGGCCGATCCGGCGGCAAGTAACGACACGCCCGAAGGCAAGGCCCAGAACCGCCGCGTTGCGGTGAATGTGCTGGTCAGCAAGAGCGTTGATGGGTTGTGAAACTGGTAGGGGTGGGCGGGGATTAACCCGCTCACCCCCGCGGATGATAAAAATCGTATACTGTCTGCGCCACCGTCGCACTCACCCCCGGCGCCCGCTGCAGGTCCTCGAGCGCCGCCGCGCGGACCCCACCGGCGGTGCCGAAGTGCAGCAGCAGCGCGCGTTTTCTCGCCGGGCCGATGCCGGGGATTTCGTCGAGGGGTGACGCGGTGATCGCGCGGCTGCGCTTTTCGCGGTGGGCGCCGATCGCGAAGCGGTGGACTTCGTCGCGCAGGCGCTGGAGGTGGAACAGCAGCGGCGCGTTTTCGGGGAGCATCTTTTCGCGGCCGTCGGGGAAGTGGAACACCTCGCGACCCTCGCGCCCGTGGTGCGGGCCCTTGGCGATGGCGATCAGCGGCACGTCCTCGATCCCCAGATCCTCAAGAGTATCGCGCGCCGCGCTCATCTGGCCCTTGCCGCCGTCGATCAGCACGAGATCGGGCCACATCCCGCTATCGCGGTCCGGGTCCTCGTCCTGCGCCCCCTCAGCTTGAAGTCTGGCAAATCGCCGCCCGAAAACCTCGCGCATCATCGCGAAATCGTCGTTGGTCTGGGCCTGCTTGATATTCCACTTGCGGTACTGACCCTTTACGAAGCCTTCCGGCCCGGAGACGATCATCGCGCCGAGCGCCTGCGCGCCCTGGATGTGGCTGTTGTCATAAACCTCGATCCGCTGCGGCGGTTCGGGCAGTTCGAGGAATTCGGCGAGCTCGCGGTTGAGCTTCGCCTTCGAACCGCTTTCCGCCATCCGGCGGTCGAGCGCCTCGACCGCGTTGCGCCGCGCCTGTTCGATCAGCCGCCGCCGGTCGCCGCGCTGGGGAACCGAAACCTCGACGCTGCCGCCCGCAGACACGCGCAAGGCCTCGCTCAGCAATTCGGCCTCGGGCAATATGCGATCGACCAGGATGCAGCGCGGCGGCGGGACTTCCTCATAAAACTGCGCGAGGAAGCTGGTCAGCACCTCCTCCTCGCTCAGTCCTTCAGTGTGGGTCGGGAAGAATGCGCGGTGGCCCCAGTTCTGCCCGCCGCGAATGAAGAAGGCCTGCACACCGACCTGGCCGTTCTTGCTGGCCATCGCGATCACGTCGGCATCGCCCAGCCCCTTGGCGTTGATCGCCTGGCTGCCCTGGATGAAGGTCGCGGCGCGCAGCCGGTCGCGCAGCATCGCAGCGCTTTCGAAATCGAGCGCAGCAGCGGCCTTGGCCATCTGCGCCTCGATCTCCTTCTGCACCGCGCCCGATTTTCCGCCGAGAAAGTCCTTCGCCTGCCCAACGAGCTTGGCGTAGCCGGCCTCGTCGATCCGCCCGACGCAAGGCGCCGAGCAACGCTTGATCTGGTAGAGCAGGCAAGGCCGGTCGCGCCGAGAAAAGAACCCGTCGGTGCAAGACCTTAGCAGAAATAGCTTCTGTAGTGCATTAATTGTGGTGTTGACCGAACCGGCACTAGCGAAGGGGCCGTAATAGTTGCCTTTTGCCCGCCGCGCGCCGCGATGCTTCATAATTCGCGGAAAGTCATGGTCCGCGCGCAGCAGAATGAAAGGGAACGACTTATCGTCGCGCAGCAGCACGTTGTACGGCGGACGATAGCGCTTGATCAGCTGCGCCTCGAGTAGCAGCGCCTCGGCCTCGGAATTGGTGGTGACGACGGTGAGCGAGCGGGTCTGCGAAATCATCCGCTGGAGCCGCAGCGGCAGCTTGTCAGGCTGGGTGTAATTGCTCACCCGATTGCGCAGAACTCGCGCCTTGCCGACATACAGCACGTCGCCGCGCGCATCCTGCATCCGGTACACGCCGGGCCGAGGCGGCAGGGTACGGACGACTTCGCGGATCGCCGCGACGCCTGCCGCCAGATCGGGCCGCTCGCTGCCCTGCAGGGTATAGCTCGCGCGCTCCTCGTTGAAGCGATCCGAGGCGTTTGGCTGATCAGGACGGTCGGCACGGGACATTCAGGTCAGATAGACACAACCTCGCCCCGGCGAAAGATGGGGACGACCTCAGAACTGCTTGCGCAGTTCGATCCCGATGAACCGTCCCTGCGGATCGAGCAGGTCAGGCTGGTAGCTGACCGGGACTGTGCCGGTGGAATCGAGCACCTTCTGGCGCGCGTCAAAAATGTTGTCGACGCGGAACGCGAGCCGTGCGCCCTTGAAGAACGAGCTCGCCTTAGTCAGCCGCTTTTGCTGACCGAGATCGATGAAAGCGCGCAGGTTGAGCTTGGCGAGCGATCCGAAGCGCAGGTCGGATGATCCTGGGGCTCCGGTCCCATCGATCCGGGTGGAGCCTGTATAGCTGCCGGATGCGCGCAGGCCGATGCCCTTATAGAACATGCCGCCTTCGAACTCGAGCGATTGCCGCGCGACCCCGCCGCTGGTCAGCGCGTCGCCACTGAGTAAGTCGAGCACCGGCCCGCCCGGGGTCACCAGCACCCGGTTTTCGAACTGGATCGTGTGGTAGACCGAGAAGCTCCACCGTCCTTGCCCGCCGGGCGCGCCCATCATCCCGCCTGGAGGTCCGCCGCCGCCGCCGCGCATGCCGCCGCCACGTCCGCCACGGCCACCGCCCTGACCGCCGCCCATTCCGCCCATGCCGCCCGGTGGCGCCTTGCCGAGGTTGCCCGTGACGTTGACCCCATAGCGCAGCCGCGAGGCCACTTCATTGGCAAATGTCACCGGACGCCGGTCGATTGCGAGCAGCCGGCCGGGCACGCAGGTTGCCGGGGCGCCCACGCCACAGACCTGTCGCGTCACCCGGCCCGGAAAGGCCGCCTCGATATCGGGCGTGAGCACCGGGAACGCAGCGGTGACATTGTCCGAATTGTTGCGAAAGTACTCGACGATAAGGTTTGAGCTCTTGAGGAACGGCAGCTGCCAGTTGAGCCCGAACTTGAGATCGCGGTCGGTCTCGCGCCGGAGCAGCGGATTGCCGCCGCCAGTGACAGTAACAAGCGCGGTTTCATTGCGGCTGAAATCGTAAACCGGCACGTTGAGCGTCTGCGTCTGCGGCGCGCCAAGGTTGTTGAGCGAAGGCGCCTGTTCGTTGACGATGTAAGTCGCTTGCAGGTTAAGCGTCTCGGTCGGTGCCCAGGTCAGGCCGACGGTCCAGTCCTTGAGCGTTCCGAAGTCCGACAGGTGATCGAGCCCGCCGCTGAGGTTAAGCGTCAGGTTGCCGATCGCCCCACCGAAATTCTCGCGGCGACTGGTGATCGGGATGCCCAGATTGACCCCGACGGAAAAGTCGCTGCGGGTCAGGTTGGCGGCGGCGATGCTGCGGCTGTCCTGGCTGTTGATCGAAGCATAGGAATAGCCCGCACGAGCAGTCATCGCCACATCGCCGCCGGGCAGGTGGACCGGCTTGCCGATCAGCGTGACCAAACTACTGACGGTGTTGGTGGTGGTATAGGCACGGTCGTAGCCGCCAGTTGCGACCTGTGGCAGCGGCCCATTGATGTCCAGCGCGCCGCTGGCCGCAGCGTCGACGAGCGCGGTGGTGTTTGCGCGCCGCTCGATCCGCGTGTCGCTCTCGGCCCGGTTGGCGTCGACCGTGGCGGTGAGCTGCCACTTGCCGAGCGATTTGTTGAACGTAACCCCGCCCGATACCGTGTCGGTCTGGGTGGTCACTGTCAGCGGATCGCCAAAGGTGCGCACCGCGCTGGGGCCGGGCGTTCCGCCAGCACCGTTCGGGCCGACCAGGACCACGGTGTTGAGCCCCGACAGGCCCAGCGTATCGGCACGATCGACCGTGGCGTTAAGCGTCAACAGTCCGCCTACGCCTTTCTCGCCCAGTCCGCGCGACCATACCGCATTGAGGTTGGCATCGCTCGAAGTGTTGATCAGCGTGCGAGCAAAGGCGGGATCGGGATCGGTGCTCACGCCCGGCAAGCTGCCATTCGCCTGCACCAGATTGCGCTCGCCTTCGAGCAGCGGGCTGGTGCGCTGGTAACTGCCAGTAAGGTTGAGCCGGTTCTGGCCGCTGACGTTGAACAGCGACAACTCGCCTTTTGAGGTCGAAGTTCCACCGCGCCACGGCTGGCCGTACCCGAGTTCGCCAGTGAAGGCCGAAAACTGGGGTTTGAGAACAATGTTGACCACCCGCTGATCGGGTGAATAGCCGAATTTGAGCGCGACTTCCTCAGGCAGTATCTCGACCCGGCGGATCGCCTCGGGCGGAATGTTGCGCATCTCGCGGAAACTGGAAATACGCTGGCCGTTAAGCAGCATCACCGGCATGCCCGCGCCGCGCCCACGTCCCGAGCCCGTTTGCGGTGCAAGCGCGGCAAGCAGGTCGGTGACAGATGCCGCGCCGTAAGAAGCGATATCGGCCTCGTCGAGCGTTTCGATCGGCGCCTGCGGAGTTTCGACCTGGCCGCGCAGGCTACCCGCGACGACCACGATCTGGTTCGCCGGATCGGTCTCATCTGGTTGCTCGCCCGTCGCTGGGCCGGCGCCGGTGGCTACCGGAGGGCTATCCGGCACCGGCTGGTCGGCGGCGAAAGCGGGTGTTGCTGCGGCAAAAGCAACCAGCGACCCGGCGAAAAGAAGGCGATGTTTCAACATGAACTGTGGCGATGTGGCTGCGGCGGACTGCTAGGGCAAGGTTTCAGGGGTAACAATTTGTCGCGTTGCAACAAAATTTCGGCAGAATTGGCGACACACTGCAAACACTTCCCTTTTGCTGCACTCACCGGTATGGGGCGCCAACTCGAAGCCCAATCAGGAACGGATACGGATCGCCGATGGCGAAAGAAGAACTGCTCGAAATGCGTGGTACGGTGGTGGAATTGCTGCCCAATGCCATGTTCCGCGTCCGTCTGGAAAACGATCACGAAATCCTTGGTCATACCGCCGGCAAGATGCGCAAGAACCGCATCCGCGTGCTGGTCGGCGATGAAGTGCTGGTCGAACTCACCCCTTATGACCTGACCAAGGGCCGCATTACCTACCGCTTCATGCCCGGCCGCGGCGGACCCGGTCAGTTCTGAGTGGTGGGCCAGAACTGACAATTGGGGTGGCCCAACCCACTCTGATCCTTGGTTCGGCGTCGCCCCGGCGGCGTGAATTGCTCGCCCGCTTGGGTATCGAGCCGGTCGCTACGGTCTCCGCCGACATCGACGAAACTCCGCATAAGCGCGAAGACCCGCGCGCTTATGCTGCGCGCATGGCCCGTGAAAAGGCGATGGCAGTGTCCGGTGGCGGCAGCCATGTGCTGGCCGGAGACACCGTGGTCGCCTGCGGAGCACGGATTCTGCCCAAGGCCGAAGACGAAGCAACTGCCCGCAAGTGCCTCGCGCTGCTCTCGGGCCGCCGCCACCGCGTGCTTTCCGCGATAACGCTCAAGGCCCCCGATGGTACCCTGCGTGAGCGCGTGAGCGAGACTGTCGTGCGGTTCAAGCGTCTCTCGGCGGACGAAATCGACGCCTACATCGCGGGCGGCGAATGGCACGGTAAAGCTGGCGGCTATGCCATCCAGGGCCGCGCCGAAGCGCTGATCGCGTGGATCGGCGGGAGCCATTCGGGCGTGGTCGGGCTGCCCTTGTTCGAAACACGCACGTTGCTGCTCAGCGCCGGGTTCCGCCTTGGCTGAGTGGCCAAATGGCTGGTACGTCGAACATGGCATCGGTGAGGACCGCGCGGTGCTTGTCGATCAGGAGCAGATCGTTGCCGCGCGGATCGACTGGGGCGATCCGGTGCGGTCCGGCGCGATCATGGGTGCCAAGCTGACCAGCAAGACCGCTGGGAAACGCCGGGGAACGGCGCGGCTTGCCGATGGTACGCAAGTCCTGGTCGATAGCCTGCCGCGCGAAGCGACCGAGGGACAATCGCTGCTGCTGGCGATCACCCGGTGCGCCATCGCCGAACGCGGACGTGGCAAGCTGGCGCAAGCGCGCCCGGCCCCGCCAGGTGCGACCGAACGCGCGGGCCCAAGCCTGTTCGACGCGCTTTCTGCCGGATCGCTGCCCGTGCGCCGCGTTCGACCGGCTGACGGCAGCCTTGACCGCCTGGGCTGGGACGAACTGGTCGAGCAGGCGGTTTCGGGTCATGTCGGCTTTACCGGGGGCAGCCTCGACGTCAGCCCGACCCCAGCGATGACCGTGATCGATGTCGACGGTATGCTGCCGCCGGCGCAACTTGCCCTCGCGGCGGTCCCTGCCCTTGTCGCCACGCTCGCCCGGCTCGACATTGGTGGCAACATCGGCATCGATTTCCCCACGCTGGAAGAAAAGGCAAAGCGCCACGCGGTCGATGCCGCGCTCGCCGCAGCGCTCAGGCATTGGCAGGGCGAACGCACCGCCATGAACGGCTTCGGCTTCGTCCAACTGGTCGCGCGGCTTGAGCGGCCCTCGATTGCCGCGCACTATCAGCGCCACCCGGCACGCGCTGGGGCGCAGACGGCCCTGCGCCGGGCCGAAGCGATCGCGGCCCCGGGCACGATCCTGATCACAGCCAATCCTGCCTTGCGCGGAGAATTCAGCAGCGAGAAAATTGCAGAACTGACCCGCCGAACCGGACGACAAATTTGCCTTGAATCGGATCCGGCGATTGCACTTGGCGCGCCCAGCGTGCAGGCCCTGACGCCATGATCGCAAACCGCAAATGCCCGATTTGCGGCAAACCCCGCTCGGCTGACCACACGCCATTTTGCTCGCAGCGCTGCCGCGACAAGGACCTGTTGAAATGGCTGACGGATGACTACGCCCTGCCCGGCCCCGCCGTGGATCGCACCGCCGAGCGCGAGGACGACCCGGAAGACTGATTGGGGCTTGCCAAGCGTTTACCGCTTCGCCATAGGCGCGCTTCCAACCGCTCGCCGGCCTTTTGACAGGGCTGTCGCCGAAGCGCTGCCCGGGTAGCTCAGTTGGTAGAGCACATGACTGAAAATCATGGTGTCGGCGGTTCGATTCCGTCCCCGGGCACCATTGCGCCGTCGCTGGATGTGTCTCAAAGCTTGAATTTCTGCGGGTTTCGTGGGATACGGCCTCTCTCGATGCCCCCATTTGCACCCCGTCATGCCCCCACAATCCAGACTATTTGGGGGCATAATTGGGGGCATGGGCCGCGATGCAGAAAGGTCATGCCCCCAGATGTCTCTCAAAGCATTGGAAGTTAAGGCATTTTTGCCTACCGTTAGGGCCTATAAGAAGGCCGATGAGCTTGGTCTCTATTTGGAGATTTTTCCCAACGGATCAAAGCTTTGGCGCTTCAAATATCGGTTCACCGGAAAGGAGAAGCGGCTCGCTTTGGGGGCATATCCCGACGTATCGCTGGCCGAAGCCCGCGAATTGCGCGATGCGGCGCGGAAGAAACTACGCGATGGGAGCGACCCGGCGCTTGAACGCAAGCTGGGCAAGATCGCCGCCAAGGTCAGCGCGGGGAACAGCTTCCAGCTTGTCGCCGAAGAATACATCACCGTTAAACAAGTGCAGAGCGGGCGGGCCAAGGCGACCATCGCAAAGACACGCTGGTTGCTGGAGCATCTGACCCCTGCCCTTGGTTCGCGCCCGATTGCCGAAATCGAACCCGCCGAATTGCTGGCAGTGCTCAAACGGGTGGAAGCCAAGGGCAAGCGCGAAACTGCGCGCCGCCTGCGCTCATTCGCCAGCATGGTATTTCGCTACGGAGTCGCCACCACGCGCTGCAAGGCTGACCCAGCCGCATTGCTGACCAATGCCCTAGCAGCGCCGCAGGTTAAACATCGGGCCGCAATCATTGATCCGATTGCCGTTGGCGAGTTGCTTCGCACCACCGACACTTATGCTGGCAGTCCGATTGTGCGGCTGGCGCTTCAGATTGCGCCGCACGTTTTCTTGCGACCGGGCGAATTACGGATGGGCCTTTGGAGTGAGATCAATTGGGAAGCCAAAGTCTGGCTCTTACCGGCGGGCCGCACAAAAACGCGCCGCGCCCATGCGGTGCCCCTGTCCGAACAGGTCCTGGGTTTGCTCAAGCAGCTTCAAGAACATTCGGGCGACTATGAATTGATGTTCCCCGGCCAGCGCTCGCACAAGCGTCCTGTCAGCGAAAACACCTTGAACGCCGCTTATCGGCGGATGGATTACGACAAGGACACGCTGACCGCGCACGGCTTGCGCACGACGGCATCGACGTTGCTAAATGAAAGCGGCCAGTTTCACCCCGACGCAATCGAGCGCGCCTTGTCTCACAAAGATGCCGATAAGATACGCGGCACCTATGCTCGCGGTGAATTTTGGGAAGAGCGCGTCAAGATGGCCCAATGGTGGAGCGACTACCTCGACAAGTTGCGAGTCGGCGGCAAGGTTTTGCCATTCAAAGAACCCGCATCCGCCTGATTGTTCTCATTGCGAGTACAACCGGCGATGCCGAGAAATAAATAATTTTTGCTCTTGTGGATTCTGCCGGTCGTGACTTTCCGCCGAGTTGAGCCTCACCGAAACCGAGTTATTCCCCCACTTGTCCCCATGTACGCGAACATTCCGTGAATCCCATCTTGTGCAAAGCGCCGCAATGCTGATGAATCAGTCTCATGGCCGGGTGAACCATCCCCCATTGCCATGACGGAAAGGACGGTGAAAAATTGAAATCTGCCCTGCTTACTATCGCTGAATTCCAGCATCACTTCAATGTGAGCCGGTCCACCATATACCGCCTGCGGGATCGCAACGAGCTGCCGTTCGTCCATATTGGAAGAGCGGTTCGCATTCGTCGCGAAGATGCAGAGCGGTGGTACGAAACGTTGTTTGTGGATCACGCTAACGACGATGCCTAGCGCGGGCCAAGAAGTAAAAAGCGCCGATGAGGCTGCAACCTCACCGACGCTCGCATCCTTAAGCTGGTGGCCTTGGATGTCCGCTTCCTAACCCGACAATTAGGCTGCGGCCAAACGAAAATTCGCAGGCTGCAAATATGGACTGGCCGCCGGTGTTTACCATCGGCGGCCCTTCCCTAACCGCCAATGGTTTCTGGACGTGCCTTGCCGTCGCTTTGAAACTTGCGGCAATTTGTTCCTGCACGTTTCACCCGCTTGAAAACA
>Ga0307508_10005873_pt1 | contig 11585 bp, 11 predicted proteins | sample 9_EM_MG_FD_203089 | JGI IMG/M metagenome (GOLD analysis project Ga0307508, IMG submission 203089) | Populus trichocarpa ectomycorrhiza microbial communities from riparian zone in the Pacific Northwest, United States - 9_EM | ecosystem: Host-associated > Plants > Roots > Unclassified | place...
GCAGTCCGTCCAGTCCTCACTGAAAAATATCTACGGGACGGCCGTCCTTAGACTGCCAGGACTAGCGGCCGTAGTCCAGTCCCGGGCAGGCCTCAAGACGGACGGGACGGACGACTGCGAGGCCTGGATTAAACGGCCAGTTCGATATGCAGCACCCTCTTATCCGGGTGCTGCCAATTCCTGCTGGACCATCTCTCCACTATGGATGGAGTAAAAGGCAACCATATCAGGCAGTGTACTACCGTCAGTACGGGGCTTCAGGCAAGAGTGAGAAAGATGAGGACGGAGTTAAAATAATGCGTAGGAGCTAGGTGCCTAGTGTTGGGATCACCCGCCGTTTCTCCCCACCGGTAAGTTCCTTGCATCCGTGAATCAGGACTAGTAGTTCAGGTCTAATTTAGTTTGTTATTACCTTTACCTTTATTTTGGAGGTCTCTTGTGCCTATTTACTTCCTTGGGGAAGCACGGGAGCGGGGATGAAGGTAACCTTCCAACGTGCTACTATCTCGCGGACATCCACGCATAGCACTGATAGTCTGCAGAGACTGCACACGAGTGTTCTTATCCAATTCGAAATCCGTATACAAGGTGTTTACCCTGTTTTTGCGAAATCAGGACCAGGTATTAAACAGGCATACTGCTCTCATTTTCGCTAATCATCACATCTGTAATATGGGACCAACTAGCCGTAAGGTGTTTGGCATTCGTTGCGTCGAATTTGCACCGGCCGCTAGAGATATCATCTGTCAGTCACGGCGAATACCGCGCACGTTCACTACCGGAGTTGGCTAGATTCAAGGTGAAGGAGTCCAAAAACATTTCTTTGATACTACTTGCTTTTTTGTGGTGTCCGTGTCGTACGGACCCCAGAAACGTCTTATCTAAAGCTCGGCGGTGCCATGTGATTAGGTACATTGCGTGCTACTCCGGACGCCTTGTTTTCTACACGGTAACGCCCCTTTGAGCGTTGGTTGTGCTGACGTTATTCTCTTTTCCGCCTTGCTACCGTCGCTTTCCTACACTATTATCACTTCCTGCATCATCGTTCCTTCTACATCCCTCTTTCTTTCGCCATCCTGCCTCACCGCTTCTCTTATGCTGCGTTGACCATCTGATACACAATACGTCTCAGCACGCTTTGTACTGCGATTGCTTCTCCTTTACCTTTCCTATCTCCGTTGCGTTTTCTCCCTTTACATTGGTAACCTGTGCTGGTGAGATATTCTTCCCCTTCCCTCCAACCTACCTGTGGTATAAGCCGCGCGACAAGTTACTCACCCCATAACAGCTGCCTTCGGCGGTCTACCTTCTGCAGCAGTGACTTGCATCATCCTTTTGTACCTTTCTTTTTGGCCCGTCGGGCTTTCCTGATTGCACGGGTTTCAAGCCGCTTTCGTTTGTCCGTCTACGTCTGCACTCTTGTCCTCCAACTCACGTAAGTCGATTACGGCTCCCCGCCTATCTTCATCTTTGAACTGCAAACGGGAGCGTCTGTTCCACTTTTCCTGCTACCAAATTTCTTTGTTTCCATCTGCACCAAACTCTTCGTCCTCCTATTCTTGGCCTGCCGTTTCTCAGTAACGCTTCACCCTGCGCGAGGTGGTCTCCACTCCGTGCGCATTTCATTTCTTTCACACTGCCATAGTGCCAACTGTCCACTACCCATCGTTGGTCGTTACCCATAATTCACACCCCCCACTTTCCACTTCAGAGATTAGTTACTCACAAATTTCATAACTTCCAGGCCGTCTTTAACGTCTTATCCTTCCTATATCGGTGCTAGATTGAACGTCGCATTCGTATCGCCAACAGCCGCCTCGTACACATACTCTACCTCGGAGAATTACTCGTCATTCGAATTTTCTCATCTATCTGCAATGTGAGTGAGTGCTCCAAATATAACCCAGGCGGTTTAACTGAGTCTTTATTCCTTCGTCGGAGTTCTATGTGCGCACATCTATTGAATCACGCTTCTTGTTCCCTTCGTTTCCCGGGCTGCTTACCCCCTAATCTGCAGTCCCGCTATTCCCCGTCTGATTTTGTTGCGGTTATCCCCTCCTTGCCTGCTCATCCGACAGTCGACATACTCACCGCTACTTGCATCCTATTCTAGTTGTGCTACCGTCATATCTCCTGGTTTTCACTCATCAGAATCACGTCACTTCGCAACGGCAGCAGATATTTCTCCTCCAAGGTCGCTATTTCCACTGGTAGCGGAAGCCCGTGTGAGTGACTCCTGTTACTGCTCCTTGCCACGGCGTGGATGTATCAATCAAACCATCCTTCCATTCTTTTCCGTACTCCGAGACGCCATCTATGATCTGCTGATGTTGAAGAGGCGCTGGATAACCGTTACTAATGTTATTGGGAGTAAATTTCAGATCATTGCGTGGCACAAACTACAGAACCTCAATTCAGTCATCCTTCACTTTTCCGCGCAACTTCTTTTACTCGCAGTACCAATACGCATGTCTTTTCCGCAATTGGACTCCAATTCACCTACGGGCTTGGCTGCGGTCGCTCCGGCTATTTCATCGGTTACGCAGTACACCAACATTGTCAGCAGAGAGGGGGATCCGGCGATAGTCCGAAATTGTCCACCATTGGGGCTCTTATCAATGGGTGCACCTGCGCCAGGTCCTGCGGCTTCCCCAGCGGCCGTTTCCGGTAGCGGTGTCTCGGCTGGACTGCTCACTTCTGGCACTTGCTGCCCTCCGCCGTCTTCGAATGGTACTCCCCAGCATCCAGGCGTCCTCGCTGTGGAACCACCGTGTGCTAATACAATTCATGCGACTTGCCGTTTACTGGTTGCCAGTTCCGTTCATTGTCTCGCCAGTTACAGAGGCGGCCAGTCCCCCCACCATCGGTCCCATGGACTCCTATGACAACGTCTGTGATCTCAGGCTCGGGACGCCGTCGGTACCTCGATTTGCTACCTCACCAATAGCCCGCGTTCTGCTCCAGTCTGTCGCAACCGGTCCACGAACGCCTTCAATCCTCGCAGAAGGGTGTTATCCAGCCAGGCTGTTGGAGGTGAGTGCTGCTGAAGATGGCCAGAGGACTTGTGGTAATCCTGATGCTTTTATTGCGACCCGTCAGGCAATTTCTCCGTCGTGCGTAACCGCTGCAGACAGTTACGTCGGAAACAACACGCAGTCGCCCACGCTACAGGTCACAACTCGTGTCGCCACGGCGCCAACAATGGATGTTGCAGCCTCCTCTGGGTCGGCGAGTCATGAGAATGTCAGGTTCCGAGCAGCTACGTCTCATCTAGTCGAAGTGACCGCAGCGCGCGCAGTCAAACCTGGTAATTCGGCACTGCGAGTTCCACGGCCATTTCCGCGCAGCCCGCTCGCGATCTGTCCCCCCAGATTACCCCCAGTCAGATCCGACGACAATACGATCACATATGAGTTTCCAGCGCCTCCCTACTACCGCGGTCGGCCGAGATCCGTAGTCCGTGTGGTCCCGGGTGCTGCGGTGCCCGCCACCACCCGACACCTCTCCTCTATAAGAGAAGAGTTCTCGTCATCTAACATTGCGGCCTCACATTCGGTCCAGGCAGGCACAACGACGTCACGAAGCCCGTCCACCTCCGCGCTGCGACCTTCCGAAACGATGAACGAAAGACGAGTCTCGCAGCAGCACAACGCTAGCCTCATATCGACCAGCCTGATGGAGCCGAAGCTCCCTCGCAGGCCTTCGAGGTCACTATTCCCTTCTTGTATGCTCAAATTGGGGACCGCTCTTCCCCAACCGCTCGATGTTAGTTCAGTCAGTTCCTCACTTGCGGTAGCGGCTGATACGGACTCGGTTCTATCCTACAATGCTGCCAAGCGAGGCAGCTCTCTTACTCCGTTACGCGCTTTACCATTGTTACCTGGCAGGATATTTCCGGAGCAGGCAGAGGAAGATATGGGGGGACTTTGCCTGACAATGCGTTCCTTCGCTCGGTCGCCACCGAGCTCTCCCATTAACCCCAGCCGGGTGACTGCTACTCGTGTTTGCGCCGACCCTCCGAGTATGTATACGCCCGCCGAACGGGCTGCTCTGCCAACCAGCCCTCGTCACTCAAAGCCATTTAACTGGCGACGTCTTATGAGCAAATTCTCGGTGGCACGCATGTTTTCCTCTAAGCGCGTCGACCCTGCTATCGCGGCACTTGCGGAGCTTCCGTGGATGAGCGAAGATTCACCTCCACATGACGAGCGTCTTGCCGCACTGCAAGAATATAATCCCAGGCACTACCGGCCGATCGCGCTCACCGCAGCCCGTCGTTTCATTTATCCATTGACCCCTACAGTATCCCGGGTTCAGCCCACAGGTGTTATTGTCAGCCCTACGTCACCGCCGCTAGCCTACAGAGGATCGCCTACAGAATCAGTGGCTATTCGTAGTTTGAAGAGTAACCAGTCAACCACCTCAATCGGTTCACAAGATAGTTCTGCAACATTGGGCCCTCGCCGGCCGTCTCCGCCCCATATCCGAAATCGTTACTGTACTCCTGTCATTTTAAAGGATCTCCCGCCGTTACACAATCTCGGGCGGCCTCGCGACGGACTACGTGGTCACGACAGGGGTGCGACAGTAACCAACGTTGTTCCAGATATCGAAGTCGACACGGAAAGCGCGACTATTCTTCAACAGGAGAGAATCAACCACTTTCGTTCGGAGTTCCATTGCACGAAATCGCCGGTGGGGCCCGTAACACAAGGTCGTGCAAATTTGCATCCTGGATCGCTGGAGGGTACCGCAAGCGGTGCGCACCGGCAGTGTGGTCATCCCAACCCACGTTCGCAGCACGGATACGAAAAGCCACTCGTGCGACTTCCTGATAATCGACTTGTGAAGGTGAAGGCCGAAAAGACACAATTTCAGCGCGAAAGGATACCGGCCTCCTTGTCTGAACGCCAGCGTGGAAAATTGCCTGCCTACCTTCTTCAATCCGAGTTTGGAGGAATTCATGATAATCCCCAGTGAAGCTTCTGCCTCACACTCTTTTTCGCTCCTTAATGGAGGAGAATCGAATAGTTTTAGGGTTGAGCCTTCTTGTTAGTACGTCCCCTCTTGCAGATGGTGATGTGTTCGCGCTTTTTCCGCGGAAGATTTAATATTTGCTTGATTGTTTCTTGCTTAGTCGGACTATATGTTGTGTTACCCATTGGGTACTATCCCATAGCTTGCAGTTTTTTTTCGTCACACCTTTCTTTCGTCAGATGGGTCGTGTACTTAGGTGGGAACTTATCGTACGCCTTGATACGGGTTATAATGTTTTTGTAAATAATGAAACGGATGTGTGGTGGGAGGTTCTATATGGTCGTGGTCGTTGATGTGTATTCGCGGTGTGCAGTTGCCGCATTCCTATTAGTCAGGGCCGATGATCCGGGAGCACAGAATTACATGTCAGCTGCGGAGAATTTTTCCTCCGTAAAATGTCCCCAAACTTCTGCTATTTGCTATTTCTCTAGTCATAACTACAACATAGCACCACTGTCATACACCAGCTTACGAAGCAACGGCTGACTTAATGGTGCGCGTATTAATAGCTTTAAAATTCAGTCGCTGAGCATCTGTTGCTGAAAAAGCATTTAGTGTGGGTGCAACAACTGCAGCCGACGAGCAGAGATCCCCTGCACCTGCCAACAAGACGGGTCTCGAAGCCGTGTGGTACCGGGTTCCAGATGTGGCAGCAATTCAACCGCGATATGGGGAACAAGGACACCCCGCAAGTTGGTCGTATGCCGGTATCCACAAGGTTCAGATTCAGGTATCAGTTAGATTACTAATACAGAACAAAGGCAGGTTCTTAGTAACATCTGTTGGAAATGCTTCTCGCTGCGGTGCTGGAATGGATGACGAGGCAGGAATGGATGACGAGGCCGGAATGGATGACGAGGCCGGAATGGATGACGACGCAGGAATGGATGACGAAGAATGTGGAAGGTCGACATCGGCAGGCCGGTGTATAAAATGTCTCTGTTTTCCTTGTCTTGTACTCTTCTTCATCGCTTTAACAATATTTCAATATACCCACTACTGTTCTATCTTGCTCACTACCGCTCAAACTCCTCTTGTGCGCTCCCTTGCTGTCATCGGGAGCGACCAATCTCAGGCTGAGAATATTCCTCCTCACACACTCTCTCTCTGCTCTCTCACTATAAGACCCAAGGATAACTGGAATTTTTACAACATCCTCGACCAACTGGTTATCTCTCCTATATCTGTGCTGTTCCCAGGAGTTTTTTTCACGGTCATGAATTTTAACCAGGCGACCGAGCACAACTGGTTGCGCTGTTCTTCTCTCGTCTGCAACCTTTAGTGCTTACTTTGGCCGTTTCTTTTTCTCCTTCTCTACTACGTTCCTTTGCACATTACGTGCGAAGGAATATATCAGAGTGATGGGCGTCCAGCAATGGCGGCCCGAAAAGACACATCCTTTGATCACACCTGCCCGATTCACCGAACACCGACGTGGTAGACATAATTCGACCTTCCGCCCTGGCGAGTCACTCGGGCCAGTTGTATATAGAAATTACGTTTCGCCCAAGAAGTTGTACATATTAATCAATGAATTTTTATCTTCATCTGTATTCATCCCGATATTGCAACCCTCGGTAGGTGGAATACATCGATAGCTCTCACGCCACACGGAAGAAAAGGTGGCTTAGAAGTGTACCGAAGGAGGCGCCAGATGTGGTACTAAAGACATAAGACTGACCGTGACCGAACAGAAGTGCAAAGGGCGGCGGCAATAAAAAATACCAAAGGTACCCGAGTGGGGATGGACGACGAACGAAAGCGTGGTCGTATCCCAAAACATGAAGTTGCCAAACAGAGGAGGTAGGAGTGTCCCGATTGATACACAAGCGATCGGTGCGGCAGTAGGAACAGAGTGGGAGTGGAACATTGATTTGTATACATGGTACGATGTAAAGGAGGTTATATGAGAGCGAAGTAAGAAGAACTCCCTACACGCGGAAGAAAGCGCTACCTAACCAAAGGCGTCCTCACACTCATACTCCTAGTCATGCAAATCACATCGGACGGTGGGAGCTCGTAATGGTACACCTTATCCCTATTCTACGAAACAGCACAACCTTTTCCAATTTATGGGACCATGAACAAGTCTGCCCAGTGCCGCACCGAGATTGCTCGCGAATGTCATGCGAGATTTCCGAAAAGAAATGAGCCGAGGCTGGCGAGTGGGCTGCGAGCCAGACCCCAAGAAGAAATACAGGATAGCGAGCAGATACAGCCCAGACAGAGCGGTTGCTGGTAGCTCTGACAGGCTACCCAAGAGGTGTTACCAGCTGAAGACTGATGCCTTCTGCACTGGGCAGCGCCTTCACTGGACCAATGACTGCCTTTCGGCTCGGTGCTGGTGGTGCCAGTGCACAACGCAGACCAGTGACCACCTCTTCTAAGAGTTTCCAAATAGAAGACGCGGGAGAAAATGACGTGGGCGGGGTCGTAAATTAGGTCAATGAGGTGAAAGAGCCAGTGGAAGATCTTGGGCCTCCTGGCGGATGTGCGGTGCAGCCACCTGGTGCTAGATTTCCACACTTCTACGAACATCGGAATGTCGGCGCCGCCTCTGGAAGAATTTGACGCCGGAAGTGAGGTGCCAGAGTGGGAGCACCGGGAGAGCCGAGATCGGGATGAGGAGCGGGAGGCGGCGGCTTTCAGAGCAGCGAGGGAGGTGGGTGTCGGGGAAGGGAGCTGCCGTTGTTACTGCCGGTGTTATCCCACATGGTATCGGCAGGTGAGGCGTAGGGGATGGATGGCGTTCCCTTTGTTGTTACCTTCATGGTTTTATTGGTGCGCATATATCTTCTTTGGACAGGCCAGAGCGGGGGCTGATGGGGAGCTTGAAACGTGCCGCCGCAGTACGGATGGCCGACGGGGAAAGCGGATAAAATGTGCACCGCCATAGTCTAGACAGGTTGAAAGTGATTATGATGAGCCAAAAAAAATGCTGCGGGCGCGCCAAGGCCAACAAGACCAGGACCAAGTGTGAAAATAGGCCGCTAACCACATCCCAAAAGAGGATTCCTATCTGACATTATACGTTAGGTCGCACGCGAAAAATAAGAAAATGAAAAAAGCTCTTCTCAGCTCAGGAGACAGTGAACGCTGATATGTGGAACAGACAGAGAACGGTTACAGGGCGAAATGCGGGTAGGCTCAGTGCGAGACAGACGTTTTTTTTTTCGCTTATTCATTACTCGTATGGGAGTTCATGGCGAGGAGTATGTACAGTCCGTTTCCCGGCCGCAGTCCACACGTGGTGGCACAGTACAGGCTACTCCTTGCCCTCCGCCCAGGACTATCCCATGTAGATATGAGCGCACCAAGGAAATCCCACAGGAAGAGAAGAAAGGGAAAGACGTAAAGCGCAAACCCATCCCCGGGGGGGCCCCCCCCCCCCCCCCCCCCCCCCCCCCCGGGCCCGCGGCGGCGGGGGGGGGGGGGGGGGGGGGGGGGGGGGGGGGCGCCCACCCCCCCCCTACTCCCCCTCTGCGGATTCCATGAAGGCCGGGGTGGGTAGGGACACCGGTGGCGTCCCTTCCCCATCACCCGACTCTTCCTCAGCACCCAACTCCTCCGCCCTCCGTTCTGCCTCCCGCTCCTACCGCTCCCGGAGCTCCCATTCCGACGCCTCGCTCTCCGCGTCGTCCTGTTCCACAGTCGGCACTGTCTTCCCCAGATCCGTCGCGGAGAGGAAATCCAGTACCGTCTGACTGCACCTCCGGTCGGCGAAAAGCTCGAGTGCTTTCCACCGGCTCTTCCCTTTCCCTGTCTCCTTCCACACCTCCTTCCGCAGGGTCGTCTGCTGACCCTTCCACTTCGGGCACCCCTTCAAGTGGTGGTCACTCGTCTGCGTGGGGCACTGGGACCACCAGCACTGGGCTGTCGGGCGCACCTTCGCCCAGTGCAGGTACTGGCCCGTGCGCCGGTGCCCCGTCTTCAGCTGGTAAAATCTCGAGGCAAGCTTCTTGGAGCTCCCAGCAACTGTGCCATCCGGTCTTTGACTTCCCGGCATTTTATACTATTTCTTGGAGTTCCGGCCTCCAGCCTACTTCCGCGCCTCTGCCCACTTCTTCTCTGATGTCTCCCGCCTGATGTTTGCGAGAGATCTTGGTAGCGGCATCGTGCGTGCTTTCGGCCGATCGGAGTAGGTCATCCACTCCAGCCCTTCCACACCACGAACGTCTGGCTCCTCTGACGCGAGCTTGGCCCACCCGTCAGCCTGGTGCGAGAGAGACGTGAAGCTGCGCAATGCCTTCCTCAAGTAGCTCTCCATACCCACTTGCTTAACTTCTCGCAGCATCCCATGGCTGCCCGCTCGACTCCAGCTGCAGGAGATGGTCTGCGCTGCTCCATGCCGTCCGCAGTAACCAACGAGAGTAACACTATGTATGAGTTTGCAGTTGAAAAACTCCCAACAACCCAATTAACGGTGCCACAAATCCTGAAGATCAGATCAAGGAAACGACCTACAGCGCATTACCTGACAAGTAATGTTACCGAGTAAGTTGCAAAAAAAATCCTTTATTAGCAGCCTGACTTCTTATCCTCCACAGATTCTAGGCGTACCACTTTCCGCCCCGATTTCCACATCCCTAGGGCTCATCTCACCTTCTCTTCCAGTCGGCCTCTATGTTCTCAGCGGAATTGTGGTGTAAGGGCAACCATGTTCTAGGCACCATCGTCCGGGTGGACGAACTCCATCACTGGTAAACCAGGAGGCACGCGCCGCAACGGGCTGCTTCCGGACAACCAACCTGGGAGCGCTATCGATGGAATCTGGCCTGAGGGCAGCGACGGCACAGCTGGAGAACATACAGAGGCGGGTGGGTCAACGGCTACTGAGCCTGCCACAGGAAGACTAGGTAAACGAGATAGTGGGCGCGCCGACGGAGATTGGGCGGTGGCTCACGAACGCCCTGACCTATACATAACGAATGGAGATCACAGTGCTGCTGGAGGAACCCGGAATAATCAACGCGGCGCTGCTGCAGTACGAAGAGTAAGAAGCAAAGACAGAGGTGGAGAAGGTACGGCCGGGACTAAATATGTACACGGACGGGTCGCGGATAGAGGATGGAGCGGCTGGCTATGCAGTGGTGTGGAATCAGGGGGAATCTAGGGTGCTAGCAAAACTCATATGGGATACAACAAGGAGGCCGACCACGCGGAGTGCGTCGCGCACGACTTGGAATCGGCTTCGCGAAGGAACAAAACCCCATAACGGGCACGGTCTTCACGAATGCGCAAGCCGCCATCAGAAGGATGGCATCGAACGAACCCGACCCTGGGCAACAATACGCTCTCCAGGCGCGGAAGCATATTGCCACTCTGCGCAGGGCTAAGTCAGGCATCACATCGAAATCCAGTGGTGCCCGGCTCACAAGGGGATTGCAGGTAACGAGGAGGCCGACGAGTGGGCAAAGACCGCGGCGGCGGAGCCAGACACCCGGTGTTGTATGAATATCGATTCGGTGAAGATCAATATCTTGGTATATTGAACAAGTATGAAGAACAGAAGAGAAGTACAAGAAGAACAGCAGATATCCCTTCTCACTTCCCCGCTCTTGCGTAAACGTGTCCTCAACAAAACTGTAAAGCAGTAGAGGCAAACCTAAAGACTGTCTCGGCGCGAGAAGCGTTTCCAACACCCGGGGGCTGGAGCGGCAGTACTACTCCGATCCTACCGAAGCGCCGGCAATGCCCCTGCCACGGTCCCCCACCAACCTCAAATGGGAAATCTCGGAGGAGAGGTTGGTGGAGGCATTCCAGTGGGCGCGAGGCCGGGCCTCCAAGTCGACGTACCGCATGACAAAGTGCCAGAGGCCCGATGGCGCGGTGGCCGAGGCATGCCCGCACTGGACAATACCTGCACTGGGCTAAGGCTCGCCCCACCACCCAGGGCTGGTCGTGTCGGTGCCCCATGCAAACGACAGACCACTTCTTCAAGGTGTGTCCGGAATGAAAGTTGCAGCAAAAGTTTCTGTGGCCGCAGGTGAAGAAGGAGACGGGAAGGTAGAAGAGCCGGTGGAAGGCCTGGGATCTACTCGACGACAAGAGATGCGGACAGGCGGTGCTGCACTTCCTCACCTCAACGGATGTTTGAAGGCTGGTGTCGCCTCTGGATGAGGACGACACCTGGAGAAGGGCGTCAGAGGGGGAGCTCCGGGGGCGCTGGGAGCGGGAAGAGGAACAGGAGGCGGAGGCGGATGAGCTGGGTGCTACAGGAGTATAAATTGACGGGGAAGAACGGCGGCTGTTTCTGCCCAGGGTCCCCTTCATGGTATCGGCAGACGAGCAGTAGGGGACAGCCGATTTCCTTGGTGCGCACGGTATCTTCTTGGGACAGGCATGGGCGACGGGCGAAGAGGGATCATGCAACGTGTCACCATCGCGCGGACAGCCGACTGGAAAACGGGGTGAAAGGTACGCCTACGGAGGCCCATAGCGTCCAATTGGTCACGTTATTGAAATTTGAGAACCCTGCACCCTGAAACCCAAAAACTCGAAAACTCCAAAACGCAAAACACAACAATCAGACAACCCTGCACCCTGAA
>Ga0307508_10005874_pt1 | contig 11584 bp, 16 predicted proteins | sample 9_EM_MG_FD_203089 | JGI IMG/M metagenome (GOLD analysis project Ga0307508, IMG submission 203089) | Populus trichocarpa ectomycorrhiza microbial communities from riparian zone in the Pacific Northwest, United States - 9_EM | ecosystem: Host-associated > Plants > Roots > Unclassified | place...
AACCGATCACCCTCCGACCCACCCCCCAACATCACAGCAGACCCATGCCCCTGTGGCACGGACCTTACCTCCTCTCACCACCTACTACGAGACTGCCCACTGCTGACGCCACAGCAGGTACTCCTCCGCAAAGCCACCACAGGAGATATTCAGTCCCTGGAATTCATCACCGCACCCGAAAACACAAACCTGCTGCGCCACTTCCTACTAGCAACAGGCCTGGGCCACTCCGCGCTTATCCGGTTCGACGGAAACCACAACACACCAGACTGCACCGATGTTAGCGACCCGGACTCCCCCGAGCCAGACTTCGGCGCTTTCGAACCATAAACGATATCACGACCGACACGACGAATGGAAGGAAGGACAGAGGCGATTGGTTTCCTTTTGTACTGTCAGAGCGTTTCCTGGTTTTTCCTATTCTGTGTCATGCATTGCGATCCTTGATTCCTGTCTTGTTTGTTCCTTTCCTTGGTGTGTATACTTCTTCGGCGGTCAGGAAAGATGGAAACCCCACGGGGGTGGTACGGCGAGGAGGAGCGCACAAAACCTGTAGTGTTAAAGCGCGATAGATCGAAATCGAATATTATCTCTCTCCACCGACCTACCTCTCTATCCCCGTGACCGGCGCTACGACCATCCCTCCCCAGAACAACGAGCCCACGCAAGGCGTGTGAGAAAAGCCGTGAAGAGACCATGCTGGGCGTGACGGATACCGCGAGAACAACGAGCCCACGCAAGGCGTGTGAGAAGAGCCGCGAAGAGACGACGCCGGGCGTGACGGATACCACGAGAACAACGAGCCCACACAAGGTGTGTGAGAAGAGCCGTGAAGAAACCACACCGGGCGTGACGGATACCGCAAGAACAACAAGCCCACGCAAGGCGTGTGAGAAGAGCCGCGAAGAGACCACGCCGGGCGAGACGGATACCGCGAGAACAACGAACCCACGCAAGGCATGTGAGAAGTGCCGCGAAGAGACCATGGCGGGCGCGACGGATACCGCGAGAACAACAAGCCCACGCCAGACGTGTGAATACACCGGAAGTGTGAGTACGCCGGAAGTGTGAGTAGGAGCGCTCACTCCGCAGACCCAAGCCTACGTTGCCTGTCGAGCCAGAACGGAGAAGTCGAGACAGGATCTTGACAGCCCGAGCAAGGACGGCCAAAGAGTCGGCGTGACATTTAAAGAGTGCCAGTACCTACATAGAGAGGCATCAGCAACGATCAGTCGGAAGTTGAGCCTTAAAAATATTACATTGTTTCTGGGATCAACTCTCTGGTGATATTTCAAACGCGAATCTCTTAGTGAATTTTCCCATCCGCTCCCGTGCGAATCCTTCGGAACTACACAGTCGCTCTGCTGCCATCATACAAGTGTTGCCCGCTCAAGGGTGATAGACTGTTGGTGACCACCTGGGCGATTGTGCCGTTGGTGAAACACCCGAGTGTTACACTCATTAGCACAAGAATCACTGAGAAATATGACATACCCTGAATCTGCAGGTGGAGAGCAGCCCCACTTCAGAACTGCTTGGGAGCAGAGGTAAAGGGAGCAGGAATGGAATACACTGAGCTCCTTCTGCTCCAACACCGAAAATACTACTCACAAGAAGTGTTCGAGATCGCACAGCTGGAACCAGAAATCGACATCTTCCTTCCCTTCTGGTGGATTGCCGAACACCCCCCCCAGGGTGCGTGGAACTCGGAGGAACTCCGCTTCAGCAGCCCCAGCTGCCTAGAAAAATGCACTCGATTCGAAACTGCAGAATTCTCCCTGTCCTTGAACGAAACAATAATCCTTGACCCAGAAGCAAGAGTCATAGGATATGTCTCAGCAATCGACCCAGAAGATTCTCGGAATCAAGTCCCCAGAGAATTCAGAGAATACCTCGACATTATGGGCAAAGAAGCGGTGGAGGTTCTGCCAGCCCATCGACCATACGACTGCAAGATTGAACTCAAGGAAGGAGAGATCGCCCCCTGGGGACCAATTTACCCCCTTTCTGAGAACGAGCTGCAGAACCTCAGGGAATGGCTCAAAGAAATGTTGAGAACAGGAAAGATTTGAAGATCTACCTCATCGGCAGTATCGCCAATCCTGTTTGTCCCAAAACTAAATGGAAATGGACTCCGGCTGTATGTCGACTACAGAGTCCTTAACCGAATAACGATTCCCAACAGATATCCCCTTCCCCTGATGCAGGAATTGCAGGATCGGGTCCAAGGGGCCAAGTGGTTTACCAAACTGGACCTAAAGAATGGGTTCAATCTAATTCGCATCTGAGAAGGGGACGAGTGGAAAACGGCATTTCGAAACCGATACGGGCTATACGAGTTCCAAGTCATGTGGTTCGGACTGACCAATGCACCATCAACCTTCCAAAATATGATGACCCACATCTTCTCCGATATGATTGACCTGAGCCTTTTGGTATACATGGACAACTTCCTGATCTACGCCAAAACTGAAAAGGAACACGACGAAAAAGTTAAGGAGGTGTTGAAGAGACTACAGGACAACCAACTGGCAGTCTCACTGGACAAATGCGTTTGGAAAACCCAGGAAGTGGAATTCCTGGGATACGTCATCGGCCAAGAGGGAATCAAGATGGCAAAAGGAAAGGTGGAGGTGGTACTGGAATGGAAAACGCCAGCATCCCTAATGGAAGTACAATCCTTCCTGGGATTCACCAACTTCTATCGTCGCTTCATCCAGGACTACTCCTGAATCGCCACACCACTGACGGAGTTGACCAAAGGTGACAAAAAGGAATGGAAGTGGAACCCGGTAGCGGAAAAAGCCTTCCAGAAATTAAAACAAAGATTCATGACGGCGCCAATACTAGCCCACTTGGACGCTACCAAGCCCATGATTATCAAAACGGATGCCTCTGACTTCGCTATCGGTGTTACACATAAATTATCTCGAGTACGTAGCTAAGTGAAGGAAGTGTGTACAGATAGCAGAACGTACTCAGAAAGTCTAGGAGGGAGATAAGGTCTGTAGTTTAGCTTACGGCCGTAACGGATCTAAGACACGCCACTCCAGAGATGAGGAGAAGATTAGCAATGGAGCGGTGCTGCCAGACTTGGGCTGATTTGGCGAAAGAGGAAGCCACGTCACCCGCTGGCGGTGCACGAGAAAAAGAGTCCAAGCTGCAAGCACCCCACTCGCCTGCATGAAACCTCATCTCCCCTTATCAACACCCTGCCAGGACGAATGAGTCGCCCACGAGGTCCATACACCTCGGGGGAATCCAAGTCCGAGTCACCACCTCTCACGCTGGCTGCTCTCAGATAAAAGAAAGAAGATTTCCCGCCTTGACGAAAGGGAAATCTGTACGAACATCCTCACCCAACACTACCACCGAAACCACATACAAGATCTAAGATTATTCCGTTGTGAATTATCGAAAGTAGGCTGATTACCTTTTGATTCTCCCACACTCTGGTTACAAAACAACCCCAGTGTCACACTATAATCTTTGATCCAAAATCACCCTACTTTCACACGAATACCCTTGTTCGAATCCTCGATTTAAGCGACTGGGACAAAAACATTGACACAGGACACCCTCTTGACCTATACTAGAAATGACTACCTCCTCGGACTTTAATATGCTCTGGCTCGAGGTACCCCGGGATCTGCTTCAGATTACTGATGGGAAGCCGGCACCGGAACAAGCTATGGAGCTGGCCAACCCTGCGGTCTGGGTTCGGACTATGGTGCTGCAGCAACAACAGGCCAAAAGTAACCTGAGGCAGCTCACCGAGCTGTACGGCAAAACGATAGACAAATCGTACCAACAAATGCAGCGAATTGAGCAGGTATATCAAACCCTGGCAGAAGGCACCAGATACATATGTGACCGGATAAACGCTAACGAGGAAATCGCAGAAGCCTGGGTTCACAGCGAGTTGGCAAACGCAGCCAATGCGTACCAGACACTCGCGCAAAATGTCTGGCAGCACATCATCGAGTGGACGGATGAGGCCAACCAGAGGCAAATATGCCAGGCCACCCAGCTTATCCGGGTAAATGATGCCCTGGCATTTCTAGCCGAAGCCAATACTGCTCGAGGACAATACCTGGGCACCTTCCAAGGCAACGTGGAGCTGTGGGCCGCAGACCACCAGGAGAAGGTGTGAAGAATGGAGGAAGAGCTACGGCAAGCTAGGGATGAGATTCAGCAGCTAGCCACCAGAACACCCTTACCTGCCTCGCCAGCACCACGGCCACCCCCACTGCAACCACCACATCTATGGCGCAGCCCCGCCCGGCCCTCAAGTACCAGTGGACCCGCGGCCCCAATAGAACCCAGGGCACCACCTACCCAACCAACCCTGTGGAGCCCCATCCAACTCCCGCTCGCACCCCCCACATGAAGGTTGCGACCACCAGCTCTGCCACCCATACCAATGGGACAAGCATCCACACCACCATGGAGGAACCCCCACGGAGCAGGCAGTCCACCATCGAGTCCACCATCGGGACCCTCGACCCCACCATTACCACCAACCCCCTCGCCTCCACGATCTCCGCCAAGGAACCCGCAAACATCCATCACCCCGCGAGAACTGGTGCAGCTAGTTTCGGAAGGCATGGCCAGAGCTCAGCAATACACCGAGCTAAGGAGAGAGGCAGTCTGGACTTCTCGGTTGAAACTAGAAAACCCAGAAAAGTTTGACAGGAAAAGCACTACCAAGTTCAACCAGTGGTGGGAGTCCGTCACCATGTACTTGGGCTTCTACCCAGATACCACTGACCACCAAAAGTTCGCCTGGGTCTGCACACTACTGACCGATACGGCTCTGGTATAGCAGCTACACCGCTATCGGAAGCTGCAGGACAACGATACCTGGGTCAACTATACGGCCGTCTTCAGAACGGAATACCACAATGAACGAGAGGCGGCCGATGCACAGATGAAGCTCGGGCAACTCCAGTATCAGGGCTCCATTCGGGCATACCTAATGAAATTCCAGGCCCTGAATATTTTTGCCTGCAGCACGAGAGAAAGCCTAAGGGAAAAGATTGATCTCGTGATGATGACAGAAATCCTGTGAATGTGCTTTGCCCATTATCTCGAAGAGTTCGCAGACGACAATGGATTCCTCCAGGCGACATACCAGGCTGGCCTGCAGGTGGAATGAATAAAGGTGTTGGAAAAGGTGCGGTCCGAAGTAATACGACCCACCAAACCCGAGGAAAAGAAAAAGGATAGTTAGGGAGCAAAAGGCCCTGACAATACCCAGAAGGGTAAAGAAAACAGCAATGCCCCCCAGGAATGATCAGAGCGGCAACCAGATAAAAACCGAACCTGGTGGGGAGGAAAGAATCACTGGGCTTCAAAGGAAGAAGCTCCGAAGGGGGTTCCCGTCAAGGAACAAGAAGAATACGGACTACTCCGCGATGACTGCTGGCGATACGGTCAACCTGGACATAAAACGTTCAAATGCTTCTCCTTTAACACCCAAAGGGGAACCACGCTCCCCACCACCCTATGGAAGGTAGGAGCAGTCGGATAAAAACGGGGTCACAAGGAAGAAAAAGAAGAGGCCCCTCCCATGAAACAGCAAAAAGTGGCAGCAGTTGAAACCATGGATACAGACGCTGTGGCTCCGCTATGGGAAGGTTCCTATTCGGATTTTTAAGAGGCCAGGCCACGCCGCAGCCCAAGGCCTCTACAATAATCTGTGGACTGTCTGCGAAAAGAAAGGGCAGGGAGCCAAGTGCTGGAACCTCGCCAAAGAACCATAGGACAGACACAAGCGGCGCTCACCCAGTTATTACCATAATGTTAAACCTGGGCGGAAACAAGCACCAACTTCGAGTATTGCTGGACACTGGCTGTTCCATAGCACTCCTCAACCAACAGGCAGTGGAAAAATTCGGTATAAAAAGAAAGGAGCACAAACAGGCTCGCAGCATAGAAAACTATATGGGAGTAAGCGTCAAAGGGGCAGGTCAATTTTATACAGAACCTATGCTCCTCCAGCACTGGAAACACTACTCATGGGAAAAATTCGAGATCTCACCAATGGAGGCGGATATCGACGCGTTTCTTCCCTTCGAATGGATATCGGTGCACCCACCCCAAGGAGCTTGGACGAACGAAGAAATACGGTTTACTAGCGCAGCGTGCTTACAGAAATGCACCCGGTATGAAACAAACCAGTTTTCACTAACCTGGAATGACTCGGTCGCGACCAACCCAGACGCTCGACTCCTAGGATACGTATGAGTGGTGTCAGAAAAAGACCCGCTAGAGGATGTCCCGAAGGAATTCCGTCAGTACCTCGGAATCATGGGAAAAGAGGCAGCGGAAGCTCTCCTCGAGCATCGCCCCTACAACTGCAAAATCGACCTATACGAAGCAAGTACTACGCTGTGGGAGTCCATTTACCCACTCTCAGAAGTAGAACTCCAAACCCTGAGAGAATGGCTAAAGGAAATGGAGAAAACAGGAAAAATCAGACGCTCCTCTTCACCGGCTGGCTCACCGATCCACTTTGTACCCAAACCACATGGAAGAGGACTACGCCTATGTGTGGACTACCGAGCATTAAATCGCATCACGATCCCAAATCGGTATCCCTTACCCCTCATGCAGGAACTACAGGACCGAGTCCAGGGAGCACAATGGTTCATGAAAATGGACCTCAAAAACGGATTTCATCTTATCCGAATCAGAGAAGGAGATGAGTGGAAAACGGCATTCAGGATGCGATACAGCCTCTTCAAATTCCAAGTTATGCCATTCGGACTCACAAATGCCCCCTCTACCTTCCAAGACATGAAGAATCATATTTTCTCGGACATGCTGGATATGGGAACATTGGCTTACATGAACGACATATTGGTCTATGCTGACACGGAGAAAAACCACGACAACATGGTCAGAGAAGTCCTCAAGCGACTGCAGGACAATGGCCTGGCAGTCATGCTGGAAAAATGCGTGTGGAAAGCCCATGAAGTGGAGTTTCTGGGCTATATCATCGGGAGAGAAGGCATAAAGATGTCGGACGAAAAAGTGGAAGCAATACTCAATTGGGAAACACCGAAATCCCTGACCGAGACCCAGTCGTTTCTGGGATTTACCAACATCTACAGACCCTTCATCCGAGATTATTCCAGGGTAGGGAAACCACTCACAGAACTGACAAAGAAGGACAAAGAATGGTCCTAGAACCAGAAAGTGGAGGCGGCCTTCACGGAACTCAAATAATGGTTCACTATGGCCCCAATCCTTGCACATTTCGGCCCAACCAAGGTAGTCATCATCGAAACAGATGCATCGGATTTTGCGATAGGAGCTGTGCTATTACAAAGGGACAAGGAAAACTGCCTACACCTAGTGGCATTCCACTCCAGAAAGTTTCAGCCAGCGGAAGTCAATTACGAAATCCACGACAAGGAACTTCTGGCAGTAGTCAATGCGTTTAAACACTGGCGACGATACTGTGAAGGAGCAACCAACCAGGTCCAGGTCTATTCAGACCACCAGAATCTGGAATACTTTACAACGACTAAAGTATTAAACCGACAACAGGCACAATGGGTGTAGGAGCTGGCCAGTATTGATTTCAGGATCTATTATCAACCAGGCGCCCAGAACGGGAAACCAGATGCACTGTCAAGGCATTCGGAGTACCGCCCTGAAAAGGGGGGGATAGAAAACCAGCCAATAACGATGGTTCTGGGAAAAAATCACTTCAAAGAACGCTTGGCATGCTCGTTTATCTGTTCTTCAGCACAATTAGCTTCACTCCCAACAAGGAAGTGGAGCAAAAAATTCCTGGCAAAAATCAGGGAAGAAGGGAAAAAAGACAAGGCCTACGAATAGGCCAAAAAGCAGGAAGCAGTGCCAGAGGAACAGGCACCGAAGGACTGAAAGGTCAAGAAAGTGAGAAATGAAGACAGACTGCTATACCGGAAACACCTGCTCTGGGTCCTGAATGGCTTTGTGCAGCAAATACTGGAATCCGAGCACAACACAAAGGTGGCCGGGCACATGGGACAGGACAAAACAATTGAGCTAATAAGGCGAAACTTCTGGTGGCCAAAGATGAACGACCGAATTATCGACTTCGTCAGAAGCTGCCCGGAATGCCAGAAAAACAAGGTCTCCAGACACCAACCCTATGGCCTGTCGTTACCCGTGGAGCTCCCATACGTACCATAGCAGTCAATTGCGATGGACTTCATCACAGAACTCCCTATGTCGGAAATATGCGACCAGCTATGGGTAGTCATCGACCGATTCACCAAAATTGCGCACTTCATCCCACTCCGGGAAAAAACCGTGGGAGATCTGGCAATTATCTTCGCCCGCGAGGTATGGAAGCACCACATGTCAAGATCCTGCCCTGACTACTCCGTGCTGCTCGACAGGTAACATAGACTTGACTTTTCGGGGCTTCGCTCGTTTCCTCACATATCTTTACGTGAGCTTGTTGTCCTCGCAGTATCCGTCACACCCGGCGTGGTCTCGTCGCGGTCTTCTCACACGCCTTGGCATGGGCTCGTTGTTCTCGCGGTATCTGTCATGTCCGGCATGGTCTTGTCGTGGTCTTCTCACACGCCTTTGCATGGGCTCGTTGTTCTCGTGGTATCCGTCACGCATGGTGTGGTCTCGTCATGGTCTTCTTATACACCTTTACGTGGGCTCGTTGTTCTCACGGTATCCATCACGCCTGGCATGGTCTCGTCGCGGTCTTCTCACACACCTTTACGTGGGATCGTTGTTCTTGTGGGGTTTGGTGGTCGCAGCGCCGGTTACTGGTAGAGAGGTAGGTCTGTAGCGAGAGATAATATTCGATTTCGATCTATCACGCTTTAACACTACAGGTTTTGTACGCTCCTCCTCGCTGTACCGCCCCCATGGGGCTTCCATCTTTCCCGACCGCCGAAGAAGTATACGCACCAAGGAAAAGAACAGACAGGACAGGAATTAAGGATCGCAACGTATGACACAGAATACGGAAACCAGGAAACGCTCTGACAGTACAAAAGAAACCAATCGCCGCTGTCCTTCCCCCCGTTCGTCGTGTTGGTCGTGATATCGTTTATGGTTCGAAAGCGCCGATGTCCAGCTCGGGGGAGTCCGAGTCGCTTCCATTGGTGCAGTCTGGTGTGTTGTGGTTTCCATCGAATCGGATGAGCGCGGAGTGTCCCAGGCCAGTTGCGCCTAGGAAATAGTGCAGCGGGTTTGTGTTTTCAGGTGCGGTGATGAACTCCAGGAACTGAATGTCTCCTGTGGTAGCTTTGCAGAGGAGTACCCGCTGCGGCGTCAGCAGCAGGCAGCCTCGTAGTAGGTGGTGAGAGGAGATGAGGTCCGTGCTGTAGGGGCATGGGTCTGCTGTGATGTTGGGGGGTGGGTCGGAGGGTGATCGGTTGCAGAAGACTCTCCATATTGCTCATGTATCGGCGCAGTTCACCCCGTGGAGGTGGCTGGGAAACTTGAATGAGGGCTTTGAGAGTGGTAGTTCTGTTTTCCACCGTCGGAGGAGCTCCGCTCGTGCTTGAGCCAGTAGCCATGTCTTGGTGGTGAGCGCGAAGCGGCAGGGAACGGCAGAGGTGGCTCCCCGTTTGGCGAGTGTGTTGGCTCGTTCGTTGCCCTTGATGTTGCAGTGGGAGGAGCACCAGGTGGTGGAGATCTCCCAGCCCAGTAGGTTGAGGTCACTAATCATTTCCAGGGCCCGGTGGGCATATTCGTGGTTGTGTTTGTTGAATTGTAGTGTTTCGAGTGCCGCCCGGTTGTCCACGCAGATAATTGCTGTTGCTTGTGGTGCGGTGGTAGTGAGGAGGGATGTGACTGCTTCTTGAATTGCGTGGAGTTCGGCGTCGTACACCTCAGCCTGGTTGCCTAGGTGGCAGCTGCCTTCCCCCAGCCGGTAGAGTTGTTGGTCACCGCAGTGGAAGGTTGCCCACCCACACCCAACAGACCCATTCTCGAGTTTGGAGCTGTCAGTGTAGATGACGACAGTGTGGTTTGGTAGCGTGTGGAGCCATTCTTTATGGAGCTGTTGGGGTGTTGTTGTTTTGTCTGGGTTTGGGGAGGGGAGCGTATTGGTTCCGTCCGCTGTCAAGGTGGTAGTGCGGTTCTCCAGTTTGCCTTGTACTAAGTGCTTGCTGAGTGCGTAAAGGTAGTGGAGTCCTGGGAGGTTGGGGTAGGTATCTGATAGGGCTAGTGGTGGGCCCAGAGCGTGGTGTTGGGGGAGGAAGTGGAGTCGGATGGCATATCGCAGGGATAGGTAGTCCAGGTACGCCTCCATTAGCAGGAGTTATGATAGTGTGATGAAGTTCGTCATTCTGGTGTTGAGGGGGAGTCCTGTAATCCACCGGGTGACTGAGTTGTAGGTGGTGTGTAAGGTTGCAGTGATCATTGGGGTGCCCGTCCACTATGCTGGTGATGCCCAGAACATTGTGGGGAGGATCAAAGTCATTGCCAGGTGGTGGGCAACATGCGCGGGGATGGCTCGTGAGCGGTGTCGCAGGAAGTTGAGGCTGTTGAGGGCCCGGTTGCCCTTGGCCGCTGCCATGGTGGCATGGTGTAGGAAGCTGAGTGATTCATCGATGTGCACTCCTAGGTACTTGATTTGTCGTGTGGCCGCAATGGTGTTGTTGTTGATTCTGAGGGGAGGGTGTGTGCTAAGGCTCCTGTTCTTATCTTTGCTGGTGAGAGGGAGGCAGTAGAGCAGTTCATGTTGGAATTGCTTCTCGCCGCTCGCCACTCCGGCGTGGCGCGCCGGTGGAAGCGTCACCACAGTAACGGCGACAACAGCAACGCTGCGGAGAGCAATGGCATAGCAACGGCAGTGGCAAGGGGATCCCGGCAACGACGGCTTGGCATTCTCTCATAGCAGCGTCTTCGGCATTCTTTCTTCTTTCCTTTTACATACTTCTACATAGAAAAAGAAATAGAAGATCATCACACGTCAACGATACAATCATCTCGTCAAACCTCTTTCTCTCTCTCTCACTCTGCTCGTGTGAAGACTTTAAGAGAAACGGTGATCGGGCAAACTTTTACAGGTTATGAGCCTGGAGCCGTAACCCCTCCATATACGATCAAACCTCATCGCTGTCAAACTCTTGCGCGATAAATAGCTCCTCAGGAGCCAGTGATAAACGCGGGGGCCGGCGATTCCGAGACCCTTTCCTCTACGTCTTACATAGAAGAACACTCCTCGAAATTGATCGCTAACCATCTCAGCGACAGAAGACCTCTGACGGCCGACAAGAACTTCCCTCCATATGCATCGCTATTCGACGAGCATCTACAACGATCTTCATCATGAGCGACGAAACATTCAAACATCCTCTGGGCAACGTCCGCCTACTCGATCGTACCAACTACGCAGTCTGGAAAGAAGATTGCATGAAAGTCCTACAAGGAATCATGGCGTGGGACATCGTGATGGAGAGAGAAGAAGAACCAGAAGATCCTGGAAGACCCAACGATTTTACCAGACCCCTAGTTCTGGCACGAAAGGCTTTCAAGGACTACAAGCAACAGAAGATGCAGGCCGTGGCCATCATTTACGGGTCTTGTACCAATGCTGTCAAGGTATACA
>Ga0307508_10005876_pt1 | contig 11581 bp, 7 predicted proteins | sample 9_EM_MG_FD_203089 | JGI IMG/M metagenome (GOLD analysis project Ga0307508, IMG submission 203089) | Populus trichocarpa ectomycorrhiza microbial communities from riparian zone in the Pacific Northwest, United States - 9_EM | ecosystem: Host-associated > Plants > Roots > Unclassified | place...
CTGCTGGGCCGCGAGGTCCTTCGCGAGCGGCACGGCGGGCATGTCGTCCGGAACCGTGCCGAGCCGCTCCCCGACCACGAGCTTGCTGCTGATCAGCTCCACTCGCAGCGGCTCGCCGTCGCACATGACCGCCTCGGCCGCCTCGGTCACCTCGGCCAGCCCGGCGAGGGGCCGCGCACGCAGGGCCGCGAGCGCCTCGGCCAACCGCGTGGCCTCTATGACGTGCGCCGACGACGTCGGCACGCCCTCGGCCCGCAGCACGCCGGCCGCGTCGACCAGCCACCGCGGCACCACCTCGTCCGTCGCGGTGAACAGGTGGTGGTACCACCCCGGCGACCGCACCCCCGCGCCGTAGCCGGACCCGGAGGCGAGCCGCCCGTACGTCCACGGCACCCAGGTGAACGCGACCTTCGCCCTCTTACGCCCCTTGAGCAGGGCGGCGTCGTCCTTGACCGGCGCCTTGCGGGCGAGCGCCGGCACATGCCAGGCGCCGCAGACCACCGCGACGTCGTCGTAACTCTTGCGCACCTCGCGCAGCACCGTCCGCATGTACGCCTCCCGCACCAGGTCCTCGGGATCCTCGGCCGACGTCTCCCGAATCGCCGTCATGGCCTCCGCGATGGCCTCGAAGGCCGGCAGTCCCCGGTGCTCGACGACGTCCTCCCACCAGCGCTCGGGATCGTCATAGCCGGCGGCCGCCGCAAGCTCCCCGATCGGATCCACCGGCCGCAGCGTCCCAGCCCCGCCGCCCGGCCCGAGCCGGTCCTCCTCTCCGCCGCCGGCCGGGCCGCTTTCTTCACTCGCGGGAATGAGACGGGCTTCCTGCCCGGTCGGGGTGTGGCCGGCTTCTTGCGGCGGAGTTTCCGGACCGGGGATCGGCTGCGCCTGAGGATCGGGCGTCGGCGAGCCGGCCGGAGGAGCCGGGGTGTCCTGCGGGTCGTCGGCCAGGCGGAAGGCGAACGGGAGGTCGAAGAAGCGGACCGGGACGCCGTGCTCGACGGCCCACCGGATGGCCTGCCACTCCGGCGAGAACACGGCGAACGGCCAGAACGCCGCCCGGCGCGGGTCGTCGGCCGCATAGCCCAGGAGGGCGACGGGCGGCTCGAGGCCGGCGTCGGCCACCCAGCGGACCAGGTCGTCCGCCTCGGGCGGGCCCTCGATCAGCAGCATCTCGGGCGGCTGCCGGTCGAGCTCCTGCACCACGGCCCGTGCCGAGCCCGGGCCGTGGTGGCGGATGCCGTAGAACCGCTCAGGCATCGCGGGCGGCACGGTAGAAGTCGCGCCACTCGTCGCGCTCGCGCACGACGGTCTCCAGGTACTCGCGCCAGACGAGGCCGTCGGAGACCGGGTCCTTGACGACCGCGCCGAGGATGCCCGCGGCCACGTCGCGCGGGTGCAGCGTGCCGTCGCCGAAGTGCGCGGCCAGCGCCAACCCGCTGGTGATCACCGAAATGGCCTCGGCCGTCGACAGCGTGCCGGTCGGCGATTTCAGCTTGGTGCGGCCGTCCTCGGTGAGGCCGGACCGCAGCTCGCGGAAGACGGTGACCACCCGCCGGATCTCCTGAAGCGCGGCCGGCACCTCGGGCAGGTCGAGCGACTTGCCGAGCTGCGCCACCCGCCGCGCGACGATCTCGACCTCGTCGTCGGCCGAGGCCGGAACCGGCAGGACCACCGTGTTGAACCGGCGCCGCAGCGCGCTGGACAACTCGTTGACGCCGCGGTCGCGGTCGTTGGCGGTGGCGATCAGGTTGAAGCCGCGCTGCGCCTGGACCTCGGTGTTGAGCTCGGGAACGGGCAGCGTTTTCTCGGAGAGGATCGTGATCAGCGCGTCCTGCACGTCGGAGGGGACGCGGGTGAGCTCCTCGAGCCGGGCGATCGCGCCGGTCTGCATCGCGCGCATGATCGGGCTGGGCACGAGCGCCGCATCGGTCGGCCCCTCGGCGAGCAGGCGGGCGTAGTTCCACCCGTACCGGATCGACTCCTCGGCCGTGCCGGCCGTGCCCTGCACCAGCAGCGCCGAATCGCCCGAGATCGCGGCCGCGAGGTGCTCGGAGACCCAGGTCTTGGCCGTGCCGGGAACGCCGAGCAGTAGCAGGGCACGGTCGGTGACCAGCGTGGACACCGCCACCTCCATGAGCCGGCGGGGTCCGACATACTTCGGGGTGATCTTCGCGCCGTCGCCGAGCAGGTAGGTCACCACGGCCTGCGGTGACAGCCGCCAGCCGGGGGGCCGCAGCCGATCGTCGGTGGCGGCGAGCAGGGCCAGCTCCTCGGCGAACTGGTCCTCGGCGTGCGGGCGCAAAGCGGTCACTCGAAACTCCTCGTTGGTCACGACCCGTCGGGCCGGGCATCCGATGCTTCGCCTGAACCGCAGGCTACTGCGGACCCCCGACAAGATTCCGCTTCGTTCGCCGGCCCAACCGCGCCCACCCGACGTAGGCCAGTACCGCAACGCTCGGCGTGTCGCAGTACCCGGCGTGTCTCCGCCAACCAGACCACCCACTTTTCCTCTCACAACCAGCCGGACGTGACGACATCCATCCAGGCGTGAGAGCAAAAGAGAAACACTCCCGCCGAGCGGCAAGCTCACCACCAACCGGGCACGTTGCCCGCGTTCGGCGGCGGAGAGGTCTCGCCGGCTCACACCATCAGCTCGTCGAACATCTCCTGGCGGAATGTCAGGATGCGGGCCAGCTCGGCGACCGGGCGGACTCGCGACTGGTCGGCGGCCTGGTCGAGCTGCACGGCGAGACGGCCCACCAGGTCGGCGTAGGCCGGGGGCATGGCGATCGCGGCCGCTCGGCACAGCTCGCTGAGCTGCCAGCTGTGCCGGTCGGTGCGGGCACGATGGGCGATCGTCTCGAGGACGACGACGGCGAGCTCGTCGGGCCACTGGCCGGGGTGGATCGAGAGCAGGCGGTGCGCCATGCCGTCCTCGCGGCGCAGCGCATCGGCGGCGAGCCGGGCGAGCTCGTCGGGCGGCAACACCAGGTGCAGGTCCCAGCGGACCGACTCGCGTAGCGCCGCGGAGGCTTCGCCGAGCAGAGTGGTCGCCCAGGGAGGCTCGTTCTGGGCGATGGCGGCCTTGGCCCAGCCGTGCAGCAGCGGCGACTCCCAATCGTTGCCGCGGGCAAGCCGCAGCATGGCGGCCGGTTCGAACCAAGTGCCCAGCGGGGCGTCGGCGACGATCTCCTCGAGTAGCCAGGCGCTGACTCCGGCGCCGCGGGCGGGTGTGGCGGCGACACCGTCGCGGCGCAACTCGGCGGTCAGCTCGCCGGGCGGGGTCACGACCAGCCGATCCCCGCCGCCGCGACGGTCGAGCCGCACGGCGGCCCGTGCCCGGTCGGCCATCCGCTTCCCGAGCGACGACCCGGGCAGGCGTCGCAGCAGCTCGAGCGCCGCCTCCCGGACCTCCTTGCGCCGATCGTCGAGCACCGAATCGAGGAAGGCGTCGTCGCCGAGCGCGAGCCCGGTGCCGAGGGCGGTCACGAACCGCACCCTGTCCTCCGACGACTCCGACGCCCACGTGCTCTCCACGAGCGCGCGCCCGCGGGCCGGCTCGGTGCGCCTCAACGCCAATAGATGGCCGAGCCGCTCGCCCGCCGTGCCCGTCTCCCACCGGCCCGCCCACGGCCCCCGCGACGTCTCGCCCGCCGGCCCGCCGGGCGACGGCTCGTCGTGCAGCCAGCGCCAGTCGGCGCGCATGGCGGCCAGCCAGTGGCCGCGGCGGCCCGCCAGCTGGGCGACGGGCGGGCGGATGATCGCGTTGCGGCGGCCGGCGTCCAGCAGGGCGGGGAGGGTGGCCGGGGGGACGTGGCCGCCGCGGGCCGCGGCCACGGCCAGCCACTGGGCCAGGATTTCCTGGGCGACCTGGCTGCCGCCGGGGACGCCGTCGGAGAGGATGCGCCGCAGGCGGGCGCCGGCGGCGGCGGGCAACGGCGGGGACGGCTCGGCGGGCGCCTGGGGGACCGGAATGCGGCCCGTGGCGGGGGTCACGCCCGCCCGGCGCGAGGTCAGGGCGACGGCGGCGGAGTCGAGCAGGGGCAGCGGGGCGGTCCACGGACGGCGGGCGGTGCCGACCAGGGCAGCGGTCAGCATCTCGGGCGGGAGCTCGGGGGTGCGGGGCGCACTCGGGTCGGGCACGGGCCCGGCGGCGGGGTGGAAGCCGCCGTCGACCCAGGCGGCCAGTGGTCGCAGGCCCGACGGGGACCACTCGGCCGCGACGGTCGCGGGGCCTGCGCCGGCCGCGGCCAGCAGCCACCACGGCTCGCGGTGGCCGGCGGCCAGCGGTAGGGCCGCTCCGCCGGCATCGACCAGCCAACCGTCGCCGGTCGGGACGACGCCGTCGAGCAGGACGGGCGCGTCGTACCGCCAGGGCTCGGCGGCGATCGTGGCGGACCAGCCCGCGAGAGCCGCGGTCAGGCCGGTGGCGCCGTCGGGTGAGCGAAAGGGCTCGGCGGCGCTGTCGTGGGACGCGACGAGGGCGCGCAGCGGGACGGCGCCGGGGTAGAAGGTCAGGGCGCCGCGGAACTCCGTGCCGGGGACGAGGTCGGCCACGAGGACCTGGCCGGGCGCGGCGAAGGAGAGCACCAGGGCGAACCGGTCGCTCGCGGCGCCTCGCAGCCACGTACGTCGCGTGGTCAGCGAACCGTCGTCGCTGTCGACCTGACCGAGCACCTGCCAGCGGTCGGTCACCCGCGGGCCGGCCAGCACCTCCTCGGTGGCGACCGGGAAGCCGATGCGGCCGCGGACGGTCGCGGCCAGGTCGGCCGGCAGGTCGGTGAGCCGCTCGTGGCCGGACACGAGCAGCCGAAGCAGGGCCAGCTCGCCGAGCAGCCGGTCGGCCCAGTGCGGGCCGATGCCGGCCACGGAGCCGAGCCGCCGCACCGCGCCGGCCGCCGCCGGCGCCTGGGCGTCGACCAGCCGGGCGGCCATCGCCTCGAACGGCTGCGGTCCGCCGCGCTGCGCCCCCGCCAGCCCTTGCTGCACCTGGTCGTCGAGCCAGCGCCGGAGCTCGGCCATGCCGCCGGCCACCCGCTCGGCGCGCTGCTCGACCCGCTTCGCCGCGGCGACCGGGTCGGGTGTCGCGGCGGCCCGCGGCTTGGCCTGCGCCTTCGCCGCCCGGGCGGCCTGCCACTCGGCGGCGAACGCGGGCGCGGCCGCCGCCGGCAAGTCGGGCTCGGCCTGCGCCGGCAAGCCGGCCGAGGACCAGAGCATCAGCAGGGCGAGCGCGTGCTTGCAGGGGATCTTGCGGCTCGGGCAGGAGCACATGAAGGCCGGGCCTGCCAGGTCGACGCAGACCTGATAGCCCCGGCACAGTCCCCAGAGGACGTCGTCGAGCCGCCCGGTCGCCGACCAGGAGCCGGCGCCGGAGAGGCTCCGGGCGGCGGGCGCCGAAGCGGCGTCGGGCGCGAGCGACTCGACCTGAGCGAGCGACCAACGGTCCGCGGGCAAGACTTGTTCCACGGCCAAGACCTTAGGAGACGGGTACGACGTTTTCCGGTGCCGAACTGAAGGCGACGGGTACGACGTTAGGCTGACCAACCGGCGGGGAAAGTACTCTGACGCCCGTGGAGGCGTGATGAAGGTCGTCATCTTCGGCGCGACCGGGATGGTCGGGCAGGGCGTGCTGCGGGAGAGCCTGCTCGCGCCCGACGTCGAGCAGGTCCTCGCGGTGATCCGCCAGCCGACCGGCGTGCGGCACCACAAGCTGCGCGAGATCACCCTCGCCGACTTCGGCGACCTGACGCCGATCAAGGACGAGCTCGCCGGCGTCGACGCGTGCTTCTACTGCCTGGGCGTCTCGTCCGTGGGGCTCGACGAGGCCGAGTACAGCGTGATCTCCTATGACTATCCGATCGCGGCTGCCCGTGCCTTTGCGGAGGTCAGCCCGCAGGTGACCTTCATCTATGTCTCGGGCGCCGGCACGAACGCCGACGGCCGGCAGATGTGGGGTCGGGTCAAGGGCCGCGCCGAGCGGGACATCATCGCCCTGCTGCCCAACGGCTACGCCTTCCGGCCCGGGATCATCCAGCCCACCCACGGCGCGCGATCGAAGACCCGGCTCTACAACACGATCTACACCGCCGCGGGGCCGCTTTTGTCGCTGCTCGAGCGGGTCGCACCGAAGTACGTCACCAGCACCGACCGGCTCGGCCTGGCGATGCTGCGGACCGCCCGCTCCGGCTTCCCCCGGCACATCCTGGAGAACGCGGACCTGCGCTGAGCGCGCCGCCGCCCGGGCCGGGCAACGCCGCACGGCTACGCGGCGCCGTGGCCGGCGGGGACGACCTCGCCGGGCTTCGGCGGTGGTGGGGGAGTGCCGTCGCCGAACGGGCGGTCGCCCAGCTTCTGACGGTCGTGCTCGTCGAGCCAGTTGCTCAGGTCGGGGCCGGCGGGCACGATGCCGGTCGGATTGATGTCCTTGTGGACGATGTAGTAGTGCTTCTTGATGTCCACGAAATCGATCGTGTCCCCGAACCCGGGCGTCTGGAACAGGTCCCGCGCGTAGGCCCAGAGAACCGGCATCTCGGTCAGTTTGGTGCGGTTGCATTTGAAGTGGCCGTGATAGACGGCGTCGAAGCGGACCAGCGTCGTGAACAGCCGCACGTCGGCCTCGGTGATCGTGTCGCCGACCAGGTAACGCTGGCTTGCGAGCAGGTCGGAGAGCTTGTCCAGCCGGTCGAACAGCCGGTGGTACGCCTTCTCATAGGCCTCCTGGGCGCCCGCGAAACCGGCGCGGTAGACCCCGTTGTTCACGTCGGCGAAGACGAAGGCGTTGATTTTGTCGATCTGGTCGCGCAGATGTTCGGGGTACAAGGCGGGCGCACCCGGCCGGTGATATTTCCGCCATTCCAGCGACAGATCGACGGTGATCTGCGGAAAGTCGTTCGTCACCACCTGGCCGGTCGGGACGTCCACGATGGCGGGGACGGTGATGCCCTTGTCGTAGTCCGGGAACCGCGCGAAGAACGCCTCCTGTAGCCGCTCGATCCCGAGCACCGGGTCCCGTCCGCCGGGATCCAGGTCGAAGGTCCAGCTCCGGGCGTCGTGCGTCGGCCCCGCGATGCCCATCGACAGCACGTCCTCGAGGCCGAGCAGCCGCCGCACGATGATGGACCGGTTCGCCCACGGGCAGGCTCGGCTCACGATGAGCCGGTACCGTCCGGGCTCTACCGGGTAGCCGTCACGCCCGTCTTCGGTGATGCGCGTCGCGATGTATCGCGAATCGCGCCGGAACTCCCCGCCCGAACTCACGTAAGCCATGCACCCATCCTGCTACGCCGGCCTCGCGCTCCGGCACGCCTTGCCGGCGCGCACGGCCGTCGCTGACCGCCGGCTTCCCGGTCCGGTACCCGTCGCCTCGGCCGGCGGCCGGCGACGGCCGTGCGTGGGCAGGCGGTCGTCCGCTGGATCGGGGACTCGTGTCAAACCCCGTATCGGAAAGGGGCGTGACCTCGTCGCCCGGGGTGACCGGGGCGGGTGTTACGCGGATTGGCGGATGATCAGGGTGGGCTCGTAGATGACCGAGGAGACGCGCAGCGTGCGGTCCTCGACATGGGCCAGCAGGAGCCTCGCCGCCTCGGCCGCCATGTCTTCCAGCGGCTGACGGACCGTGGTCAACGCCGGACGGGCGGCGATCGCGGCGCTGCTGTCGTCGAAGCCGACCATGGCTACGTCGTCGGGGACGCGGCGGCCGGCGTCTCGCAGCGCGAGCAGGGCGCCGAGGGCCATCAGGTCGTTGGCGACGAAGACACCGTCCAGTTGCGGGGTCTCGGACAGTAGCGCGCGCATCGCGGCCTCGCCGCTGGCCTGGGTGAAGTTGCCGGTGGCCGTCGGCACCCACGCTTGGCCGTGGCGGGCCATGGCGCGGCGGAAGCCGGCGACGCGGTCGTTGCTGGCGGGGACGTCGGCCGGGCCGGAGATCATGCCGATCTGCCGGCAACCGCGGCCCAGCAGGCGCTCGGCGGCGAGCGTCGCGCCGGTCTCGTTGGCGAGGTCGACGTAGTTGATCGGGACCGGCTCGGCCGGCCGGCCGATCAGGACGGCGGGGACGCCACCCTCGGTGAGCATGCGCGGCAGCGGGTCGATCGGGGGGAGAGAGAGCACGACGGCGCCGTCGGCCTGGCCGTTGCGCAGGTCGCCGACGAGGCGTCGGCGCGCCTCGTCGGCGCCGACGATCTGCAGGGCGAGTTGCACGCCCTGCCCGCGGAGCACGCTCATCAGGCCGCCGACGACACGCCCGAAGTAGGGATCGGCGAAGAAGCGGCCCATGAAGGGGTCGTCGTCGTGCGACTCGGAGTCGGAGACGACCAGCGCGACCGTGCCGGTGCGGCGGGTGACCAGCGAGCGGGCCAGGCGGTTGGGGACGTAGCCGGTCTGGCCCACCGCGTCCCACACGACCTCGTGCAGCTGCGGGTCGACGTTGCGGATGCCGTTGATCACGCGGGAGACGGTCGCGCGGGACACGCCCGCGAGGCGGGCGACGTCCTCCAGGGTCGGCAGCCGTTCACCGACGGGGGCGCGTCCGCTCTGCATGCCGGTCTTTATAGCACAAGCGGAGAGCGCTCTCCATCTCAGGTTCCGGAACCGGGCATAACCGTACGGCCGTTGACTCTCCAGGCGCTCCGGCGTAACACTTCGGAAAGCGCTCTCCAAGCTTCGTTCCCCCATCCCCTGGAGAACCCCATGAGAAATCTCAGACGTATCGGCGCGATCGCCCTGGCGGGATCGTTACTGACGGTCGCCGTCGCGCCCCAGGCACAGGCGGCGGACACGCTGCTCTCCCAGGGCCGGCCCACGCTGGCGTCGTCCACCGAGAACAGCGGCGCCCCGGCCGCCGCGGCCGTCGACGGCAACTCCGGCACCCGCTGGAGCAGCGCGTGGAGCGACCCCCAGTGGCTGCGCGTCGACCTCGGCGGCACGGCCACGATCACCTCGGTCCAGCTGCAGTGGGAGACCGCGTACGCGACGGCCTTCCAGGTCCAGACCTCGCCCGACGGCAACGCATGGACCTCGATCTACAGCACCACGACCGGCGCCGGCGGCACGCAGACGCTCGCCGTGAGCGGCGCCGGGCGGTACGTGCGGATGTACGGCACCCAGCGCGGCACCGGCTACGGCTACTCGCTGTACGAGTTTCAGGTCTACGGCTCGCTGACCAACCCGCCGGCCGGCGACGGGCCCGGCTACATCATGGCCGATCCGCCGGTGACCGGGGTGGTGCCCTCGACCGCGGTCCCGCCGGACACCAACCCGCCGACGACGCACCACGAGTTCCAGGCGAACTGCCCGGTGAGCCGCACCAACCTCAACGACGACCCGATCGTCTTCCCGAACCTGCCGGGCGCGTCGCACTCGCACACGTTCCTCGGCAACACGACCACGAACGCGGCGACCACGCTGGCGTCGCTGCAGGCCGGCGTCACGGCGTGCATCACGCCGGGCGACAAGACGGGCTACTGGATGCCGACCCTGCTCAACGGGACCACCGCGGTGCAGCCGGCCGGCCCGCAGGTCATCTACTACAAGAGCGGCGTGATCGACTACCGCAGCGTGCGGCCGTTCCCGCCGGGCCTGCGCTACGTGGTCGGCAGTCCCGCGGCCACGATCGACGACTTCCGCAACAACCCGGGCGCGGTCGCCGGCTTCGAGTGCGGCGACAGCTCGTTCAACTGGGATATTCCGGCTAATTGCCCCGCCGGAACCCAGCTCAACGTGCGCCTGCAAGCGCCGAGTTGCTGGGACGGCCTGCACCTGGACACGCCGGACCACAAGAGCCACATGGCGTACCCGGTTCTCGGTGTCTGCTCGAACGACCATCCGGTCGCCGTCCCGATGATCGAGTTCAAGATGGCGTGGCCGGTCAGCGGCGACCTGTCGCAGGTCCACTTCTCCAGCGGTCGCGGATATTCGTTCCACTACGACGTCTTCAACGCCTGGGACCCGGCGACGCTCGCCGCGCTGACCACCCACTGCATCGACGGCGGGCTGCAGTGCGACCCGCGCGGCTTCGACCAGTACAAGCCGGACCGCGGCGCGGTCCTCGACGAGAACTACGAGCTTCCGTGACGGCCGGGCGCCGCCGCCCGGCGGCGGCGCCCATTCACTTAATCGACGACAACGCCTCCGTACGCGTCCGAATGACGTTCAACGCCAAAGCGCGCGTCTGCGCCTCGGCGCCCGATTTCTGCTCGCTCTGCGCCAGATCTATTCCGTGCTCCAAATATCCCCTGATCTGCTCGACCGCGACGGCGTCGAATGTCGTGCCGGAGAGTCGCGCCGCCTGGTTCACCTTGTCGATCGTGACCACGCCCGGCATCGGCATGCCCTCGTGCGGGTTAGCCGCGGGCAGGCCGGCCTGATCGTGCAGCGAGCGCAGGGTGGCGAGCTCCGCCTTGGCGACCGCCTGCACCTGCACGCCGAGGGCCTGCACCTTCGGGTCGCGGCTGTGGCTCGGCACGAGGTCGAGCAGCGGCTGGACCTGCTCGTCCATCGCGATGGTGATCTCGATCCAGGCGAGGTCGGTGCCGCCGAAGGTGACGGTGGTGGCGGCCGCCGCGGGCGTCGACCGGCCCGCGCAGCTCACCGGTCCCAGCAGCGCCATCGCCGTTGCCAGCGCGGCGAGCGGGATTCTCCGGTTCGCTTTCACTCCCGCAGTCTGTTCGTTTCCCGGCACGGGTGTCAACGATGGGATATTGACGATCAGAAACGCTGGTGTAACAATGTCGGTACTCGATAGAGCGCTCTCTGAGTCCCGATTTCCCCTGCGCGCCACGCTGCCACGAGGCCGTGGCGCGCAGGGGCCGGAACTAGACCTTCACGTCGAGGGAAGCGCCGGGCTGGACGGGCTCGTGCCGATGCCCGCGGCCTACGGATCGAGGTCTACGCCGACCGCGTAGTGGTCGGACGGGTAGACGCCGTCGATCGGCCGGTCGCCGGCCAGGAAGGCGCCGCGGACCGACAACATCAGCCCGCGGCGGCCCGGGCGGGCGAAGACGTGGTCAATCCGGCGGTCGATCTGCTTGACGGCCCGTCGCGGGGCGAACGGCAGGGCCGAGTCCAGGGTGACCGCGGACGGGTCGGCGCCGGCCGCGGCCCAGGTGTCGACCATGGCGTCCACCAGCGGGGCCAGCTCGACCTGGTCGACGGCGGCGTTCAGGTCGCCGAGCAGCAGGACCGGCAGCGGACCGTCGAGACGGCCGTCGGTGGCGATGGCGGCCAGGGCGCGGCACTGAGCCGACTGGTCGACGGCGAACCCCGGCTCGCCCTCGACGCGGGCGACCACGACGTGCAGCGGGCCGCGGGGATGGTCGAGCGTTGCGAGCAGCGCTACGGGCGCGGGGCCGCCGCGCTGCTCGTTCGGCAGGTCGTGGGTATCGGTCCGCAGGATCGGCCACCGGCTGACCAGGCCCACGCCGATGTCGATGCCGTTCTGGCCGGGGCCGGGGCCAGGGCCAGAGCCGGGGCCGGGGCTGTGCTGGTCCGGGCTGTGCTGGTCCGGGCTGTGCTGGTCCGGGCTGAGCTCGGCTGGACCGTGATCGATGGGGTGTGGTCCGGGCGGGGCGGGCGTCGGTGCCCA
>Ga0307508_10005877_pt1 | contig 11580 bp, 12 predicted proteins | sample 9_EM_MG_FD_203089 | JGI IMG/M metagenome (GOLD analysis project Ga0307508, IMG submission 203089) | Populus trichocarpa ectomycorrhiza microbial communities from riparian zone in the Pacific Northwest, United States - 9_EM | ecosystem: Host-associated > Plants > Roots > Unclassified | place...
GCTCTCCGTGTCGAGGTCGGCGCGGTATACGAAGCGGAAGGTGCTGGTGATGAGGTCGAAGAGCTGCAGCATCGGCTCGACCAGGGCCAGTTGGGGTGTGCTGGCGCTGATGACGGCGACCTTCGGATTGCTGCCCGGGAAGGGCACGAAGGTCTGCATCATCACCGCGCGATAGCTGCGGTTGTCGTCGGGGATCTCGATGTCCTCGATGCCTTCGGCGCGCGCCGCCCGGCCCGCCTCGGGCAGGTCCACCGTGTGCACGCGGCGCCACGGATCCGTGGGCCGACGGCCACGGGAGATCGGCGTCAGCACTCCCATGAGAGTGTCGAGACCGGTGGGGGCTCTCTCGCCCGTGGTCTCGTTCACGGCCTCGGTCACACTGACCACGAGACTGGCCACCATCGGCTCGTCGTCGACGATCTCGCACATGGAGCCGGAGTAGACGACGTCGTTGTTCCTGGCCTCGCGGGCCACCTTCTTCAGGGTCCTGACCAGATCGGCCTGGTACTCGGCCAGCTCCGGCTTCTCCTTGACCCGCTCCGCCACGGCCTCGCGGATCGAGCGGTTCACCGTGGCGGGGTGGACGTCGAACTCGTACCACGTACTGGGGACCTGGATGTTGATACCGATGACGTCCCCGGGAGCGGCCCCGGCGAAGGGATCCTCGGCGAGGCGGTCCTCACTTCCCACCCTTGCCCTCCTCCTCGTGCTTGCGGAGGGCGTTCCTGAGATCGACGTCGAGTTTCGTCATCTTGTCGACGATCTCCTGCGCCATCTGCGCCACGCCGTCGAGGCCGACGTCGATCTCCTTGCGGCCGTCCTTCCAGCCGTGCATGAAGTCTTCCATGGCGTCGAACGCCGAGCTCGAGCCCAGCTCCCCGTTGCCCAGCTTCCGGTCGACCTGGCCGGTGTCGTCCATGCGCTTCTTGATCGAGCGCAGTTGGACTGCCAGGGTGTCGAGCCCGGCGAGGCTCAGGACGAGATCACCCTTGGACATATCCGGTTTCCCCCAATAACCCAGAATGAGCCGTCGTGGTGCAAGTTGCTTTCGAAATGTGACCGTTGAACACTACTGGTCTTCGTGGGCACGACGGTTGCCAACCGAGTCGTTGCAGCAAACACGTTACAAGCGTTCACCGTATCCACCGACGCCGCCCGGGAGGTCACTCCTCGGTACCCTCGGAGCACACCGGCTCCACCATCGCTGTCACGGTTGGGGGGCGTAGCTGTCGGCTCCCAGCAAACTCTCTCCCTTGATCCACTCGTACTCTCGCTCGGCAGCACCATGCCCGGCCTCGTAAACCTTCCGGGCTGGCGGTCGCACCGAACCGCTGCCGCGCGCGTGCCCCGTATGGAGGGCACCGCGATAGCGAACCGAAATCCCCCACACCGACGCGGGCCCGGACGCGGCACTCGCACGCGTCCCGGGCCGCCACCAGTTCGAGCACCATCGGGACACATCCCACACCCGGACAAGCCCGTTACGCCCTTAATTGCACATGTTCGCAGGGAAGTTCGCTCTGGCGAAACCAGGAACCCCACCGATAGCGTTTGTGCTCTTGACGAACTTCAGTCTCACGGGGAGTCCACTGTGAAGCGCCGCATTTTGCCCGTTGCTGTCGCGCTCGCCGCGTCCGCAGCTCTGCTGCTGACGGCTTGCGGGGGCGCGGACGACAAGTCCAGCAAAAACGACAAGATCGCCGGAGCAGATACCGGTGACACGAAGGCGTCGGCATCGCCGAGCGCGTCGGACGTCGCAGGAGACTTCGATCGTCCGAAGATCACGTTTCCCGCCGACTTCAAGATGGTGTTCGACGGCACTGCGCCGACCGACGCCAAGAAGGCCGCAGCCCTCAACGACGCCGAGAACTTCGTCCGCGGCATCAACTACGGCATCGTCCGGCAGGACGCGGAGGACGCGGCGTACAAGTTCTACTCGACACCTGACGGCACCGCTCAGGCGTACGCCAAGAAGCAGATCAAGCAGTACATCGACGGCGGATGGACCATCACCGGGATCCAGAGTTACTCGCGCACAAAGGTCGACATGGCCAGCGACGGCAGTCGCGCATCGGTCTCCTTCTGTGACGACGACTCGAAGTTCTACGGCAAGGAGGTCAAGTCGAAGAAGGTCCTCAAGACTCAGCCCAGCGACAAGGACTACTACTTCTTCGAAATCGTCATGACGGCTTCCAACGAGGCCAAGGGTCTGTGGACCGCCGAGGGCATCGAGGTGCAGACGGAGGCCACCCAGTGCAAGGGATGAAGCACCGCGGCCTCTGCCTCGCAGGTGTGACTGCCACCTTGGTTCTCACATCGGCGCCCAGCGCCTTTGCCGGCGGCCCCGTCGACAAGGGCACGACGACCGATACCGACGCTGGCCTCACGAACAACAAGCTGTACGCGGCGATCTCCTACGACACTTCGAAGAACGGCTCGGGTTCGTCGGTGGGTCCCGTCTCGGTCACCGGAAGTTCCTGGACGCCACCGGCCTGCTGGTTCGCACCCAGCTGGACAGCGAAGCAGTTCGCAAAGGAGACGGAGGACGGATACAAGGACGTCACAACCGACCCCGACCAGCCGAACTATGCAAAGCAAGCCACGGGCCAATACCGCCAGAAGTACAAAGACGGCGAGTACAAGAACTACAACCTCGACAAGCAGGACGACGGGATGTGGTGGGGGGCCGTCGAGAATCCGAACGCACCTATTCTCGAGCGAATGTCCTGCAACACTACACTTCCCTTCTGGGTTGAGAATGGCAAAACCCCCAACGTCAAGAACGCCATCTCGCCGGAGATTCTGGCAGGGCTCGCCTACGAACAGATCAAGGTCCCGGGGACCAAGGTGACACTCGCTCCTGACGGCATCACCAAGGTAAATCTCCGCACCTGGGCGTGGCTGGACGAAGGTAAGTTCAAGCCCGTGTCCGTCACGGCATCGGTCAACGCACCTGGCCTGAATCTCCAGGCCACCACTGTGGCCAAACCCGTCTCGCTGAAGCTCGAGCCCGGAACGCAAGACGCCGAGACCTATCCCGCGTCCGGCGAGTGCGCGATCAACGATGACGGATCAATCGGAGAGCCGTACGCGAAGGGCAAGGCCCCCCTGACTCCGCCGTGTGGCGTCAAATACCTTCGCTCCTCCGGCGACGGCACGTTCAACCTCCAGGCCACGCTGACCTGGCAGGTCACCTGGACCGGCACCGGCGGCGCGGGCGACAACCTGCCCGACGGCACATTCGGCGCCACCCAGGACGTCACCGTCCAGGAGATCCAGGCCGTCAACCGATGACGAACCGCGAACGGCCCTCGAAGTCCCGGGCCGTCCACAGCCCGCAGAATCCGGATGCAACATGACTGACCTCCGCCTCGAAGACACGATCTTCCAGGACCTGAAGAAGACCTTCTCCACCATCAGCGACCGCATGGAGACCACCCGCCGCACCCTCCGCGGCACCGACGCCTCAGCCGTCGGCGAGAGCAAACTCGTCGAGGACGTGCAGGACTTCGCCGACGACTGGACCTACGGCATCAAGCAGCTCGGCAAACACACCCAGGGCGCCGTGAAGATGATCAACAAGATCGGGGAGAGCTTCGGCAAGCTCGATCTGGACCTCGCCGAGTCGCTCAAGGCTCCGAAGAAGAAGGACAAGTGACGTGGCTGGGCAGCGGCCAGCGTTCCCGCACATAGGTTGGGACCCCACCCCGGGAAACGTGGAGGACACCCGAGACCTCGCCAAGCAGATCGGCAAGCTGGCGGGTGAACTCGGCACAGCGCTGAGCGAGCTGGAGCGCATCGAGTGCGGCGCCTGGAAGGGCAAGACCGCGATCGCCTTCACCGACTACATCGGCAAGGACGTCACCCCGCTCATCCGCAAGAGCCACGACTCCTTCGACAAGGCCTCGCGCGCACTGCATCGCTGGGCCACCGAACTCCAGGACTTCCAGGACCGAGCGGACAGACTGGAAAAGTCCGCCGGTGACAAGCTCGGCGCCAAGGCCGATGCCCAAGCGAAGGCCGACCAGAAGGGCGACGGCAAGGGAAGCGACGAACTGGGCAAAGCCTCCAGCGCGGTGGACGGAGTAATCCAGAAGGTCCACGAACTGGAGGGGGAGTACCGCCAGGCCGCCCAGAAGATCAGCAAGGAGCTGGACAAGGCCGGTGACATCGCGCCGGACGAGCCAGGGTTCTGGGACAAGCTCGGAAACGGGATCACGGATGCGTGGGACGCCACCGGTGACTGGATCAAGGATCATGCCGATGCCATCAAGCTGATCGGCGATCTACTCAGCGACCTGAGTGGCGTTCTCGGCATGCTGGCCATCATCACTGCACCGTTCGAGCCGATCGGTGCCATCTTCGCCGCGGCGGCGGTGGTCAGCAGCGGCCTCGCCCTGGTGACTCACCTCGTGGCCAAGGCGGCCGGTGCCGATGTGAGCTGGATGAACATCGGCTTCGATGCGCTGGGTTCGATTCCCGGTATCAGTGCCTTCGCCAAGGGTGTCAAAGTTGCCGACGGAGCCGTCGCTGCCGCACGCGCGGCGGAGCTGGGCGAAGGCTTCAAGGGGGTGACCACCATCGGGCGGAACATCGTCGGCTTCGGCGACAACGTCGCGGGAGCCATGAACTTCACCGTCCGGGGCAAAAACATCGGCCTCTTCGGCCTCAAGGCCGGCGGACACATCTCCACCGAAGGCGGCATCATGAACCGCATCAGCCTCCTCGCGGAGAAGAACATTCGCAACGGCCAGTTGCTCGGTACCGGCGGCATCCCAGGCCTGAAAAAGATCGACTCCATGAGCAAACTCGGACGGGGAATCGACGCAACCATCAAGATCCTCCCCAAGGCGTTTTCGATCCCGTCGCACGTCGGAGAGATGATGAATCCGGGGGATCGTTTCCAGGATTCCGCGACGGCACACTGAGAGGACACAAGGCTGTGGACTGGTATCCGCCTCCGGGTGAGAGTCTGCTCATGCGGGCCAATGCCGCCTTCGCCACCGGGTTGGCGCCACGCGTGGCTGGCCTCCGCTCGTTCCGCGACACCGAGCGGCGCGACATTGAAGCCGAGCTGAACGGATGGCCTCCGGGCCCCGGTTTCACTCCGCGTGGCAAGGCCGACCGGGCAGGCGTGCGTGCCCTCGACATCGCGTTGCTCGGTATCCCACGCCTGATCAACATGATCGGGAACGTCGCCGCACCCAGCGGCCCGCTCGTCAGTGAGCCAGGCAGCCCCGGGAAGCCTCAGGAACCCGAGAACGAGGTGGAGGACTTTCCGGTGATGTGGGCTGCCGAGGGCACCACTGCCCGAACGCTCCCCTGGCAACTGGATCCAGCCCGTCGGGCGAAGAGATACCGCACAGAACTCGTGCTCACCGATCAGCGTCTGCTCATCCTGGGAGTGGACGCGTCCGCCGGGCTGGCCCCAGCCGACGAACTGTGGCAAGTGCCCAGGGGTTCCCTTGCTGCCATCGAGCGGTTGGCGTACCCCGCGAGCGGCTCCGATGTCAGGGTCCGGTTCACGGACGGGTCGTGGACCCGTTGGAAGGTCGGCGACGCAGCCAAACTGGTAAGCCGGTTTAGGGGCGAGCGGAAACCCGTGACGGAAGACTCCCTCACCCCGCAACAGCGCGAGCGCATCACAGAACTCCTGGCGGACCCTCCCCTGGCTGTCGCCCGCTCGGTCGGTACGGTCCTGCCGGTCACCGAACCACCCTCGTTGGAGCGCTTTCCCGACGGCACAGTGGCAGTCGAGTTGCGTGTCCCGCTCTCCAACGGCACCGCCCAGACCCTCACCCGCTATCTGTCACCGTCCGGTACGGACGTGATGCCGAAGGAAAACACGTAGTGACGGAAGCAATTCAGCTGGACGCCACGCAGGACGCACAGATCATCCCGCGGATGACGTTCGTCGTCCCGGAGGGTATCCATGCCATGCCGGTCGATGCTTCCGCAGAAGAGCGCCCGACGGCCGCCGCGGAATTCGTGCGCGGCCTCTATCCTGGCGGCGACGACACACTCTGGCAGTCGGCGGCGCCTTTCTATGAACTCCTCACGGAGGCAATGGCGACAGCGGGACTTGCATTCTCGGCATTCGGCCTGTTCGCACTGGAAACGGGCGGGGTCGCCCACTGCTCCTTCACCGTAGCCGCCTATGCCTCCGACCACACAGACCCGGACATTGCCGCACAGGGCATCCTGGCGGCGCTGTCCTCCGACCCGATGAACGACGCCCGCTGGCTCGACCTGCCGTGCGGCCCCGCCGTCTCCCGCATCACGCTACGGGAGCTCACCCTCAGCCCGGACATCACGGCAACCGGTGAGCAGACCAAGCTCCTCACCGGCCAGATCCAGGTGCACATACCGTTCTCGACGGGGCCGTTTACTGCGGTTTGCACCATCGACACGGCAGCGATGGAGTACTGGGGCGAGTTCTGTGACATGACGACAGCCATCCTGCAGACGGTCTCGTTCGCCGACTCCGACGTCGAAGCGACCACTCCAGAGCTCCAGTGAACGGCAATTGACCAAGTATGGACTGGTATCCCGACCCCACTGAGGATCCCCTCCTCCGCGCCCCGGCCAAGCTCGCCACCGGCGTTGCCCCCGCCGTCGCAGGATCTCGGTGGTTCCGGGATCCCGACCGGAACGACATTCAGGGCGAACTGCCAGGCTGGCCCGAAGGGCCGGTCTACTCCCTGCGCACGACCGGGGACCGCGCCGCGCGCCGCACCGGCCGCGCCTTCCTGGTCGGGATCCCCGTGATCGCGAACATCATCGCCAACATCGGCGGAGCCGCCGGCTCACCTTTCGGCGACGTACCGGTCCGAGGCAAGCCGGAAGAGCCGGAGAACGAGGTCCAGGACTTCCCTGTCATGTGGGCCGCGCCCAACACTCTGGCGCGTACCGTCCCCTGGCAGCTCGACCCGGCACGCCGCCCCGAGGGCTATACCACCGACCTCGTCCTCACCAGCCGTCGTCTGCTCTTCCTGGGCACCCGGACCGGCACGCTGGGAAAGGCCGACGTGCTTGCCGAGTTCCCTCGCGACTCCATCGCGACAGCCAGGCAAATGACGTACAGCGAGATCGAGGCGGATGTACGGCTGACCTTCACTGATCAATCCTGGATCCGCCTGTTCACCGGCAACCCCGACAGCGTGGAACGTTTGTGCCAGCTACTCGCCGGAACCGTCCGCGCCATCCCCGACAGAGAATTGTCCAGCGGTCAGCGCGACCGCCTGACTCGCTTCCTCACCGAACTCCCAGCCGATGCCCAACCCTCGCTCCTCACCCGCCTGCCAAGCGGGATCGTCATGGTCGAGGTCCAAGTCCCCGCAAAGGCCGGAACGAACGTCCACGAGACGCACTCGATCCTGATGGGGCCCGCCGGGGAAGCAGCAAAGCCGCAGCCGGGCGACCTGTAGCAGCGACGACTCCCATATGGACACCGCTACTTGAACCCCTCACCCGATGCAACCATCCGGCAGCCGATCCCGTCGAGAGGATGCTCGCCCGCAGGCACGTAAGTTTCGCCGCCACCATGTCCGGATTGCGATGGTTCCGGGACGCTGAGCGCTGCAACCTCCAGGACGAGTTGCCGGGCCGGCCAGAAGGCCCCCGCTTCACCATCTGCTCCAAGAGAGAGCGTTGGCAGCACACCGCGATCGCGAACCGAAATCTCCCAGCGGCAACTGCCCTGGATGCAGCACATGGGCGCGTCAGGATCGTCGCTCGTTTGAACACGATCAGGACACAGACCGAACCCGTAAGCACGTCATACACCCTGAATTGCCCACTTTCGCTGGGAAGTTCACTCTGGCGAAACCGTGAACCTCACCCGCACCTTCGGTACTCTTGACTGAACTTTTGCCTCATGGAGAGTGCACTGTGGAGCCCCCTTTGCCCGTTACTGTCGGCGAGCCCCCTGCGCCATCAAGTACCTGCGCTCCTCCGCGACGGCACGTTCAAGCTCCAAACCGCCATCACCCAGGAGATCGACTGCACCGGCGCCGACGTCGTTGGCAGCGGCCCTCCAGGGGCACCTTCGGCCATGCCCAGGACCGCACCGTCCAGGAGATCCAGGCCGTTAACCGCTAAGTGCAGCTGTGAAGAATCAGTCACCGGGCGCTGTGGGATGTCAGGGTCCGCGGCACCCAGTGGTGCCAGATCGAACGAGTGGGTCATTTCCTCAAGGAAGAGACCCTGAACGGGGAGAGGACCGCAGCACATGGCTGACCGGCTCGCTGTAGACGGCGGCGAACTCGCGCATTTCATGAAGCTTTTGAACAAGTCCAGCAGCTCACTGAAAGGCCTGCGCAAAGCACTGAGCGATGCGACCGTCACAGGCCTGGGCACGGACGACCTGGACTCGGCGTGCGAGGACTTTCAGGACGACTGGAAGTACGGGACCGAGGAGATCGGTAAGCAGACCGAGGATCTCGCCAAGATCATCGGCCAGAGCAAGAAAAGCTACGAAGAAGTCGACAAGGCATTGGAAGAAGCCCTTAGGAAATCCGAGAACGGCCACGCAGGGGGCAAGAAGTGACTGTTTCGCCGGGCGTCGAACAGTCTCCATACGGCAACTCCCCCGCAGCCCGAGATGGAGCCCTGCCCCAGGGGCTCAAGTCCTCTCCGTCCATTCCGAACCCCAACTATCCGCATCTGGGCTTCAATCCGACCCCGGGTGACACGGAGACGGTCAGCGACCTTTACAAGAAGCTCAGCAGCTGTGCCAAAGTCCTGGAGGAGACACATGGGCTCGTCACGAAGCTCATGGACGGCAGCTACTGGAAGGGCGACGCCGCGGTGGCCTTCCGCGAGCAGCTCGACGGCGGCCCCCTCCCGCTCAACCTGAAGAACGCCGCGCACTCCATCCGTAAGGCTGCCCGGCAGGTCAACAGCTGGGAGGGCGAACTCGACGAATTTCAACGTCGAGCCAAGAAGCTGGAGCAGGACGCCAAGGACGCGCAGGATGCCGTAGACGCAGCAAAGGGGCACGCGACTAAGGCGAAAAACAACCCCGACCTCGACGGCAAGGGAAGCCGGCACGACAAGGCACAGAAGTCCGTCACCCGTGCCAACACGGCAGTGGAAGAAGCCCAAGCCGAACTCGACAAGATCATCGGCAGGGCGAAGAAGCTCGCTGAGGAGCATGAGGAGAAGGCCCGCTACCGCGCCGGCAAGATTCGCGATGCCACAAAGAAGTTGGCGCCGCACGAACCGGGTTGGCTCGAGGAATTCTCCGATTGGTTCACCGAGAACCTGCCCGACATCCTGAGCTTCACCGCGGGTGTCATCGGCCTCGTGGCGCTGTTCGTGGCTACGGGAGGCGTGGCTGCGGCCGTTCTGCTGCTCACGGCAGCCGCGTTGAGCGCATCAGCACTCGTCATGCGGCTGTCCGACTCCGAAGTGCTCGCGTCCTTGAAGGACGGCTTCGCCAAGGGTGAGTTCGACTCTGATTTCTGGGGCAACGCCGTCAGCCTCGGTGGCGACGTCCTAGGGATGATTCCAGGTGTGGGAGCTGTGGGTATGGGCGCCCGTGGAGCGGTGAACGCCTTGCGAGCCGGCGAGGAGACGGTCACTCTCGGGAGGGCGCTGACGGTGTTCGGGAGCAAAACGATGAGTCAGGCGAAAGCGATCTCGGGTCTCGGAAATCCCGCATTGAACCTCGTGGTGCGTGGAGCGCGTGACGCGGGACGGGTCGGCGAGATCGTGGAGATCACCTCAGCTTCGGTCGGTGTCGCAACCGCCGGGTATGGGCTGGTGTCCAGTGCGGTGGATGAACTGGACAACGACGGTGTCAAGGACAGCGGCACCGGAATCGACGGCGCGCGAAGCATCCTGGACGGCGGCGCGCTGATCGACCTCGCGCGACACGTGTTCTGAATCGAAGGGCAAGAGAGAGTTCACATGAACCCCACAGACCACCCCACAGCCTGGGAGCACTCACCGACCCGGCGCGCCTGGTTCAAGCAGCTGACGATGAACGCGTTCGCTCTCGTTGCCTGGATCGCGTCGTGGTTCGCCCTGCTGGCCGTCCTGTCGGTGTTCCTGGGGCCTGGATACGCAGTCGTCATCGCTCCGTTCCTGATGTACAGCTTTTACCGGGCCTTCCTCCAGCTCTTCATCATCGCCGCTGTTTTCCGGATGAAGCGAGTCCTACGCGTATACCCGTGGCAGGTGTCCGATGAGGTCCCGCACGGCCTCGCCAACCGGGCCGATGTCGTCGGCAAACAATTCGGCTGGTTCGAGTTCCCGAACCCGGCCCGGCCGGAAGAGGGGCTGCCGATGGTCTTCTCCCGGCACTGGGGTGTCGGCTGGTGGAGCCGACGCATGGCGCCTCGTGCGACACCCGAACTCAAGGCCCAGATCGGCGTGGTGTGGCTCGCTGGGGATCCTCGTTTCATCGGCGTGCTTGCCGCGCCCACGCCAGATGGGTCGAAGCCGCGCCGCTTCCGCTTCCTTCATCAGCAGACGGGGTCGGACGGAGGTCGTCGTACCGTCACCGATTGGGGAGCCACGACCGAGGACCTCGAACGCGGTCGCCGCGCCGGGGTTGTGCCCGTCCGACCCTGAATCCCCGACGCTGATGAAGTCTTCGAAAGCCTTATGGACATGACATATCGCATCATCATCGACGATACGGCCAGCGACCCCAGCGCCGGTATCTGGTTCGCCGTCCCGGGCGGCTTCACCGAGCTGCCGATCGACGTTCTCCTCGCCCCACCCGCCTCAGCCGCAGCAGACAGGCTCCGGCAAGCTGTCGCCCCCTTGATGGAGGCGATCCCCGACGGCATCACCCGCCAACAGTTCATCGCTCAGCTGGCATCGGGCCAACAACTCCTTCGTGCATTGCGCGAGGTGGGCACGGTCCATTGCTCCCTCGGGGTGCACCGCGACGATGTGGGTGAAAGCAGCGGTAGCACCTTGCATTCCCTCTTCACGGTCTCGTGGCGGGACATTGCCTGGGCCCCAAGGTCGGTGAGCGCGGCACGGGCGGTGGCGACAGCGGAGCAGCACTCTCACGTCGAGTACCTGGATCTGCCCGGTGGGCCCGCCTCGATGGGCGAGACCGTACGGATCCCGTCCCCCGAATCCGGTCTGCCGTCGACCCCGCTGCTCCAGATCTGCGCTTACCTTCCGCACCCCGACTGCAAGCGGATGGCGGTCCTCATGCTGAGCACCACCGCTGTGGAACGGCGTGTCCAGTACCGCGAAATCCTCCAGCAGATTGCCGAGCTCACAAGCTTCGAGTCTCCCCTGGTCGAAGCGCAGAACGAGTGAGCAACGGGGCTGTGCGGCGGACTGGGATCCGGCCCGCAATGCCTGTCCGGCGTCCGCATCCACCCCGCCCTGCTCTACACCGCTCTCCTCAGCCCCGCCGTCATCATCACCCTGGTCTACGTCGTCGCACGCCCCAAGAGGCGTCGTAGCAGACGCCCCTCGGACGGCGGAATGACGCTGGTCCCCGTTTGCCGCGCCGCCCGGCTCTTCCCGATGCAAATCAGCCGCGGGTGTGGCGGAGCGCCATAAACGCCCCGCCACACCCGAATACGGCCGCAACTGCGGACCAACTGC
>Ga0307508_10005878_pt1 | contig 11578 bp, 19 predicted proteins | sample 9_EM_MG_FD_203089 | JGI IMG/M metagenome (GOLD analysis project Ga0307508, IMG submission 203089) | Populus trichocarpa ectomycorrhiza microbial communities from riparian zone in the Pacific Northwest, United States - 9_EM | ecosystem: Host-associated > Plants > Roots > Unclassified | place...
GTATATTATTAGCAATGTATTATCTTAGGAATTGCATCAATTATAACGAGAAATTATCATTAAAGATGCATCTTTTTGATATGATCAGCACAAATTCTGCTTTCATTAGGGCCAGCGTGTCTGGACCCTGGAGGGCATTGTCTGTGAAGTTTAGAAAAATTCCTCGATATCAACAACCCCCCTCAACCAAACTGCCAGTCCTCCTTCGGAGTTGGAGGTCGCTGAGTTGTTTTGTATTGATTTCTTTGTATTCTCGATTTTTGCCCATTTCGGCAGAATACATTTAATTCTATACTAGTCGTTCATATCGACCCCCAACGACGAAGGAGGATGGGAAGGAGTCTGGTAACGACGCGTCACTGCGGCCACGTTTCGGGACGAGTTTTACGTAATATCCTCCAAATAGATCCGATGTCTGACGCAATCGATTTTACGTGTTTCTTGGGTCACATGAGCTTATTATGCCGCGATTGCTGTTCCATTCCACAACCTTTCAGAGAGGACTCCAGGTTTTAATCAGCAAAACAGATAGGTTGATCGTTCATAAGACAGGTTCATCAGAGGACCCTCGGTGGTCGGGTTGAATTTTGCTGGAATTTGCAAACGTCGATGAAACAAGCGCCGACGATATCCGACGCGCGCTAATAAGGGAAAGGGAATTAACAGAATGACAATTCGCCCCTAGCCCGTTCACCCTTCCTCCATCTTCGCGCTTTATTGCTCGTGGGTGCCGCGTTATTGTATGGCACGGTCATCGCTCCCAACAGCAGACGACGCTCCCAAGAGGGACCCTCTTCTCACACCTTCCGATCATGATCCTGAAGCCGCGCCACTGCTCGTCAATGGACACACACATCGCAAGGCCACGCCCCTGCCTCTGTTGCAACTCTTAATCCTGGCGACGGTACGACTGGCAGAGCCAATAAGCTTTTCTCAGGTGAGGAAATAAAGCGAATTGACTGCGCATTGAGCTCACGCGCTCGCTCACCGGAACTCGGCCACACCTTTCGTGGAATGCAGATATTCCCATATGTCAACCAGGCAAGGAACTCACTGTGCACGATCGAGCAATGTGGTTGACCTTGGGGTTGTATAGATGATCGAGGATCTCGGCATTGCTGCTCCAGCAGATGTGGGCTATTACTCCGGCATGGTAGATTCCTCATTCTCATTTGCACAATTGTTGACGGCAAGTATTCTTTGCAATCAATTCCCCTCATCGCGAACTGAGGTTTCTGACTACGTTTATTGCTGCTGACATCATGCGCGTGCCTGTTACAGATATACTTCTGGGCATCCCTTTCGGACCGTATAGGCCGTAAACCGGTCATTTTGATCGGCGTCGCAGGCACTGTACTTAGCTCGGTTTGCTTCGGTTTCAGTCGTTCACTTCCTGCGATGCTTCTTGCCCGCTCCATTGCTGGGGGTCTTTCTGGCAATGCCGCTGTTGTGAGCTCCATGCTTAGTGAGATGACAGATGAAACCAATCAGGGAAAAGGTGAGTGCAATGAGGCGCTAGTACCAGTCGTCGACAGCTCAACTCACTTCTACTTGTGTTTCCAGCATTTCCTCTGCTTGGAGCCACTTTTTCCGTCGGCAGCATTATGTACGTCGAATTGGTTGGCGTGGATTTGCAAGCATCCATCGTATTTATTGTCTCTCACCTGCCCATTCCAGCGGCCCTATGATAGGTGGCAGTCTCTCAAACCCTGCGAAGAAGTGGCCAGAGGTGTTCAAGAATTACCGTTTATTCCAAGCATATGCATGTGGATCCGTCGTCCATCTGTCATACGAGCAAAGCACGCTAACTAGTTAATCAACAACAGCCATACTTGCTTCCGTGCATGGCATCCTCATCAATATCCGCCCTTGCAATCATCATGTGCAGTCTTTTTGTTCATGAGGTACGTGTAAACGAATCAAACTGTTCAACTCTGGCTAAAGTAACGGTCCACAGACGCTTCCTAGCAAAGTCGCTGCCCAGCGGGCGGCGGTGGAGAGCAAGAGGCTCAGCGCTGCCGAAAATCCTTCCTACGGTTCCACATCCGCCACGGCACCAGCATGGGCGCGGAGTCACAGCCCCACTACGTCCTCAGCCGGCAATACGTCCAGCGTGTCGGCACCAGTGCTCACCCGCCATGAGGAACGTGATGAAATACAACTTGCTGACCCAAAACATGAACACCCAGCAGCAGCTAAAACCACCAGCCCGTTTTATCTCCTGTCGAAACCGCACATCCGTGCAGTGCTTGCCTCCGGCTTCATGTTCAGCCTGTCGAACGTCGGAATTAATGTTGTTTTTGTCCTTTACTCCTACACTAGGGTGGATCTAGGTGGGATGGGCCGTTCGGTAATTATCCCTTCCATTGTCCCGGCTTGATATATTGACAGCGGTTTTTTTTTGGTGACATTTTGGACCATATCTTCTGATATTCTAAACTCAACCAATATTTGCCTCGTGATCCTGAAAGCCTGCCCAAATCGGTTATGCATTGGCTGGTTCAGGCGTAGCCGGAGTATTGGTCTTGCTTGTCTTCTTCCCCTACATCCAACGGCGCTTCAATAACCGTCGCCTCTACACATTTTTCTCCGCATTCTGGGCGGTAGGGTTTGCGCTCATGCCTATAGGCAATTTTGCTGCAAGATTGCCCATGGGCGGGGATGAAGCCAAGAAAGATGCTGTACAATGGGCTGCTATCGTTATGATCCTTATTCCTATAAGGATTGCTATGAATGTATTCCCGTGGGTTTTCTGTTCCTTTCTCACTTCCCTTGTATGTTCTGTGCTCTAACACGCCTGTGTTCGGCCTCTTTCGAACAGACTGAACATGATTATCGTCAAAACCTCAGCTGACTCATCCGACCAACTCGGAAGCCTGTTTGGTCTTCAACAAACGTGCTCTGCGATCGCGCGCGGTATTGCACCCACGTTTGTTAGCTCGCTGTTCGCCTTTTCCATCGATCGCCATTTACTGGGTGGGCATTTTGTCTGGTTTGTGCTTACCTTTTTAGGTCTTGTTGCTATCCCTCTTTCGATGCGCGTTAGGGATGTTCCTGCGCCGCGGCCAATGTAGTAGAGTCCCACATCCGCGCCGGGCACTGGGACGGCTCGGCAGCTCATTGAAAGCCCAGACTGTGATGCGATGCGTGCCTTCAAGCAAAAGCAAGACTCATACGGGGTTTTCCATGCATATATGAACGGGTGATGGTTACGCTCGACCCATGCCCCGCCTTGACATGTTCATCTGCCATATTTACCCCTTCCCAATTTCCCTAACGAAAACGGCGCATGGCACCCCACCCCACCCGGCACTAGCTAATTTACTGGGCTATATACCCACACTGCTTGCTTTACATAGTCTCGATAAAAAAGTTAAGCGTACGTAGTACATGTAGATGAATCAGAATCTAGATAGATGCAAGTGTATGGACCAAAGGACAGATTGCGGTCGATGCGAACATCGCAACAAACAGAGCACGACGCGCATCCATGTAGTGCATGGGGTTTTATTTTGAGGGCGTAAATAGCGTCTTATTCCGGCTGCCCATGTAGGTGTTGGCTTCCTTCCCAGCAAACAAAGTATTCAAGCCATACCGAAGGTTTATCAACGTTTCAAGAGCTGCATACATATATATATATCGACAGCTCGGCGACTCCAAAGGCTACGCTATGTTACGGCGCGGAGGAATTGAAATGATATGCCAGATAGTAGTACTTAACTTTGGCTTAATTCTTGTCGTAACTCAAGTTCGGAGTTAAGGCGAGGAAAGTGAAACTTAAGCAGTTAGGGTTCAGCCCCCTAGTATTACGTGGAGAGGAAGTTTAGATGACCGTGCAGCGGAGAAATCAAAATACGGTAATTCACCCTTGTGGGTGCTTAGGCACTCAAATTTGTCCGCTTTTATGATAAGGAGCACAAGGGGCCCATGGGCTACAGTGAACGAGGATGTTGCGGGGAGAGTTGGAACGCACAGGAATCTCCAACTCAAGGTACTAGCAGAACAGCAGTGTTAAAGTAACACAGGGGTGGAAGTGTCGCTGAAAAGTGGGACAGGAAGAGGGGGAAAATGCAAGGCCGCATGCAGGAAATGTATGAACATGGGGATGTGGGCACAGCGTGATTTCGGAATTACGCTGTGCATATTGTGAGTGGTACAACCGGCTTGACGCAAGAACAAAAGCAACGTAAAAATAAAAACAGGTATGGAAACAGTTGAGAATTGGGTACAAGTGATTGAACAAACAAATTATTGGGGAACAAAAAATGCAAATGGACAAAATATGCAACAAACAAGGTATAATGCCGCAATTGGCAAAGCGCAGTGGGTGTGGTGCAAACGATAAGCCTCCATGTAAGCGTCGGCCGATTCGGCATGCGTGGAGCCAGGGAGCAAAGTAAGGATAGGAATCATAACGCGCGATACACGTATAAACCGACGTGATATGCAATTGGGGAATCGTGTTTTGTTCCATTTCGCTCAGACGGTAATTGGACCATCACGGGAGTCAGGGATGGATGTTGTGTTTGTGTGAGCGGATTTGTGAGCATCATTACATGCCCAACCTTTAATGACAAGTGTTAGGAGCAACCAGCAGAAGACGATACAAACGATGGACACGACGAGGTTGAGAATCATCATGATGTCGTCTAGACAAATGGGGCATTAAGGAGAAAAGGGTGGTTAGTGACCACACACAAAGAACACGCCGAGAGCAAGGTGGATTCTAAAATAAACAGACAAGAACTCACCATGGCCACTGCGCATCGCTGCAAACTCAATCTGTTCCGTGCTTGAAATGAAGATAAGTCCACCACACGCAAGGAATAATGCGCCCAACGCCTCTGTTGGGGGCCGGCTGGGCAGTACGCTCCTTTCTGCGGTCGCAGGTCTCACCCATAAGAAGATATACGTCAAACACCTCAGGAGGGAGAATGACAACAACATGTTGCCCCACAGCTCGTGAACCCGAAGAGCAAAGAGGTATGTCTGGTGATGGGCAGCCATCGCGGCACCCGTCACGCCAATCACAAGCGCCGGAATGGGATTAAAGGATCCCGTGTACGTCGCCGGTTCGCCAAGTCCTCGTCCACCTTTCTCGTTGATTTCGTAGGGGCCAAGGAGAGCCCGAGAGCCGGGACGATACGCGCTGAGGGCAATAAGCCTACGGACGCGTTTGCTCTCGAGTGCCATGCCAATAAGACCACCGAACCAGTACATCACTGCAATGCTTATGTGTTGTATTTGTCGGGTGCTGTAAGGATCGCCAGGTTGAGCACCCATGCGTTCCAGCCAAGTATTGGTGATGCCGTAAGTGAAGATGACGCTGCATTCGATCATTTCCGCCGTCGGATAGGATGATGCGCGGTTCGTGCCATGTCCCCGCGTGGGAGGGCGGTTCCATGCCCAGCCGTACACGGCAAATGCACCTAAATAGCGACAGAACGTCGATACGCCGTATAGGAAAAAGATGCTTCCCTCTGGAGAAAATATCAGGTGACGTGTTCCTCCTGAGATGTAACGGTAAAGCACAACCAAACTCACTTATCAAGTGTGCCAGACACCCTGGAGTGTATGTTGCGCGGCAAATACCCGAATAGACGACGGTGCCCGTGACGAGTTCAACGTAGGCAAAAGCGACCAAACCCCATTCGGCGAGGTAAACGAGCCAACTCGAGGCACGTTGAATACGGCTGCTCGAATCCTTGGGTTCATCTTCAATATCTGCAACTGCATCGTCGTTACATGCATCCATATTCGCCATGTGCCTGTCGTGCGAGTGGCGCTGCACTTGTCTTCGACTCGGGGGCTCTAGGGACAAGTCTGGAGAAAGCGGCTCGTCACGAAGGGTCGAGCTGGTCGAAAGTTGTCCATGGTGCGAGTGGTGCATATACGACGCACGAACACCATTCGGTTTCTCGTTGGCCAGTGTGATGTCGATGTCGTCATCATTACTCATGTCTTTAGCGTGATGAAAATTAAGGTGTTGGAACTCGTGCTGCGCCGGCGAATGGTACGGTCCGGGTACTAAATGTGATTGTTCATTGTCGTCCTCGTCATCTTGATTACGGAAAGCCGAATATTCGGCAGAGCTCCCCGAGTCACGGGTGGTCGATGAAGATATTTGGCCGCGAATGACGGTATTCCAGAAGATGTGCGATGAAACAGCGGAGCCATTCCGAAGGAAGTCGTGGGTCGCTATAGCCGCGACGATGAAGAGGACAAAGTATCCCATCGACGAATGTTTTTCGCCTTGGTATCTGCAAAACGGGTGTCACGTGTGAGAAATGCCAAATTAGAGTGAAGTGAAAGGATAAGAATGAAGGATCTTACAAATCTGGGGTTAGATTTGCATAAATCATGGCCGACAGCCATCCGACGATAACGAGGAGATAGAAGGCGGTTTGGCCGAAGATGTGATACTTGTGTTTCGCAGAGCGTAGAACGATGCCTAAACGTGGTGTTTGTTGTTTGTATTGTCCGAGAGGTGTGTCGGGACCGAATCAGGGTCAGTCATTCTAAAACGCCGGGATCCCGGGGCGTTACGAACCTATAGGCAAAACAGCGAAGAATCCAAGAATCATGCAGGCAACGTGGAGGACCATAACCATAGGGTACGTGCTTTGGGGGGCATCAGGACCAGCAAGAACAATGCTGACGCCATCCTTGCCGAGAGTATACCCGAGGTCGTGAGCCCAATAGCTGAGGGGATCGGGAGCGTGATGTTGGAGGACTTCAGTTTCGTTTATGTAAGGTAGAGGGGCACCCATAGCGCCGTGAGCATGTTCGTGAGAGGATGAAGTAGGGTGTGTAGGCGGAGTAGGGACTTTGTTCATCGTTCCATCGTTATGCGGGCGATCGTGATCATCGGGGATGGCATTGGCAAGGACAGCCAAAGCCAGGATGACGATGGGCGTCTTCCTCATCGTGGGGAGGATGCGGGGAGGTGGTGGAGGGAGGAGACCTCGCGTCTTTGTGGGAATTCTACCGTGAGAATATCTGCCCTAGGCCGGCCGCCGCGTCATGTCCCCGGTGTCACCTTACAGAAATGACCTTAGCAATGGTTCATCCGTTGTCGTCGTCGGCCGGACTGATTTGACGTGCTCGATGGCCAATGACAATTTGGAAACGAAGCTTCCATGTTTTGGGGACACGAGTAGTGGCTGTGCTGAAAACGTCATCGTATGTGAGACTGAGACAATCCAGACTGTCACGGCGCTTATTGTCATCAAACTACTACGACACCTCAGCGACGTGTCTCCTGTCCTTTGATGACTCGGTACCCTGAAGATAGTCTCAGCATTCTTGGCATGCTTGGTCAATTCACTCCCGATAAGGAAATACCCTAACTGGCGCCCACGATCCTTCTCCCCTCCAGCTCCGTCTCACGTTGACCATCGAAAACTTCTAACGGTTCAACCTCCGCAGCATCTACATCCTCCTCTGTATCATACTCCTCAACTGCTATCGGGTTCCCATGCGCATCCAGCGGCGTCGGAGAATGCACCGATTTCTGATATCTGTGATACGCGAACAATCCGATCCCTAATGGATAAATCCGCGTCAGTCCGACTTGTACCGACAGCACAAATATAGTAAGACAACACACCAATAAATGTTACTCCCACACCCATCATATTCACCGGTGTAATCTCGTCCCCAAATACCTGAGCAGAAAGTGTGATCGTCGTCACTTCCTGATTGAGGAAAATGGTTAGAGCCTGTTCGTTCGTGAATTTGGCCGTCTGAAGCAAAAGATGCGAAATCGAAGACCAAAAGCTTCGTCCAGTAGAACGGGTTCATCTCCAACGCTGCGTTCCCCAAAATAATCCGATGGTTGTGAAACGGGCACTAGGAACCAGAATGCCAGGCTCATGCAGCCGCCCCGGCGAGAAAATGCCTTGCGCTTCCGCCAAACGAGGCATATTTTCCTGACCGCAACAACGTGACTTATAACAACGACACCAGGAACACACCTTGAATATCCCCGCAACAGCCATAGGAACCATTCCCACGCGCTGTATAATACTATGGGAGCGAAAAGGTTGATTTATTAACCGCTTAGCGAAGCCTGAATTATTTTTCGCATGATGGTTGAAATGCTGAGAAATGAAACCGACTCACTAAAACTCGCTCATGACCATGGTGAAAGCAACCACTCCCGGTGTGACCACAAACATCGCAGTCTTCAATGTTGTCTCGAACCCATCGAAGAACTTGCTACGAAATAATGTGACCCAGCCTTCGATGGTCATGCTTAGCACTGCAAGACTCAAACCCATACTGGGTGCGAGCCAATAAACCGAAGAGGCGGGCGAGTCCATCCCCATCTCCCGTCCATGTTTTCCAACAAGCAACTTTTGGGTGAGTGCCCATCGGAGACCCCCGAAAGCAGAAGCGGTAAGAACAAGAATCATCCCCCCGAACACAAACTGCGTCTCGGTCGCTACCATTAGCACCACGCCCACAAAGATGAGGAACATGACAGATACAAGCCGCCACGAGAAGGATTCTAAACGAAACATGAACGCGAATAGGAGCACGAAGACGAGTGATGAGGATTTGCACATGGCTAGTCATTTGCTTAGTGGATATGAGCTGGCGCGCAATCACCAGAACTCACTATAGAAAGATAATGTAATGGTCTTCAAACTCAAGTTTGAAAGTCCGATATCCAAACTAGTCGCCACGCCAGTGGGTACTGCACGCTTCCTATATGTGAATATAAAAATAAGCCATCGGGGTCGGCAGACGCACGTGCGGAGGGGGGATACTTGCCCGTAGTCCTTCCAGGTTGGACTTCTTGCGGGTCGGAAGGTCTCTGGCTTCACAATGCGTAACAAATACGCCAATCCCCACTGAACGAACATGTGTATCATGGTGACGAAAAGTGGACTTGGGAAGCCAAATTTCGTGGGTGAAAACATCCACTGTGGAATCAAATTCAAGCCGTCAGTCTTTTGATTATCTGGAGGGCATTATGAGCAAAAGAGTTATGAAAGAAACACGCGCCTTGTTGTATAGCGACAGTAATGTAGCAAAGATGAACCTAGCATGTCACGGCACGAAGGTCAAACAAAACATCTTTCTTGATAGGTGCATAAAGAGCTTACCAACTCCCCATAAATAAGCAATTTATTATAGCGTTATGCCACCATATACGCTTCCGCACAGTGATGTCCGCATAGTCCGATGACAGTTTGGGGGAATGAGAGTGCGGGTGAAACGATGATGATCTGCGGTGTGAGGTGTAGACAGGATAGCAAACGTCGGGTGCAGAAGCTCCGTTGGGCGGTCGCTCTGATAATTCTGTATCGCGCACGAGCGAGTCGAGGTCATACTGCTCCGCCGCTAACGGTTGATAGTTTGATGGCATGGCGGTTGTAGTACCAACGAGCAGAGCAAGAGTGAGGCTAGAGGTGGAATGAAAACAGGGCACGCTATAGTTCTAAATGACTTGGGCGCTGGTGCATGGGGGATTGAGAAGAGGTATATCTGACTGGGGTGCGGGAGATGTACGTGTATAACTGTATTGACCTCGACGGCAAGAAACCAAAACTGAATTGAATTCCCAACTTTTTCTCGGCCAAACGACATCCAAAGAATATACCTCGACGACGACTCATGGCCGACGAAGACTACGAGGCCGGGTGGCAGACAATGGAATCAGGTTTGTTCTGACCGCAATGAAATATTGAATCTCAAATTTCAACCCACTGACGCGTCCCCACTTATCCACAACTCTTTAGACCCAGGTGTCTTTACGTTAGTCGACATTTCCTATCGACCGCTTCTGGTTGTGCAAGCTGCTTACACGGCTAATATCGATGCCTCGTTGACACCGCGCAATCCTCTCGCTACCATCTTACGCCAGAGAGCTCCTCAAGGCACTGGGTGTGACGTCGCTCACAGTCGACGACCTGTATTCATTGGATGACGAATCCGTTGCCTCTTTGAAGCCCGTGCATGCCTTTATTTTTCTCTTTAAGTGGGTTGGCTCGTCTGCAGATGAACGAGGCGGTGCCTCCGGCGCGTACGATGACGACTTCACGGGCTTTTTCGCTAATCAGGCGCGTTCTTTCTTTCGTTTCACCCAACTATGCGCCTCAGCTGATTCGCCGCGTTTCATTGGTACCCGCGTTCTTTTCGTAGGTCGTGAATAATGCCTGTGCAACCATTGCTGTAATGAATGGTATTCTCAACATCCCTTCACTCAAAGTTGGCCAGCAACTCGAGCATCTGCGAGAATTCGCTCCGGCACTTGATCCTCAGGTGCTCATGTCACCTCTTTCTCGTCGTCTTCGTCTTCCAATGACTGTTAATTTTTCTCCTCCACGCTCAATGGGGAATAATTACAACCTCTTTATTATGGATGGTTCAAATTGTAGTCCCGTGGAGAGGTGATAACCTCTGACTCTTTCTTCCGCGAAGCCCACAATTCGCTATCACCGCCACCCTCTGTTTCACTTGCAGATCTTGACCTTGACCGCGATAAGACCAAAGGCGACGCTTATCACTTTATCGTTTACTTGCCCTACAACGAGAGCATCTATGAACTTGATGGGTTGAAAAAGTCGCCGATCCGACATGGTGCTTTCAGCGGTGACGGATGGATACCCAAGGCCCGAGAAGTGATTGAGGCAAGGATAGCGACGTATCCACCTGAGTCTGTGAGTACTTTTCATACAATCATATATGTTGGAACAGCACACTCGCAACACTGCTGACACATTTGTTGTTGTCCTGCAGTTACATTTTAATTTATTAGCGATTAGGGACGACCCCCTTCCAAGACTGCAAGCTCAAGTTGCCGAAGCACAATCCAAGGGTCAAAGTGATTGGGCTGCCACACTGCTCGAGCAAATATCTCACGAAAATGAGAAGCGTGATCGATGGGCGGTGAGCTTCTTCTGTTGTACATTTGCCAGTGTGCATGTGCGTCGGCTGATCTTCATCCCCCATTCATTCCTTTTCTGTCTTGAACACACATTGCCATCCAGTTCGAGAACTCGCTTCGGAGACACAATCACCTTGCGACAATACATGCCCTTCTGCTTGCGATGGCTCAGGCAGAGATTCTTGATGGTGCAGTCGACGATGCAAAGGCCAAGATGAAAGAAAGGATAAAAACTGCACGAGAGAAGCTCGCAAAGGGGGAGTCTGACATGGAAGAATAACATACCACGTGGTTCTGTAGAGGGGCCTCCGGGGCATCATCGATGGGATTCGAAATACGGTCACAGTAAACAGTGAGCTGGGGCGCAAGGTCTTTTTCTCCGCATTACTTAGAAAGGAAAGCTGGGGCCACTCTCATTCACCCTCTGTACAAGACTAAAGTTACATTTGTATGCACGGTTTTGGAGAACACCTCTGACTAGTATAGCGCTTGCAATCTCGTCACCACTGGTACCCCTCATTCATACACTACCTACTGTACGTCCCCAATACAACTACAGTACATTACGGCTCAATGAAATTTACTGCCCAATGACGAATTCCCCCCAAACAGCTCACCCAGGCACCAATCCCGCTTACCTAGTGCTCTGAATATATTCGTATTGGCAATATGAATACCCCT
>Ga0307508_10005879_pt1 | contig 11577 bp, 10 predicted proteins | sample 9_EM_MG_FD_203089 | JGI IMG/M metagenome (GOLD analysis project Ga0307508, IMG submission 203089) | Populus trichocarpa ectomycorrhiza microbial communities from riparian zone in the Pacific Northwest, United States - 9_EM | ecosystem: Host-associated > Plants > Roots > Unclassified | place...
AAAGTTGCAAAAATGAAGTTGTAGAAATCTTTATTGTACAATTGAAAAGAACTCTATTGAAGGGTAGCAACTAAACTCATCATCTGATAGTCTTATTGAGCAGAATCTTCCCAAAGGGGGGGGTAAGTTTTTGCGTGCCATTTGGCACGGAAACCAGTTACGGACTAGGGGATACGAGTAAATGGATGGGCTCATGTAAATACTGCCCTTATGAGTACTTAGCTTGCTGATTCCATCACTTTGTGGTGCTCTAACCAGGCTAAAAGTCTCAGGTGGTTTACGTTTCTGTTGGCTTGAAATCACTCGTCTCACGATACCTGTGTACTCGAGAGAGGTACTAGAAAATTTTCGCAGCAAAGAGCCGAATGAAATTTCCACCCCCAACGAAAAGAAAGGGGAGCAAGTATATCCAGTGAACAGAACGGACGGAGTAACTATTACAAACTCCCAAATGCAATCGAAAACTCCAGTTATGAGTATTTCGACTTCACATTACACACTCCTAGTTTACGTCGTCGACGTCGTTGGCGCCGCCGCCGCCGCCGCTGCCGTAGTAGTCGCAGTCGCCGCGGCTATTTTCAACAGCCTCACCAGCAGCCGTAAACTTTCTTCCGCCACATGCCACTGGAGTTTGATGGCGTCAATATCATCCTGCGTCAGCTTTCCGTTGCGTGACGTCGGGATTTTGGCCTTCTCCCGCCTCATCTTGATTCCGGTCTCGACCGCGGCCTCGAGCTCGGGGGTGTAAGCGATGAAATCCTCCTTCACCAACAGCCGCAGCAGCGATTCCAGCACGATGGCAACCTTGGCATTGTCGACCAGCGCCATCGTGTTCGCCGGAAACGGCAGGTATCGAGTGATCAGCGTCTCCTCGTTCAGCGGGCAGTCCGAGCTTGGCGCGGAGAGGTAGTGCTCCACAATGGATTGGTTCAAGAGAGCGCGGTATTGGTCGGAAATTGGCGCTAGTGTGTTGGTGAATAATGAGAAGGAGGACAGCGGTAACTGCAAGATGTTGTTTTTGTATTCAAGGTGCAGTTCCCCCACCGGGATGAATTGTCCGTGCAGAGAGAGGCCGGTGAGCTGTGGGAAGGATTTAGTGATGGCGCACGTTGGGAAGGAGGGGGAGACACACAAGGTTGAGGAAGCGTTGTCGGAGAGTAAAAGAGGTTACACCCCCCCAGGCGTCATACGCGCTGAATGCTTTTGGAGCATTGGGCATATCGGTGTCGTTGTCACCATCCACCAAGTTCTCGTTTTCGTCCAGGATCATATCCTTTTTCTTCTGCGTCTGTGGCTCCTCACCATCATCGAACTCGCCCATGAACCCACCGAGAGTCCTACGGCCCTTCTTCCTCGGCCGGTACGAGAGCAGTTCGTCCTCCCAAACCGGATGGAATTCTTTAGCCTTCGCACTTCCGTTCGCGAGTATCGCCCGAACAACCCTCCTGTACCCACCAGTGCCACGGATCTCAGGCAGCATCTTGACGGCAATACTCTCCTTGAGCACCCTTTCCCCCTTCCCACCCGCAGCCCTATACCTCTGACACCTATGTTCCCAATCCCTTTCCAGCGTGAGCAGCAAACATTCAAGTACATTCTTCCACCACATCCATCTGGCGGGGTGCAGGACGGAGCACGTGAACGCCCAACCCACGACGTCCCACACATCCTCAACGCGCGAGAAGAGGCTCTCTTCATTCGCCAGCTCGCCGGAGATGGCATCGTCCGCGCTTGGCGACAGCTCGCGGTTTCCACGCCGGACGCTCCGGCGGCCGCGATCAAAGATCCATACCTTATCCAGGGCAGCGTTCTCGGGGCCGATTATCTCGATGATACGCTGCATGAGCTGGAACGCGGCGACGGGGGCTCTAGATGGCATGGTCCCTTTGCGAGTCTGAGTGGTGTGGAACGGGTGCGCCATCAGTGTCATCACGAAGCGCAGGAACGTCGGTGGCGGCATCAGCGCGGGCGGGGGATTCTCCGACGACGAGAAGCCGCTGAAGACGACAGAGTCAAAGAGCTCGAGACCTGGTTCCGCTGCACACGAAGATCGTCAGCCGCTGTAGCCGTGATTTCGCGCGGACGGGTGTGGTACGTACGTAAGTTCTCTTCGAACGCGACGCGGATTCGCTCCAGGAGGTTGAATTGCAGCGGCATCGTGGACTGGTAAAACCACAGCTGCGGTTCTTTCTCTTGCGATGGTGATGATGGCTGTGGTAGTGGTGGTGATAGTCGCTCTTTCCGGGGGTTGTTAGTGGATACCATATCTAGTGGGGAATGAAGGCAAAGGTTAATGTGTGGCAGAGACTTGCACGTTTGGTTGCGGGAAGACGCGGTGGTATCACCAGTATCAGGGCGAGTGCAGGTCGCCGCGCCCGACGGTCTAAACTGTGGAACCCAAAAAGTAAGTCATGTGCTATGTAACAATGGTAGGACGTCAGGGCATGATCACTCTGCGACACGAGTATGTATCTACGAAAAAAATTAGTTACTCCAGCTCTTACAGTTTCCGCTCTCTTCACAGGAGGTATGGCCGAGAAAGCGCATCTTTCGATCCCTCTCCCGTTCCTCGCGGACCGTCACCGCCGGAGCACCGGTGTATACGTCTTACGTAAGTACCAGTGGACATCCCCAGGGAACCGAAGCCATTCGATCGGAACATGCGTGTGTAACTAATGCGTGTGAGTAACTACGTAATGCGTGGAACGTCAATTTCTATTCGCTCACCGACTCCTCTAACTGTTGAGTCGAGATGACAAGAGCACTTCGGTTTCGACAACTGTTCGACTGCTGCTTGCCCCTGCCACGATGACGACGGCCATTACTGTCTCCCTTCCGTTCTCTTGATGGATGAGGAATGCACCATGGTGCGTGCGTGGCCTTTAAACCGTCCACCGGACGATGTAAACTCGGGGCTTCTCTGTTACCATTATACGACAGATGAAGTGCTGACTATCACCCCAATGTCTGGTACTGGCGACCCTGAGAAGAAGGAATGCTTTTCGTCCGTTAGTGCTGCTTTGTTTGTTAGATATCAGTATGTGTATGATTGGCCGTTCGTTTGCATTGAAGGTGGTGTTACTCTGTCGGCATGGGGAAAAAAAAGACTTCTTTGCTGGAGAAGACGAGAGAACAGAATAATAAACTATAAGGGAAATCCGGATGTGCGGAAAGCGTAGGATTGTCCTCGATTCAAACAACAACCACACCAACTGGAAGGGGGCAGCGGACAACGCTTGTTCGGGATAGATACATGTTAGATAACTCTAAAAAAAACCCACCTCTTCAGCCCTTCCATCCCAACGACAACCATCACCATCGACGACTACAACCACCTAATCACCATTGTCGTCCCTACTCGTCCACCTTGAAAGCGACTCCTCTCTCTCTCCAACTTCAACGTCTCCCTCCTCCTTTTCGCACCCTTTACATACACCCCCGCCCCGTGCTAGATAGCCCCACTCATCATCCATTCCGCCACCACCGTCACCACCGCTGACTACAAAGAAAACCTCGCCACAAAAAAAAGACAACCCATCGTCCTTCCTTCCGCCTGTTCCCAACAAACCTACTTATTATATCAACTCCTACCACCTCACGCGACCTTCATCTACTGCTTACGGCGACGACGTTACGAAACACAACCGCACCTCACCCATCCTCAGAGAAACCAATAACCCCGCCCCGCTCTGTCACGACTCTACGACACCGTTCTGCGTACCGCCCTTTTGAAAGTCTCCTCCACACACCCGCGTTCCGGTTAGACTTTTACCCCGATCTGGTGGCTTTGTGTTGGCTTTGGCTCTGGCTTTTGGCTTCGATTCTCATTAATTTCTGCAGCATAACTTAGTTACTTCCTTTCCTGGGGTCCCATTCAAACCGATTTGCATCGAAAAGCCTCCGCGCTTGTTCAACCCGGTTCTCTCAATCAAAGTACCGCTTTCATTTCCGTCTGAGCTCGTACAACTCGACAACTCCCCCCACTTGCTTGTTCTCTTTCGCTCGACTTTCCTAGCTGTACACGACACTCGTTCCTTCTCTCGCCTCGGTAGCTTAATCGCCTACGCTCGTAACTTAGTATGCCTGCCGCTGCGGATACGCCTTCTACTACCACTACTGCACCACCCACCAAAACTGCCCGCCGTAAGCCCACTCGGCTTCTTCGCCGCCGTGCCGGTCACCGGCAGGAGGAAGTCGAGGATACCGAAACAGTGGAGTCGGATGATAGCTACAGCGACGACTCCGGCCTGAGTGAGGAAGAAGCATTCAGCGAAGACGAAAGCGACGATGAGTATGAGGATGCGTCCGATGGTGAAGGGCGGCGAGCGATGGTGGCGAAACCGGCTGCCAAAAAGCGGACGGATACGGATCTGATGATGAATGGGATTGCGCCGCGCGGGAGCAAAGTCGACGCGGTGGAGTTTGAGGATATGGGACGCGAACCGGCGGTTGCGAACGGCAAGCGGGCGAATGTTGAGGTCAAAGATAAGATGCCTGCAGCTACTGCCCAGGTTGATCTCAAACCGGAGAAGGAAGAGGTGGCGGAGGCAGTGGATGCAGAAGTGGAGGACGCGGCGGCGGAGGACGAGGTGCAGCGAAAGGAAACGAAGAAGAATCTGACGCCGTACGAGCGGAGGCAGAGGGACCATGAGGAATACAAAAAGCGGCGCGCCGAAGATCCCAGCTTTGTGCCCAATCGGGGCCGGTTCTTCATGCACGACTCCCGCGACAGTTCCGGTGGTAATGGGTTCCGGCCTTTTGGTGCTAGCGGTAGAGGGAGGGGCGGTCGCTTTGGGAATAGAGAATTTCAACCACACCACCAAGCGCCGCCGCCGCCGGAGCTCGCCGCTGAATGGCCCCACGACATGCACGAGCAAATAGAGACCCAGGCGGAGGAGCAGCAGAGGCAAGTGGTCGCGCCCGCTTCGGGGCAATCCCATCAACAGCAGCAAAACCAAGGCTACAACACCGGTAATAATTTTGCCGCCGGCCGTCAGCGAGCGCCAGATCAACCTCGAAGCTTTGGTCGGACTTTGCACAAAGGGACTGTTCAGATCCAAGTCAATTTGCCCGGCATGAAGGCGCCAATCACCTTCAGTGAGGTCCCGTGCAAGGCCTACACTCGGCTACCGTTCCACCGTCCACCGCTCCGTCGAGACAAGCCCGTTAGGGTTGCGCTCCCGGAAAGCCCTGTTCGCTACATCTACCCAAACATGCAACGCTCGTTCATCTTCATCCCACGGGCGATGCGGCCGGGTGGTTCGGGATATATCAGAGGTGCTGCTGGCAGAGGGCGGGGCGGTTATTCGCAAGGCGGCCGGAGCTTCTATGGCGGCGGTTCGACGATCTATTCGCCTTCCGTTGGCATGTCGAGGCGGTCGTCATTGGTCTATGATACGCGCCATCACACGCCGGCACAGGCCCTACATCCGCCCATACCACCGCAGCAGGCCCACATAGAAGACGGACAGACCAGGCCCATGGTCGAAGGCGACGATGCGGGCGGCAAACCGGTTGTCAGGCTTCCAACCTCCACTCCATCGATCGCCGTTGCGCCTGTGCAGCCATCCGGCCTACCCTATCACGCGACGACTCCCAGACTTGCTCCTCAGCAGCCGCCACCCTCTTACACTCCTTCGTACACTCCCGCGATGAATCCGACTCCCTACCGCGAGGCTCGCGCTACCCCGAAGATCCCAATGTATCAGCCACGCCCCCAAAAAGCTGTTAATGTGGCCGAGATAGATTCGCCGGCGGTGATGCACTTCCCCAGTAACTACAACGGTGGTGTCTACACCGATCATGTGCCCTCCGGGACTCCGGTGATGATGGCTCCTAATGGATACCCACAGCACACACAACACCACCACCAACAGCACACGCAGAACTCGCAGCATCTCCAACAGCCCTCGCACATGCAACAACATAATCGGCACCCATCATATCCGTCACAACCATCCGGGACTCCACTGTCGCAGATTCCGGAGGCTGTTCATGCGAGGCCCTTCCAGCCCAACCCCTACCCGCAGCAACAACCTTACTATCAGCCATACCCTCCCCCACAACCTCATCCCATGGCTCATCCTCAGCACCCTCCGATGCAGCCACACCATGGGGTCTTTCATCCACCACCACCACCACCACCACCACCACCACCACCACCACCACCATATGCCGCCGGTCCATCGCCGATGCCCAACGGGCCGACAAGCCATTACATTCCTCAGCCACACCAGCCGCCACCGCCGCACCAACAGGTTCCAGGGCCTGCTCCACTCGGGCCATCCGGGCCCACGACGATCGCCCAGGAGAGTAATGGGATGGTGTACTACTCGACGTGGGATCCCAATACCGCGTACTATCAGTACCCACCGGCCCCCGGCCCGACTTACGCTGATACTCCCGTCATGTCGATCACACCAGGGCCGGATGGTCAAGGACAAAATGCGGGCGGGACGATGTACTACTACCCGGCACAGACGGCGGGGTACTATCCGTCGCAGTAGGAAATGCAATTGTTGTGTTGATAAGCGATTCGTTTTAGTAACTTTTTGATTTCTGAATTTCTTTCGTTACTGGGCTTCCGTTTGTTTTTCTTCTCGCGGTTTGATACGACTTTTCAATTCTTTTCTGGGTGGGTTGGACGGTGATGGTCTGGTTAGTCAATGGTATGGGTACGTTGCTTCGTTTTTAACTTTTCCTGTTGATGCTTGCACTGATATGTGAATCCTTATGATATGCATTTCCTTTCTCTGTTCGCTAAAAATTTTCTCATCTCGTGTTGGGTTTGCTTTATTATTTATCGGTCTTTTTACTCAATTGACCTTTTTCTCTCGGGTTTCTTTTAGTTGGTAGGTTCGGGGGGAGGGGTTTTTTTTCTACATGCGCCCGATCAGACGAGCTGGCAGACGACGGTTTAGGCTGGAAAAGCAATCATAAAGGCTCACTCGAGCTCTACTCGGAGCTTCACAATATTCTGCTTATCACAGGGCCGCCAGCGGACTGTTCGAGGTCGCGGCGGACAGTGAATGGGAAAGTACTGCACATAATATCACCACGATCCAATAGGGTCGCATGCGATCAATGAATCATCACCGATTCAGGGCAAAGGGGAAAACACACCGAGTCGAAAGGACTGTGGATGGAAATGGACTATGTATGTTGTCATTATCTAGACAAAAAAACTCCTCTGAGTCACCTCTGTTGTCTGGTTGACCGTTGGATTTGGAATTTAGAAGCGCATCATCTTGATACAACCTTGTCCGTTTGGAATTTCGTTGGGTTTAGTTACCCTGTTATGTTCTTAGCAATCTTTTCACTTTGTTCCTCCCCCACTCCACCTTTTTAAATTTCTTGTACCCCACGATTTTTCATTCATTCACTCAACTTCCACTACTACTACTTTCCTCTTCTTTGAACACGAGATACTTACTTCGTCTGCTGATCGTGTGGGGTCCTCCGCCACTCTAACTCCTCCGCTACCACCACAACCCCCAGTCCACACCCCCAGCCCCACCCTCAGATTTGCCGCCAACATGTCTGCTCCAGCTGGTAATGACGCTGAGAAGAACATCGAGATCTGGAAGGTTCGTCGCTCTACGGTAGTCTTATTTCCACGCCGGTGGTCGGGTGGTTTCTAATTCAGCTCTCGGTAAATACAGGTCAAGAAGCTCATTAAGCGCCTTACCGAAGCCAGAGGAAATGGAACATCTATGATCTCGCTCATTATCCCGCCGAAGGATCAGATCTCCCGCGCTGCAAAGATGTTGGCCGAAGAATTCGTGAGAATCTTGATTGGTTTGGTGTGTGTTGCCATCTGTTGTGTGCTGACGGGGTCGGGTGGTGGCAGGGAACGGCTTCCAACATCAAGTCGCGTGTCAACCGACTGTCTGTCCTTTCGGCGATCACCTCTACCCAGCAGCGCCTCAAGCTCTACCCGAAGGTGCCTCCGAATGGACTCGTCGTCTACTGTGGTGAAATCATCACTAGCGAAGGTAAGGAGCGCAAGATCAACATCGACTTTGAGCCCTTCAAGCCGATCAATACTTCACTCTACCTCTGCGACAACAAGTTTCACACCGAGGCGCTCTCGGAGTTGCTCGAGTCCGACAGCAAATTCGGTTTCATCATCATGGACGGAAACGGTGCGCTCTTCGGTACCCTCAGCGGAAATACTCGCGAGATCGTCCACAAGTTCACTGTCGATCTCCCCAAAAAGCATGGCCGTGGTGGTCAGTCCGCGCTGCGTTTCGCTCGTCTTCGTGAGGAGAAGCGCCACAACTACGTTCGTAAGGTTGCCGAGTGCGCTGTCCAGAACTTCATCACAAACGACAAGGTCAACGTCCAGGGACTCATCCTGGCCGGTTCCGCGGACTTCAAGAGTGAGCTTGCGCAGTCCGAGATGTTTGACGGCCGCTTGCAGGTCAAGATCATCAAGGTCGTGGATGTTTCCTACGGTGGAGAGAATGGATTCAACCAGGCCATCGAGCTCGCCGCCGAGACTTTGAGCAACGTCAAGTTCATCCAGGAGAAGAAGCTCATTCAGAAGTACTTTGACGAGATCTCGCAAGACAGTGGACGTGTCTGCTACGGTATTGACGACACCTTGAAGGCTCTGGAGCTAGGTGCCGCCGAGAGTATGTTTTCTACTTTCGCCAGAATACGGGATCTTTTATACTAATCGTACTTAGCTCTTATCGTCTTCGAGAATCTGGACATCACCCGCTGGACACTCAAGCCATCTGCCGGCGGTGAAGTGGTCCTTCATACCTCTAAGCAGCAGGAGCAGAACCGCGAGCAGTTCATGGACAAGGAGATCAGCCAAGAGATGGAAGTGATCGGGCAGATTCCTTTCCTCGAGTGGCTCGCCGAAAAGTACAAGGACTTTGGTGCCACCCTTGAATTCGTCTCGGACCGATCCTCCGAGGGAAACCAGTTCGTCAAAGGATTCGGCGGTATCGGTGCTATGCTCCGGTATAAGGTTAACTTCGAGCAGCTCCAGGACGTCGATGACGAGGATGAGTACTACGACGGTTAGTCTCCTTCGTCCGGCTAGTTGAGGAGTGTAGTGGACTGACGCATGAGACAGATTGATGGTTTTGTCACCTCGCTCATAGCGAGGACGTTCTTCCGGGCAGCAACTGCCTGAGGGCGTCCCGCACAGCGCCCAATGCGGCAGCTGGTCTTGGGGAGAAGGCGGTGGTGTGGCGTGAGACGACGGTGCAGATGGTTCGTGTTTGATGGTGATGATATACGTGAGTTTCGGGAATAAAAATACGTCAGTCCTCCCCACAATCGTTCCCCTATATTTTACCATTCACTGACGAAGTGCCGTTCGTTCTAGGTTAGGGTCGAACAAAACGATTGGTATGGATGGTGCGGGTCTGCTTTCACTCTTTCTTTTCTTTTTCTCCGTATAAAATCTTCCAAAATCGATCGCTGTTTCTTCTAGGTTTGAGTTTTGTTTGTCAGTCGTTGTATCTTTTCTGATATCTGCTTCTTTTGGCAAGCACAGGCATGTATACATACATCTGTGTCATGCCGCGGCGGATCATTGGATGTCACTCGCTATTGTGTAACTGGTACTCGGTCCATGTTGGTGGATTGATGGTTGACTCGATCGATTCATTGTGATTGGTGATTTTGGGCCCTTGGAGGCGTGGGCAGTGTGGGAAGGTAGCTTCCTGAGACTACATGTCTTGACCGGCACGAATGGATTCGTCTCCCCCACAGAAAAAAAACATTTCAATCGTAAGTACACCAGACCAGCATCCCTTCCTCTTCAGCTCTTCCCCCAAACACACAACGCGATCCCGGCGCACACAGCCACGATCCCGCCCCAAGTGCGTCGATCGACGACCTTCCCGTCAGCCCAGTAATCGCCCAGCACGGTGAACAGGAACGCGAGGGAGTTGACAATGGGCACGGTCAGGCTCAACTCGGCCTTGCCGATGAGCAGGAAGAACCAGACGCTGCCGGTCAGGTTCAGCAGCAGCGGGATCGTGTACGCCGGGTGTCGCAGCAGGTCCGCCGCCACGTGCAGCAACTTCACCGCCGGATTGCGCGTGGGTGCGTGTGCGGATGGCGTGTACGTGAGCGCCGCGCGACGGATGAACGGGTTCGTCAGTCCCCTGGCGGTGACGGCGTCGTTAGCCGGAGCTAGAGCTGGAGCCGGAGGGGGAGGGGGAGGGGAGGGGGAGGGAACCATGCCATCCCCACCAAGAGGAAGCCTAGCGTCCACCGTAGGACGCCTGGGTCGCCCGGGTCGTCGGCGGAGCGGGAGGTATCGCTGGACATTCGTGCTGCTGCGGGTGGGCGGGTGCGACTGGGCTGGATGTACCGCGACTCGACGTGGCGTGACGTTGACGCGACGCGTGGTGTTTTTGCGCGCGTTGGATGTGGCGCTGTATGCTTGGGCAGATATCTAGCTATGTAGTTGGACGTCTGACGGATGGATTAGTCAGATTCGTCAAGGCAGAGTACATACCATTGTGTATGTACTCTATGTAGTTAGATACAGTGTACATAGTTATCTACCAGGCACGGACACCTTGGGGAGCAGTCTTCCGTTTCGCCGTTTTCAGTTAGTTGTTCCTCGGGAAAGAGTAAGATAACACTCCAGGTATATAAAGCGACCCGCCACCTCCTCTTAGAGTAGATCGACGCCGCAGCGGGATACGGGTGTTTGCGTGCGTATACACATACAAGTCCGCCAGATCGACACGGTGTCGGTTCTTGCCGTGTTCTTCGCCAGCCACCCCGATCGTGACAGCGACTTCTCGGGTAAAGGTATGGACACCGCACACTCGTCCCGCTCGCAAGTCCCGACCACCATTGTACCCGTAGAAGAAGAAGAAGAAGAAGCGTGCATACGTGCCAGCCAGTGTGCAGTAAAATACGCATCGGTAACAGCGGTGGGTAGTCGTGGGTGGGTTCGGATTCCTTTCCGCGGGCTAGATAGGCTGCAACTACGATAGATACGCGCGGCCGCGCGTCTGTCGTTGGCAACGGTACTCTCCACGAAAAGGCCAGTCCGTCGTCCCGCCGAAAGCAGGGCCCTCGAGTAGGTCGCCGGAGTTGGTCCTGCGGTTTTAGTAACTAACTATGTACCTAGTCTACACTAGGGATGTAGTTACATACATATCTACGAACCCTCACAGCAATACTAGGTATACCGTCGCCCGAAAAAAAAAACACAAAAAAAAACAAGTCGACACTGGCTAAATGAGTAATCAGTACATATCGCCGCGAACCAAACCCGAAGATGTTTTCCCGGTTCCATTCCACACCGAGATACCGCCGCCGGCCACCTACCTACCTACCTACCTAGTTGCTGATACGAGTGCACGGCCCATGTCCCTGGTTACTCGGCTACGGGCGAACGGAAATCCGTTCCACGGGCCGTCGACTGCGAGCGTGGGCCTTCAATATCGACGGAGCGAAACCAGACATCACCCGCGAGCTGCGGTGGCGAAGCGCCCGCTGGACAGAGTGCCGGGGGGGGGGGGGGGGGGGGGGGGGGGGCGGTACGGTTTAAGGGGGGTGGTGCGGGGGGGGGTTTGGGGGCCCCCTGGTTGT
>Ga0307508_10005880_pt1 | contig 11577 bp, 7 predicted proteins | sample 9_EM_MG_FD_203089 | JGI IMG/M metagenome (GOLD analysis project Ga0307508, IMG submission 203089) | Populus trichocarpa ectomycorrhiza microbial communities from riparian zone in the Pacific Northwest, United States - 9_EM | ecosystem: Host-associated > Plants > Roots > Unclassified | place...
CAGGGCGCCGGCGCGCCCGCCAGCTCGGCGAGCGCCGCGTCGAGCATCGGCCGCACCTTGTCCGCCTGGACGCCGGCGACCGGCGTGGTGATCACGGCGTCCTCGCGGATCACCTCGACCACGCGGGCCGGCCCGCTCGCGGCCACGGGCGTGCCGTCGACACACTCGGCCGAGACTGCGGCCCACTGGCCGCCCAGGTCGGGAAAGCACGCGGGCAGGGTGGCGGCGACGCCGGTCACCACGGCCAGCTCGCCCAGAAACTCGCGTCGCGTCTTTCCCGTTCCCATGGGTGCTCCTGGAACAAGGCTGCTGCACGCGCAGCGCAACGAAAGGGATAAACCGATGGCAATCGTCAGCCGCCGTCACTTTCTCGAGATCTTAACCGCCGCGGCCGCGGCGCTCCCGTTCCGCGGCCGCGCCGCGCACGCCGCCGGCGGCGAGCCCGATATCGTCGACGTCCACGGCACCGACGTGCGCAAGATGGTCGCCGCCGCCCTCGCCGCGCTCGGCGGGATCGGCCGCTTCGTCAAGCCGGGCGATCACGTCGTCATCAAGCCCAACGCGGGCTTCGCCAATCCGCCGGAGTGGGGGACCACCACACACCCCGACACGGTGATGGCCCTGGCCCAGGCCTGTCTCGACGCCAAGGCCAAGCAGGTCGCCATCGTCGAGTTCCCGCTGTCCAAGGATCCCGATCGCTGCATCAAGCGCTGCGGTCTGGAGGCGGCGCTCCTCACGGTGCCCTCGGTCAAGCTCAAGCTCCTCACGGCGCGCGAGGACTTCAAGACCGTCGAGGTCGCGGGCGCGGCGGCGCTGAAGTCGGTGGATCTCGCCAAGGCGATGCTGTCCGCCGACGTCTTCATCAACGTGCCCGCCGCCAAGGCGCACACCGAGACCGGCGTCTCGTTCGGGTTGAAGAACGCCATGGGGCTCATCTGGGATCGCAAGGCGTTCCACACCGCCTACGACCTGCACCAGGCGATCGCGGACCTGGGCCGCGTGGTCAAGCCGCACCTCACCGTGCTCGACGCGACCCGCGTCCTCCTCACCAACGGGCCGCAGGGGCCCGGCGACACCGGCACGCCCGGCCGCCTGATCGCCGGCAGGAACGTCGTCTCCGTCGACGCCTATGGCCTGACCGTGGCCCGCTTCAACCAGAAGCAGATGACCCCGGCCGACGCGCGCCACATCGCGCTCGCCGGCAGCGCCGGCCTGGGCGAGATCGACGTCGGCAAGCTCAAGGTGAAGCGGGTCGAGGCCTGAGCCCGCCGTGACGCGCGCGGCCCAGGCGCTCGGCATCGTCGCGGCCCTCGCCGCCGCCGCGCCCGCGCGCGCCCGCACGCCGCCGATCGTCAACGATCCGCGCGAGGGCGTCTGGATCGGGGCCGGCGAGCGCTTCATCTACCAGACCATCGACCACTGGGACGTGTATCCGGCGCCCGCGACCGTCAACCGCCTGGCCGTCGACGGCGCGACCCTGTGGATCGCGACCGACGACGGGGTCGTGCGCTTCGACACCGGGAGCCGCAAGTCGACCCGCCTGGGCATGGACGACGGGCTGCCCAGCGAGGCGGTCGCGTCGGTCGCGGTCGACGACAAGTACGTCTGGTTCGCGACCAACAAGGGCCTCGCGCGCTACCGCAAGCTCGACCGGACCGTGCGCGTCTACACCGACGTGGATGGGCTGCCCAGCCGGGCCGTGAACGACGCGCTCGTCCTGGGCCAGAAGGTCTGGCTCGCGACCCGCGGCGGCCTAGCCGTCTACGACCCCGACGTCGACGGCCTGCGCGCCTACACCGCCAGGGACGGGCTCGCCGGCGAGGAGATCCTCGAGCTCTACCAGGTGGGCGACGACCTCTGGTGCCGGACCGACGTGGGCCTGTCGCGCTTCCGCGTCCGCGCGCACGCCTTCACCAACTTCCGCGACCTGGCGGGCGGCGCCATCCGCGCCGTCACGCTCGACGGCGACAAGCTCTGGGTGGGCACCGACAAGGGCCTCTTTGGCCTGGAGACCGCGAGCGACGCGGTGGTCCCGTTCCCCCAGCAGGCGGCGCTCGCCGCCGGGGCGGTCATCGGCATCGAGACCTTCACGGACTACCTGTACCTCACCACCGAGACCGAGGTCGTGCAGTACTACAAGGTCACCGGCGCGATCCGCCGCTACACCGAGGCCGACGGCCTCAAGCGCCGCGCCGGCGCCACCGGCACCCTGCTCGTGGGCGGCCTCTACACGGTCCTCTTTCCCGACGGCGCCGAGAGCTACAACGTGGGCCGCGACCTGTGGGTCGAGCGCGGGCTCGCGGCCACCGAGACCGGCCAGAGCGACGTCGGCGTCCGCTTCTTCGGGCGGATGAACGCCTTCATGCCGTTCGATCTCGAGACCGGTCAGCTCGGCGAGGAGCGCTACGCCACGGCCGAGGCCGGCTTCGGGCTGGGCCTGCGCTTCGGCGGCGGCCGCTCGCTCGACGCGTCGCTCAACATGGACTACGGGCAGCTCGAGCCGCTCGACCACTTCCAGTACCGCGATCTCACCTACCGGCTCGAGTACGAGGGCGCCCCGACCGACTTCCTCCGCGAGGTGCTGGGCGGCGACAAGCTGCCCTACCGCACGCTCGAGGAGGGGCTCGAGCGCTCCCTCCTCCTCGAGGGCGGGCAGGTGCGCCTCGCCACCGGCGCCAAGGGGACCGGCACGACGATCACCGTCGCCGGCGGGCGGCGCCGCGGCGGCGTCCAGCGCGACTTCCTCGCCGGACCGCGGCAGGCCATCTACGCCCTGTCGCAGAAGTACGTCCTCCCCGGGACCGAGAAGGTCCTGGTGGACGGCGAGCTCATGACCAACGGCACCGACTACTCGGTCATCTACCCCGCGGGCCAGCTCGCCTTCCTCGACCCCGAGCGCGTCGACGATCTGTCCGTGATCGAGGTCGAGTACGAGTACGACCTCGATCCCAAGAAGGGGCTCGGGGTCCTGTCGATCCTCGATCTCCTGCCCGCCGATCGCGAGGTCGGCGACTGGGTGCGCGCCGGGGAGGCCCGGCTCATCCGCGAGGAGTCCGGGCTCTACCAGCAGATCGACGGCAACGCGCCCAAGTACATCGATCGCGGCTGGGTGCGCAGCGTCTACGCCGAGTTCCGGCAGGGGAGCCGGACGATCGCGGTCGCCATCCACGACATGGGCGGCGAGGCCAACGCCGAGACGATCTACACCTTCGATCTCCCGCAGGCGCGCGAGCCCGTGCCCGGGCGCGAAGAGCTCGTGATCGACGTCGGCCTCCCCGCGGCCTACGCCGTGAAGGGGCGGATCGGGGCCTACTACACCGAGCTCTCGATCGACGAGAAGTCGGACACCGCCAAGCAGTCGCTCACGCTCTTCGCCATCCAGATGCGCGACCGGGCGACGACGTCGGGCGAGAACCCGGCCGGCCAGGTGCGCGAGTACTTGGCGTCGGTGCGCGTCGCCCACGCCCCGGCCGAGGGGGTCGAGCTCGGGGCGCGGGCGGTCGAATCGTACGGCGTCGGGCCCGACGTCGCCGGGCAGGCGCCGCGGCGCCTCCTCGCCGGCGTGGTCGATGGGCGCATCGAGCGGCCCGCGGGCGACCGCGGGAACTTCACCGCCTACGCGGAGCTCGCCGGCACCAAGGGCCAGAACCCCGGCGACCCGACCGGCTGGGCGGCGCTCGCCCGGCTGCGCCTGTCGAGCCCGTACCTCGAGGGCACGCTCCTCGGGCGCCACGAGAGCGCCGGCTACACCGCGCTCGGCAGCGACGCGAGCTGGTTCGGCAAGCTCGAGGACGAGGTGCGCTTCTCGACCACGGCCTACGTGGCGCCGTGGCTGCCGACCTCCGCCTTCTTCCTCCGCCAGCAGGCCGCGAACGGCGTCCTCCAGCAGGCGCTGGCCCGCGTCCACCTCGCCCGCGAGGATCTGCCCGGGATCAGCCTGCAGGTCGGCCACACCCTGCTCGACGGTCCGGCGGAGGACACCGGGCGGGTCCGCTTCGTCGGACAGCTCGACTACGATCTGGCCCGCGCGCTCGGCTTCCTCCACCTCAAGTACTTCACGGTGCGCGGCCTCTACGGCCTGGCCCAGGCGCGCACCGACGACGTCGCCGGCGCCTTCGCCCACGCCGACCGCGTCCAGCTCCTGCGCCTCGAGGCCAAGCTCGCCCCCACCGCCACCGAGAGCGCCTGGCTGCTCTTCCGCGATCGGCAGGTGTGGCAGCAGGCCGTCGACGGCGGCAGCTTCGACCTCGGGCTTCGCCACTACGAGCTCTACGCCGGCGCGCGGAGCGCGATCGTCCCGGGCCTCATCCCGCTGGCGAGCTACTCGGCGCTCTACGACGAGCTCCACCCGGTCGATGCCTTCGCCGGCCGGAGCCTGAAGGGCAGTTTCACGGGCGCGCTCGGCATCTACCCCGGTCAGTGGTGGGCGGCGCTCGCGCCGATGGTGATCGAGCCGCGCTACTCGGTCTCCGAGGATTCGCAGACCGAGGAGGATCTCCAGAAGGTCCTCGAGCGCGTGTACCGCCTGGACAACCGCGCGGTCTGGACCGGCACGGTGCTGGCGCTGGAGCTCCTGCAGCTCTACCAGGAGTCGCGCTCGGCGGAGGACCAGCACGAGGACGAGCGGCGCCTGGAGCTCCGCAACCGCATCGTGTACCGGCCGGTGCCGAGCTCCCCGATCACGCTCCGCGTGAACCACCTCGAGGAGTGGACGCTGAACGATCAGGCCGTCCTGCCCGGGGCGCCCGCCTGGGGCGAGCAGACCAACGACGAGCTCGTCCTCGAGTGGCTGCGGCGCTGGAGCGCGGTGGTCACGAGCCAGATCCGCGCGAGCGGCGTCCGCGCCACCACCACCGATCTGCTCAAGGCCGCCGCCCTGCCGCTGCCGTCCTCGGTCCAGACCTTCGTGCAGGACCGGCTCGGCCTCGAGCTCGAGCTCCGGCTCTTCCCGCTCGACGACGCGGCGCGGCTCTACATCTTGCAGCGCGACGGGGTGTTCTGGCTCTCCGGCGACGGCGCCGGGGCGGTCGAGCGCGTCGACTTCTATGCCGGCGCGGGCGCGATCTGGGTCGCCGGCGCCAAGGCCTACCTGGACGTGGACGTGCTCTATCGTCGCCTGACCTGCCTGGCGCAGCCCTGCACCCCGGCGCAGCCGCTCGAGGCGCGCCTGTACCTGACCTTCAACCTGTGAGGAGCCGCATGGATCGCCCGCGCCCAGCCTTCGCCCTCGCCCTCCTCCTGGGGCTCGTGGGCTGTGGCGAGCGCGGCGAGGTCGTGGTCTTCCACGCCGCGAGCCTGAGCCAGCCGTTCACCGAGGTCGCCGAGGCGTACCGGGAGCTCCGCCCGCAGACCGTGGTGCGGCTCGAGCCGAGCGGCTCGCTGGTGGCGGCCCGCAAGGTCGCCGAGCTCGGCCTGCGCGCCGATCTGGTCGCGGTCGCCGACGCGACGATCCTCGACCGGATGCTCCTTCCGGCCAAGGCCGACTTCGCCGTCGAGATCGCGACCAACGAGATCGTCCTCGCGCACCTCGATCACAGCAGGTTCACCGACGAGGTCTCCGGCGAGAGCTGGCCCGAGGTGCTCGCGCGGCCCGACGTGCGCCTCGGCTGCGCCGATCCTGCGCTCGCCCCGATCGGCTACCACACCCTCGTCGCCTGGCAGCTCTGCGACCGCTCGCCCGGAGGGGATCTGGTGGCGCGCCTGCGCGCCCGCTGCCCGCGCGACCGGCTCGTCCCCGACGAGACCGAGCTGGTGGCGCTCCTGGAGTCCCGCGCCGTCGACTATGCCTTCCTCTACCGCTCGACCGCGGAGGACCACCGCCTCAAGATCACGGCGCTCCCGGCCTCGTGCAACCTGTCCCGGCGCGAGCTGGCCGCGAGCTACGCGACCGCCTCGGTCGACGTGGCGCCGGCGGGGGCCGCGCCGGTGCGCCGGGCGGGCGCCCCGATCGTCTACGCGGTCACCATCCCGCGCGACGCCCCGCACCCCGACGAGGCGCGCCGGTTCCTCGCCTTCCTCCTCGGCGAGCGTGGCCGCGCCGCCCTCGCCCGGCGCGGCCTCGCGCCGCTCGTCCCCGCGCCGGCCCACGGCGCCGCGCTGCCCCAGGAGGTCGGGGCGCTCGTCACATGGGCCGGGAGGGACTCGCCGCGATGACCGATCTTCCCGTCGGCAAGGCGGCGCTCGCGGCGCTCGTCCTCGGCGCGGTCCACGTCCTCCTCGGCGTGGTGCCGGCCGTGCCGCTGTCGGCGGGCATGAACCTCGTCCTCTACGCGACGAACCTCTACGTGCTCTACGCCGCCTGGGCCACGCTGCGGCGGCGCAGCGGCCTGGCGGTCCTCTCGTTCCTCGCCGGCTGGCTGTTCCTCTTCATCGTCCTCCTCGTCGTCCTCGACCGGAAGCCGCTCTTCATCCTCCTCGTCGTCGTCTACGCGAGCGTCTCCGGGTCGCCGCCGCTCCTCGGCGTCTTCGCGCTGTTCGTCCTTTCGTTCGTGCTCCTCCAGCCCTACGCGCTCGAGACCTTCCTGCCGCTGACCTTCATCTTCGTGGTCCTGTGGCGGGCGCGGCGACAGGCCTCGCCCTTCGTCCTCGGCTGCCTGGGCCTGGGGCTCGTCGGCCTCACCGTCGTTCTCTTGCCGCTCTTTCACCTGGCCCTCGGTGACTCGGCGCAGACGCTCCTCCGCACCCTCGCCCGGCCGGAGGTCGCCGCCGCCATCGGCTGGAGCTTCGCGTCGTCGACGATCGCCACGCTGGTCTGCGCGGCCTTCGGCGTGCCGCTCGCCTACGCGCTCGCGCGCCTGCGCTTCTCCGGCAAGGGCCTCGTCGAGACGCTGGTCGATCTTCCGATCCTCGTGCCCCAGTCGGTGGCCGGGATCGCCCTCATCGTCCTCTTCGGGCCGGGGAGCGCGCTCGGCCACGCGCTGGAGTCCCTGGGGCTGCGCGTCTCCGGGAGTCTCTTCGGCCTGGTCCTCGCGCAGGTCTTCGTCGCCGCGCCGTTCCTCATCAAGAGCGCGATGACCGCCTTCGAGGGCGTGCCCCTCGCCCTCGAGCACGCGTCGCGGAGCCTGGGGGCGGGCGCCGCGGCGACCTTCCTCCACGTGGCGCTGCCCCTCGCCGCGCGCGGCGTCGCCGTCGGGGCCGCGCTGGCCTGGGCGCGCGCCATCAGCGAGTTCGGCGCCGTCCTCCTCTTCGCCGGCTCGCCGGTGACCGCGCCGCTCCTCGTCCACACCGAGTTCGTGCGCGCCGGCACCAGCGAGAGCCGCCCGATCGCCACGCTCTTGCTCCTTAGCTGCCTGTGGGCGTTCGTGGCCCTGCGCGCCGTGCCCGGCTGGCTGCGGCGCGGGGAGCGGCGCCCATGACCGCCCCGGTCATCGCGGCCTCCGGCCTCGCGTGCCGCCTCGGCGAGTTCGCGCTCGACGACATCAGCCTCTCCCTGGGCGCGGGCGAGTACTGGGTGCTCGTCGGCCCGAGCGGCAGCGGCAAGTCGGTCCTCCTCGCGCTCCTCACCGGCCTCCTCGCGCCCGACCGCGGCCGCGTCGTCATCGGCGGACGCGACGCGACCGACGATCCGCCCGAGCGGCGCGGCATCGGCCTGGTCTTCCAGCACGCGGCGCTCTTCCCGCACTACAGCGTCCGCGGAAACCTCGAGTACGGCCTCCGCGCCCGCCGCCTGCCGGCGAGCGAGATCCGGCTCCGCGTCGACGAGATGATCGAGCGGCTGCGGCTCGGGCCCGTCCTCGGCCGCCCGGTCGCCACGCTCTCCGGCGGCGAGGCGCAGCGGGTCGCCATCGCCCGCGCCCTGGCCATCCGGCCGGCCGCGCTCCTCCTCGACGAGCCGCTGTCGCTCCTCGACCACGAGGCGCGCCTCGAGCTCAGCGCCGAGCTCCTCCGCCTGCACCGCGAGCTCCGGCCGACGACGCTGCACGTGACCCACAGCCGCGAGGAGGCGCGGGCGCTCGGCGACCACGTCGCGGTGCTGCACGGCGGCCGCCTCCTCCAGTCCGGCCCGATGGCCGAGGTCCTCGCGCACCCCGGCTCCCCCTTCGTGGCGCGCTTCCTCGGCGTCCCCGAGGCCGGAGCCGCACCGTGATCCCCATGCCCAGGAGCGCATCATGCAGCCCGAGCGCCTGCCGCTAGCCAAGGTCTTCGACGTGCCGTTCCTGTCGCTCGACGGCACGAGCGTGGAGATGGCGTCGCTCCTGTTCCTCTTCCTCGCGGTGATCGTCATCGCCAGCCTGGGGCGCCTGGGGCGCCGCCGCCAGAGCGTCCGGCGCGTGGTGCAAGGCGTCGCGCTCGCCGTCTTCGCCTTCGTCGTCTACTCGTGCCTGGGCGTGTTCGGCATGATCCGGAACGGCCTCTACGGCGTGACGCTGCTCGGCTCGGCCTACACCGAGGCCTTCTACTGGATGGCGCTGCCCGCGGTGGTCATCGGCTCGACGATCCTCACCGGGCCGCTCTTCTGCGGCTGGATCTGCCCGACGGGCACGCTGCAGGAGCTGGCCGGCTGGCTGCGCAAGCGCCTCGCGCCCGGGCGGGTGGACCCGGCGCGGCGGCCGCGCCTCCGCCTGGTTCTCCTCGGTAGCCTCCTCGCGCTCTTCCTCGGCCTCGGCCTGACGGTCGGCGTCCGCCAGGAGCTCTTCCTCGAGGACTCCTCGATCCACTGGGCGGCGGCGCTCCTCCTCCTCTGCTGGCTGGTCCTGGCCGGCGTCATCGACGATCTGCCGACGCGGCGCATCCGGCTCGTCTCGGTCCTGGCCATCCTGGTCACGGCGGTCTCGCACCAGATCATCACCTCGCCGATGCACTTCGCCTTCACCGCGCGCGACGATCCGGCGTCGGCCCTGGCGACGCTGGTGATCATCCTCTCGTCCCTGTTCGTCCTGCGCGGCTTCTGCCGGTACCTGTGCCCGTGGGGCTATGTCATGGGTTTTCTCCACCGCTTCTCGCGGCTGCGCATCGTGCGCGACACGGCGCTGTGCAAGCCCTGCGACGTCTGCGCCCGCGCCTGCGACGTGAGCGCCATCTCCGACGGGGCGATCCGCCGCGAGCACTGTCAGTTCTGCCTGGCCTGCGTCGACGCCTGCCCCAACGCCGCGCTCTCCGTCGAGGACGGCTGGCAGGTGGACGCCGCGCGGCTGCGCCGCCGCCCGGAACGGCCGTGACCGCGCGCGCGCCCGCGGTCCTCGTCGCCGTCCTCGTCTCCGTCGCCGGCGTCGCGGCGGCGGCGCCGCCGGCGGACTGGCCGGCGAGCCGGGCCGACGCGCGGAACAGCGCCGCGGTCGTCATCGACCTGCCCGCGGGCGAGACGCCGCGCGCCTGGACGTTCGACGGCTCGGGCCGGACGCTCGGCTACGAGCCCGGCCTGACCATCTGGTCGCCGCCGGCCATCGCCAGCGTCGCCGGCCGGCCCCTCCTCGTGGTCGGCAGCTACGACCGGAGCGTCTACGCTCTCGACGCCGCCACCGGCGTGCGCGCCTGGCGCTACACCACCGGCGGCGCGGTCTACGCCGCGCCCATCCTCGTCCGCGAGCCAGACGGGGTCGTCGTCTACGCGGCCTCCTCGGACCGGACGATCTATGCCCTCGACGCCGCCACCGGCCGCCCGCGCTGGGTCCACTCCGTCGAGGCCTACCGACCCTCGCTGGGCGGGGCGCGGCTCGAGGCGCCGGCCGCCGGCGCGGTCGCCGGCGAGCGCGCGATCTTCGTCGCCCACTGGGTCTGGGACCGATCGCTCGGCGGGAACCTGCAGCGCGCGGGCGTCACCGCGCTCCACGCCGCCGACGGCAAGCCGCTCTGGTCGCGCGACCTCGGCGACAACCAGCTCACCGCGCCGCTCTACGTCGAGGTCGCGGGCCGCCCGCGCCTCTACGTGGGCTCCGCCAACGGCAACCTCTACGCGCTCGACGCCGCCGACGGCCGCGTCCTCTGGCACCACACCGAGCTCGACGCGGTGCGGGGCCCGCCGGCCCTCCTGGACGGGCCGGACCCGCTGATCATCGGCGCCTCCAAGTACGGCGCCGTGCGCGCGCTCGATCCCGAGACCGGGGCGGAGCGCTGGAGCTTCAAGACCGGCGACCGCGTGACCGGCTCGCCGGCGCTCTTCGGCGTCGGAGGGCGGACCCTCGTCGCCGTGGGCAGCTACGACCGGACGCTCTACGCGCTCGACGCCGCGACCGGCGCGCCGGTCTGGCGCTACGCGGCGCGCGGCGGCATCTACTCGTCGCCCGCGATCGCCGGAGCCGACGGCGAGGCGCCGCTGGTCGTCGTCTCGGCCTGGGACCACAACCTCCACGTGGTCTCGGGCCTCGACGGCGCGGCGCGCCTCCGGCGCTACACCGGCCGCCCGCTCTGGGACGTCTCCGGCCTCGACGAGAGCAACTGGTCCTCGCCGATCGTGGCGCGGCTCGGCGGCCGCTGGATGGCCTTCGTCGGCAGCTACGACGGCGCCCTGCGCGCCCTCCCGCTCGACGAGAGCGCCCCCTCGGCCGTGCGCTCCGGCGCCAACCTCGGCTTCTGGCTGTCCTTGCCCGCGGCCCTCGTGCCCCTCGTCGGGCTGGCGCTCTTCTTGACGCGGCGGCACCGGCGGAAGGGGCCAGGGCCGCGGCGGCTGCACCTCTAGACCGTCACCCGGCCGCGGGCGCCCGCCGCCGCCGGCGCCAGAGGAGCGCGGCGGCGGCCACGATGACAGGCACCGCCGCGTAGGCGACGTAGGCGAGCCACGAGGGCGCCGGCTGCAGCGTCCCGCGGCCGAGCGGGATCATCCCGCGGTCCTCGAGGGTCTCGATGTGCCGCGTGTCGACGCGCATCTCGAGCGCGCCGATCGCGGCGCCGTCCTCCGACAAGGTGAGGAGGACCGGGTGCTCGTCCTCGCGGACGCCGGGCCGCCGCGTGAAGGTGAGGGTGAAGGTCACGCGCTGGCCCGGCAGGAGGCGCGGGATCCGCGCCGGCTCGACGGCGATCGTGGCGGCGGCGCTCTCCGCGGTGATGGTGAAGCCGGGCCGCGCCCGCGGGGCGACGTCGCGGACATCGACGGCGACCGTCGCGCGCTCGTCGCGCAGCCGCACCGAGGCGTTCTTCGCGTAGAGCATGATCCCCGCCTCCTCGAGGGAGCTCAGCACCGCCATCATGAAGACGTTCCGGCCGTCGTGGGCGCGCCGCCACAGGTTGGCCCCGCGGACGAGGAGGATCTGGGCGGTCTCCTTGTTCCTGGCGACGTGGAGCGGCGTCATGCCGCGATCGTCGACCGCCCCGACCTCGGCGCCGGCGTCGAGCAACACTGCCGCCGTCTTCGCCGTCGCCGCCTCGTGGAGCGGCGTCATCGCCCAGAGGTTCCGCGCGTCGACGCGCGCGCCGCGCGCGAGGAGGAGCCGCACGACGTCGGCCTGACCGGCGAGCGCCGCCCAGTGGAGCGGCGTCATGTCGAACTGGCCGCGCGCCTCGGGATCGGCGCCGCGATCGAGGAGCAGCGCCGCGGCCTCGGGGCGGCCGGCGATCGCCGCGAGGTGGAGGGGCGTCCACTCCGACTCGCCCTCGGGCCGGTTCACGTCGGCGGGCGCCGCCGTCTCGAGGAGGGTCCGGAGC
>Ga0307508_10005883_pt1 | contig 11576 bp, 14 predicted proteins | sample 9_EM_MG_FD_203089 | JGI IMG/M metagenome (GOLD analysis project Ga0307508, IMG submission 203089) | Populus trichocarpa ectomycorrhiza microbial communities from riparian zone in the Pacific Northwest, United States - 9_EM | ecosystem: Host-associated > Plants > Roots > Unclassified | place...
GTCGCTCAGCCACTCCACCTCGGCCGTCAGATACGGATGGGTGTCGGCCTCGACGGTCAGCGTGCGGAACCGCCGCCGGCCCACCGTGACGATGTCGAACCGCCCGTCGGGCAGCTCGGTGACCTGCCGCAACTCGGCGGTGCAGCCCACCTCGTAGAGCTCGGCCGCGGTGACCGGCGGCTCGTCGGCCGGCTTCTCGGCGTCGCCGTCCGGTGCCACCTGCGCCTCGAAGCCGCGCCGCAGCGTCACCACGCCGAACTCGTGCGGCCCGTCCTCGGGGCTGGCCACCAGCTCGCGCACGAGCGTGCGATAGCGCTCCTCGAAGATGTGCAGGGGCAACACCAGGCCGGGAAACAGGACCGTGCCCAGCGGAAAGATCGGGAGAATCGCACCCACGCTGCGAGCGTATCGGTCCGGATACCGATCGCGCCCGCCGGTCTTCCGGCCGAAAAACACCAAAACACATTTATCGTACGCGTAGACGTGGCCCCGCCGGCCCGCACGCGTCCCCGGCGTGCCGGTCCCAAGGCCTGGAATGCGCCCGGCCGGCTGTCGGACCCGGCGCCTAGACTTGGGCCCGTGCTGAATCGGATCGACCTGCGCGGCTCCCGCCGGGACCCGCGCGGCCTGCTGCCCCGTGCCCAGCTCGACGTCTCCGTGGCGGTCGAGCAGATCCGCCCGGTCGTCGAGGCGGTCCACGAGCATGGGTTCAGCGCGATCAGCGAGGCCACGCTGCGCTTCGACGGCATCCAGCTGTCCCGGCTGCGGGTGCCCGCCGAGGCCATCGCCGCCGCGACCGACGCGCTCGACCCGGACGTCCGCGCCGCCCTGCTCGAGTCGATCTCCCGCGCCCGCAAGGTGCACGCCGACCAGCGCCGCACCGACGTGACCACCCAGGTGGTCCCGGGCGGCAGCGTGACCGAGCGCTGGGTGCCGGTCGCCCGCGTCGGCCTCTACGTGCCCGGCGGCCTGGCGATGTATCCGTCGACCGTGGTGATGAACGTGGTGCCGGCCCAGGTCGCGGGCGTCGGCTCGCTGGTCGTCGCGAGCCCGCCGCAGAAGGAGAACGACGGCCTGCCGGACGCCCGGGTGCTCGCCGCGTGCGGGCTGCTCGGCGTCGACGAGGTCTACTCGGTCGGCGGCGCCCAAGCGATCGCCATGCTGGGCTACGGCTGCGACGGCGTCGACGAGAGCGACCGCTGCGAGCCGGTCGACGTCATCACCGGCCCGGGCAACATCTGGGTGACGGCCGCCAAGCGGCTGCTGCGCGGCGCGGTCGGCATCGACGCCGAGGCCGGCCCGACCGAGATCGCGGTGCTGGCCGACGACACGGCCGACCCGGTGCACGTCGCGGCCGACCTGATCAGCCAGGCCGAGCACGACCCGCTCGCCGCCAGCGTCCTGGTCACCCCGTCGCCGGCGCTGATCGAGGCGGTCGAGGCCGAGCTGGCCCGCCAGGTCACGGCCACCAAGCACGAGCCCCGGGTCCGCGAGGCGCTGACCGGCGTCCAGTCCGGGGTGGTCCTGGTCGACGACCTCGAGCAGGGCCTGCGCGTGGTCGACGCTTATGCGGCCGAGCACCTGGAGATCCAGACCCGGGACGCGCGCGGGTGGGCCATGCGGGTCCGCAACGCCGGTGCGATCTTCGTGGGCGCCTGGTCACCGGTCTCGCTGGGCGACTATGCGGCCGGCTCCAACCACGTGCTGCCCACCGGCGGCTGCGCGCGGCACTCCTCGGGCCTGTCGGTGCAGTCGTTCCTGCGCGGCATCCACGTGATCGAGTACGACGAGGCCGCCCTGCGCGACGTCGCCCCGCACGTGATCACGCTGGCCAACGTGGAGGACCTGCCGGCGCACGGGCAAGCGGTGGCGGCGAGGTTCGGCTCGTGACCACGATCGACGATCTGCCGATCCGGGACGATCTGCGGGGCAAGTCGCCGTACGGCGCGCCCCAGCTCGACGTCGCTGTCCGGCTGAACACGAATGAGAACTCGTATCCGCTGCCCGACGAGGTCGTCGAGGCGATCGGCAAGGCGGTCCAGGCCGAGCTGCGCGATCTCAACCGCTATCCGGACCGGGACGCGGTCGCGCTGCGCACCGATCTGGCCGGCTATCTGGGCCACGGGCTGCGCCCGGTGAATCTGTGGGCGGCGAACGGTTCCAACGAGGTCCAGCAGCAGTTGCTGCAGGCGTTCGCGGGGCCGGGGCGCACGGCACTCGGCTTCGGCCCGTCGTACTCGATGCATCCCTTGCTCGCGGCCGGCACCGGCACACGCTGGATCGGCGCGCTCCGCGATCCCGACTTCGGCCTCACGCCGGCGGCTGCGGTGGCGCAGGTGCGCGAGCACGACCCCGATCTCGTCTTCCTCTGCTCGCCGAACAACCCGACCGGCACGGCGCTCGACCCCGCCGTGATCGACGCGGTCCTCGGCGTCGCCCGGGGCATGGTCGTGGTGGATGAGGCCTACGCCGAGTTCGCCCGGCCCGGCACGCCCACCGCGCTCGCCCTGCTGTCGGGGCAGCCGCGGCTGGTCGTGTCGCGGACGATGAGCAAGGCGTTCGGCTTCGCCGGGGGACGGCTGGGCTATCTGGCCGCCGACCCGGCCGTGGTCGACGCCGTCCAGCTGGTCCGGCTGCCCTACCACCTGTCGTCGCTGACCCAGGCCGCCGCCCGGGCCGCGCTGGCCCAGCGGGACGCGCTGCTGGCCACGGTCGACGCGATCAAGCAGCAGCGCGACCGGATCGTGGCCACGCTGCGCGCCCGCGGGATCCGGGTCGCCGACAGCGACGCGAATTTCGTGCTGTTCGAGGTCGGCGGCGACCAGCGGGTCGCCTGGCAGGCGCTGCTCGACAAGGGCGTGCTGATCCGTGACGTCGGCCTGCCGGGCTGGCTGCGGGTCACCGCCGGCACGCCCGCCGAGACCTCCGCGTTCCTTTCCGCCGTCGAGGAGACCCAGTGACCCGCACCGCGCGCATCGAGCGCGTCACCAACGAGACCAAGGTCCTCGTCGAGATCGACCTGGACGGCACCGGCAAGGGCGACCTGAGCACCGGCGTCGGGTTCTACGACCACATGCTCAACCAGCTCGCCAAGCACGGCGGCTTCGACCTCACGGTGCGCACCGAGGGTGACCTCGAGATCGACGCGCACCACACGATGGAGGACACGGCGATCGCGCTGGGCGAGGCGTTCGCGCGAGCGCTCGGCGACAAGGCCGGCATCCGGCGGTACGGGTCGGCCACGATCCCGATGGACGAGGTGCTGTGCCGGGCCGCGGTCGACCTGTCCGGCCGGCCGTACGTGGTGCACGACGAGCCGGTGCTGGCGCCGTACATCGGGCCGGTCTATCCGACCAGCATGACCCGGCACATCTTCGAGTCGTTCGGCTTCGCGGCCAAGGTGACGCTGCACGTCAGTGTGTTGCGCGCGGCCCGCGACGGCGGTCACCCGGACGCGCACCACGTGGTGGAGGCGCAGTTCAAGGCGTTCTCCCGGGCGCTGCGCGAGGCGGTCGAGATCGACCCGCGCAACGCGGGTGCGTTGCCGTCCACCAAGGGCGTGCTCTGATGGCCGTCGTGCTCTTCGTCGTCGCCGGGTTCCTCGCGGGCGGCGTCTACACCCTGGTCAAGCAGGGCGCGACGAAGTTCAGCGTCGGGGTGGTCGCGGTCCTGGCGGCGCTCGCGGCGGCCGGCGGCGTCGCCTGGCTGATCCCCGGGAACGGCTGATGACCAGCGTCGTCGTGCTCGACTACGGCTCGGGCAACCTGCGCTCCGCCGAGCGGGCGGTGGCCCGCACCGGCGTCGACGTGACGGTGACCGCCGATCTCGCGGCCGCGGCCGCCGCCGACGGCCTGGTGGTGCCGGGCGTGGGCGCGTACGCGGCCTGCATGGCCGGCATCGAGAAGCTCGGCGCGGGCCCGGTCATCGCCGACCGGGTCGCCGCCGGCCGGCCGGTGCTGGGCATCTGCGTCGGCATGCAGATCCTCTTCGACTCGGGCGTCGAGCACGGCGTCGAGACCAAGGGCCTGGGCCTGTTCCCGGGTGTGGTGACCAAGCTGACCGCGACCCGGATCCCGCACATGGGCTGGAACACGGTCGACGTCCCGGCCGGCTCGGTGCTGCTCGACGGGCTCCCGCCGCAGACGCGGTTCTACTTCGTCCACTCGTACGCGGCCTCGGATCTGGAAGCCTTGCAGCGAGCCGGCGCCCGGGTGACCACCGCGAGCCACGACCTACCCTTCGCCGCCGCGGTGGAGCTAGGGCCGCTGTCGGCGGCCCAGTTCCACCCGGAGAAGTCCGCCGACGCCGGCTACGCGCTGCTGCGTAACTGGGTCGCCGGGCTGTAAGAGGTGAGCAAGGAACGGGCGCGGCGGCGCGCCGAACGCCTCGCCGTCCTGGAGAAGGAGAAGGCCGCGCGGGCCCGCAAGGTCGCACGCCGGAGCACGCGCCGCCGGCTGGTGCGCCGGCTGACCCCGCGTAAACGCAGCTCGGGCGTGCTCTACCGGCGCAGCCGCAGCCAGCGGGCCGGCATCGCGTTGATCCCGCTGATCGCGATCGTCGCCATCTGGATCCTGATTCCCGACCTGGCCCTGCGCCTCGTCCTGATCGCCATGATCGTCCTGGCCGTCCCGGCCCTGGTGGTCGTCGTCCTCGGCCGCCGTTCCTAGCCGTCCTACAAGGAGAAGTTCCGTGACCTTGACCCTGTTGCCCGCCGTGGATGTCGCCGACGGTCAGGCCGTCCGGCTCGTGCAGGGCGCCGCCGGCTCCGAGACCGGCTACGGCGACCCGCTCGAGGCCGCGCTCGCCTGGCAGCACGACGGCGCCGACTGGGTGCACCTGGTCGACCTGGACGCGGCGTTCGGCCGGGGCTCCAACGCCGAGTTGCTGGCCGACGTGGTGGGCCGGCTCGACGTCAAGGTCGAGCTCTCCGGCGGGATCCGCGACGACGAGTCGCTGACCCGGGCGCTGGCCACCGGCGCGGCCCGGGTGAACATCGGCACGGCGGCGCTCGAGGATCCGCAGTGGTGCGACCGGGTCTGCGCCGAATACGGCGACCGGGTGGCCATCGGGCTGGACGTCCGGGGCCGCACGCTGGCGGCCCGGGGCTGGACCCGCGACGGCGGTGACCTGTTCGAGGTGCTGGCCCGCCTCGACAAGGCCGGCGCGGCCCGCTACGTGGTCACCGACATCACCAAGGACGGCATGATGCGCGGCCCGAATCTCGAACTGCTCCGCGAGGTGTGCGCGGCCACCGACAAGCCGATCATCGCCAGCGGCGGCGTTTCCACCCTGGACGACCTGCGCGCCCTGGCCACCCTCGAGCCGATCGGCGTCGAAGGCGTGATCGCGGGCAAGGCGCTCTACGCGGGCGCGTTCACGGTCGCGGAGGCCCTCGCGGCCCTGGCGGCGGCGTGACGGTCGAGCGGTTCGGCTCGGGCGGCCCGTACGAGGAGATCTACGGCTACTCCCGGGTGGTCCGAGCGGGCGACCGGCTGGTGACGGCGGGCAGCACCGCGACGGTGAACGGCGAGGTCACGGGCGTGGGCGACCCGCACGCCCAGGCGCTGACGGCGTTCGGGATCGCGCTGGACGCCCTCGCGGGGGCGGGCGCGGGCCGCGAGCAGGTGATCCGGACCCGGATGTACGTGACGGACCGCGGGCATGCGGACGCGGTCGGGCGAGCACACGGCGAGATCTTCGCATCGGTACGCCCGGCGGCCACCCTGCTGATCGTGGCGGGCCTGCTCGTCCCGGAAATGCTGGTCGAGGTGGAAGTCGAGGCGTATTGCGGGTAGCGCTTGACCCGGCTCACCGGGTTCTCGTCCAGAAGTGTGGGCGAGGACGAACAGGGCCTCCGGCAAGCTGCTTAGGCGATGCGGAAGACGGCGACCCGGTCGGCTGCGGCGGCGAACTCGTCGGGGTCGGCCTTCGTGACCAGGCCGAGCCGGACGAAGAACGACACGCCGCCGCGGACCTCGCGCGGAAATGCCCGCATCACTTCGCGTCGCTCGGCGAGATCCGTGACCTCGCTCAGCGTGACGGTGCTGCGGTGACGGCCCCGGGCCAGCTCGCCCTGCCCGGCCGCCCGCACGTTGCGGGCCCAGTCGCTCTCCGGCAAGCCGGCGATCACGTAGCGGTGGCCGTCGACGGTGAGTGGTGAGACCGGTGTGGTGCGCGGCGCGCCGGTGCGCCGACCGGGCACGGTCAGCACTTGAACCGGCCCGAGCGACAGCCCGATCCGCGAGAGGGCGCGGACGACCCGGTTCATGAACGGCAGCCACCCGGGCAGCTTGCCGGTGGGTTGACCCATGACGAAATCCCTTCGATGATCGAAGTATCGGGGTAACGGTAGACTCCTTCGAGTGTCGAAGCAATTGCGATCCGCGGCCGGGCCGGGTGGAAGCGCGGCCGCGGCGGCCGTCGTCGAGGCGGATGGCGCCGATACCGGTGGCGTTGTGGATGTCCGGGTTCGGGCCGCCCAGGCTGCTGCTGACTTCGGGGCGGCGGCCGATGCCGTTGACACCGCGGCCGCGGCGGCGCTTGGGGTGAACCGTACCGATCTGCGCATTCTCGGCTTGGTCCTGGATGCTGGCGCGATCGCCGCCAGTCCACTTGCCGCCGCCGCGAATCTCAGCCCGGCTGCGACCAGCACCGCCATTCAGCGGCTCGTGGCCGCCGGCCATCTCACCAGGGGCGTTGACGAGCGCGATCGGCGTCGCGCGGTCGTGGCGCTCACCCCGTCGGCGGCCGCGCTGCTCGCCGAGCTTTACGGTCCGATCGGGCGCGCCGGCCGGCGGGAGTTGGCCCGGTACTCCGTCGCCGAGCTTGAGGTCATCATCGATTTTCTGGATCGTGGTCGCCGGCTGCAGCTCCGGCAGGCCGACCGGATCCGCGCACTGGCTGAGCCGCCCGCTGACGGTGCTGGCTAGGGTGGACGCATGACGGTGGCGGTGCGGGTGATTCCCTGTCTTGACGTGGACGCGGGTCGGGTGGTCAAGGGCGTCAACTTCGTCGATCTGCGGGATGCGGGCGATCCGGTCGAGTTGGCCGCCGCTTATGACGCCGCGGGCGCCGATGAGCTCACCTTTCTCGACGTCACCGCCTCCTCCGACGAGCGTGCCACGATGCTGGACGTGGTTCGGCGTACGGCGGAGTCGGTTTTCATTCCGTTGACCGTGGGTGGCGGGGTGCGCTCGGCCGACAACGTCGACACGCTGCTGCGCGCCGGGGCGGACAAAGTCGGGGTGAACACCGCTGCGATAGCCCGGCCCGAGTTGATCTCCGAGATCGCGGAGCGCTTCGGCAACCAGGTGCTTGTGCTCTCTCTTGATGTGCGCCGGGCGCCGGGGATGCCGAGCGGCTGGGAGGTCACCACGCACGGCGGCCGCAAGTCGGCGGGGCTGGACGCGGTGGAGTGGGCGCGCCGGGTGGCCGAGTTGGGCGCCGGGGAGATCCTGCTGAACTCGATGGACGCCGACGGCACGAAGGCCGGTTTCGACCTGGAGCTGATCGCCGCGGTACGCGCGGTCGTCGACGTCCCGGTGATCGCCAGCGGCGGCGCCGGTGCCGTGGAGCACTTCCCGCCGGCTGTCGCGGCGGGCGCTGACGCTGTGCTCGCGGCGAGCGTTTTCCACTTCGGAGAGCTGACCATCGGCGAGGTCAAGGACAGCTTGCGGGCGTCCGGCAGCCCGGTCCGCTAGCTGCTGAGTGCCGATCAGCCGGCCGGGTGCAGCGGCTCAACGCCCCGAGCCGGGCTCAGCGACCGTCAGCCAAGCGCAGCGAATACTCCCGGACGGCCGCCGCGTAGGTCTGCTCGTCCAGGCTCCAGTCCGACTCTCCGGGCTCGCTGGCCCGGTTCAGCTGCGTCTGCAGCGTGACCACCGCCGATGACAGACCGCTGAACGGCCGGGTGCGCCACAACTGCTCGCCCGCCGGCGCCACCTCGACCAGATCATCATCCACCGTCAGCAGCCCCGCCCCGGCCAGCCGGCGTACCGACTCCTCCAGCTCGGCCCGGCTTGGGACGCTGTGGTGCAGGAAATCGGCCGCCGCCAGCACGTCCGCCAGGCTTGCGCCGGTCACCGGCAGGGCGGCGTGCAGCGCCCGGTCGCGCTCGAGGCGCTCGGCGATGACGGAGGACACGAAGATCCACGCGTCGTTCCAATGCCAGCCGCCAGCCCCCATGCCGCAATGATGCCGCGCCCGTGGCGTACGAGGAAGCGAATGTGCCCGGACGATCATGAAGCGTGACTTAGCGGCCCGCGGATCTGCCCGCGTGGCCCGACATTTCGTCGCGGCTATGCCGGTTGGACGTCCGGCATCCCGGTCCGCACCGCCGGCCGCTCCGGCACTGTGCAGATCGGCAGGAACAACTGGGCGAGCGGGCCGATTGCCAGCGCGTACGCGAGCGTGCCGAAGCCCACCGTGCCGCCCAGCAGGAAACCGATCAGCAGCACGGTGAGCTCGATGCCGGTCCGGACGAGCCGGATCGACAGTCGCGGGAACCGGTTCACGACGCCGGTCATCAGCCCGTCCCGGGGGCCGGGGCCGAGCCGTGCGCCGATGTAGAGGCCGGTCGCCAGCCCGTTCAGCAAGATCCCCACGACCAGGTCGGTGATCCGCATCGGCAGCCCGGTGGCCGGCGGCAGCACCGCGAGCGTGCCGTCCATCACCAGGCCGACCACCACCAGGTTCGCTAGCGTGCCGAAGCCGATCCGCTGCCGCAGCGGGATCCAGAGCAGCAGCAGCGGGATGCCGGCCAGGATCACCACCACGCCGATGCTCAGCCCGGTGACTTTGGCCACGCCCTGGTGGAAGACGTCCCAGGAGGTCAGGCCGAGGCCCGAGTCGACCATGAGAGCGATGCTCGCCCCGTACAGCGCCAGGCCGGCGAAGAGCTGGATCGTGCGGCGGGCAAGGCGGCGATCGGAGTTGCCAATGACTCTCATGGCTGCCAGTCTTAAGGCCAATTCCGCGAGATCAAAGAGCCAATCCGCCGGAGGTGGCCGTGACGACGTCCGTACGCGGAGGCCAATTGGCCCGGCTCCTCGGCCAGTGGCATTCCCTGCCGGGCCGGCACCGCAGCCCCGACTATGCCGCGCTGGCGGCCGCGATCCGGGGCCTGCTCGCCGACGGCCGGCTGCCGCTCGGCGTGCGCCTGCCGGCCGAACGCGAGCTCGCCGAGTCACTCGGCGTCAGCCGCACGACGGTCACCGCGGCGTACCGGGCACTCCGCGAGAGCGGCCACCTGACCAGCCGGCGCGGCGCGGGCAGCTGGACCACCCTGCCGGCCGGCCACCGCGTCGCCAGCTCCGGCCTGTGGGCCCCCGACGACGATCCCGACACCATCGACATGGGCGTCGCCGCCTCGGCCGCGCCCGTCGAGCTGATCCCGGCCGCCCGGGCCGCCGCCGACGATCTGCCGCGCTATCTGGGCAGCGCCGGCTACCACCCGACCGGCCTGGACGTGCTCCGCGAGGCCGTCGCGGCCGGCTACACGGCGCGCGGCGTGCCGACCTCGCTCGACCAGATTCTCATCACCAGCGGCACCCAGCAGGCCCTCGACCTGGTGCTCCGGCTGTCCGTTCCGGCGGGCGCCCCGGTCCTGGTCGAGTCGCCCACTTATCCGAACGCGCTGGCCGCCCTCGCCGCCCGCCGCGCGCGGATCTCCACCCACGGCCTCGACGCGGCCACCGGCTGGGACGCCGAGTTGCTGCTCGGCGCGCTGCGCCAAACCAGACCCCGGCTGGCGTACGTGATCCCGGAGTTCCACAATCCGACCGGCCACCTGATGCCGCTCGACCTGCGCGAACGGCTGGTCGCCACGGCACACGCCACCGGCACCGAGCTGATCGTCGACGAGTCCTTCGTGGATCTGCCGCTGGACGGCGGGACGCTGCCCCCGCCGCTCGCCGTCTTCGACCGGCACTCCCGGGTGGTGTCGATCGGCGGCATGAGCAAGCCCTACTGGGGCGGCCTGCGGATCGGCTGGGTCCGCGCCTCGGCCCCGCTGGTGCAACGGCTGGCCGCGCTGCGGGTCGGCGTCGACATGGCCAGCCCGGTCCTCGAGCAGTTGGTCGCCGTTCGCCTGCTGGAGCAGGCGCCGACGATCGTCGCGGCCCGCCGCGCCCAGCTGGCCATCCGCCGGGACGCGTTGGTCGGGTCGCTGACCGAGATGCTGCCGGAGTGGCGCTTCTTCATCCCGACCGGCGGCGTGACCCTGTGGGCGGAGCTGGACGGCCCGATCTCGAGCGCCCTCGCCCGGGCGGCCGAGGACGTCGGCGTCCGGCTGGCGCCCGGGCCCCGGTTCGGCCTGGACGGCACCCTGGAACGCTTCATCCGGCTCCCGTTCACCCTGCCGCCCGACGACTTGGCGGAGGCGGTGCACCGGATCGCCTCGGTCCGGCACGACCTGGACCGCGCCGGCCGCCCGACTTGGCGTACGCCCGCGGTCATCGCCTGACCGCGCACTCAGCCGGTGATGATCTCGAAGCTCAGCCCCGCCAGGGTGTCGGGGTCGGCCACCAGATCGATCGCGGTGATCCGGCCGGCGTCGTCGATCCGGAAGGCGAAGGCGACCCGCGGGGTTCCGTTCATCGACCAGAGCGCGCCCGGATCGCCGTCGATCAGCGCCAGCTGAGCCGCCCGGGCCCGGCCGCAGAACGTCTCGGCGACCGCGTTCGCGCCGGTGACCAGCGCGGCCGCGCCGGTCTGCACACCCGCGGCGTCCGCGCGCAGGACGACCCCGGGATCGAGCAGGGCGAGCAGTGCGGCGAAGTCGCCGCCGCGGGAGGCGGCCAGAAAGGCGTCGACGACGGTACGCCGCCGCGCGAGATCAGCGGTGTCATCGTCATCAGCGTCGGCGGCGGCACCCTGCACCCGCCGGCGGGCCCGGCTCGCGAGCTGACGGGCGGCCGCGGGCGAGCAGCCGACGATCCCGGCGATCTCCGGGAACGGCACCGCGAACATGTCGTGCAGCACGAACGCCAGCCGCTCACTCGGGCCGAGCGTGTCCAGCACGACCAGCAGCGCCGGCCCGATCGCGTCCGCCAGCAGGGCCTCGGACTCGGGTTGCGCGGCCTCGCTGACCTGCTCCGGAAGCTCGGCCGGCTGCTCGCGGCGGGCGGCCCGGGAACGCAGCATGTCGAGGCAGACCCGCGACACCACGGTGGTCAGCCAGCCGGCCAGGTTGGCGACGTCGTCCGTGTCGGCCCGGCTGAGCCGCAGCCACGCCTCCTGGACCGCGTCGTCGGCCTCGTCCGGGCGGCCGAGCATCCGCTGGGCGACCGCGCGCAGCCGCGGGCGATTCGCCTCGAAGCGGTCCGCCAACTCCTCGAGGCCTCGGGCGGAGCCCGCCGGCTGGGTCTGGTCGTTCATGGTCACACTCCCGGGTCGGGGTCCGTCATAGCCTTTGACGGACCGCGGTGGTCCGCTGTGACAAGGGAGCAACCCATGACGTCCGGTATCCGCACCATCATCTTCCCGGTCAAGGACCTGGCCGCGGCGAAGTCCTTCTACCGCACCCTGCTCGGCACCGAGCCGTACGCGGACCAGCCCTACTACGTCGGGTTCCGGCC